>SXGQ01528972.1_pt1 | contig 31176 bp, 15 predicted proteins | sample 3178371 | NCBI WGS metagenome assembly SXGQ01 (sample SAMN11356859, study PRJNA531348) | freshwater metagenome | isolation source: freshwater sample F1-20 | place: China: Fuxian Lake, Yuxi | collected 2017-12-25
GCTGGGGCGGCGCGGTCCGCAGCCGCTCCGGCATCGATGACCACACCGTCTCCTCGGTCTGGGAGTTCGCCCGGGCACAGTAGGCGTCCGCCCCCGTCGCGTCGACCGCGGCAGCGCCGAGCACCGCGCAGTCGGCGCCCACCACCACCACCGGCAGGTCCATCCGGCCCGACCCCGCCGCCGGCGGGGCCGGGGTGGCAGGTCGCCACGGGACCACCCGATCTCGGTGCTCCGACACCAGCACCGCGCCACCGGCGATCCCGGCGATCGCCGAGATGGCGAGTACCGCGGCCGTCCAGCGTCGCCTGGGTGCCGGCGGGGTGCCGGGCCGGCGATGCCGCGCCGACCCGCCCGACGGGTTCTGCGCATCGGCCATCGCCTGGGCGAAATCCCGGCAGGTTCTGAAGCGGTCCGCCGGATCCTTCGCCAGCGCCCGGGCGAACACCGGCCCGAAATTGGAGAGATCCGGCCGGTCGATCGACGGCGGTGCGGCGCTGAGGTGCTTGCTGATCACCACCGCGGGATTGCTGTTGGTGAACGGCGCCGCACCGGTGAGCAGGTGGAACGCGGTGGCGGCCAACGCGTACTGGTCGGCGCGGCCGTCGATCTGCTCGCCTTTGAGCTGTTCGGGCGCAGCATAGGTGACGGTGCCGACCGTCATCTCGGCACCGGTCAGATCGCTGGACTGGTCGATCCAGCGGGCCACCCCGAAATCAGCGAGCAACACCCGGGCATCACCGGACTCCGGTAACCCCAGCAGGATGTTGGCCGGCTTGATGTCCCGATGCAGGAGTTTGCGGCCGTGCGCGTAGTCGAGCGCGTCACCGACTGCACCGACGATCCGCACCACCTCCGCGGCCGGGATACCACGCGGGTACCTCTCCTCCAGGAGACGTCCGGCGTCGATGCCGTCGACGAACTCCATGGCGATCCACAGTGTGCCGTCGCTGTCCCCGCGGTCGTGGATGGTGACGATGTTCGGGTGCCGCAGCGTCGCCACCATGTCGGCTTCCCGGTTGAACCGCTGCCGGTACTCCTCGTCGTGGCTGACGGTATCGCCGAGCACCTTCAGCGCGTCACGGCGCGGCAGTCGGGGGTGCTGCGCGAGGTAGACCTCACCCATCCCACCGGCGCCGAGGACGCGCAGGATCGTGTAGCCGGCGAAGACCTCGCCGTCCGCTAGCGGCACCGGGGCGCGTCCCGCCGCCTCAGCCGGCCGGCGGGACGTGGGCCTTGAGCCACTCCAGTGCTCCGGCGCTCAACCGGGCCAGTTCCTCGGTCTCATCGTCGTCGAGGGCGGCCCCGAAGATCTCGCCCATCCGCCGGTTGGTCGCCTCTTCGACCTCCGCGTAGCGCAGCTTCTTGTCGGCCCCGTCAGCGAAGGGCTCCGGCCATCCGAACATCCGGGTGTAGTCCTCGCCGCCGTGCAGCATGTGCGCCTCCACCGGCGTGATCCCGGAGTTGACCAGCACGTTGAAATGCACGTCGCCGCGCATCTCCCGCAGCACGAACATGGTCTGGAACGCTCGGGCTGCGGCATCCTCGGCCAGCGGCATGGCCCGCCACCCCGCGTACATCGGCAGACCGGCCCCCGGCGTCCCGGCGATGATCTTCTCGCTCAGCGCCGCGATGCGGGCCGTTCCCTGCGCACCGGACAGGTACTTGTGGCCGAAGTCGGCGACTTGATCCCAGTACACCGTCGCAGCGCCGGCGGCACCCCGCACCGCCACACCCTCGTCCCACAGCGCGCACACGAAATTCGGCTCGAAGATCGCGAACACCGAGGCGACGGTCGACCCCGTGGCCTCGCCCAGCACCCCGCCCCGGCCGGCGACGTACCCGGCGAACGGGTTCTGGTAGCCGGCCGCAATACTGCCGGCGAAAGTCTCCGGGTGCAGCATGAAGATCCCGATGGCTTCGCCCATCGCCGCCCCGGTCGTACTGACCGCTTCCCTCGTTCGCGCGTAGCCCACGTGTCGCTCCTGGAGTTCGGCCGGTGGCCTGGTCGGTGCCGGCTCGTCTGATCCTACGGATGCGCTCCGCTCCCGATCGGAGAAGTCCTCGGGGTAGTCCAGGGGAACCCCGAGCGTGGTCAGCGTCATCGCCAGGGCGTCGTACTGGCCGACCAGCGTGACGAACTCGATGAGCTGGCGACGGTCGAGCAGTCCACTCAGCCGTCGCCAGCTGTCGTCGGACAGGGACCGCCGGGCCACCAGCTCGTCGACGGCGGCCAGCAGCACCTGTTGTCGGCCGGACAGCCCGGCCGGCGCCGGCCAGCTGAAGATCCCGGCCTGGGTGGCGGCATCGACCCCGCGCCGGAGCGCGATACGGCGGTGCTGCTGAAGTTCGTACTCGCACCCACGAAGGTGGCCCACCCGCAGGATGGCCAGCTCGGTGTCGGCCCCCGGTAGCCGGCCCCGGCGCAAAAGCACGCCGGCGAACGGCGCCCAGGCCCAGAACAGCCGCCGGTGCTGGGCCAGCACGGTGAACAGGTGGAACTCCGGGACACCCCAGACCCGTGCGGCAAACCGGCAGAACAGCCAGCCGAACCATCCCAGCTCGCGGCGGCCTCCCGGGGGGACACGGCAGGGGACCGCCGGGGCCGCCGAAGCCGAAGCCGAATCGGATCGAGTGGCCGGGAGGCCGTTCGAGGAAGCCAGTGGTTCGTACGATGCCATTCACCGATCCTAGGGACGGCGGCAGAACCCTCGGCTCGTCAGCCGCCCAGGAGGCGCCCGGACACAGCGATTGCCAGCCGCCTGGGCAACACCCGGGTGATCACCCTGGAGACGAAGGCGTTGGCCATGCCGTCGACGAAGCTTGGTTTTCGGCGCGCCAATACCCGGATCGTGTGCGCGACGACCTGCTCCGGTGTGCGTGTGAAGGCCTTCGCCGCCGCGCCCGACGCGGCCCCCACTGCAGCCTCACCGGCCAGTTCAAAGAACGGCGTGTCCGTTAGTCCCGGGCACACCGCGAGAATCCGGACACCGTTCTTGCGCTCCTCGGCCCAGACCGCCTCGGTGAAGGACAGTACGAAGGCCTTCGTCGCGCCGTAGACGGCCATTTTCGGCAGCGGCTGGAATGCTGCGGTGGAAGCGATGTTGATGATCGCCCCCGAACCGCGGGCCCGCATCTGCGGCAGGTAGCGGGCGGTGGCGCCGACCATCATCCGGCAGTTGAGTTCGACCTCGTCCTCGAGTCGCTGCGGGTCGGCATCGGCCACGTCGCTATGCGTTCCGAAGCCGGCGTTGTTGACCAGCACGCCGACCTCCAGGCCCAACTCGTTCGTTCGCCGCCACAGCTCCGCGGCGGCGGTCGGCACCGAGAGATCCATCGGGATCACGGTGACAGCGACGCCGTGGGCTTCGCGCAGCCGTGCGGCCAGCTCGTCGAGCCGGTCAGCGCTGCGGGCAACCACGACGAGATCGTGGCCGCGGGCGGCGAACTGCCGGGCGAACTCGGCGCCGATGCCGGTCGACGCCCCGGTGATCAGGGTGACCGTGCGCCCGTCCGCGAGTCCATCCACGAGCGACATCGTAGAGGCCCGCCGTCGGGCCGGGTATCCTCGCCGAGGCCCGTCGTCGGGCCGGGTATCCTCGCCGAGGCCCCTCAGGGGCCGGGTACCATCGACGATGTGCAGCATCCGCAGCGAGTCAGCGGATTAGACGCCAGCTTCTTTTCCCTCGAAACCGCAACGCAACCGATGCAAGTGTTTTCGGTGCTGGAGTTGGATACGACGACGATTCCCGGCGGCTACCGATTCGATGGTCTGCGAGACGCGCTCGCGGCGCGGATCCGGGCGATCCCGGAGTTCCGGGAGAAGCTCTCGGACGGCCCGCTGAACATCGGCCATCCGGTGTGGGTCCGGGACGACGACTTCGATATCGACCGGCATCTGCACCGGATCACCCTGCCCGCACCCGGCACCCAGGAGGAGCTGACCGAGGTCTGCGGCCGGCTGGCCGGGCTGCCACTGGATCGTCGCCGGCCACTGTGGGAGATGTGGGTTATCGAGGGCCTGGGAGGTTCTTCGGGCACGGACCGGCTGGCCGTCCTGCTCAAGGTTCACCACGCCGCGGCGGACGGCGTGACCTACGCCAACATGATGTCGCGGCTGTGCAGTTCCGAACCCGCGCCGGCGCCGCCGGATCTGATCGAGGCACCGGCGGCGGTCGGCCCGTTGCGGGAGGCGCTCGACGGTCTGGCCCAGTTCGCGAGCCGGCCGGTGAATCTGGTGGCCCGGGTGCTGCCTGCGGCCGCGCGCGCAGTCCTCGACGCCGCCCGCCGGGCCCGCGCCGGCCGCGCCATGGCAGCCCCGTTCACGGCCCCCTGCACTGCACTGAACGCCAAGTTCACCGCCCGGCGTAATGTGGCGTTCGCGCGACTCGACCTCGACGAGGTCAAGAGGGTCAAGGATCATTTCGGGGTCAAGGTAAACGACGTGGTGGGGACCCTGGTGGGCGGGGTGATGCGCCAGTTCTTGCTTGACCGCGGCGAATTGCCCACGTCCTCCCTGGTGGCGCTGGAACCGGTTTCGGTGCACGGGCTGTCCGATCGGACCGCGCGTAATCAGGTTTCGGGCATGCTCGTCGCACTGCAGACCCAGATCGCAGATCCGGTGGCCCGACTCAGGGCCGTCGCGACGGTGAACACCGTTGCCAAGGAGCAGGTTTCGGCGATCAGCCCGATGCTGCTCCAGGATTTCGGTGAGGTGGTCGGTTCGGTTCTGCTCGGTATCGCGAAGCGGGTTTACGCCCGCCTGACCCGGTTCCGCCCGAACTATAACGTCATCTTGTCCAACGTGCCGGGCCCGGATCCGGCCCGCTACTTTCTCGGCGCCGCGGTCTCGGCGATGTACCCGTTCGGGCCGGTACTGCTCGGTGCGGGCATCAACTTCACGCTGTGGTCGGTGAACGGGACACTGCACATCGGGCTGATCTCGAACCCTGAGGTGATCCCGGCGCTGTCAGACCTGGCCGACGGTCTGAACGCGGGCCTGCGCGAACTGCTCACTGAGATCGGCGGCGCAGGAACGGCTTCCGCCGCAGTCTAGCGGGAATCCCGCTGACTAGTCCGTCACCTGCGCGTACCGGGACGGGATGGCGGCCAGGATCTTGTGGATCTCGGCGACATACCGTTCGGGTTCGGGTCCGTGGCTGTGGTAGCTGACCATCAGACGACCGTCAAACGTACCGGCCGAATACATGTCGACTCCCGCCGATGTCGACGCGAACAGCAAGTCGAGTGCGTACTGCTCGACCACCAGATCGGGCGGAGTGCGCAGTGGGGGCAGTTTCCCGCCGTCCGTCGCCATCACGACGTCGGGCAGACCGGGCGGGTTTCCCTGGTACTCCAGGCCGAAGTGCAGAAACGACTGTTGGATCACGCCTTCAGCCAGATCAGCGCGGAACGCCCCGACGATATCGCGGGCCAAGTCCAAGATATCGGTGTCCGAGCGGATCTCGGCCAGGTACATCGCCATCCCCACCGGGTTGGTCGCCTCGGTGGAACCGACCGGCGGGTCCAGGCGGAAGCGCAGATCCACCGGGTAGATGTAGGGAATCGGAAGGTGCGGGTTCTCCCGAATCTTCCACTCGGCCAGCAAGATCGAAGCGGCAGTCAGGGAGTTCAGACTCACCCGTCGATCCGCACAGATGGCGGTCAGGGCTTGGGTCTCGGCACGGGAGAGTCGACAGACGGCCGACGGTACCAGCACCGACTGCAGGCCGACACGTCCGACATTTCGCCTGGAGGGAGGCAGCTCGTAGGCGAAGATCGCAGGCAGGAAGCGCTCCAGGCCGAACCGCTGAAGTTTGACGATGCCACGCTCGGCAAGCACCGCCTCCAACGACTCCGGAACGGGCTCAGTCGTGACCGGGCCGACGCCGGTGCCGGTGACGATGTCGGTGTACCAGCCGAACAACTTCTCCAGCAGCGCGAACGAGTGGTGCGCATCGGAGAGTGCATGGTTGGTGAAAAGGGTGACTTCGGAACGCTCCTCGCCGTATCTGAGTCGCAGGTTGACCAGTGACTCGGACTGCTTCGGCAGCCGCCCAGGCGACGTGTCGCCGATCTTCTCGAGCCACATTCCCTCATGCTCGTATTCATCGACCATGATCTGGTGCCGCCCGTCGGCGCCCCGCTCGAGGTAACCGGCATGGGCGGGGTGTACTCGCAACAGCGTCTCGAACGCTTCCGACATCGCGCCTACGTCCACCGGACCGCGCAGCGTGACGGTGAGACTGATGAAGCTCTCGGCTTTCGCGTAGAACTCCTCGCTGGGCGACAGGTGGCGGATCGACGTTGAGCCAAACACTAGGGAGACCTCCTTGTGCGGATCTCGCGGTTCACCGACTGGTACTCGCGCGACGGTAACCCATCATGATGGGCAGCAGGCAGACCACGAAGATCGCGCTGCACCACACCAGGGTGGTGATCATCGGAGACAACACCGGGCCGCCTATCGACAGACCGCGCATGGCGTCGACGGCCGGCGACATCGGCTGGTTACGGACGATCGGTTGGACCCAGTCCGGATACCGGTCCACCGGCACAAATCCAGTGCAGAAGGTCGCGCCGAGGATGATGACCGGCTGTATCGCTTCCACCATCACCGTTTTCGGCCAGTACAGCGCAACCGCGGTCACCAGCGCTGCGAACGCCACCCCGAACATCACCGGGATGGCGATCCACAGCAGGGCGGCGGCGACACCCTGATGGAAGCGGAAGCCGAGGATCAGCCCGGTCCCCAGCAGGATCATGGTGGTCAGCAGCAGCCGTGCCGTCTCCGCGCCCAGTCGGGCGAGCAGTCCCGCGGCGCGATGGATGGGCAGTGACCACATCCTGGCCAGGAACCCGTCCGCCCGCTCGGCGCCGATGCCGACCATCCCGGTCGTCGCTCCCGACATCGTCGCCAGCAGGGCCACCAACGGCAGGCTGCGGTACAGCGCGTCCTCGCCGGTGATCGCGGTGATCGAATCCCCGAACACCACCTTGAGTGTGAGCAGGAACGCAACCGGAAGCAGCACGGCGTGCACGAGCGTCATCGGCGTCCGAGCGGAGCGCAGCAACAGCCGGCGGGTCAATACCCCGGTCTGGGACAGCAGCGACCGCGGTGAGGCCTCTCCGTTTGCCCGGGCCGCGACCGGTGCCGTGTCGAGGACCTTCATCAGCCCCTCCGCCGGTAGACCAGTACCGCCCAGGGCAGGGTCACCGCCATGATGCCGATCACCCAGGCCAGTGCCGGGGCGATGACCGACCAGGTCACCGGTGCCACGCCGTCGGCGGAGTCACCGGCGAGTGCCTGCATGGCGTAGACCACCCGGGAGATCGGCTGATTCTCGACGACCGGCTGTATCCACTCCGGAAACCGGTGCAGCGGTTGGATTCCCACCGACAGGAAGCCGAAGATCAACTGCGGCAGCAACAACCACTGCGCGGTCGCGGCGGGATCCCGGGACTTGGTGCCCAGGGTGTCGCCGACCAGGGCCAGAGCCAGGCCGGTGAGCACCGCGAGCAGGCAGAACGCGGCCGCGTACCACGGTCCACGATGGAATCGGAAGCCGATGGCGTAGCCGCAGGCCAGTGCGACCGCCAGGCCGATCAGGACCCGGTAGACACTCGCGGCGATCCGGGCCGCCAGGGGGGCCAACGACGGAATCGGCAGCGACTGGAAGCGGCGGTTGATGCCCTGCACCGAGTCGGTGGCGGCCCGGAAGGCGGTGGAGATCGACGCGAAAGCGATGGCCTGCAGCACGATCAACGGCACCAGGTACTGGGCGTAGCTGCTCATCTTCAGATCGGGGCCGTCCATCAGCCGGTTCAGCGGGATGTAGAGACTGGCCGTCGCGGCGATCGACACCACGACGCCGACCGCCACTTCGCCGTTACGCAGCGTGGGGGCGATCAGGCGGATGGTGAGGACCCACCACTGCTGCAGACCCGACGGAACCGGACGCGTCGCGGTCAGCGCGGTCACCCGGCCACCTCGCTGGGGGCGGCGGAGCCGGTCAGCGACAGGAAGACGTCGTCGAGCGACGGCCTGCGCAAGGCGATATCGGCCAACGCGATATTCGCCGCGTCCAGCCGCGTCAGGGCCGCACTCAGGGTGCCCGGCCCCTCCGGCGCCGGCATGCTCACCCGGTCGGATTCGGGGGTGATCGCCGCGCGCACGCTGTCGGGGACCAGCGGGCCCAGCGCCTCGACGACCGCGAAGATATCGGCCGGGTCGCTCGGAACGATCTCGCAGTAGGTCCCGCCCGTGCGTTCCTTGAGTTCGTCGGCCGTTCCCTGCGCGACGATGGTGCCGCGGTCGATGACGATGATCCGGTCGCTGAGCGCGTCGGCCTCCTCCAGATACTGCGTGGTCAGCAGGGTCGCGATACCGGCGTCCTTGAACGTGGTGACCAGCTCCCAGATCGCCTGTCGGCTGCGCGGATCCAGGCCGGTGGTCGGCTCGTCGAGGAACACCACCTCGGGGCGGACCACCAGCCCGCAGGCGATGTCCACCCGTCGGCGCATACCGCCCGAGTAGGTGCCGACCCGCCGTTCGGCGGCATGTTCAAGATCGAACTCCGCCAACAGATCTCGGGCGCGGGCGCGGGCGTCGGGCTTCTTGAGTCCCTGCAGCCGGCCGAACATCACCAGGTTCTCGTAGCCGGTGAGCATCTCGTCGAGAGCCACGTGCTGACCGGTGAGCATGATCGAGCGCCGCACCATCGCCGGGTCGGTCACGACGTCATGGCCGGCCACCATGGCCCGGCCGCGGTCCGGCTTGGTCAGTGTCGACAGGATCTCCACGGTGGTCGTCTTACCCGCACCGTTCGGGCCGAGCAGGGCCACGACCTCGCCGCGACCCACCTGGAAGGAAATCTCCCGCAGCGCGTCGACCGCGCCGAATGACTTGCCGATGCCCTCGACGTCGACTCCGGACTCTGACATCACTACCTACTCACTAATCGTCGTCGTCGGAAACGGCGGCCGACAGGTCGACCAGCGAGAGGACCTCGTCCTCATCGTCGTCGGCACTCTCGGCATCACCGGCCAGGGCGTCGTCGATCAAACGCATCAGTGCGGCCGGAAACCGCTCGGCCAGCGTCGCCACGGTCTCCGCCGGCACGCGCCGGACGTCGTGCCACCAATCCAGATGGAGCACACCGCCGTACCGGTAGGCCCGCAGTTCGATCGCATGGCCCAGGCCGGGCAGGGTCTCCCGAACGGTCAGGGTGTCGCCGTCGAACTGAACCGGGGCATCGCTTCCCGGCCACTCGGGAATCATCCCGAGGTAGGAGAGGAAGACATCGGCTCTCCCGGCGGCCCCCAGCAGTCCCGCCGTCGGCGCGTGCAGATACCGCAGCAGCCCGTACCCGATCCCCTGGTGCGGCACGGCCTCGACGGTCTGGGTCACCTCGGCGAGCAGTTGAGCGGCGCTCGCACTCTGAACGTCCATGCATGGCAGCGCAATCGGGTAGATGGTGGAGAACCCGCCCAGTGTCCGGCGGAAGTCCACCTCGGGCCGCAGCACCGAACGGCCGTTCCCGAGCAGGTCGACGGTGGCGACTCCTTCGGCCACCCCGGTCGCGAGGCTCCGTGACAGTGCCGCGAGCAGCAACTCTTCCGCGGAGGCCTGCAGGATCCGGCGGGCGTTGTCGATCTGCGCGGTCTGCTCGGCGGTCAGCGTGATCGCGAGCCGGGACAGGTCCGCTGCCCCCGGCGCACCGGTGACCGACCCGTCGGCCACGCGCACCGTCGCCGCCGCCTCGGTATCCAGCCAGTGGTTGCGCTGTTCGAGCACCGCCGGGTGGGCGGCCAACGCGGCACAACGCTGCGACCACTGCCGCCAGGTCGCGGTGGCGGGTTCCAGGGCGATGTCACCACCCTCGAGTCGCTGACCGAAGGCGCTCAGCAGATCGGTCACGAGCACCTCACGCGAGGTGGGGTCGTCGAGCACCCCGTGCAGCGTGATCACCAGGAATCGCGGGGCGCCCTGCGCGTCGAGGACGTGGGTCGCCGTCAACGGCCAACCGGTCAGGTCCTGTCCCGCCACCGTGTCGGCGACGAGGTCGGACAGTGCGTCTCGCTCGGCCTCGGTACCGGGGGCCGCACCGGCGGGCAGCGCCCGCTCGCTCAGATCGGTGATCTCCACCGTGTCGGCGATCTCCTGGTCCCACACCCCGGACCGGTTGACGACCCTCATCCGCAATGCGTCGTGATGTCCGACCAGCGCGGACAGCACAGCCAGGATGTCCTCGCGGCTGACCCGCTCATCGATACGCAGCACCATCGGCACCCGCCAGCGGCCCGGCTCAGCCAGGCCCGCGTCGAGGAACCGCAGGATATTGGGCGGCAGTTGCGGATTGAGATCCTCGGCGTCCTGGCTTCCCAGCCCGCCCGCCGCCTGACGCGCGACGAGGGTGTCGGCCAGAGCGGTCAAGCTGCTGTGGTCGTAGAGGTCCTGTGGGGTCAGTTCCACGCCCTGGTGCGACGCCGTCATCGCGACGCCGATCGCCACCAGCGAGTCCCCACCGATCTCGAAGAAGTTGTCACCGGGCGCCACCGACTCCACGCCCAGGCACTGCGACCAGATCCGCTGCAGGGTGCCGCGCATCTGTGCTCGGGCGTCCGCCGGGCCGCCCGCGGAGGCACCGACCTGATCGGCCCCGGCGGCACCCGCACCGTCCGGTCCGGATCCCGCCGGCCGCCGGACGGCGGAATGGTCGGGCTCGATCCAGTACCGCTGGCGGGCAAAGGAATACCCCGGGAGGGTGACGCGGCGGGCCTGGTCTCCGTACAACGGCGTCCAGTCCACCTCCACTCCCGCGCACCACATCTGGCCGAGGGCGAGCAGGAAGGCGTCGCGGTCGGCGCGGCTCTGCAGCGGGTGGCGCATCAGGCGCACGGCGCGGTGGGTCTCCGCCCACGCGGGCATCCGGACCGCAGAACCGGTCAGGCTCCCGCCGGGCCCCACCTCGACGAGCACCCGGTGGGCGTCACCGAGCAGGGTCTGGAGTTCGTCGGCGAAGCGCACCGTCGAGCGGATGTGCCGGGCCCATCGGCCCGGATCGGTGGCTTCCTCGTCGGTCATCCAGGTGCCGGTCACGTTGGACAGCATCGGGATTCGGGGCGCGTGCAGCGTCAGCGTCGACAGGTACTCGGAGAACGGGGCGAGCACCGAGTCCATCGACTGCGAATGGAAACCGTGGGAGGTTCGCACCCGGCGGGCCAGGATGCCCTCGGCGGCAAGCCGGTTGGTGACATCGCGGATGGCCGGTTCGGGTCCGGCCACCACGCAGCTGCCGAACTCGTTGACCGCGGCCAGATCGACGTCACCGGTCAGGTGGGCGGCGATATCGTCGGGACTCGCGGCGACGGCCACCATGGCACCGGCCGGCGCCGCGTGCATGAGACGGGCCCGCATCGAGACGACCCGGATCGCGGTGTCGAGGTCGAAGATTCCGGCCACCGTCGCAGCCACCAGTTCGCCGATACTGTGCCCGGCCAGCGCGGCGGGGCTGACCCCGTAGGACATCACCAGTTGCGCGAGCGCGTACTCGACGGCGAACAGGGCAGGCTGGGCCAGATCCGTCGGCTCGAGGCCGGTGCCCTCGAAGACTTCCGTCTTCAGATCGACACCGAGTTCTGCGCGGAATCCGGCGGCGCAGCGGTCGAAGACCTCCGCGAACACCGGCTCGGTCTCGTACAGGCCGCGGGCCATGCCGACGTGCTGGGCACCCTGCCCCGGAAACAGAAAGGCGGTCCGGTGTGCACCGGCGGCGACACCGGGCGGGCAGGTCGCGATCGAGACGTTGTCGTGCTCCGCGGCGGTCAGCACCGCGCAGGCGTCGGGGAGATCGGCGACGACGGCCGCCATCCGCACCTCGTGTATCGGCCGACCGGCAAGGGTGCAGGCGACATCCGCCAGTGCCAGGTCCTCGTTGCGCGACAGTTCCTCGGCCAGAGCGGCTTTCGCGTCGTTGACGGAATCAGCGGTGCGAGCCGACAGCAGGAGCACCTGTGGACCGCCGGGCGCCACCGCGGCGGGAAGGCTGGGCGGGGCCTCCTCGACGACGCCGTGCACGTTGGTGCCGCCGACGCCGAAGGAACTCACACCGGCGCGGCGCGGCCCGTCGCTGTCCCACGGCGTGTAGGCGTTGGACACCACGAACGGGGTGTTCTGCAGGTGTAACTCGGAGTTGGGTTCGGTGTAGTGCACCGTCGGGGGAATCGCCTTGTTCTTCAGGCACAGAATCGTCTTGACCAGGCCGGCAACCCCCGACGCCGCGTCGAGGTGGCCGATGTTGGACTTCACCGAACCCAACACACAGGGACCCGACCGCGGGAGATCGGAGACCTCGAACGCCTGCCGCAGGGCCTCGATCTCGATGGGATCGCCCAGTGGCGTGCCGGTGCCGTGGGTCTCGACGAATCCGATTGTCGAGGAGTCGACCTCGGCGACGGCGTGCGCTTCGGCGATCACCTCGGCCTGGCCGGCGACCGCCGGAGCGGCGTAGGTCATCTTCTTCGCGCCGTCGTTGTTGATGGCCGACCCGCGGATGACGGCATGGATGCGGTCGCCGTCCTCGAGTGCGGCCGCCAACGGCTTGAGGATCAGTGCCGCAACGCCACTGCCGAAGATCGTGCCGTCGGAACCGGCGTCGAACGGCCGGCAGTGTCCCGAGGGCGACACCATCGCACCGGGCTCGTAGGTGTAGCCGACGCGATGCGGAATCCGGATCGCCGAAGCGCCGGCCAGGGCCATATCGCATTCGCCGGACAGCAGGCTCTGGCAGGCCAGGTGTACCGCGACCAGCGATGAGGAGCAGGCGGTCTGCACCGACAGGCTCGGGCCGCGCAGATTCAACTCGTGCGACACCCGCGTCGCGAGGTAGTCCTTGTCGTTGAGCAGGACCAGGTTGAACATCTCGACGGTGATGCCCTCGCCGACCAGCGACCTGATGTCGCGATGCGACATCAGGTTGTCCAGGAGATAACCGCTGGAGGTGCTGCTGGCGAACACCCCGATCGCCCCGTCGTAGCCGGCGGGGTCGTAGCCCGAGTCCTCCAGCGCGTGCCAGGCGGTCTGCAGGAACAGCCGTTGCTGGGGGTCCATCATCCGGGCGGTGTAGGGCGCCATCCCGAAGTAGTCGGCGTCGAACTCGTCGATGCCGTCGAGCACCGCCGCACGCCGGACGTAGGCCGGGTCGGCCAACGTCTCGGCGCTGACCCCGGCGGCGGTCAGTTCCTCCTCGGACAGGGTGCGGATGGATTCCTCACCCCGGCACAGGTTCTCCCAGAACGCCGTCACCGAGTTCGCTCCGGGAAACCTGCCGGCCATACCGATGACCGCAATCGCGTTGGGGGGCAACTCGTTCGACTCGACGGTACTCACACCGTACGTCCTTTCCGTTTACTCACCGCAGCACCCTGGCGGGCCCGGGCGCGCTGCTGGGCGCGTGCGCCGAGGCCGGAGCGGGCCTGGCCCGACACCTCCTCCGCGGCGGGGTAACCCATGCGCTCGCACAGGGCTTCAGTGAGCGTTGAGATGCTCGGATACTCGAAGATCAGCGCCGCCGGCAGCGCAATGCCGAGGCTGGCGCTGAGACGGCGCTGGAGGGTGACGCTCATCAGCGAATCCATGCCGAGCTGGAAGAAGCCCGCATCGACATCGAGCACCTGGTCGGCGGGAAATCCGATGACAGCCGCCGCCTGCGCGCCGAGGTGATCGGCCAGCAAGGCGCGGCGACCATCAGGCGGGCACTCCCGGAGCTGCTTGGCGAACTCACTCTCGCCGGCCGTCTCTGCACCGGAATCCTCCAGCGCCAGAACGTCATCGAGGATCCGCACCGCTCCGCGGGTCCGATAGGCCGCTGCCAGCAGCGGCCAGTCCGCGTCCACCACCGTGGTCCGGGCGGGTGCGTCGGGTCCCATCACCAGTGGCAAGGCCCGGATGGCCACCTCGTCGGGCATCGGCCGGAGTCCGGCGTTGGCCATCACCTCCCCGGCGTCGGTCTGCATGTCCGACAGCGACTTCCACAGACCCCAGTTGACCACCGTGGCCGGTAGGCCCAGGGTGCGCCGTGCGTAGGCGAAAGTGTCGAGAAAGTTGCTGGTGGCCGTGTAGTGGGCCAGCCAGCGTGACCCGAGCAGACCGGATATCGACGAGAACAGCACGAAATGGCGGACATCGGTCGTCATCGACAGTTCGTGCAGCACGTCGAGGGCGTCCAGTTTCGGAGCGAACATGGTGATGACGTCGGCATCGGTCATCTCGGACAGGGTCACCGGGCCGCCGGCGAAGGCGGCCAGGTAGATCCCCTCGAGGGCCGGCAGATCGGAGCCGAACCGGTCGAAGAGCGCGGCCATCGCCTCCGGGTCGGTGACATCCGCGGCGACCTCGACGAGCCGGGTGCCGGTCTCGGCCAGCCTTTGCCTGAGCTCCGTCAACTTCTCCCCGGGGTTGCGCGACACCGCGACGATCGTGCCGGCGCCCATGGCGGCAAGCTGGGCGATCAGGGAGGGCCCGATATGACCGGTAGCCCCGATGACGAGGTGGCTTGTCCCACTGTCCACGTCGGCCGCAGCCGAGGGGCTCGTGGGTTGCAGACGCGGTACGTGCCGGCGACCGGCGCGGTACACGACCTGGTCCTCCCCGTCGCCGGACTGCGCTTCGGCGCGAACAAGACGGGCGGCCAGCACCGCCGGCATCGACTCGTCGACGTCGATGACGCCGCCCCAGATCTCCGGGTGCTCGAGTGCCAGGGTGCGCCCGAGTCCCCAGAGCACCGCGTGCACGGGATTGGCCCGGTCGCCGTCGGTCACCGGCTGGGCATTGCGGGTCAGGAAATACAGCGTGGGCGGTGCGGGCCGGGCGGCCAACTCGGTCGCGACGCCGCGGGCCTCGTTGAACAGCCGGTATGCCGCAGCGAGGTCGATCGGCGAATCCGGCACAGGCGGCGCGTACAGGACGTGCTGGGCGTTCGCGGTGCCATCATCGCCGAGTGCGGCGGCCAGTGCGGGGTCACCGAGCACCTGCCAGGTGCCGCCGTCGGCCTGCGTCGCGTCCAGCGGGCGGGTCGGCCAGACGGGCTCGTAGAGCCAGTCCGAAGGGACTCCCCCATACTCGGCGACCCGCGCTCGCGGACCGCTGCAGAGCGCCCCGAAGCCGGTGCCGGGGGCGAAATCCAGCCAATGCCGGGTGTGCCGCCAGGGCGTGGCCGGAAGCGCCGGGTGCGGTTCGGCGGGGTGGTCACCGACCGGCGGCCCGGCAGTGAACGTCGCGTTGAGACAGGTGTGGAAGGCGACGGTGTCATAGGCGTCGCGAACCAGGGTGCCGATGCTGTGGTGATGGGCGTTGCCGAGCACCGGGTCCTCGAGGGTGTCGGAGATGGCCTTGGTGAGCAGCGGGTGTGGGCTGACCTCGATGAAGGTGCAATGGTCGGCACCGGCGGCGGCGACCGCGTCGCTGAATCGGACCGGGTTGCGCAGGTTGGCCACCCAGTGTGCGGCGTCGAATTGCGGTGCCTCGCCGGCGTTTTCGACGGTGGAGATCACGGGGATGACGGGAAATCCGGGGACCAGATCGGCCAGCGCATCGTTGAGTTCGGCAAGGACCGGGTCCATCATCGCGTGGTGGGAGGCCACGTCGACGTTCACCCTGCGGGCGAAGGTGTTCTGCGCGGTCGCCCGTTCGACGACCGCGTCGACGGCGGCGGTCGGGCCGGCAACCACGGTCTGGCGCGGCGATGCGTAAACGGCGACCGTCACCTCGGGGAAATCGGCGATCAGCGCTTCGGTGGCCGACGGATCGAGTTCGAGCAAGGCGATCGCTCCGCTGGCCGAGAGGCGCGACATCAGCCGGGAGCGGGTGGCGATCACCCGGAAGCCCTCGGCCGGCGTCAGCGCCCCGGCCACCACGGCCGCGGTCACCTCACCCATCGAATGGCCGATCACCGCATCCGGTTCCACCCGATAGGAGCGCCACAAGGCGGTCAGGGCCAACTGCGTCCCGACCAGCACCGGCTGAATCTGCTCGACACCGGTCACCTCGCGTCCGCTCTCCAGCACCTCGCGCAGCGAGAACCCGACCTCGGCGACGAAGTCGTCCTCCAATGCCGCGACGGCGGCCTCGAACGCCGGCTCGTCGGCGAGTAGCCGCCGGCCCATACCGGCCCACTGGGAACCCTGTCCCGAGTAGACGAACACCACACCCGGCCCGCACGCGCCCGGATGCGGGCCGACCACCCCGTCGGCAATCTCGCCGGCTGCCAGCGCGCGCAGCCCGGCCACCGCCTCGGCGCGGTCGGCGGCACACACGGTGGCAAAGCTCGCCTGGTGGGTGCGATGGTGGTTGAGGGTGTGAGCGACATCGGCCAGCGCAACGCCCGACCCCGCGCCGGTCATCCAATCGGCCAGCATCCCGGCCGTCGCCGCGAGGCGCTCCGGGCTCTTGCCGCTGACCACCAGGGTCGTCACCGGTGGCGGAGCCACCGGCAGGCGGTGCGGTGCCTGCGGCGACTGTCCGAGGATCACGTGCGCGTTGGTGCCACCGAAGCCGAACGCCGAAACCCCGGCCAGCCGTGGCCGTCCGGTCGCAGGCCAGTCCACCGCACGGTCGACCACCTTCAGACGCAACTCGTCGAACGGGATGTGCGGGTTGGGGTTGTCGAAGTGCTGATTGGGTGGGATCTCGCCACGCTGGATCGCCAGCGTGGCTTTGATCAGACCCGCGATGCCGGCGGCGGCCTCAAGGTGCCCCAGGTTGGTCTTGGCGGCGCCGACCAGCAACGGGGCGTCGGGTTGGCGTCCCCGCCCGTACACCGCCCCCAGTGCCCGGGCCTCGATCGGATCGCCCAGCAGGGTTCCGGTCCCGTGACTCTCCACGTAGTCGATCGCGGCCGGTTCCACGCCGGCATCGGCACACGCCGCCCGCAGTACCGCCGCCTGCGCCGCCGGGTTGGGCGCCATCAGCCCGTTTGACCGCCCGTCGGAGTTGACGGCCGAGCCCCGCACCACGGCGAGGATCCGGTTACCGTCACGGACCGCGTCGGAGAGCCGTTTGAGAACGGCCACCCCACAGCCCTCTCCCCGGACGAAACCGTCCGCCGCGGCGTCGAACGCATGACAGGCGCCCGTCGGGGACATCGCTTCGGCCTGGTCGAAGCTGCGCGTCACCACCGGCGAGAGCAGCAGGTTGACCCCGCCGGCGATAGCCAGTTCCGATTCGCCGCTGCGCAGACTCTGGCAGGCCAGGTGCACCGCCACCAGCGACGAGGAGCAGGCGGTGTCGATGGTCAACGACGGACCGCGGAGGTCCAGGAAATATGACAGCCGGTTGGCGATGATGCTCAGCGCGGCCCCGGTACCCGTCCACGCCTCGATGCCACTGATGTCGCGGGAGGCCAGCACGCCGTACTCGCTGACACACGATCCGACGAACACCCCGGTCTGTGAGCGTTGCAGCGACTCAGCCGGAATCCCGGCGTGCTCGAGTGCCTCGACGGTGACTTCGAGCATCAGACGCTGCTGGGGATCGATGTAGTCGGCCTCGATCGGGGCGATGCCGAAGTAGTCGGCGTCGAATCCGGCGACATCGGCGAGGAACGAACCCCACTTCGTGGTCCCCGCCAGCGCCCGGGCGGTCGCGGCGGAGCCGTCGTCGAACGGTCCCCAGCGGTCGTCGGGCACGGTGGTGACCGCCGAGCGGCGCTCCGCCAGGAAGTCCCACAGCGCCTCGGGGCCGTTGAGATCCCCGGGCATCCGGCAGCCCAGCCCGATGATGGCGATCGGTTCGTCCGGGGCGGCGGCACCGCCCTCGGCGGGGCGGCTCGGCTCGGCATCGGGGTGGACGAGCGCGTGCGCCAAACCGGCCACCGTCGGGTTCTGCCAGATGTCGACCGGCGAGACATGGTGACCCAGCAGTTCGGTCAGCTCACCGGCCAGCACCACGCCCTCGCGTGATCCGACACCGAGTTCGTTGAACGGCAGGTCGACGTGGATCTTGTCGGGGCTGCACCCGACGTTGGTGACCAGGTAATCGACCAGCCAGTGGCGAAGGTCGGCCTCCTCGTCGCCGGCTGAGGTCATACCGCGATGTCCATGCGCTGGAATTCGCCCTGGCGGTAGAGCTGCCCGCACGACGAGCGGCGGATCTTGCCGCTGGTCGTGATCGGGATGGAGCCGGGTGATACCAGAACCAGGTCGTCGACGCGAAGATTGTGCAGTTTCCAGACCGCGTCGGCAACCTCGTGCTTGACCTCGTCCAGTCCCGGGTCCTTCTGCGGGGCGGGCTTCACCTCGACGATGGCCACCAGGTTCTCCGACGCCTCGTCCTCGACGGCGATCGCGGCGACCCGGCCACCTGTGATCTCGCGGATGGTGGCTTCGATGTCCTCCGGGTAATGGTTACGGCCGTCGACGATCAACAGGTCCTTGAGCCGGCCCATGATGAACAGCTCGCCGTCGGAGATCGCGCCGAGATCACCGGTACGCAGCCAGGGTCCGGCCGGGGTGCCCGGCGACGGGTTGTTGATCCTGGCCCGGAACACCCGGGTGGTCTGCTCGGGCTTGCGCCAGTACCCCAACGCGACATTGTCCCCGCGCGTCCAGATCTCGCCGATGGAACCGGCCGGCTTCTCGATGCCGGTCTCCGGGTCGACGATACGAACCTCGTAGGCCTGCGGCGGCCCGTAGCTGACCAGTTCGGTTCCGCCGGCCTCCTCGGCCGCGCAGCGTTGGGCGATGCCCGCGGCGAGCTGATCGAGGTCGAATCGGGCGGTGGCGACGGTGTCGGAGATCGGCGACGCCACGACGAACAGGGTTGCCTCGGCCAGGCCGAACGACGGCCGGATCACCTTCTCGGTGAGCCCGAACCTGGCGAAACGGTCGATGAACCGGGTGACGGTGCCGTGGTGAACCCGTTCGGCACCGCTGAGAATGCCGTGCACCCGGCTCAGGTCCAGGCCCGCCAGATCGGCGTCGGAGGTGCGGCGTGCCGCGAGCTCGAAGGCGAAGTTGGGGGCGGCCGAGAAGCACAGCGGGTTCTTCGCCATCAGCTGCATCCAGCTGGCCGGCTTGGCCAGGAACGCCAGCGGGCTGGTCAGCACCGCGTCGCAGCCGGTCACCACGGGCGCACAGACCCCGATGATGAGACCCATATCGTGGAAGAAGGGCAGCCAGGACACCATCGAGGTCTCGGCGGGAAGCGTGCCGCCGAACTCACTGAAGTAGTCGGCCGCGGCAGCCTCGATATTGCTGGTCACGTTGCGGTGCGAGACGATCACGCCGGCCGCGGTGCGGGTCGACCCCGAGGTGTACTGCAAATAGGCGGGGCCGTGGCGGGAATCGTCGGTCTCGTCGAGTTCACGGGTCGCGTCGACGTCGATGATGTCGACCTCGATGACGACCGGGGCCGGCCGCCCGCCGTGCGGGGTGGCGTACTTGTTGACATCGGCCACCGCCGCGGAGGTGGTCAGCAGCACCGAAGGTGCGCTGTCGGCCAGCGCGGACTCGACCCGCTGGTCGTGGACGCCGAACATCGGCACCGACAGCGGCACCGCGATCAGGCCGGCCTGCAGCGACGCGTAGAACGCCACGATGTAATCGAGTCCCTGCGGCGCCAGGATCGCCGCGCGGTCCCCCTTGACGGCGGTTCGGCGCAATTCCTCGGCCAGCGTGAGCACCCGCCGGTACAGCTGGTGCCAGGTCAGGGTTTCCGGGTGGCCGGCCCCGAGCACCTCTCCGTCGGCGAAGGTGAAGGCCAGGGCGTCGCCCTGGGTGCTCGCCTGGTGGCGCAGCAGGGCAGGCAGGGTCATGTCGGTGTGCAGCATGGATGGCCTCTTCGCGTTGTCTCTGTCAGCTCCGGCGGGACTCCCCACCTGAGTCACTGGGCCCGAACTTGTCGGGCGCACACGCGTGACAGGCTTGTCGAGAAGACTGACCGGGGGGCGGCGAAAACCCTCCTGGCCTGAGCGTGCGTCGTCCCCTAGCATACCAGCCGGTACCCCGTGCGGCCAGGTCAGCAACGTCGAGCGAGGGTCTGAACAGCCCTTTTGCCCGCCATAGTGAATTTGCTCACAAGACGCCCAGCTGGGTGTTCGTCACCACATTTGCCACCGGTGAGCGGGCGCGGCATTTGCCGATCCGCCCGGGTGTGGTCGACCAGCGAACTCGCCGGGGCTCGCTAGACGATCCGCTCCTGAACCCACTGGGACAGCTGCGGCAGGTTGGTGTTGATGTAGAAGTGATCGCCCGGGAACTCCGTGAGGTCGAACTGCGCGGTGGTGCGCTGCTCCCAGGGCGTCATCAGATCGGTGGTCGCCAACTCGTCGTCATCGGCCATCAAGGCGTGAATCGGGCAGGAGACGGTAGCCTCCGGCGGGCACTCGTAGGACGCGATCGCCTTCAGCCCGCGCAAGGTCGGCAGCAGGGTGGCGGCGAACTGGTCGTTGTTGAGGAACTCCGGGTTGGCGCCGGTGACATCGCTGACCATCGTGAGCAATTGGAGGTCCGACCCCATCAGATCGGCCCGTTGACGCATGAACCCGGGGGCAGCGCTGGCCGACACGAACAACGCCGCGATCGGGTTACCCGCCCGCTCGAAACGGAGTGCCATCTCGAAGGCCAGCAGGGCACCCATGCTGTGCCCGAAGAACGCCACCCGGCCCGGTTGCGGTTCGGCCGGTTTGAGCATGGTGCTGAGCCGGTCGGCGAGGTCGGGAATGCTGGTGTACTGCGAGAGGTCCCGGCCGGCCTTCCTACCGGGGTACTGGACCGCGACACACGCGGTGCCCCCGGCGAACGCCTTGGCGAAGGGCACGTAGAAATCCGCCGATCCGCCGGTGTGCGGGAAGATGTAGAGCCGACGCTCCGGGCTGTTCATGGTTTAGATCGGAATCAGGCCGTGCTTGCGCTGTGCGCGCTGAATCTGCTTGTCCCGCAACAGTCTCATCGACCGGCGCAGCATCAGACGGGTCTGATGCGGCTCGATGACCGCGTCGATGAACCCCCGCTCGGCGGCGATGTAGGGAATCGCCATGTTCAGGTTGTAACCCTCGATGAAGTCCGCGCGGATCTTCTGCACCTCCGGTGCGGTGGGATCGGGGAATCGTTTCACCAGGAGCTGGGCCGCGCCCTCCGCCCCGATCACCGCGATCCGCGCGGTGGGCCAGGCGAAGTTGAGGTCGGCGGTGAGCTGCTTGGATCCCATCACCGCATACGCCCCGCCATAGGACTTGCGGATGGTCAACGTCACCTTCGGGACGTCGGCTTCCACCACGGCGTACAGAAAACGCCCGCCGCGCTTGATGATTCCGTTCTTCTCCTGCTCGACGCCGGGAAGGAATCCCGGGGTGTCCACGACGAACACCAACGGAGTGTTGAACGAGTCGCAGAACCGCACGAAGCGGGCGGCCTTGTCGGAGGCCTCGTTGTCGATGGCACCGGACATGTGCATCGGCTGATTGGCGACCACCCCGACCGGTCGGCCGTCAACGCGGGCGAAGCCGGTGATGATGGCCTGCCCGGCCTGGGCGGCGACGTCGAGGAAGTCTCCGTCGTCGAAGATCCGGATCAGGATCTCGTGCATGTCATAGGCCATGTTGTCGGCATCGGGCACGATTCCGTCGAGTTCGAGATCGTGCGGCGTGATCTCCGGCTCGAGCCCCGGATTGATCACCGGCGCGTCATCAAAGGTGTTGGGCGGCAGGAACTCCAGGAAATCCCGGACGTAGGCGAAGGCCGCCTTCTCGGAGTCGACCACCTGGTGGATATTGCCGTATCGGGCCTGATAGTCCGCGCCGCCGAGTTCGTCGAGGCTGACCTCCTCGCCGGTGACGTCCTTGATGACGTCGGGACCGGTGACGAACATGTAGCCCTGGTCGCGGACCGCGACCACCAGATCGGTCTGGATCGGCGAGTAGACCGCGCCACCGGCGCACTTGCCCAGGATGATCGAGATCTGCGGGACCACGCCGGACAGCAGTTCATGGCGACGTCCGAGTTCGGCGTACCAGGCCAGCGAGGTGACCGCGTCCTGGATACGGGCGCCGCCGGAGTCGTTGATGCCGATGATCGGGCAGCCGACCATGGCCACCCACTCCATCAGCTTGGCCACCTTACGGCCGAACATCTCTCCGACCGAACCACCGAAAACGGTCTGATCATGGGAGAAGACGCCGACCGGCCGCCCGTTGATGGTGCCGTGCCCGGTGACGACGCCGTCACCGTAGAGCGCGTTCGGGTCGCCGGGAGTGCGGGCCAGTGCCCCGACCTCCAGGAAACTACCCGGGTCGAGCAGCTCGTGGATCCGGGCCCGCGCGCTCGGGATGCCGCGCTTGTCGCGCTTGGCGGCCGCCGCCTCGCCGCCGGGCTCGGCGGCGAGCTGGAGCTTCTCACGCAGTTCGGCCAGCAGCTCGGCGGTGGTCCTGTTGGTCACTACGTCTCCTGCTCCGCCTGATCGTTGTGGGCCTGGATCCGGTCGATGGCCGCACTCAGGTGGGCACCCACCTTGGCAATGTACGGCTCGTCGATGGCCTGGATGTGCTCGCCCCCGATCGGCACCACCTCGAGGTCGGCGACGAATTCACCCCAGCCGCCGTCGGGCTGGCGGATACCGTAGCGGGGCTCGAACATGATGGCGTCATCGTGATAGCGATCGGCCATGTAGAGCGTCACATGCCCGTCGTACGGCTCGATCCGCGCGGTGTCGATGGCGCGGTTGTCCAAATAGGACGTGCGCTGGTGCTCGATGATGCCGCCGGGGATGTCGACTCCGCTGTCCTTGACCGCGTTGAGCACGAAAGCGACCTGACCGGCGTCGTCGAGAACCTCGAGTTCCTCGTACGGGATCGCGGGGATCTCCACATTGAAGGTGCGCTGGGCGAACAGCGCGTAGCGGTCCCAGCGGGCCCGGATCTCCTCGGTGGTCTGCGGAATCTCCTCGCCGGCGCGCACCGTGTCGATCAGGCCGACGAAGGGCACGTCGGCACCGGCCTTGGCGAGCCCGATGGCGCACGCGTAGGCCAGCACCCCGCCCAACGACCAGCCGACCAGGATGAAGGGTCCATTGCCGCCCAACTCGCGCAACTTGGGCAGGTATTCGGCGGCGCGTTCCTCGATCGAGCCGTCGACCCGTTCGAACCCGTACATCGGGGTGTCGGCGGGCAGTCGCTTGAGCAACGGCTCGTACACCACCGTCGAACCGCCCGCCGGGTGGAAGACGAACACCGGAACCCGGTCGGATCCCTCCGGTCGCGCCCGCAGGGTCCGGACGAAACCCTCGAGTTCGCCCGCTTCCAGGTACTCGCGCACCACGGTGGCGAGCTCCTCGATGGTGGCCGCCGCGCGGACCTGCTCGGCGGTGATCGTGCCCTCGCACCGCTCGGAGAGACGGGACGCGATCTTGTCCGCCGTGTCGTCGTCGATCGCCGGCAGCTCGTTGAAAATGCCGCCGGGCGACTTTCCGGTAACGATCGCCCAGGTCGCGAAGGTGACCCGTTCCGACGCCTCGCGCGGGGGAACATCGGTACCGAGAGCATCGACGACGGCCTGCTGGGTGAGCACCTTCGCGGCAGCCGCGGCCGGGGCGTTCAGTGCCGGGGCGTCCGGGCCCGCCGGGTTGGTCGGCGGCGGGGGGATCGCCGGACCCGTCTCCGGGTGTTTGGCGGCCAGCTTCTCCGCCAGCTCCGCGGGAATCTCCCCGGCCGCCAGCTTGGCCTGCTCGGCAGCGATCTCCTCGGCCGTCATGCCCTTCTGGTGCTCGGCGAGCTCGGAGACCTCGTCGCGGTGCTCGATCGCGTACTCGATGAGCTTCTCGACGGCGTAAAGGTTGGCGTCGCGGACCGCGGTCAGCTGAATCGGGGGCAGGTCGAAGTCGTACTCCACGCGGTTCTTGATCCGCACCGCCATCAGGGAGTCCAATCCCAGCTCGATCAGTGGGACCTCCCACGGCAGATCCTCGGGCTCGTACCCCATGGCACTGCCGACGATGGTGGACAACCGGTCATGGACCGTCTCACCGGAATCCGGCGACCACTTGCCCAGGGCGGCGCCGACGCCGGCGCCGGCGGTGAGGTTGTCGTGCAGAATCTCGGCGTCGGGTTGCCCGGGTTCTCCTTCGGGCTCTGCAGCGACCGGTGCGGCGACCGCGACACCGGTCGCCACCGCCGCCGGCAGCGCCGACGGTGCGCCCGCGCGGCTCACGATGGCGTCGTACACCAACGTGAAGGACTCCTCGATCCGGGCATGCACCTGGACCGAGGCGCCGCCGGGGTGCCGGGTCAGGGTGGTGACCAGCCGGGCGCCCTCGCCGGGTACCGCCCGCTGCTCGGAAGCTGTCAGCGTCGCATCCGGAAGAACCTGTACTGCAGCGGCTTTCACCAGCGCGGCCAAGTCGGTCTGACCTCCGCCGGCGTACTCCCAGACGTGTCGGCCGTCCGGCATCGCCACGTGGGTGCCCGGGATGAGCGCCGAACCGTCGGCGGAGAAATGCGCGTTGAGCCAGTGCTCCTTGCGCTTGAAGCGAGTCGGCGGGATGTCGGCGTAATCCCCCGCGGAGAACAGCGTGCGGAAATCGAGGTCGTGGCCGTGGACGTAGAGCTGCGCCATGGCGGCGAGCACCGACTCGACCTCGTCCTGCTTGCGGGCGAGGGTGGGGATCAGCTGCCCGTCGTGCAGACCCGCGGCGGCCGTGGTCAACCCGACCTGCATGAGCGCCACCGGATTGGGAGCAAGCTCGAGGAACGTGGTGTGCCCGTTGTCCACGGCGTTGCGGACTCCCTGGGTGAAGTAGACGCTGTTCCGCAGGCCCTTCTTCCAGTAGTCCACCTCGTGGATGACCTCGCCGGGACGGATGTAGGCACCCTCGTGCACGGTGGAGAAGTAGCCGATCTTCACCGGATGCGGGGCGATGCCCTGCAACTCCGCCGCCAACTCCCCGAGCAGCGGATCCATCTGGGTGGTGTGGCTGGCGCCCTTGGTCGCGAACTTGCGGGCGAAGCGGCCCTCCGCCTCACACCGCTCGATGATCGCGTCGACCTGAGCCGGCGGACCCCCGATCACGGTCTGGGTGGGGGCCGCGTAGACGCACACCTCCAGATCGGGGAAGTCGGAGAACACCGAGGCGATCTCCTCGGCGGAGTACTCAACGAGTGCCATCAGCCGGATGTACTCGCCGAACAGCATCGCCTCACCCTCGCCCATCAGATGCGAACGGGCACAGATGGTTCGGGTGGCATCGGCCAGGGACAGACCGCCGGCGAAGTAGGCCGCGGCAGCCTCACCCAGGGACTGGCCCACTACCGCGGCGGGGTGTGCACCGTGGTGCTTCAGCAGCTCGCCGAGGGCGATCTGGATGGCGAAGATGACCAGTTGCACGACCTCGATCGGATACTCGCAGGTCTCATCGGTGTAGTCGATCGAGTCATCGAGAATCATCTCCAGGATCGAGTAGCCACGCTCGTCCTGAATCAGGCTGTCGACCGTGTTGATCCACTCGGCGAAGACCTCGTCACGGAGATAGAGGCTCTTGCCCATCTTGCGATGCTGGGCACCGAAGCCGGCCAGCACCCACACCGGGCCGTTGGTCACCGGGCCGTCGGCGCTGTAGACCATCGGGGTCTGCTTGCCGTCGGCGATCGCGCGCAGGCCCTTGACGGCCTCGTCGTGGTCGTGGGCCATCACCACGGCGCGGGAGCGCCCGTGATTGCGGCGGGACAACGACCGGCCGATCGACTCCAGCGACGCGGCCCTGCCGGCCGGACTGTCGATCCAGTCGGCCAACTCGGCTGCCGCTACCCGCTTACGCGAGGTCAGGAACCCCGACACGGCCAGCGGCACAACGGCTTTGATCGGATCTGCGGCCTGCCCGGCGGCCAATTCCTCGCGAGCGACGTCCAGCAGGCGCAGGGCCTCCTCGGTCAGCGGGGGAAGTTCGGGCTCAGCGTCGGAGACGTGCACGGTGACGTCGCGATACTGGACATCGTCATCCTCGTCGATGAATTCGCCGTACTCGTCCATCCGGACGCCGCCGACGTAGACGGCGTCGGCGGCGGGGGCATCCGCCTGCGCGCCGGCGGCCTCGGGTTCGGGATCGGGCTCGACGAGGTCCTCGGGCAGGACCTCGCGCAGCACCAGGTGGGCGTTCGCGCCGCCGAAGCCGAACCCGGACACCCCGGCGATGGCATGGCCGCTGTAACGCGGCCAATCGGTCGCGGTGTCGGCGACTTTGAGGTGCACCCCGTCGAAGTCGATGTACGGGTTGGGCCCCGCATAGTTGATCGAGGGTGGAATCGTGTTGTTGCGCAACGCCAATGCCACTTTGGCCAGGCTGGCGGCGCCGGCGGCGGACTCGAGGTGGCCGACATTGGACTTGACGGCGCCGAGCAGGGCGGGCTGGTCGGCGCTGCGGCCGCGGCCCACCACACGTCCCAGCGCGTCAGCCTCGATCGGATCGCCGAGGATGGTTCCGGTGCCGTGCGCCTCGATGTAATCCACGGTTCGCGGGTTGACACCGGCGTCGCGGTAGGCCTTGCGCAGCACGTCGGCCTGGGCGTCGGGATTGGGTGCCAGCATGCCGTTGGACCGACCATCGTGGTTGACCGCACTGCCGGCGATGACCGCGAGGATCTCGTCGCCGTCCCGCCGGGCGTCGGACAGCCGCTTGAGGACCAGCATGCCGCCGCCTTCGGAGCGGGCATAGCCGTCCGCGTCGGCCGAAAAGGATTTGATCCGCCCGTCCGGGGCGAGCACCCCGCCGACCTCGTCGAAGCCGAGGGTGACTGCGGGGGTGACCAGCGCGTTGACGCCGCCGGCGATCACCACGTCGGCCTCGCCGGCGCGCAGCGCGGACACGCCCTGATGCACGGCGACCAGCGAGGACGAGCAGGCGGTGTCCACCGCCACCGACGGACCGCGGAAGTCGTAGAAGTAGGACACCCGGTTGGCGATGATCGAACTGGCGGTGCCGGTGATGGCGTACGGGTGCGCGGTGCGCGGGTCCATCATCGCCAGATAGCTGTAGTCATTCGTCGAGCTGCCGACGAACACCCCGACGTTCTGGCCACGCAGGCTCGAGGCCGGAATTCGGGCGAATTCCAGTGCCTCCCAGGTGAGTTCGAGGGCCATCCGCTGCTGCGGGTCGATGTTGTCGGCTTCCATCTTCGACAGCGCGAAGAACTCGGAGTCGAAACCCTTGATATCGCTCAGATACCCGCCGCGGGTGCGGGCCTTGCGGATCCGCTCGGCCAGGCGCGGCTCCTCCATGAACTCCGACCAGCGGCCCTCCGGTAGGTCGGTGATGGCGTCGCGGCCCTCCAGCAACGCCTGCCACATCTGCGCGGGGGTGTTCATGTCGCCGGGGAATCGGGTCGCCAGGCCGACGATCGCGATCTCCTCGACATCCCGGGTCCGCGTCCAGTCCTCGGAGTCCAGGGCGGCGTCGGCGTCGGACTCCGGCTCACCCTCGACGATGACGGTCGCGAGTGCCTCGATGGTGGGGTGGCGGAAGGCCACCGTCGCGGTCAGCGTGACCCCGGTCATGTCCTCGATATCGGTGGCCATCGCCACCGCGTCGCGTGAGGACAGTCCCAACTCGACCATCGGCACCGTCTCGTCGACGGAGTCGGCCGGCTGTCCGGTGGCGTTGGCCACCCAGTTGCGCAGCCACGCGCGCATCTCCGGGACAGATATGTCGGTGCGCGGTGCGCTCAGTTCATGCTCCGGCGCGATGACGATCTGGTCCCGTGCGGTCTCCGGGATATCCGATTCAGACATCTCAGGCCTCGTCGGGGAAGTCGTTGGCGACCTTCCCGGAGCGCAGGCTGCCGTCCAGGTAGGCGGTCCGGCATGCCCGCCGGCCGATCTTGCCGCTCGAGGTGCGCGGAATCGCGCCGGCCGGGGTCAACAGCACATCGCGCACCGTGACTCCGTGACGGACCGCGATGGCCGCCCGGATGGCGTCGGCCACCTGACCGATATCCATCTTGTGGGCTCCGGCCGCCCGCTCGGCGACGATCACCAACTGCTCGGAGGTGTCACTGGGGTCGCGTTTGAGGCCCGCGTGGGCGTCGGTGAACACCTCCTCGGGCAGCTGGTTGGCCGGCACCGAGAACGCCGCGGCGAAACCGGTGCGCACCGCCTTGGAGGCCTCCTGGGCGGAGTACTCCAGATCCTGCGGATAGTGGTTGCGGCCGTCGATGATCACCAGGTCCTTGGTGCGACCGGTGATGTAGAGCTCGGCGTCGTGGTAGGCGCCCAGATCGCCGGTGCGCACCCAGGTGGCATCGTCGGCCGCACCCTCGGCGTGCGAGGGCGTGGCGCGGGACTTGAGGATGTTCTGGAAGGTCTCGACCGTCTTCTCGGGCTTGTTCCAGTACCCGGTACCCATGTTGTTACCGCTGATCCAGATCTCGCCGATCTGCCCGTCAGGCAACTCGCTGGCACTCTCGGGGTCGACGATCGCCGCCCACTCCCCCACCCCGACCTTGCCGGCCCCGGCCTGGGCGACCGCCTTCGGGGAGTCCTCGGGTACCGGTACGAACCGGCCTGCGTTCAGTTCGTCACGATCCACCGCGATGATCGTCGGCTCGTCGTCGGACGGCGTGGTGGACACGAACAACGTCGCCTCCGCCAGACCGTAGGACGGCTTGATCGCCTTGGCGGGGAACCCGAACGGGCCGAACGCGGCGTTGAACCGCGCCACGGTGGCCGCCGAGATGGGCTCGCTGCCGTTGAGGATGGCCTTGACGTTGGACAAATCCAGCGGTTCCTCGCCGTCCTTGGGCACGCCGCGGGCCGCCGCGTGGTCGAAGGCGAAGTTCGGGGCCACCGAGATGGTGCCGCCGGTGTCACCTGGCTGACGGGCGATCTCCCGCATCCAGCGAATCGGCCGGCGGACGAACGCCGCCGGCGTCATGAAGGTGAAGTAGTGGCCGATCAGCGACGGCAGCAGTGCCGTGACCAGCCCCATATCGTGGAAGAACGGCAGCCAGGAGACGCCCCGGTCGGCCTCCTCGCCCTCGAGGGCTTCGATCACCTGCACGACGTTGGTGGCCAGGTTCTGATGCGTGATCTGAACGCCGGTGGGGATCCGGGTCGATCCGGAGGTGTACTGGAGGTAGGCGATGGTGTCCTCGTTGACCGTGTCGACATGTTCCCACGTGGCTCCCACCTCGACGGGGATCGCATCGACGGCGATCACCCGTGGACGCTCCTTGGCGGGCCGGGATCGGAAGAACTTGCGCACCCCTTCGGCAGCGTCGGTGGTGGTCAGGATCGCCGACGGCGCGCAGTCGTCGAGTACCGCGTGCAGGCGGCCGACGTGGCCGGGCTCGGAGGGGTCGAACAACGGCACGGCGATCCGGCCGGAGTACAGGGTGCCGAAGAAGGCGACGAGATAGTCCAGGTTCTGCGGGCACAGGATCGCCACCCGGTCACCGGGTTGGGTCACCTGCTGAAGTCGGGCGCCGAGGGCGCGGTTGCGGGCACCGAAGTCGGCCCAGGTCAGAACACGCGCGACCCCGTCCCGCTCGGTGGAGAAGTCCAGGAAACGGTAGGCCGGCTTGTCGCCGCGGACTTTGGCCCAGCGTTCGACGTGTTTGACCAGACTCGCACCCTCGGGGAAGGTGATCCGCCCGTCCTTGATGAAGGGGTTATGGAACGGCATACCACTCTCCTGTCAGAACACGGTGGGGCGGCCGTGGTAACCCGAGCCTCCCAGATCGTACAGAGCATCCAGGTCACCGCGGTCGGGGCGGCAGGATTGGCATAGCGCCGGAATCCAGCCGTTTTCTTGGTCTTATTTTTTTCTTAATGTTAGGCCTTCTATCGGCCAACACCAAATCTCGGGCCGCCAGCGTGCCGTATCAGCCGTGCGGTGGCGTGGGGGCGTTCTCGATGAGGCCGCGGGCCCAGTTGAGGGTCCACAGTGTCGCGGTCTGTCCCTCGACGTTCCAGAACTGCGGGGTGGCGTACATCGCGTGAATGGGCTGACCCGCCCCCGCCGTCAGCACGTCGAGCGTCTTCGGGAGGTTGGCGATGTTGAACGCCGACTGCGGCGCCGCGCAGATGAGGTCGCCGGCCGCGCAGATCTGGTTGGTCCGGTTGTTCAGAGCGCCGAAACCGCCCGGGCGTTCCCCGCTCATCGTCAGCCCGAGCGCCGAGAGCGTCGGAACCTCCTTGAGCGTGATCTCGGCGCCCTGCCCGGGCGGATTGGGTCCGACCTCCTGACCGACGCCGGGCTGGCGGCGGCCGTCGGCGATCAGGGTCACCCCCAACACCAGGTCCTCGTCCACCGGCCCGCGTCCGTTGCCGATGTCGCTGGCCAGATCACCCGCGATGACCGCCCCCTGGGAGAAGCCGACCACCACATAACTGGTCAGCGGGCAGCGGTTGTTGATCTCGGTCATCGCCCGCACCGTCGCCGCAGTGCCTTCGGCCCGGCTGTCGTTGTAGGACATCTGCTTGTCCGCCGAGAGCGGATTGTGGAACTGGGCGGTGTAGGGCACGGTGTAGACCTCGACGCGGTCCCGGCCGAACTGCTCCTGGATGGGCCGGGTCACGTTGAGCAGCAGCGCTATCGGGAACTGCCCCGGATTGAGCGGGTCGTCGGTGGGCGAGGACTCCCAAGTACCCGGGATCGCGATCATGGAGACGTCCGGGCAGCTGGCGTCCTGGAAGGCCGGCCGCGGCTTCTTGACCGGCGAACTGGTGGGCGGCACCGCGGTCGGCGGGATGGCCGTGATCGACGGCTCGGGCCGGCGCAGCAGGATCACGATGATTGCGACGGCCAGGGCGACGACGACCGCGACCGCGCCGGCGGCGATCAGCGCGAGGAGTCGGTGTCGCCGGCGGCGGTTATTCGTGCGACGGGTGTTCGTCCGTGAACTTCGAGGCATCTATCAGCAAAGCCGCTGGGTGGCGAGGTCGATATAGCGGCCCACGGCCGCCTCGGCGTCCAGCGCCGCGGGTGACTGCGGTGACGCGGCATGCGCGTCGGCGACATCGCTGCGCACCATGGGTGCGACGGAGTCCCGTACCGCCTGGTCGCTCTGTCCGGCAGCACGGGCCTGGCAGACGTAGGAGCCGATGCTGAGCGCCCGCAGTTCACTGGAGGGACGCACACCGGCGGCGGTCAACCCGTCCAGGTACTCGCGCTGCGCCGGGGTAAGGGCCAGGGTGCCGGAC
>SXGQ01375862.1_pt1 | contig 31163 bp, 32 predicted proteins | sample 3178371 | NCBI WGS metagenome assembly SXGQ01 (sample SAMN11356859, study PRJNA531348) | freshwater metagenome | isolation source: freshwater sample F1-20 | place: China: Fuxian Lake, Yuxi | collected 2017-12-25
AAGGAGAAAACCACCACCATCACGGCGGTGCCGATGTCCGCGCCGAGCATCACGGCCAGCGCGGCAGCGGTGGCGATCAGGGCGCGGCCGACAAAGGAGGAGACGATGAGGCAGGTGGCGGTGCTCGACTGTACGAGCCCGGTAACGGCTATGCCCGCGATCATCGCCTGCAGCCGGTTGCCCACGCTGCGCGCTATCACCTCCCGCAGCGTGTCGCCGAACAGGCGCAGCACCCCCGTGCGCACGATGTGCGTGCCCCACACAAGCAGTGCGATCGCCGCCAGAAGATTCAGGAGATGCTGCATGCGCAAATTTGATTGTATACAAGGCGCTGCCGGGTTGTCAACAATCTGCAATAAAGTGTTGACAGGCTCGGTGGGTGCCCTCGGCGTTGGACTAACGGATGCCTTGTCACACCGCGCCTGACGGGGCGATGGGAAAGTCAATGGATCCGCTCGTGTTCGGAGTTGACAACAGGGCTGCGCCGCCGTACGGTTGGATGAACGCAAAGGGTCCGGCATTGAAACCGACGCTGCATGTGACCTTGCTCGTATGCCTGGCGATGGGTATTCCGGCATTGAATCAAACGGTATAGGTATGGTTTGGATATTTCAAATGCAAAAATGATCGCGCCAATGACCAAGAATGGTGAATCAAGAACATTTTTTACTAATTTAGTTATAAAAAAGGAGACATGATGATTAGGTTAAATAGATCTACTAGGTTATCAATATATACTACATTTGTTACTTCAGCAATGGCAATGCTTAGTGCGTGTGGATCAGATGCAATCCCTGCTCCAGATGTAGAAGTTCTATCCTCTAAGCCGGAGTTTGTTTCTGGGGGTGACGCCTTAATAAGTGTCAAGATTAAGACCGGTGCACAAATCCGCGCAGCACTAAATGGCACAGATGTTTCATCTTCATTTAAAAAAATTAATGATGACATTTGGGTAGGTGTGGTTTCTGGGATGAAGGTGGGAACAAATACCCTCGTCACTGATGCAGGTGGCGCGGCTTCAACTGTAAATCTAACTAATTTCCCAATTTCTGGCCCAATGTTTTCGGGGCCACAGCAAAAACCTTTTGCGTGCCAAACCACAACATTCCGTATTTATCCTGGTGGCCCATTTTTGGGTGCTGAAAAAGATGCTAATTGCTCTGCAGATACAAGAGTAGATTACGTGTATCGAAATACAGCAAGCCCCGCCGCATTTATTGGCTTGGCGAATACTAAAGAAATTCCAAAAGATGCGGCAACTGTTACGGGTGCTGATGGAAAGCCAGCGCCTTTTATTGTTCGAATTGAAACAGGGACAGTCAATAGATCGATCTATCAAACTGCAATGCTGCACAATCCTGCAACTTCTGATGCCCCGAATGCCTTTCAAGCATCTCCGATTTGGAATAAAAAGCTAGTTTATACATTTGGTGGTGGTTGTACTGGTGGATGGTATAGGCAAGGAAATACAACCGGTGGAGTTTTAGACACGAATATCTTGGCATTGGGTTACGCCATAGCTTCCTCCTCGCTTAACGTATTTGGTAATCAATGCGGTGAACTGCTTTCTGCAGAGTCAATGGCAATGGTGAAAGAACGGTTTATTGAAGCATATGGCAAACCAAAATTCACCATTGGGTGGGGATGCTCGGGCGGCTCATATCAACAACATCAAATTGCTGATAATTACCCCGGTCTGCTAGATGGTATTTTGCCAGGTTGTAGTTTTCCTGAGGTCGGTTTTGCAACTGTAAATTCAATTACTGACATGCGCTTACTTGGTAATTATTTCAGAAATACTGCACCAGGAACTGTCAGTGAGGAAAAACAAAAAGCTGTTGCCGGAGCGCTGCGCATAGAAACAATTTACACGGGTACTGTCTACCTGGGCGCGTTGCGAATCGCACCTGATGCCTTTTGTCCTGCAGAATTACCAATGGCTCTTCGCTACAACGCTCAAACAAACCCTACTGGTGTACGCTGCAGTGTTTATGACCAAATCGTCAATGTATATGGTAAAGATCCCGCCACTGGATTTCCTCGGAGACCATTAGATAATGTCGGCATTCAATATGGCTTAAGGGCATTAAACCGTGGTCAAATTTCAGTAGACGAGTTTCTTGATATCAACGAAAAAGTGGGTGGTTACGACGTAGATGCTCGCTTTCAGGCAACCAGAAATTCTGCAGATTTAATTGCCACGAAGCAGTCGTATCAGACGGGCCGCTTAACAAGCGGTGGCGGCGGACTGAAGGATATTCCCATCATTGACCACAGGGGCTATTCAGACGATAACCCTGTTGGTGATATTCACCAAAGATATCATTCCTTTTCAATGCGCGAGCGTTTGCTCAAGGCCAATGGGAGTGCTGCAAATCACATCATGGTTGTTGAAGATGCTCGATATGGCCTCTACTCAAGCGCCAGTCCATTGCTTATAAAATCTTTGAATGAAATGGATAAATGGATAACTGCCATTCAAGCTGATTCAAATACTGGGTCAGCATTTGAAAAAGTTGTTCGAAATAAACCAAGTTCTTTAGTTGAGGGATGTAATACTCGCGATGCTCAACCAACCTTCATCGCTGAAACTCAGCAAATGGAGTCTGGCAAGTGTGCTGCAATTTATCCTGCACCTGGTGCGCCAAGATATGAAGCTGGGGCATCAATAGCAGCAGATATTATAAAATGCACGCTCAAGCCCATAACTGCGTCTGACTACAAAGCAACCTTTACTGCTGAGCAGAATGCAAGACTCAACAAGATCTTTCCGACAGGGGTCTGCAATTGGGCAGTCCCTGGCGTTGAGCAGCAAGGGCTTCGTGGCACATGGCTATCATTTAATTAACCGTCAACCGCTCTATCTGACCCTGTTCAGCTGCTGCGCGAGTTGCTGTATCGTGCGCGTCGGGTGCTCGTAATGTCCTAAAGGCAGTCAACTGGACACTTGAGCACTCAGCGCCATGTCCCCCACCACCAACAGCGCCTGAGGTGTGGTGTGCTGAACTTGATCCTTGGCGTCCTCCCAGGACTTGCCCGGTCGTCGGCTTATCTGTTTGCCGCCCACCGATAGCGGTTGTGGCTCCGAATTCCCAATGTAGGTCATGAACACCCTCCCCGGAGGCCTTGTCCGCTCGAGGTCAACGACCCGTCGACGCAGCTTGCTCATTGACTTTGCAATAGCCCTGCGGTATATGTATCACTCTCACATAGGTTGGATCAGGATTTAACGCGGAGGTCACTCATGACCAAGCTCCTTCTGCTCTCAGTCTTTATATTTCTCGCCGGATGCGGGGATCCCGTCGAAGAATGCGTTGCGAAAAAACAAGAGAATTGGCGAAAAAACAATCCGAACGTGGACTACGCCAAATCAAGCACCGCCAATGAGCAATTTCGCAAACAGTGTGCCAGCGCAAGCAAGTGACTTAATCGCCCCTCGAAAATACACAACCCGTTGATTACATTGGAGTATTTGAGTATTTTCTTGATGAGCGACATGGCCGATTTCTTACGCAGCCAACTCAACCCAATGATCGAGTTGCGCCACCCGTTGGCGGTGCTGTCCCCCCGGTTGCCGCGGCAATAACTCGAAGCCAACATCGCGCACCTGTTTGCCAAGAAAGTGCGCGCCGGCAAGGGCATCCCGGATGTGGGTCTCTTCGGCGGCGATGTGCTGCGCATGTGGTCGCATTACGCGTGAGCCGAGTGCGGCATAACCGCTCGGTGAAACAGACGCCTTGCACACAGGCGGGTCGAGGCGGACGAGCCTCTGCGCTTAAAGACCAACCGCGCGACAAACCACGCTACTGATTGGCAGAATCCCGCTTCTATGTCGCTCATCGGAAGACCCTGATGGAACTCCTCACCAGCCCAGAAGCCTGGATCGCATTTGCCACGCTGACCCTGCTCGAACTCGTACTGGGTATCGACAATGTGATCTTTATCTCGATCCTGGCCGACAAACTGCCGCCGGACCAGCGGGAACGAGCCCGGCAGGTGGGCCTTTTCATGGCCATGTTCATGCGCCTGGGCCTGCTCCTGCTGTTAGCCTGGATCGTGGGGCTGGTGGCGCCGCTGTTCGCCGTGCTCGGCCAGGAAATCTCGGGCCGCGACCTAATCCTGATCGGCGGAGGTCTGTTCCTGGTTTGGAAAAGCACCACCGAAATCCATGGCAGCCTGGAGGGTGAAGAAGGTCAGTCATCGTCGGCCGTGAAGGCCACCTTTGCGTCGGTGATCCTGCAGATCATGATCATCGACCTTGTGTTCTCCCTGGATTCCATCATCACGGCTGTGGGGATGGTGGACGATGTGAGGGTGATGATGGCAGCGGTGGTGGCTTCGGTGGCGCTGATGATGGTGTTTGCCGGGCCCATCGGGCGCTTTGTATCGGATCACCCCACGATCAAGATGTTGGCGCTGTCCTTCTTGGTCGTGGTGGGCGTTGTACTCATCGCAGAAGGCTTCGATCACCACGTCCCCAAGGGCTATGTGTACTTCGCTATGGCTTTCTCGCTCGGGGTGGAGATGCTCAATATTCGCTTGCGCCGCCGCTCGCGCCACCAGGTCAAGTTACACAGCGCCTACAGTCCGGCGTCAGAGCGCTCTTCTGACACCGTTGCGCGTTGAGGGAGCACACGCCCCCACGCTCGACGCACGCCTATCGCAGCAACTATCGCAGGTACTGGTGGCAAAGCGGCAGGCCGCTACAACTTAAGGGCCACCGGCCTGCGCTTGCCGAAGGGCCTGGTTTGACAAACGCTGAACCTGCCCAGTGCAAAGCGATCTTCGGCTAGGGTTTCAGACAGCCTTTTGCGAGCTGCTCTGCACGCGGGCCAAAGTGGCCTGTGCGTCATGCTCCAGGCGCTCGGGCGCTTCGTCAACCTGAAGCAGCAGGCCCAGCACGCGCGCCCCATGTTCAATGGCAATTGAGCCGTACTTGATGTCGCCCTGAACCAAACATCCGGCATGCAATTCGACTCGATCTTGCGCGTGGATATGGCCACTGACACGCCCAGCGATCACCACCCGGCGGGCCATGATGTCGCCTTGTACATGTCCTGTGGGGCTGACAACCACCGCTACAGCTTGATCGGACGACGCCTGCACATGTCCGATGAGCTCACCATCGATGCGAATGCTCTCTCGAATTCGCAACTGGCCTTCCATCACGGTTTGCCGGCCGATGAGCGTGGAGAATGTCTCCTGATCAAGGCTTAAAGGGCTTGCGCCGTTCTTGGCTCGCTTGCTGAACATGTCTGACTCCTGTGGTACCGGGTGCGGCGTGATTCTGTTGCATTCAGCGCCAAGCCAGTGGGGCCAGGGCGCGGGCGGGATCTAGCAACTTACCGCGATGTTCGACTTCGTAATGCAGATGGGCACCGGTGGTACGCCCACTGTTGCCCAACAGCCCAATGACCTGCCCTGCCTCGACCACTTGCCCCACCTTAACCAGGCGCTTGTTAAGGTGCGCGTAGCGCGATCGGAACCCTTCGGCATGTTCGATCTCGATGAGTTGGCCATGGTCGCCCAACCAGTCGGAACGACGCACCTGCCCCCCTCCAGTGGCCCGTACCGGGGTGCCCACCGGGGCCACGAAGTCCACCCCCTCATGCAGGCTGCGTTGGCCCGTCAAGGGGTCTGGCCGCACGCCAAAGCCGCTGCTCATGTAGAAGCCGCCAGCAATCGGCAGGGCTGCAGGCAGTTGCGACAACCGTTGGCTTTCCTCGGACCAACGCAAACGCAGCCCATCGAGTGAAGCGTCCAACTGCGTGATCGTGTGAGCCATCTGTTCCAACTCCGCCTCCAGCGTTGGACTGCGCGGATCCAAGCGTTCAAGCAAGCGCAGAGGCCCGCCCTGCCCAGCCCGGTCCACCAAGGGCTGGCGGGGAATACCGCCCTGGCGCACACCCAGCAGGGCCAATAGATCCTGCCGCGATTGTTCGAGTTGCCCAACGCGTTCAAGCATTTCGGCCGTTCGGGCCCGCAGGTCTTGCAGTTCACGACGGTAGTGCGATTGCATGCGTTGGTGTTCGGCCTCACTGGCCACGCCCCCAATGGCCTGCGCCACAGAAGGAGAAAATTCAACCGCGATGCGCAGCCCTACGAAGTGGAACAACACGCCCAAGATCAGCATCAAGCCGCACAGCACCGCCACGCCAAAGCCGACGGTACGCATCTTGACGGAAAAGCTCACGACCCGGGCGGTGGGGCTAGAAACCCAGATCAGTTGCATAACGGTTGGGGCGGCAGCACGACGCCCTGGCACACAAGGGGAGCCGAAGTTTAGTCAGCGGCGCCCGGCCATGGTGCAGCACCGACCTGGGGCTTTCCCGGGTGCGTGTATCCACCAGCCAGCGTCCGGGCTTGAAGATTCATAGACTTGGCGATGAATGCACAGAGGGCACATGCAAACCGTGGGCATTCGGGAGCCGATCTTAGGCCGGCTAAAAGTGCCTTGCCATCCTGCCCAGTGGAGTTCTCCGCGCCATTTCAGGGGCAGCGCAGCCCAGAAGTTCACAGTGCTTTTTAAGGGCAGCCCCGTGTGCTCAGCTCAGAACTGGCCTGTTGCAATGTAGACAGCGAACAGCAGGGCCAAAAACAGGGTTTCGCCCAGCAACAACAGCGCCGGTCGCCACCCCAGAGACGCAAGCTCGCCCAGCGATGTTTTGACGCCGGCCGCCGCGATTGCCACGACCAGGGCCCAGCGCGAAACGCTATTGGCGCCCTCCACCCAAGGCGCGGAAATCCAGCCCAAGCTGCCGACGGCCATCAAGGCGGCAAACACCAACAAGAAACCCGGAACCAGGGGGCCGGTCAGCCGGGCGGAGCCCTCGCCTTCGACCGATGGCTGGCCGCAACGCACAAGCCACGCCACGGCCACCACCACCGGCATCAACAGCAGCACGCGACACAGTTTGACCAAAGTGGCCGCATCAGCGGCCTCAGGGCCGATGAGCGTTCCTGCGGCCACCACCTGTGCCACGTCGTGAATCGTGCCACCCAAGAAGATGCCCGCCTTGCTGGGCGCCACCGCCAAGGTCTGGAGCGCAAAGGGGTACAGCACCATGGTCATCGTCGACAGCACCGTCACGCCCACCACCACCAAAAGCGTAAAGCGCTGGTTGTCGCGCGTGGGCGGCAACGCTGCTGCGATCGCCAGGGCTGCGGATACTCCGCAAATCGCGACTGCGCCGCCGGACAGGAGCCCAATGTCGCGCCTCCAGCCCATCCAATGGGCCAGCATCACACTGCCGGCAATCGTCAGAATGACAGCCAGCACGATGAAGCCCAAGGTGGCCCAGCCCAGGACGGCCGCCTGTTCGAGGGTGATGCGCGCGCCCAACAAGGCGACTCCCAATCGCAGCACGGTGCGACTGCAGAAGTCCAGACCCGGCATCATCAGGGAATCGGCAGCCAAAAAGTGCAGGCTCATGCCCAACAGCAGCGCATACAGCAGTTGGGGGCCACCGAACTGATGCGACAAGAAAGTGGCCGCAGCGGCCACCGCCGCGCAAACCAAGACCCCACGGCTCAGGCGCAGCAAGGTGTGGTTCAGGGTTAAGGTCACAGCGGGGTCGTTGATTCAGCCCTGCGCCAGGGGCCCAATCTGTTCCAAGAGCGCCTCGGGCACTTCAATGCCCTGATCCTGCGCTTGACGCTCGAGGCCCAAGCGGCGAGCGCCCGGCAGGCGAATATCGGGGTCCAGCAGCATTTCGCCCAAGAGCACTTCAATGCGGCTGAGGTAGGACGAAGATCCAGCCAGGGCATCGGGATCGATCAGCACGAAGGCCTGGCCTATGCGTGGCTGATTGCCCTCGTCAATAAAAAAGGAGGAGGCTTCAAAGCCAAACTGGGCGCCGATGACCGCCGTGACCAGCAGCTCCACGACCAGCGCAAGCATGGCACCCTTGCTGCTGCTGGCTGCACCCACGGGCAACATCGAGCCCGCCATACCCGCCTTGGGATCGGTGGTGGGTCGCCCCTGCGCGTCCAGGGCCCAGCCCAAGGGAATGCTGCGCCCTTCCTTGGCCGCAACCATCAACTTGCCACGCGCCACCTCGGACAGTGACAGATCGATCATCAGGGGGTCGCCATGGCGGCGCGGAAACACCGCCGCAATCGGATTGGTTCCAAAGATGGGATGAAGCCCACCGGCTGCAGGCATGGCAGCAGGTGAGTTGGTCAGCCCAAGGCCAACCAAGCCCGCTTGCGCAGCCGGGCGCAAATGATCGACCACCACACCGCAGTGGTGGCTGTTGACCACGCCCACCACACACACTCCTAATTCACGTGCCACAGCCATGCCTTCTTGAACGGCCAGTCCGCAGGCGCCAAAGGCCAGCCCGCATCCTGCATCCACCACCAGCGCAGCACCCTTGCGCTTGATGACCTTGGGCACCGCACTTCCTAAAGCGCGGCCATTGCGCAGGTGGGTGATGTATTGGGGCAGCCGCGAAAGCCCGTGCGAGGCTAAGCCTTGCGCCTCAGCCATGACCAGGCCCTGCGCCGTGGCGCGCGCCATCTCGGGGTTGGCGCCGACACGCGCCAGAGCCTGCTCGGCCCATTCGCTAGCCTGCTTCAATGTGATGCGCATCATGGCGGTCAATGAGGAGTGTTGTAATGCAGGCCGATCAGGCCGATCAGGCCGACGGGGAGCTAAGCGCGTGCAAGACGCGCTCGGCAATCAGGCTGCTGACACGTTCATTGGACTCGGTGCTCACACCAGCGATGTGGGGGGTGAGGATCAGGTTGGGGCAGCCGACAAAGTGCGGGGCCGCCGGTAGCGGTTCTTGCTCGAAAACATCTAGGGCCGCGCCACCCAGGCGGTGGGCCCGCAGAGCCTCAGCCAAGGCCTGCTCGTCCACGACACCGCCTCGGGCGGTATTGATCAGCACTGCATGAGCCTTCATGAGGGCCAAACGCTCGGCGTTGATGAGGTGCCGTGTGCTGTCCGACAGAGGAACATGAAGGCTCACCACATCAGAGGTCGCCAGCAGCGTCTGCAGGTCCACACAAGCTGTATGGTGCTCGGCGTAGGCCGGATGCGTGGCCGGCATCATCGGATCATGAGCCTGAATCTTCAGGCCCAGGCCCCGCGCCAGCCGCGCCGTCAGCTGACCGATAGCCCCGAAGCCGATCAGGCCCAAGGTTTTGCCGGCAGCCTCCAGGCCCTGCGACGCGGCTTGTCGTGGCCACTGGCCCTGGGCGAGCGACTCGCTGCAATGGTAGGCGCGGCGCAGCAACAGCATGGCCGTGGCCACCACATACTCGGCCACCGACAACGCATTGGCTCCGGTGGCCGGCATCACCGCCAGGCCACGGGCTTGGCAGGCTGGCACGTCGATGTTGTCCAGCCCCACGCCCAGGCGCCCGACGATACGGCAACGCCCAAGCGCGGCCAGCAACTCGCCCCGTACCTGGGTTCGGTTGCGAACGATCAGCACATCGGCATCGCGGGCCAACTGCATCAACCGGTCTGCTTGATCTGCGAGCTGCGGGTCATAGATCACCTCATGGGCCGCCTCAAGCCGCTGGACTGAGGGCAGGTCCATGAACTCGGTGATGACGATACGAGCCACTGGCGCGCCCTCCCATCAAGCCGATTCGAACAGGCGGGTGAGCACGAACTCACGATGCCCGAGGGCCTCGGCTGCCGTCAACCGACCGTTGGCCGTGCGCAGCATGCACTCCAAGAGCTTGTCGCCGGCTTGGTCGAGCGTGATGTCGCGCTGGAGCAGGCCAGAGCTGTCCACATCAATGTGTTCGCTCATCAGGCGCACCGTGCGCGGGTTGGCGCAGATCTTGATCACGGGCAGGATGGGGTTGCCGATCACATTGCCCTGGCCAGTGGGGAAAAAATGCACCGCATAGCCTGAAGCTGCGCACAGGGTCACCATTTCAGCGGCCGCCGATGAAGAGTCCATGAACCACAGACCCGAATGGGTGGGCATCTCGGCTTTGTCGATCACGCCGTCGACCGTGCACTTTTTACCAATCTTCTGTATGTTGCCCAGAGCCTTTTCCTCAATGGTGGTCAGGCCACCCGCAATATTGCCCTTGGTAGGCTGGCTCTCAGAAAGATCGGTGGTCTTGTGGCGGTTGATCATGTCTTGGTAGCGGTTGAACATGAACATGAACTGCTCGGCCACCTCGGGCGTCTTGCAGCGCTCCACAACGATCTTCTCGCCGCCCGTGATTTCGCTGGTTTCACCGAAGCACAGGTAGTTGCCCAGCGGGTGCAACTTGTCGAAAGCGTTGCCCACCGTGGGGTTGGCGCCGCACCCGCTGGTGGTGTCACTCTCGCCGCACTTGGTGGAGACCCACAGCTCGCTGATTGAACAGACTTCACGCTGCTTTTCGCTGGCCCACTGCACATACTCGCGGGCCACCTTGCTGGCCTTCATGATGGTGGCATGGTCGCCATGACCCTCAATACCGAAGCCCGTGACCGGCTTGCCAGTGGCAGCGATGCCGTCTACGACCTTCTTGGTCCAGCCGTCTTCGATACCGATGACCACCACCGCTGCCACGTTGGGGTTGCAACCGGTGCCAATCAGGGTGCGGACATGAAGGTCCAGGTCGGCGCCAAACTGCAGACGGCCGTAGGGGTGGGGGATGGCTAGGCAGCCCTTGATGTTGTGCGCCACGGCTTCAGCCGCTGCATTGGACAGGTCGTCCAGCGGCAGGATGATGACGCAGTTGCGCACGCCGACGCGGCCGTTTTCCCGGCGATAGCCCTGGAAGGTGGTGTCTTTGGAGATCACAGACATGATGCAGTCCTTGGAAATATAGGAATTAAGCGTGTGGCGGCCTGTGCCGCGATCACCAGCGCTTGGTCTTGATGTTGTGTACATGGGCGTGTTCGCCCGCGGTGATCGCGGCCACGACCTTGCCCATGTCGATCCCGTACTTCCACACCGTGTCACCCACGGACATATCTTTAAGGGCCACCTTGTGGCCGATGGGAATGTCGGCCTTGGCCACCACTTCAGTCATGCGGTCTTCGTCCATGATCCAGCCCTTGAGGGTTTGGCCACTGCGAACGCCTTCCACCACCACCACGGCCACGGTATCCCGGGCATCGTGTAAAACAAAGTGAATCATCGTTGCTCCTGAGCGATAGAACAGTGCTGACTTTGCGTGCAATGTTTTTGATCGTCAATTAAGTCATATTAATGACTTAATTGAATGGATGGATTGTGGATATGCTCAGCGGCATGTCGGATGCTGCAACGAAACGTTTGGATCGACTGGGGCAGGGGGTTGGATCGCTGTACCTGCAGGTCAAGCGCGCGCTGCTGTCTCGCATAGAAGCGCGGGCATGGTCTGCGGGAGACCAGTTGCCCAGCGAGACCCTCATTGCCGGCCAACTGGGTGTGAGCATCGGTACCTTGCGCCGTGCGGTAGACGAATTGGTGCAAGAGCAAGTGCTGGTGCGCCGCCAAGGCAAGGGAACCTTTGTAGCCCTGCACTCACGCGATCGCTACCTCTTTCAATTCTTCAGGGTCGAGCCGCGAAAGGAACGGTTCGGGGCCGAGATTCCATCTGAGAATGAATACCCGGAGGTGGAGTGCGTATCCTTCGAGCGCCAAAGGGCCGATGAAGCGGCCGCTGATGCCCTGCGCTTGCGCACGGGTGATCCGGTGTTCGTCATTGAGAACCGGCTGAGCCTCAAGCGCCGTGCGGTGGTGCTGGACCACATCGTGATTTCGGCGACCCTGTTCAAGGGGCTCAACGAAAAGCGCTTCCTGGAGCGCAGCAGCACCATCTACAGTTTCTACCAGACCGAGTTTGGGATTACGGTTTTGCACGCCCGAGAACGGGCACGTGCCGTGGTGGCTACTCGTGATGCGGTCAGGCGCTTGGGAGTGGCAGTGGGCACTCCACTGATCGAAGTGCAGCGCTTGGCCCACTCCTTCGGGGAACGACCGGTGGAGTGGCGTACCTCGCTGATCCATACGCAGCAACACGACTATGTCTGCGATGTCTCCGCCCCCCGCTGAGGACCTGGGCCCACCCATCACACCCTTGGGGCTGCGACGGGCCGCGGTGCAATGGGCACAGGAGGCAGCGGGCCTGATCCAGCAGGCACTGGCCGACCGTGCCAGGCCGCAGGCCACAGCCAAGGCCCTCATCGAAAAGGCACCCGGTGATTGGTCGAGCGAGCTCGATGCGGCCATTGAGGAGCATCTGCGCAAACGCGTGTCGCAGCGCTTCCCGGGCCATGGTTTTTTCGGAGAAGAAGGGCATGAGCAGCCCTTCGATCCGCGGGCGGCCGTTGGTGTGCAAAGCGCTGCTGCTGCTTCGGAAGCGGCCACCGTGTGGATCGTCGACCCGATTGACGGCAGCGCCAATTTCCTGCGCGGCTACCCGCAGTTTTCGATTTCGATTGCCGCCGTGCAGGGCGGCGAGCCAGTAGCCGGCTGCATCATGGACCCGGTGCGGCAGGAGTGCTTCAGTGCGGCCAAGGGCCACGGCGCGCAGTGCAATGGCCAGGCGCTGAAGGTCAGCAATACGACCGATCTGATGCGAGCGCTGGCTGGAACCGTATTTCCCAAGCCGCGCGCACCCTTCATGGATCCCTACCTGGGCGAGCTGGCCTTGGCCATGCGCAGCTGCGGTGGCGTTCGGCGTTCGGGCAGCATGGCGCTGGAGATGGCCTATTTGGCCGCTGGCCGGCTGGATGTGTTCTGGGAACGGGGCATGGGCGCGTGGGATGCCGCTGCAGGCGTGCTGCTGATTCGAGAAGCGGGCGGTGAGGTGTGGACGCTCGATGGATTGCCTTGGTGGCAATCGCAGGCCCTGGCTGCCGCCACACCGGGCTTGCGCCAGGCTTGGGCAAACCTGCTGGCTTAAGCCTCAGGTGACCCACGCCTACTGATCTGCCAGGCGCAGGAAGGTGCCGAGCCCCAAAGACGATGGGCTGCAATGCAAGCAAGCCACGAGCGGCGGGGTCGGACCTCTGAATCGCCTGGTTGGCATGGGCCACGGGCTCCACGCAGCGGTGCTGAGCTGGGCTGGGTGTGAAGACCATCAAGCGTGATGCATTGGACTGAAGGCCCACGCAAAGCCGGTCATCGGCGACCAGGGCATCCAGCGGTGGATGGGCGCTCAGCACACCGGCAAGCCCCGAGGCATCAGCCGACCAATGCGAGCGGACCGGTGCCTAAATGCGACTGCTGGAGCGGCGCACAACGTTAGGATGCCAGCCCAAGCCCACAGGCCGCACCCGAGCAACCGGCCAACACGGCGCTGGACTGTGCGTTGATCGTGCGAGGCCGCATCCATAAGGGCCTGCCGGCAGCAGCCTGCGCCTAGCCCCCGCCCACACCTTCTGATCCTCCACCGATGACCACCTTGCCCTACATCCTGGCCCTGGACCAAGGTACCTCGAGCTCGCGCAGCATCGTTTTCGATGCGCGCGCAAACATACTCAGCATGGCTCAGCGTGAATTCACCCAGCACTACCCACAACCCGGCTGGGTGGAACACGATGCCCATGAAATCTGGGAATCGCAACTCCAGACGGCCAGGCAGGCCTTGTTGCAGGCGGGGCTTAAGGCTACACAGTTGGCGGCCATTGGCATCACCAACAAGCGCGAAACCACCGTGTTGTGGGATCGCCAGACGGGACAACCGATCGCCCCGGCCATCGTTTGGCAAGACCGCCGAACCGAGCCCACCTGCCGCGCCCTGCGGGAAGCCGGTCACGCCGCGCGCATCACGGAGCGCACAGGGTTGGTGGTTGATCCCTATTTTTCGGGTACGAAACTGGCTTGGCTGCTGGACTATGTGCCGCAGGCTCGCGCTCGAGCCGAGCGAGGGGAGCTGGCCTTCGGCACCGTAGACAGCTGGCTCCTGTACAAGCTCACCGGCGGCAGGGTGCATGCCACCGATGTCAGCAACGCCAGCCGGACCATGTTGTTTGATCTTCACACCCGAGCCTGGAGCGATGAATTGCTAGGGCTGCTGAGGGTGCCGCACGAGGTGCTGCCGGCCGTTCATCCTTCGGCCCATGCCTTCGGCCACACCACGGCCGAGCTGCTGGGCGCGCCGGTATTGATCGGGGGTATGGCCGGGGACCAGCAGGCCGCACTGCTGGGCCAGGGTTGCACCAAGGCAGGTCAGGCCAAGAACACCTACGGCACGGGCTGCTTCATGTTGCTGCACAGCGGCGGGCAAGTGATGCCCTCAAGCAACGGACTTTTGAGCACCGCTGCAGCTCAAACCAACACCCATCCGGCCTATGCGCTGGAAGGCAGCGTCTTCATCGGTGGCGCAGTGGTGCAATGGTTGCGAGATGGGCTCAAGGCCATCGGCAGCAGTGCGGAAGTGGAGGCCCTGGCGCGCTCGGTGCCCGATGCGGGTGGTGTGGTGTTTGTACCCGCTTTCACCGGCCTGGGCGCGCCCTACTGGGCCGCCCAGGCGCGCGGCGCCATCATGGGACTGACGCGCGGCACCACCACCGCCCACTTGGCGCGCGCCGCGCTGGAAAGCGTGGCCTTCCAGAGTGCCGATCTGTTGCTGGCCATGCAGGCCGATGCGCAGGCCGCTACCGATGTGGCCCTGAAAGAGCTTCGGGTAGACGGTGGCGCCTGTGTCAACGACCTGCTCATGCAGTTTCAGGCCGACCTGCTGGGCTTGCCCGTCATGCGCCCGGCAGTGCATGAAGCCACCGCCCTGGGCGCGGCAGCTTTGGCCGGCATCACCGCCGGTGTGCTCGGCAGTGCCGAGGAGCTCGCAGGCCTGTGGACGCTTGACCGCTGCTTCGAGCCGCAGATCTCACGCGACGAAGCGCAGGAGCGGATGCAAGCCTGGCAGTCCGTGGTTCGTGCGGTGCAGCAGGTCTAGTGGCTTCAAGCTCAGGGTCTGAGAATCACCTTGGCTTTGGCGCAGCGGCCCTTAAAGGCGACACAGCCAAGGGATCGCGTTTGCCGGTGAGCGGCCATTGCTATCCCCTTAGCCCGCGCGCCAACAGGCTTACCGCAGCTGCCACCAAGACCATCCAGATCAAACGTCGAACCTGAGCCTGCGGCATGCGAAAGTGCAAGCGGCTTCCCACCACATAGCCGACCAAGGCACAGGGCAACAAGGCCGCGGCCAAGGCCGGCAGGGCTGACTCGAGCAGAAAGCCGCTGCCGGTGAACAGCAGCAGGCGCACCAGGGCCGAGCCCAAAATGACCGTTGCCACCGTGGCCCGCAGCCGCGTGGTGTCGGCGATCCGATTGGCCAAGAACAGCGTGTAGACCGGCCCGCCCGTTCCGAATACCGTGCTGAACGTGCCTCCGACCAATCCGGCAGGCCAAACCCAGTACGCTGGCGCCGTGCGCCCGCCGGCTCGCCCCATCAGGTTCCAGATGGACACGGCACCGACGAACGCGCCCAGCAGCGCCAGCAGTCCGCTCTCGGGCGCCAGCGCGAGCACAGGAAAGCCCAGCGCCATGCCAGCAAGCATGGGAACCGCCAGGTGCTTGAGTTCGGCCACATCCACCGATTCGCGGTTGCGCGAACTCAGCAAGGCCGCTGAGAGCAGATCGAGCATCAGCAACGTGGGAACCGCTGAGCGCAGGCTCATCACATGGGCCAGCACCGGCAAAGCCACCATGTTTGCGCCAAACCCGGTCATGCCAAACACGGTGTAGCCCACCGTGACCGCTGAACAGGCTACGGCCAGCTCGAGGATGGACAGCTCGTTCAAGCATCCGCCAACAGGCTTAGCCCGGGCGCCACCCGGGTGAAGTCAACCGGCTCACGTGTCATGTTCAGCCCCTGACCGGCTTGACGCACCACGATGTAGTGAGAATCTTCTAGTGAGCCCACCTGGGGGAAGTCTTCGCGGAAGTGGGCGCCGCGGGAATCTTCACGGGCCAACGCCGAACGCGCAATCACTCGGCTGACCTGGATCAGGTTGCGCAGGTTGAGCCAATCGTGCCAGCCCATATGAAATGCACGATCCACATCAGCGACGCCGGTGCGCGCGAGTTGTGCATCCAGTTCAGCCAAACGCGTCAAGCCACGCTGCAGAGAATCACCCGTGCGAAGAATGCCCACATCGCGCCACATGCAGTCGAACAGCGCTTCACGAACTGCTTCGAGGTCGCCTGCAGGCTCACGCAGCGGTGCCTCAGCCCGCAGCCTGGCTTCTTCAATCGCCGCCTCATCGGGTGCACGCCAGGCACCCTCTCGCCTAACCCACAGCGCCATCGTGTCGCCGGCAATGCCGCCGAACACCGTGGAATTGGCCACGCCGTTGCCACCCAAGCGGTTAGCCCCATGCACCCCGCCAGTGTCTTCGCCCGCAGCAAACAGGGCCCGCAAGGCGGTGCTGGTGTCGGGGGCGAACACCACGCCACCCATCATGTAGTGCGCCGTGGGTACCACCTCCACCCGGCCGCCGGCCAAGTCAAATCCGCAGTCGGCACAGCGCTCGACCATGCCCTTGAAGTGGCGCTTGACCTGCTCTGCGCCCAAGTGGCGCATCTGAATCCATACGCCGCCATTAGGCGTGGTGCGGCCATCGCGCATTTCACGGTAGATAGAGCGGCTGACGATGTCGCGCGTGGCGCGCTCGCCGCGTTCGTCGTAGCGCGACATGAAGCGCTCGCCCTGCCCGTTGAGCAGCCAACCGCCTGCGCCGCGCAGGCCTTCTTCCAGCACGGTGCCGGTCATGCGGGTGCCGCTGCCGGCCAACAAGCCGGTAGGGTGGAACTGCACCATTTCCATGTCACGCAGGGGCAGTCCGGCCCGCAGGGCCATGGCCAGGCCGTCGCAGCTCTTGTCGCCCGACGGCGTGTGGTACTTGTACATCGTGGGGCCGCCGCCAGTGGCCAACAGCACCGCCTTGGCCTGCACGAACACCAGCCTGCCGGTGCGCATGTCGATCATCAGCACTCCGGCCAGGGCGTCACCTGAAGGGGTCTTGATCAGTTCGATGGCACGGTGCTCTTCCAGGCGATCGATGCCACGTGCCCACACCTGCTCGGCCAAGCGGTTGATGATCTCGATGCCGGTGAGGTCGCCCTTGTGCACCGTTCGGTCAAAAGTCTGACCGGCAAAAGCCTTCTGGTGGATGCTGCCGTCGGGGTTGCGGTCGAAGAAACAGCCCAGTTCGTTTTCCAACTCGCGAATGCGTTCCACTGCGGTGGACACCAGGGTCCAGGCCAAGTCCTGATCGGCCAACCACTTGCTGCCCTCGACCGTGTCCATGAAGTGCCGCTCGACCGAATCACCGGGCGCCAGGGCTGCGTTGTAGCCACCCTGCACCATGCGCGTGCAGCCGCACTTGCCCAGCAGGCCCTTGACTGCCACAGTGATCTTGAGCTCGGGCGCCCGTTGGTGTGCATGCAGGGCAGCGAATAGGCCGGCACCACCGGAGCCCAGAATCAGGATGTCGGTTTGCAGCCGCGTAAGCGCCGCTGGCCTCATGCCTTGACTCCCAGAGAGGCCAGCACCTCGGCGCGGCGCGCAGCGGTTTCGGCCTGCACCGTTCGGTAGAGGCTGGCGCCATGGCTGTCCATGGCCACCAGCAGCGGCCCGAAGTCGCGGATGGAAAACCGCCAGAGGCTCTCGGGGTTCAGATCGTCCAGGTCCACTTCTTCAATCCGCTCGATCCAGGTGGTCTCCAGCGCAGCTGTGCCGCCCACGATGGCCAAATAGGCGCCTCCGAGTTCGGCAAAGGCTTGCGACGAACCATCGCGCAGGCCGCCCTTGCCGATGATCAGGCGCACGCCCTCGCGCTCCATCAGGGGCCGGGTGAAGCGCTCCATGCGGTCGGACGTGGTGGTGCCGATGCAGATGGGGGCATAGCCCGCAGGATGCTCAGGGCTGCACTCGACCTTGCGCACATTGGGTGCGGTGTGGATCACGGCGTGGCCCTTGAGGTCCATACCCGTGCGGCGCCCCCGGTCGAACAAGTGGATTTGGGTGGCATCGCGTATGCCGAACAAGGTGCGCCGCAGCGTCACGGTGTCGTTGATGTGCAGCGCTCGCACCTGCGCTTGGATGATGGGCATGTCCAGCACATGATGGGTCACGGCGCGCTCCTTGCTGTTCCTAGAAGCCGTAGCTCAGCCCGGTAGGCGTGAAGGTGGCCCGGGCGCGTCGCGCCGAGTGGCACTGCATGTTCACCGCAATCGGGTTCATGGTGATGTGGGTTGCGGCCAGCTCCACCTGCACCGCAAAGGCTGTGGCGTCACCGCCCAGCCCCTGCGGCCCCACACCCAAGCGGTTAACGGCCTGGCTGAGTTCGGCTTCCAGCGCGGCGCCATCGGGGTCGGCACACCGGCTGCCCAAAGGGCGGGTCGCAGCGCGCTTGGCCAGGGCCACCACCAAGTCTGAGGTGCCGCCCAGGCCCACCCCCACGATGGTCGGCGGGCAAGTTTTGCCACCGGCAGCCAGTACGCAGTCGATCACAAAGGTCTTGATGGCATCGACCCCTTCGGCCGGTATGGCCATGCGCAAAAAGGAGCCGTTCTCGCTGCCGCTGCCCTTGGGGATCATCTGCATCGTCAAGGTCTTCGGCGTTTCATCAAAGTCGATGTGGATCACCGGAACGCCGATGCCGCAGGAGGTGTGCTCGTTGCGCCGCGTCAGGGGGTGCACCACCGAACTGCGCAGGGGGTGCTCGCGTGTGGCGCGTGCGCAGCCCCGGCGTATGGCCTGCTGCAGCGCCAAGCCGTCTACCAGCACGCCACGGCCAACGGTGATGTTGTAGATGGGAATGCCCGTGTCCTGGCACAGCAGGTTGTCGGTTTCTTCGGCTACGGCGATGTTGCGCACCATGGTCCCCAGCACCGACTTGGCCGTGACGCCTGTTTCGGCCTGCAGCAGGCGGCCCAGGCCGTCCTTGATGTCCGGCGGCAAGATCTTGAGCGCTCGTATATAGAGCTCCTTGGCAGCCTCCTCAACAGCCAGCAGGTCGATGTTCATCTCCAGGTCCCCGCCGCTTGGATTCGTCTGGGTATGTTGGGATCAGGCTCAGTTGGCCTGGAGCTTGCGCGCTGCGGCCACTTTGGTCCAGCGCTGCAGTTCCTGTTCGATCTGACGGGTGAAGTCGGCGGTGCTGTTGACCACTGGCGACATGCCCTGCACATACAGGCGAGCCTTCACCTCGGTTTCAGCCATCACCTTGCTCACATCACGGTGCACCTTCTGAATCACCGCGGGCGGCGTGCCGGCCGGCGCGAACAGCCCGAACCATCCAACGTTTTCAAAACCCGGCAATCCAGCCTCGCTCGCCGTGGGAACCTCGGGCATCTGCGGCATCCGGGCCTTGCTCGTCACGGCCAAGGCCCGCAGACGATTGGGGCTGATCAAGGCCGAGGCTGCCGCATAGTTGCCCACCATCATCTGGACCTGCCCTGCGATAAGGTCGTTGTAGCCCAACGCCTCGCCACGGTAAGGCACATGCTGCAGGTCCAGACCGGCGGCATCGGCAAAGTTCTCTGCGGCCAGGTGCACCTGGCTGCCCACGCCGGCCGAGGCGAAGTTGATGGAACCTGGCTTGGCCTTCGCTGCGGCAATCAGGTCCTGCAGATTCTTGTGGGGGGCTCCATCGCGCACCACCACCAGCATGGGGCCCTGCGCCACATTCGTGATGGGCATCAGGTCACGTTGCGTGTCAAACGGCATCTTGCGGTACAACGCCGGGTTGATGGTCACAGAGCCTGAGGCCATCAGCAGGGTGTAGCCATCACCCGGCGACTTGGCCACCGCATCGGCGCCGACGTTACCGCCCGCGCCCGCCCGGTTTTCCACGACCACGGGCTGATTCCACAAGGCAGACAACTTCTGCCCCAGCATACGGGCCACCACATCGGTGGAGCCGCCGGGCGCAAAAGGAACCACCATGCGAATCGGTTTATTGGGCCACACGTCCTGCGCCAGCGCAGGTAAGGCCAGAGCCATCAGGCCTGCGGCCAGCAGCACTCTTCTGTGGATAGGTCTGTGCATGAGAAAACTCCTGGGTGGGGTAAAAGGCCGAAGGGTCAGCCGACGAGGGCCAGTGCAAACGCCAACCCGGCAGCCGTTGCCAAGCCTAACCCACCCGCGATCCAGTTCTTCCGAAGCCCGCTGCCCGAACCAAATTCGATCAACAGCAGCCGCAGGCCTCCTGTCAGGTGCAGGGCCAGCAGGGTCACCAGGCCCCACTCGGCCACCTTGACCAAGGGGTTGTCGGTGAACTGCAGGAAGCCGTCCAACGCGGCTTCACCGTGCAGCGCCTGGCCCAGCAAGCTCAAGTGCAGGGGCAAGAAGACGGCTAACAGCAATCCTGAAACGCGGTGCAGCCAGAAGGCCCACCACGACGCATGCGCGCGGGCTCGGTGGTCGTTGCGCCGCACGGCTCAGCCCCCAGCTCTGAAAACCGCCCACACCGCGCGCAGGCCCAGCCCAAGAAGAAGCAGCCCCGCAACGCGCGCCAAGAGCAGCGAGGCCCGTTCGCTCCACTGCCACCACTCGCGCGCAATGGCCGCCACGCCGATGGGCACGTGCACCGCACAGGCCAGTACGAATACCGCGTAGAAGGCCGCAAAAGCCCAATTGCCCTGGGTGCGCGAGAGGATCTCAGCGGCGCTCAAGCCGCCGCGCACCGCCGCAATCATGGTTGCAAGATGCACCAAAACGCACACGGCTAACACCATCGCACTGATGCGCTGCCAATACCAACGGCGCGCCTGTGCAAGGCTTTCGGCGTTGAAGCTCATAACTTGCCCTTGACAGCCGCGCGCGCCACGGTGCGCTTCAACCCGGCAATGGCCAGGGTGGGTGCCAGGCCCTTGGGGCACCGCTCGGTGCAGGAGCCTTGCGTGTGGCAGCTGTGGCAACCCGCGTCACCGGCCACGGCCTGCAGACGAGCCTGCTGGGCCGTGTCCCTGACATCGTTGACGAGCGTCCAGGCTCGGTTCATGGCCGCAGGCCCCAGAAAGCCCGGGCGCCACTGCACCACATCGCACGAGGCATAGCACACGGCGCAGCCGATGCACTCGATGCCTGCATCGGCAGCCTGGCGCTGCGGCGTGCCGGGCTGCACACGGGCGAAGTCATCATGCCGAGACTTCGTCCCCTGAAACTGGCCTCGCGCTGCGGCCCATTTGTCGAAGAAACCGCTCATATCCGTGGCCAGGTCCTTGACCACCGGCAAATTGGCCAGTGGGGCAATTTCCAAGGCGCCGTCGGCCCCTACAACCTTGGCCACGTGCGTGCGGCAGGCCCAGCGCGCCAGGCCGTTGACGGACATGGCGCATGAGCCACACATGCCCACCCGGCACGCATAGCGGTACGACAGCGTTGCATCCAGCACCCGCTGCACATGCGTGACCACATCCAGCACGGTTTGGCTGTCCTGGCGCGGCACAGCATAGTCCACGAAACGACCATCCGCATCGGCGGGCCCGCCACGCCAAATTCGAACCTTGAGGGGGTTGCTGCTCATCGAGGTCCTGCTTGTAGGCCTACATTGATTGGCGCAGCAATTCGCGGTAGTCCTCGCGCGAAGCTTCGCGCGGATTCATCTTGTGGCAATGATCAACCATAGCGCCATCAATGATGCGGTCAAAGTCTTGCTCGCTGACCCCCAGTGCAGCCAGACCGCAAGGCAGACCCAGCCGATGATTCAGGGCTTGTACCGCCTGGGCCAATTCGGCCCCATCGGCACCACAAGCACCCAAGCCCATGGCCTGGGCCATACGCTGCAGCCGATGCTCACGCCGTACCGAATCGGCCGCCGCGTTGAATCGGATCACTGCCGGCAGGAACAGCGCATTGAGCGTGCCATGGTGCAAGCGGGGATTGAACCCGCCGAGGCTGTGGCTGAGTGAGTGCACGCAGCCCAAACCCTTCTGAAAGGCCAGGGCACCCTGCATGCTGGCACTCATCATGTTCCAGCGCGCGTCCCGGTCTTGCCCATCGCGGGTGGCTCGTTCAATGTGCACCCACCCACGTGCCAAGCCATCCAGCGCAATGCCATCGGCCGGCGGATTGACGGCCGGCGCCATGAAGGTTTCCATGCAATGCGCGATCGCATCCATGCCGGTGGCCGCGGTCAGTGCGGGCGGCAAACCCATCGTAAGTTCCGGGTCGAGGATGGCCACTCGCGGCATGAGGTGCCAAGAATGGAAGCCCAGCTTTCGACCATCGTCAACGATAAGGATGGAGCCACGCGCCACTTCACTGCCCGTGCCTGCGGTGGTGGGTACGGCAATCAGTGGCAGCACAGCCTCGGTGATCCGCGGGCTTCCGCCCTCAATGGTGGCGTAGTGCTTGAGCGGCCCATCATGGTGCGCTGCGATGGCCACCCCCTTGGCCAAGTCGATGCTGGAGCCGCCCCCGATGGCCACCAGACCGTCGCAGCCGTGTTGCCTGAGCACGGCCGCAGCGGCCCGAACGCCGGCCTCGGTCGGGTTGCTTTGGGTTGCGTCGAACACCGCATAGGGCGCGCCGCTGAGCGCCGCTTCGGCTTTGGCCAACAGACCGGCCGCGCGAACGCCGGCGTCCGTGACGATCAGAGGACGCGTCATCCCCACGCGGCGGCACTCATCGGCGAGCAGTCGAATTGCGCCGAAGTCGATATGGATGTCGGTCAGGTAGCGGATCGAAGGCATGAAAGCCAGGGGTAGGTTTGATCAGGGCAGGCGCCCCAATGCGACAAGGCTTGAGGGGTGGAGGACCCCACTCCCATCTGAGAATAAACTCCAACGAGAAAAAGATAAAGCGAGTCTTTTTATTGCTGAGAGCAAGAATTTATTAATCTTGATCAGTGGAAACCCCCAAATGCCATCTGTGCGCACCCTTCAAACATTTCTGACCACCGCACGCCTGGGCAGTTTCACCGCCGCTGGACAGGAAATCGGCCTCACCTCTGCGGCCGTCAGCCTTCAGATCCGGTCGCTTGAAGAAGAATTGGGCGTGGCCCTGTTCGACCGAAACGCGCGCTCGGTGGTGTTGAACTCCGAGGGGCGGCAACGAATCCCCGCCATCAAGGATCTTGTCGAGCGATGGCAGCGAATTCAATTAACACCCGGGCAGGGCGAGCTGGGCGGCACGGTGGTGATGGGTGCGCTGGTATCAGCCCTGGTGGGGGCCTTTGCCGATGCGCTGTGGACACTCAAGCGCAAGAACCCTGCGCTGGAGGTCACCCTGTTTGCCGGACAGTCGGCCGACTTCATGGGCCGCGTTGAGCGCGGTGAACTCGATGCGGCTGTGGTTACCCAATCGCCTACCAGGCTGACCTCGTCGTTGGTTTGGACACCGCTGTACAGCGAGCCCTTGGTGCTCATCGTGCCCACCCGACCGCACTTTGCGCTGCCGCAATCCCCGCTGCAGATGCTCGAGCAGTGCCCCTTCATGCGCTTCGATCGGCGCACCTGGACCGGTCACCTGGTCAACGAGGCGCTGGCGCAATGTCGAGCCGATGTGGTGGAGGGGCTTGAGTTGAATTCTGTGGAAGCGATCGTGGAGTTGGTGCGTCAAGGCTTTGGAATCTCCATCGTTCCACAGTTGGCCAACCTGGCTTGGAGCCGCGACAAGGCCTTGAAGGTGGTGCCGTTGCCGCGGGTGAACGTGGAGCGCCATGTGGGTCTTTTGGAGCGTCGCAGCCACGGGCGCGAGGCCTTTACCACCGCCCTCAAGGCCCACTTTAGTTCAAGCCGCCGCCGCAGGGCCGCCCGTGCGAGGTAGGCAGCTGTGGCGGTGCAAACGCGTGGCAAGCCCTTGAGCTCTGGCCCGATCGCCTGGCGCACAATCCCCCGGTGGCTGCACCGCAGCTTGGCTTCAGTCATGCTCACCGAGCCATCGGCCCTTTGTAGGATTCAAGTGCACACCTTCGCGCGCGAAGAGCGCAAAACACGTTGGCAGCCCAACGTCTGAGGACTGGCCGCCGAGATCCGCACTCATGGGGACTGGTGATGGGCGACTCTACGGGCGGCTGGTGCCCCTGGCTGAACGGCCTGGGGTGGAGCTGCCGGGCAGCGGTCTGGCAGCGCCGCAAGGCACCGTCAAGCTTATGACTTCCAAGGATCGGACGTGAACAGGAGCCAGCGCAATGCGCTGATTCTGGGCGTGGGCATAACGGTGGCCAGCAGTGCTGCGGCCTACTGGGCCCGCTACTCGCTGGTAGAGGTCGACGGCCTCGAAGCTTTCTGTGCGCAACAGGCGCAACAGGCGCAGCAGCTGCGCTGCAGCTTGCGCATGGCGGTGATCACCGCCTTTCAGGAGCACCGACTCGGCGGGGCCGCGATCCTTTTTGCAGCACTTGCCCTCTACACGAGGCGCGGTGTATGGGCACTGGTGGCCTTGGCTGTGGCCGGGGCGGGGCTTGTGCTGTATGACGCCGATGTATCGGCGCTGGCCTGGGTGGTCTCAGCCTTGGCGCTGCAGCGCGCAGCCAGCCGCCCGGCGGGGCCCGCTCCGATTTAGCGGACTGCGGTGGCCTCGGGCTTATGAAAATCAAGGCGGTGGTGCTGCACCATCGCCACGGCCGCCGAAACCGCCAGGGCGGCCCAGCCCAGCGCCACACCCCAGGCCTGCGCGTTTTGCGGGCCTTCAAGAACGGGAAGGGTGAAGGCAGCCACACCGAGGCCCAGCCCCATCAATCGGGTCGCGGGGCTCCAGGCCACAGCCAGTGGGGTCGTGCTGTGGCGGTCTACTTCGTTGAACAGGGGCCACCAAGCCAATACCGCCGCAGCGGCCACCATCGACCAAGGCAACATGCGATAGCGTGCATCAAAACACAGTGTCAGGGCGCCTACAGCCAGGGCGAACAAGAGGGCTGCATCCAGCATCCTGTTGCGCCACCCACCGCGTACAAGCCGCGTGGCTGCCAGCAGAATCAGCAGCGGCGTTAAGCCACCCATGATCCACTCTGCGGTGCTGCGGGGCCATTCGATCCAGGCGCTCAGGTGATGCCCCATGAGGCCAGCGACCAGACCCAGACCCACTGAGGTGAACAGCATTTGGCGCCGGCCCTTGCGCCGCGAGACGATGGCCCCGATGCACAAGCCACCCAGGAGACCTAAAAGACCCGCCAGTGCTTCGGGATCGCCCAGCGCGGGCCGAAGCCGATGGCCGGCGCGAGGCTCTCCCTCAGCGCTGAGCAGCCCCCAGGCGCCGCCCATGACCCCCTCCAGTTGGCGCTTCCAGGGCTGATCAAAACCCTCTATGAAGTTGAAGTCAATGCCTTGAACGCGATGCAAGGCTTGCAGGTCGGCTGCCCATCGGGCCTGCTCCACCAAGCCGGGCAAGGCCGACCCGCGCTGTCGGCCACGCACTGGCCAACCGGTTTCAGCCACCCATATTGGCAGGGGGGCGAGTTCCTCTTCGAGGCGTTTGACGACTTTCACCAGATGCGGGGCCGCATCGTCCAACCCTGTCGGGTCGTCCTCCCAGTAGGGCAGCACATGGATGCCCACGAAGTCCACATGGGGCTTGAGCACCTCGGCATCCCGCAGCCAAAACTCCCAGACATCCGCATAGCTCACCGGCACGCCACCCGACGCCGCACGGGCCCGTTGCAGCAGGTGTGCCAACTGTTGCGCAGTGAGTTCCCGACGCAACAGCACCTCGTTGCCAACGATCACCGCTTGCACCACGTCGGAGTGGCTGCGTGCCAATTCCAGCGCGCGCTCAAGTTCAATCTCATTGGCCGCGGCATCCCGTGAAATCCAGGCCCCTAACGCCACTTTCAGGCCGAGTTCCCTGGCGATATCCGGGACCTGATCGAGGCCATGCGAGACACCGTAGAGGCGAACACAGCCGCTCAGGCGCGCCAGGCGGCTGAGGTCATCGCGCACAGCCTCGGGTGTGAGTCGCAGGTTCGGATCAAAGGGGGTGTGACCGGCACGCCGAAACGGCGCGTAGGAAACGCAGGGCATAAGGGGCGAGGCCTCGGTAGCGGTCAATCTGGCATGCGCCGCGGGCTCACCGATGAGCCGTACCCACCAGATCGCGGCCAAGACGACCCATAGGCCAAACCCCAGCAGGAGCACCGCTCGGCTGGGGTGAATTGGTGGAGATGCGGGGGGTCGAATCATGGTGTGGCGACTTGGTCGGCCGCCTGTGGCCGGTCTGTCCTTAAACAGATTCCAACGCCGGCAAAACCCGTGCGCATGATCCTACCCTTCCCAGCGAGATCTGGACTTGTAGACGCATATGACGCCCGCGCATGTGCACCGTCCGCACCGCCAAAGCGCAGGCGCTGTACGGGTTGGTCGTGGTCCCGTGGGTGCACAGGCGAAGGCCTCACCGCAGGCAGTAGCCGCCGTCTTCTGGACCGACCTTTACTTCCCGCGCGGGCATCGAGTGGGCACGCAGGATGTCGGCCAAAGCTATGCGGCCACCTGTCACTGCCCTGCAGGCCGCTGCTATCGCAGGCGCTCAAGCGTGAGGCGGCAGGCGTGAGGTGGCGCAGCAGGCCAGGCGGCACGCCCCGAAGCTACATTCGGCGGGTGCAGCTTTCATTCTTGCCCCTACTTTGATCCCGACCGAAGCCCCAGCCCAGCTCCCGGGCGAACTCCTGCTCCTGCCCAGCACTGCAGGACAGTTGGCCCTGCGGGTGTCCGGCCAGGGCGAACCGCTGCTGCTGATCCACAGCATCAACGCCGCGCCGTCGACGGCAGAAGTGGCACCCCTGCACCGCTACTACGAGCGCTCGCGGCGTGTGTACTCGCTGGATCTGCCGGGCTTTGGCGCCTCTGAGCGCAGTCCTCGGGCGTACACGCCGCGCTTGATGACCGATGCGCTGCATGCGGCCGTGCAGGCGATCCAGCACCACAACGGCCCCGCGCCCATCGATGCGCTGGCCGTTTCGCTGTCCTGCGAATTCTTGGCGCGAGCCGCCCTGGAGCGCTCCGGTGACTACCGCAGCCTGGCCCTGGTGAGCCCTACCGGCTTCAACGGCCGGGCGGTTCGGCGGGGGCCGCCCGGCAGCACCCTGGCCATCCCCTGGCTGCAGCGCCTGCTGCAGCGGCCCGGCTGGGGCCGCCGCCTGTTTTCAGGGCTGACGCGCCCGGGCGTGATCCGATTCTTCCTGCGCAAGACCTGGGGTTCGCGACAAATCGACGAATGGCTGTGGAGCCAGGCGGTGCAAACCGTGCACGCGCCGGGCGCTGAGCATGCTCCCCTGTCCTTCATCTGTGGTGCGCTTTTCAGCCGCGATATCCACGATGTCTACGACCACCTGAGGCTGCCGGTGTGGATGTGCCACGGCACCCGCGGCGACTTCACTGACTATCGCCAGACGCATCGGCTTGTGGGAAAGCCGAACTGGTCGTTCAGCGTTCTGCCCACCGGGGCGCTGCCCCACTTCGAGCGGCTAGAAGATTTCTGCGCCGAGTACGGTTGTTTCCTCGGCACCCCGCCGACCTGAGTCCCTTCGGCTTTCCGCGCATGGGCAGCGGTGAGCGGTTCTGGCGTGCAGTCTGTATGTCGTAAAAAGGAGTTGGCCATCTCAGTGGCCCCACTACAAAGAGGACTATGCCTGCACCACCTCTGCGGTGTGTGTGGCGTCTACACCCACCACCGCAGGCGTTCGTTGCCGGCCCAGCCGCTTGAGCCTGTACAAGGATCGGGCAGAGTCCTCCAAGGCAGCCCGTCTTCTAGAAGCGTGGCGCTGTCTTGCCCAACTGCTCTGGCAAGGTTGCGCACGGCTCTTGCACGCGCTATCGTTAGACGCATCCCCACTTAAGGTCGCCCATGATCGACATTCACAAGCTGATCACCCTGGTCGAAAAAATCATCCTTGCCCTGATCGCCGTGTTCACGGTCTACGGCGTTGGGCTGGAGATGTACAGCGTGATTGACTCCGGCAAAGTCAGCCTCACCGATCTGTTGCTGATGTTCATCTTTGCCGAGGTGCTGGGTATGGTGGGCGCCTTCTACAAGCACCACAGGATTCCGATCACCATCCCGATCTTCATTGCCATCACGGCTTTGTGCCGGCTCATCATCCTTCAAGGCAAAGGCATCAGCACGATCGACCTGATCTACGAAGGCGGCGCGGTGCTCTTGCTGGCCCTGGCCGCGCTGGTCCTTCGCTATCGCCCAGCCCGTTCCCACGGAGACGCAGACGACGGGCCGCTTTAAAAATAAGTTCCCCGCCGCGCTTGGGGCGTGCCGCGCTTGCCCAACAGTACGCCGGCGGCCATGCTGTGCATCGCTTCAATCCGTCAGCTGCAACTTGCGCTTGCGGATCAGGTCAGCCCATCGATCGGCCTCAGACTTCACGTAGGCCGAAAACTCCAACGGCCCACGGGGCTGCACGTCAGCGCCCACTCCGGCAAAGCGCGCCTTCACATCCGGCAAGGCCAAGCTCTTGCGCAACTCGGCAGCCAACCGCTCCACCACCGAACCCGGTAGGCCCGCGGGGCCCACCAAGCCCTGAAACCCCATCGCCTCCAGACCGGGCAGGCCTTGCTCTCGCACAGTTGGCACCTCAGGCAGATTGGCATCGCGCCGATGGCCCGTCACCGCCAAGGCTTTGAGCTTGCCGGACTTCACATGGGGCACCAGCACCGTGCCGGCATCGATCAGCACATGGGTTTGCCCGCCAATCAGATCGGTTACAGCAGGGGCACTGCCCTTGTAGGGCACGTGAAGCAGGTCCAGGCCCGCCACCGCATTGAGCAGTTCGCCGTTGAGGTGCGTGGATGAGCCCGGCCCGCCGGAGGCAAAGTTACCCTTACCGGGTTGGGTGCGGGCCCAGTCGATGAACTGCCGCAGGTCAGCAGCCGGGTGGTTGGCTCGCGTGGCCATGATGTAGCCGGCCTCGGTGATCTGCCCCACATAGGTGAACTGCTTGAGCGGATCGTAGGGCAGCTTGGCTTGGAGGTAGGGCGCAATGGCGAAGGGCCCCGTGTTGGCCACCAAAAGCGTGTAGCCATCGGGCGCTGCGCGGGTGAGTTCAGTGGCCGCCACCACACCCCCGGCACCCGGCTTGTAGTCGATGATCAGGGGCTGACCCAGTGCGGCCTCGAGCGCGGGCTGTATGGCGCGGGCCGTAAAGTCGATGCCCCCACCGGGCGGAAACCCCACGACCAGCCGGATCGACCGGCTCGGGTAGGCCAGCGGGGCCTGAGCGCGAACGGGCCATGCGCCCAAGCCCAGGGCCGCGGCACCCAAGCCAGCGAGGGCCGCAACGGCCTTGCGGCGTGACCGACAAGCCTTTGGACCAGACTCCACAACTGACAAACCGACGGCTACTGCTTGGGTTGGGTTCATGGTGATCTCCTGGGTGCGCTCCAAGTCTACGCGCCGCGCTTGGGGTCGCGGCCATCAAGTGTGCGGGCCAGAGCCGCTAGGGCTGTGATATACCCCTTACACCGTCAAATCACGGAGGCACAATGGGCTCTGATCTCACTAGGCATGCCGATGCCTTGCAGTCGGTGCTCACCGCCAAGGCTCTGCTGCAACCTTCTGACCTGGAAGACTTCCATCACAAGGTCACCAAAGACTGGCTGCCGCGCAACGGAGCGCGGCTGTGCGCGCGGGCTTGGGTGGACCCGGCCTTCAAGGCCGAACTGTTGAATGATGGGCGGGCCGCCGCCGCCAGCATGGGTTTTCCCATGCCCGAACACCACCGCAGCTTGGTGGTGTTGGAAAACACCGCCGAGCTGCACAACGTCATCTGCTGCACCCTGTGTTCCTGTACGGCCTTCACCATCATCGGCATGGCCCCAGGCTGGTATAAAAACCTGGAGTACCGGGCCCGTGTGGTGCGAGAAGCACGCACTGTCTTGCGCGAGATAGGCCTAGACCTGCCGCCGTCCATGCGCATTCGCGTGTGGGACACCACCACCGATACACGGTACATGGTGCTGCCGCACCGGCCAGAACATACACGGGGCTCGAACGTGGAGGCGCTGGAAGCCTTGATTACGAAGGAATCCATGATTGGCGTGGCGCGGCTGGAGCCGCCCTACGCTGTGGGCTGATCATGGACGGCCTGCACGACCTCGGAGGCCGTCAAGGCTTTGGGCCTGTTGTTCGGCAGAGCCAGTCGGAGCCGTTTCACAACAAAGCCGAGATCTGCATTGCCGCCATGTGGGTGCGGTTGGTACACCACGGCGTGTACAACATGGACGAATATCGCCACGCCATCGAGCGCATGGAGCCCCGGCACTACATGGCAGCGTCCTACTACGAACGCACCTTTACCGCCGTGGTCAGCCTGTGCGTGGAGCGCGGCGTGTTCAGCGCGGGCGAGTTGTCGGCTGCTGCGGGCTTTGAGGTGCCGCTGTCGCGCCCCAGCCGCGAAGGTCGGTTAGCGGGCGCCCAACTGCCCGACATCCGCATGGGCGACCGGGTACGGGTCAAAGACGATTTCGTGCCCGGGCACATTCGCATGCCCGGCTATATCCGAGGCAAAGAAGGTGTGGTGGTCGGTATCTCGCCCCTCTACCCCTACCCGGATGCGCATGGCCACGGCCTGGAGTCAGCCTGGCAGTGCAGCTTTGATGTGCGCTTCTCGTCACGGCACTTGTGGCCCGAAGGCGCTGAAGACGCCGAGATACAGGTCGGTGTCTTCCATTCCTATTTGCTGAGCTTGGAGCCCAGAAGGGCCTAAGTTCTGCGCCAAGGCGGCTGCCCCACCCGGGGGAAACTGACGGCCCATGCGCGCGCCCTTGCGCGCTTGGCTACTATCACGGCTCTTCCTTAACTGGATGCTCCATCATGTCCCAAGCCGATTTCGACAGCCTTGTTCCGCCTGGCGGCCTCGACCGCCGAAGCTTCACGCGTGGGGCTCTGGGGGTCGGCATCGCCGCCGCTGCGGGCCCGGTGGTGGCGCAAACCGCCATCAAGACCCCCACCGCTGGGCTGACCGTGGGCGAGGTGACCATCGAATCGGGGGGTTACAAGCTGCCGGCCTACCGCGCGGCGCCGGCCGGCGTACGCAACCCGCCCGTGGTTTTGGTGGTCAGCGAAATCTTCGGCGTGCACGAATACATCGCCGATGTGGCCAACCGGTTTGCGCGGGCGGGCTATTGCGCAATCGCGCCCGAGTTGTTTGCGCGCGCGGGTGACCCCACCTCTTACGGCGAGATCGCCAAGCTGATCGCCGAGATCATCATGAAAACGCCCGATGCCCAGGTGATGGCCGACCTGGACGCCTGTTTGGCCTGGGCCCAGGCGCAAGGGGCTGATGTGTCGCGCGCGGCCGTGACGGGCTTTTGCTG
>SXGQ01843314.1_pt1 | contig 31154 bp, 24 predicted proteins | sample 3178371 | NCBI WGS metagenome assembly SXGQ01 (sample SAMN11356859, study PRJNA531348) | freshwater metagenome | isolation source: freshwater sample F1-20 | place: China: Fuxian Lake, Yuxi | collected 2017-12-25
AACCAGCGCGGTAGCGATGATGGTGAGTGACCCGCCGTTTTCTATTTTTCTTGCCGCTCCAAAGAATTGTTTGGGTTTTTGCATGGCGTTTGCTTCCACACCACCGGAGAGAACTTTACCGGAGGCGGGGGCAACCGTATTGTGTGCACGGGCCAAACGCGTGATCGAGTCAAGCAAGATCACCACATCGTGTCCGCATTCCACCAGTCGTTTTTCTTTTTTCAAGGCCAAGGTGGAAACCTTTACGTGTTTTTCGGCGGGTTCATCGAAGGTGGAGGCAATGACTTCGGCCCGCACACTGCGCTCCATATCGGTCACCTCTTCGGGACGCTCATCTACCAACACTACCATCAAATAACATTCGGGGTGATTGGCGGCGATGGCGTTGGCCACGGCTTTCAACAGCATGGTCTTACCCGTTTTGGGTTGTGCCACGATGAGTCCTCGTTGTCCCTTACCGATCGGCGTGAACAGGTCCATGATCCGCGTCGAATAATCGCTCGGCGTTGTGAACAGATTCAGTTTTTCGAAGGGGAAAAGCGGCGTGAGGTAATCGAACGGTACGCGGTCGCGTACTTCTTCCGGGCGCTTGCCATTGATCATTTCTGTTTTGACCAGCGCAAAATATTTTTCGCCTTCCCGTGGGGGGCGGACCATCCCCACCAGTGTGTCGCCGGTTTTGATGGCAAGTTGTTTGATCTGTTGCGGGGCTACATATACGTCATCGGGCGAAGAGAGATAGTTATAATCGGAAGAACGAAGGAATCCGTAACCGTCGGGCATCAGTTCCAATACGCCTTCCGCTTGGATGAGTCCGTCGAACTCCACATTGAAATTCGGGTTCTCGCGGCGGGGCTGAAAGGAGGGCCGATATCCACCTTGGGGCGGAGCGTTTTCTTGTTGCTGCACCTGTTCCTCCGTTTCCTGCAAGATCGCCGAGGCCAATTTCATTTGCGCATCGGGTACGGCAGCGGGTGCCGGAGCGGGAACTTCGGGTTGTGTTTCTTCGGGAGCTACAGCGGCTTTACGAGGTCTTCCGCGTTTTGCAGGTGCTTTTTCGTCTTTGTTACCAGCCATTTTTTCTTTTTTAGGATTCTTGAAGTGTCAGCCGACACGGAATAGAGAGAAAAGGTTAATAGAGAAGGATAAAATTTGTGGGGGATTGTGCGAATCGAAAAGGCGTGAACGGGTCGTTCAGCGGAGATATCTTATATAAGAGGGGATTCAATAATGTTCCGAAACCCGACTTGTGAATTGAAAAGATTGGTGAGGGGAGGAAAGCCGGATAATTGGATTGCTTTCTGGGAACAAATATAAGGCGGGCCGCTCAAGATAAAAAAAGTCCCGCGAAAGCGGGACCCACAAAAATCCTAACTAAATGATTATCATTGGTTTGGGAGCATAAAACATCATTTGGTCGTAAAGATCTTCAGAACGCCGTCATTCTCGCTGCTAACAACCAAAAGACTCCGACCCAGGTTATTGTCTTTAGCGTCAATAAAAAGGAGGCCTTCCGGAGCATCTCCGCAGGCCAGTAATTTAAGGTAGCGTGGTTGCCGGGGGTTGCTCACATCATAAACGGCCACGGCATCCGACCTTTCCAGTCCCACAAAAAGAGTTTTCTTTCCGCCCACTGTTCCGAGCACCACTCCTTCCGGCTCGGATCCCTTATCGTCGCTTCTTGCATCATCATAGGTAAACCAGAGGCTACATATTTTATCCAATTCATTTTTACTGTCAAAAACCAGTCCTCCGGTTTTACCGCTCCACACACTGAACGATCTGGAATTGAGGGTATACAGAGAGTCGTAATCACCGTCAAAATCGGTGTCGCCCGCGGTGCGGATAACGTTCAATCGGCCGAGTTGAGCATCGGTTCTCAATTGAGCGGCGTTCGGGAATCGTGTCGGATCTAAGGTTAGTGCGCTGACACGTCTCATCTCATTGAAGGCTGCATATTCTCTGGCATCTCCTTCGTTGGCGGTGAACAGAAAGGTCTCTCCGTCATAGTCCATGCTGGTGATGCCATCGGGCATGAAGTATCCACGTACGGGCCAGTTGGCGAAGGCGATGCGGCCGTCCCGATCACTGAAGTCGGCTTCGTAACCGGGTTTGCTGAAATCAACCGACCCCAAGGGGAAAATAGATTCGATGGTTTTTGATTCAATGTTGATGCGGGCGATGGCATTATTCTCTTGCAGGGTTACGAAGGCCGTTTTTGAATCTTCGCTGATGGTAATATACTCCGGCTCGATGTCCTTTTCAAAGTTTCCGTTCGGCCCCGATATGCGCATACCCCGGGCAACCAATGCGTTTCGCTGAACTGAAAAAGATTTAAAACCAAGGGTGGTAACGGTGAAGCCATTTCGAACATCGATGATTGAAACGGTTCCTTCCGGGTCGATCTGATAGTCGTTCGAGGGCTCACCCTCGTCCGCCGTCAGGATCCAGTTTCCATTGGGAGAGAAGGTTACCATATCCGGCAGGGCGCCCACCGTAACGGATTTGATCTCCACCAGTTCCCGGGTGTCGAAGATCACCACCTTGCCGGGATCCTGTTTGACGGCGGCTTCGATTGCAACGGCCAATCGACCGTTCGAAACATCCAGGCTATTGGCAAAACCTCCGTAAGCGGCCATGGGGATGGAGCGAAGCAGTTTAGGATTCGTGGGGTCGCTCAGATCGATGACATCAATTTTATTGACCGTTCCATTGTTTACGGCAAACAATCGTCGGGTGATCGGGTCATACGCTGCGATCTCGGCGGCGCCAACATCTCCAATATCGATGCTGCCGACCTCCACGAAGCTATCCGCCTGCTCCCGGAGAGAGGGCGACAGATCAGATTTATTACATCCGATCAATAAGGTCAATGCCACTAAACCGATACCGATCAAATTTTTCATCGCAACAATTTTGGCAAAAGTCCCCATGCCGTTTTACCAAAACGTGAAGGGATGGTTACCAAAATGTTACCGACGCCCCGGGGCCTATCCATAACAAGCTCTCCTTCAGTATCTTTGTCTCCGTTATGTTCAACCATCGCATCAAAGTCAGTGATCTTTTGAAACAGGAGCCGACCGGGCAGTCCGTTACCGTTATGGGCTGGGTACGCACCTTTCGAAACAATCAGTTCATAGCCCTGAACGACGGAAGCACCAATACCAATATTCAGGTGGTGGTTGAGCTGGGAAAGCTTGAGGAGTCCCTTTTGAAACGGATTACCACCTCGGCTTCGCTTAAGGTGACCGGTATCGTTGAGCCTTCTTTGGGGAAGGGACAAAAAATGGATCTGAAAGCTGAAACGATCGAGATCCTCGGCGACAGCGATGCGGAAAAATATCCACTCCAACCCAAGAAACACAGCCTCGAGTTTCTGCGCGAAAAAGCACACTTGCGGTTTCGGACCAACACGTTCGGTGCCGTCTTTCGCGTACGTCACGCCCTCGCGTTTGCGGTGCATAAGTTCTTCAACGAAAAAGGATTCGTGTACCTGCACACGCCCATCATTACCGCCAGCGATGCGGAAGGGGCGGGCGAGATGTTTCGGGTAACCACGCTGCCAATGGATGGAAGTGCACCGAGAAACGAAGATGGAACGATCAATTATAAAGAGGATTTTTTTGGACGGTCCACGAACCTGACCGTCAGTGGACAGCTCGAAGGCGAACTGGGGGCCACGGCTTTCGGGGAGATCTATACATTCGGCCCTACTTTCCGCGCCGAGAACAGCAACACCGCTCGTCACCTTGCCGAGTTCTGGATGATCGAACCCGAGATGGCCTTTTATGATCTGGAGGACAACATGAACCTCGCAGAAGAATTCATCCAGTATATCATTCGCTACGCGATGGAAAACAATCGGGAAGACCTGGAGTTCCTGGCTACGAGACTAGCGGAGGAAGAGAAACAATTGCCGCAGGGCAAACGCAGCGAACTGGGCCTGATCGAAAAGCTGGAGTTCATTTTGAATAATCAATTCGAGCGACTCTCCTACACCGAAGCCATCGATATCCTGCGCGAGAGCAACTATAACAAGAAAAAGAAATTCCAATACGAGATCACGGGCTGGGGCATGGACCTTCAAAGCGAACACGAACGCTATCTGGTCGAAAAGCACTTCAAGAAGCCGGTGATCCTGTTCAACTATCCCGCCGCCATCAAAGCGTTTTACATGCGGCAGAACGACGATGGCAAAACCGTTGCGGCCATGGACATTCTGGCTCCCGGTATCGGAGAGATCGTGGGTGGCTCACAACGTGAAGAGCGGCTCGACCGACTCACCGCCCGCATGAAAGAGATGCACATTCCCGAAGAAGAATTGTGGTGGTATCTCGATACACGTCGGTTCGGAACCGTTCCGCACGCCGGATTCGGATTGGGATTTGAACGCATGGTACAGTTCGTCACCGGCATGTCCAATATTCGTGACGTGATCGCCGTCCCGCGTACACCGGGTTCGGCCGAGTTTTAATTAGGCTACTTCTCTGAGCGGAGGCGTTTCCAGATCCTCTTCCTGCAATCGCATACGATACAGGATATCCTTCAAGGCCGATAAACGCTGTACGGTATAAGGAATAGTGTCCATCCCGCTCACGAATCGCTGGATGTAACTATAAATACCGATCAAACTGCCCGCTTCCATTTCAGCGCCCATGGATTTATTGGTGATCAGCAAGGATAAGCCGATCACGACCATCACCAAAATTTCCATCACGCCGAAATTCCATGCCTCCTGGTCGCTGATCCGCACCTGCCACTTCCGAAGGTTGTCGTAGTGCTGGCGAATCAAGTGTCCGTTCCCGCTGGTGATCACATCTACCTGCTTTTCCAATTCATCGTTCTTCATGCGATTGAGTTTTCGCATGCGACGACCATATTGATAGCTGATGATCGAAACGGGTAGCAGGATGCTTAAGCAAACCAACACCACCGACGTATCATAGAAAAACAATAAGATCAACGAACCGAAAATATTATAGACCGCTTCCATCACATAAACCATATCGAATTCTAAAAAATCGACCAACTCGCGGGCGAGGGTAGAGTGGGCGCTGAGCTTGGATATTTCGCCTTGTTGATAGCGACGGGCCAAAAACCGGGTGACCATCGACGTGTAAATCGCGGAGTAAGTGCGGGTATCCAGGCGGTGCCGAAGAGTTCCGATCGTTAACCAGACCAGGTGTACGACACAAAGCCAGATCAATCCCGCATAGGATCCTTTGATCAGGTCGTTGACGGCGATGCCCAGAAACAACGGGCGAAGCAGGTTTCCGGCCGTTTCCAGCAGAAACAAAAAGTAGGTGAATCCCAGCCGGTTTCGGTGCTGCAGGATCAGTTGGCTCAAGGCGGCAAGGCGTGACATATTATATATGTTGCAGGCAAAGGGGTTAGTCCCGGATGCCCGAGGTGAACGGAAAGGTCAGACGGTAGAACGCAATGGGGTAGCGGAGTTGAGACTCGGGAGGGAGCCTCGTGTTTAACCGCGGAGGGTTTGTTCCCGCAAATTTAACGTATTGGCCTCGGGGCCACGGATTAACTTTTTGCAACTAGTGGAACCACACTGACAATCAAAGGGTTCCATATTGTGGTCGAGGAAGTGCGCATAATCGAGCGTGAGCTCTTCCCCGGCGGGGATGTCGCGCAGCGCCCGAACATCCAGTCCGTCGAAGGCCGTATTCGCCTCACAGGAATGATTTTGCGGCGCCCATTCCGAAGGTTCCTCATCCCATAAAATGAACACCTCTTCGCTGATGGGGTAAGCGTATCGGCGAAAATTCAATTTCTCTTCCTCATTCCAATATTTTTCGACGTGCCGCTTCGTGATGATTCGTTGGGCACGACCTTCTCCTTTGAATATCACTTCTCCTTTTAAGATATTTCGTTTGGCATAGATCCCATAACCGGCGATGGAATTGCCACGCATCTCATAGCATTTCTTTTTGCGTTGATGACGGGCGATACCCTCTTCGATCATATGTTTCAAAAAGCCGGCTTGGCCAATCCCATCAAACTTTAAAATGAAATCCGCCGAACCCTCATATCCATCCTGATAAAAAACCGAACAGGTAAAATTGATCTCCAGAAAAAAGATCTTTCCGGTAGCGTCTACCCGAAAATCCAACCGAGCGTATCCCACCCCCTGAAATCCCAAAAAGATCTTTTCCGCGGCGTCTTTCAACTTCATCTCCAGCACCGGATCGTTGCAAGGGATGTTGGCATCCGGATGCAACTCGGAGGTTTTGAGGGCATAGGTCTTGAACGATCTTCCTGCCGGGAAAATATATTCGACCGGTTTGAAGGCGGTACAGGTTTTTCCATCGGCGTTGGCCGCCACCAATACGGTGAACTCTCGACCATCGATGTATTCTTCGGCCAATAACGGACCATACTCGTCCAGGATCTCGTTCACTTTTTTCGACAACGCGGCCGCGTCTGCAACCTTTGAATGCTCATCGATCCCCAAGCTGTCGCCAGCCTTTGCGGGTTTGACAAAAAGCGGAAAGTTCAACAACTGCGCAGCCGCCTGAACATCCTCCGATTTTTCAATGCGCACATAGCCGGGCGTATCAACGCCCACGCAATAGGCGACGTATTTCATCAATTCCTTGGTGGGGTCGTAGAGTTTGGCGGTTGGACCGGTGAAGGGAAGATCCAATAATTCCAACGTGTGAATCACATCGATGCTCGGAACCTCCCACTCGAGATAACCTTCACACAAATTGACAAACACATCGAATTTTTGTTTGCCGAGATCGCGCAGTTGTTTGTAGGTGGTGAGTTTATTAAGCGCGACATGGTGTACTTCGTTGCCGGGGAGAAAACGCGACAGGTCGCGTGCGGGGTCGTAATTCTGGTAATCGACCCCGGAGGTGGAATAGTCCGGTTGAAGCACACAAACCTTCATGATTTCGAAAATAGTATAAAGCCCTTGTTATTTGACAAACTGGGGGCTCTTTGGATCGATTCTTTTGACCGTGCGTTTTTTAGGGGTTGATTTTTCCTTACGGCGAAGGGCATCGAGTAAGATGGCCTCGATCGCTTTTGTAAAGGAAACCTTGGATTTTTTTAGGATGGCTCCAATGGAGGTGTAGTTCTCGTCTTCACTGAGTCCGCATTGGGCATTAGCCTCCAACATATAGAGCTTACCGGTTTTCGCATCCTGACGGATGTCGATCCGGGTATACCCCTTTCCGCCGCAAGCTTTATACGCTTGTAGGCTAAGTTCCTTGATGGCGGGGATCAGTTTTTTCGGGGCTGAGGTGTATTCGTAGAAGTTACCTTGCTCGGGCATGGGCGATTCTTCTTCATAGATCTCCCAGAGACGATCGAAGGAGAGGAACTTCTCCGTTTCCGGCAGCGATTCATGAAATACCCGCTGCACCGGTTCATATACGCGACAGTGCTCGGGATCGTCGGCCGAGCCGGTTATAAACGTAGTGAACTCGGGTCCGGCTATGAACTGCTCGACGAACAATCCATCCGCCAATAAATTCCATCCCCGGTATCCGCTTCGGATCTCTTCCACCCGGGCGATCAGCTCTTCTTCCGTCTGTACGACATTCTTTACGCTAACACCCATGCTTCCACCGGAAACGGCGGGTTTGATGATCATGGGTAGTCCTACCCGCTTGCCCAACCCCTTCAAGGTTCCTTTTTTTTCGGTAATCACACGCCAGTTGGCGGTGGCAACCCCCTGTTTGTCAAAAGCTTTTTTCATGGGGATCTTCGAGGTCGTGATCCGATAAAAATGCTCATCCGATCCGGTGTAGATCAGACCCAGTCGGTCCATTTCGCGGATCACGGAAACACCGGGCGCCCCATTTATTTCGTCGCCGTCACAAAGATTCAGCACGATCGAAGGGGTAGGGTCGGCTGCGATCTTGCCCAGCACCTCCCGAAAAGTTTGGAGGGTGACGGGCTGCCAGGTCCACGCCAACCCCAATTCCGCAAACACCTTGGTGTACTCCTGAATGGATTGGGTGAAGTCGTAGTAGCACGACAGGTTGGGGTCGTCCGACTCCAACTGCGGGGCCAGTACCCAAATGTGGAAAGTTTGAACAGTTTGAATAGTTTAAAGAGTTTGAGGTTAGTCCAGTTTGCTTTTTATATAGGGACTTAGTGGGTAGTTGGCGAGTTGGGTTTTTGAGAGTGCGTGGGCACCGGAGACGATGCCGATACATTTTTCAGATCCGCAGTGACAGGCAAAGGGCCGATCCATTTTCCATTCGGTGGACGGATAGAAGAAATGAATCTCCTCACCCTCTTGGATGGACTTCAGGGCCACCAGGGTGTAATTGTTGAGGTCGAGGTGTACGTTCGGATCGCAATGATGATTCATGTACTGCAGAAACTCCGGTTCGAATTCAAAATGCGTTTTCTCATCGATCTGAACGGTGAGATAGGTGGGCGTGTCACGCAGCGACTTTACCTTGAATACAAATAGCTCTTCTCCCGCCTCGAAGGGTTGATTGGCGAATAATGCCTTAAAGCCGCTAACGGGATTTAAGCGAACCTCAAACAGGTCTGTTCCCGTGGTAATGGTTTGATAGGTGGAGCTTATCATACAGGGTTAGTGGATGTAAAGTATTTAATAATGTTTATTTAACATCCCAATTAATTAAGAACTTATCCATACTAATGAGTGGTCGGATTGCCCATCCAGGACCATACATATTTTATCGGTTGCCTATTGTTGATGTGAATACTTTTGTTGCCTATTTACATGCTCCTTCTACGAATCATCCACTGCTGCCTGCTCGGTTTTGCTTCTCTGAAAGCAGCGGCCCAATGCACCAGTCCTATTACCACTTTTCCCTATCGGGAGGGATTTGAATCGATCAACGGGTCCTGGATATCCGGCGGAGCCGGAAACAATTGGGCCTGGGGTAGCCCCAACAAGGCCGTGATCCGATCGGCGGGAGAAGGAACCAGGTGTTGGGTTACGGGCGGATTATCCGGCACGGGCTATGCCGCCGCCGAAGCCTCTTGGCTGCAATCGCCCTGCTTCGACCTCTCTTCAGTATCCTTTCCCTATGTTGAATTTCTGATCTTCTGGGATACGGAACAACAGTTCGATGGCGCATCCCTACAGTATTCGTTGGATCAGGGTGCGAGTTGGACAACCGCCGGGTCAGCCAGCGGTGCAAAGAATTGCCTGAATGAAAATTGGTACAATCAGTCACCAGTAACCTACTTATCCAACCTGACTACTCAGCGCGACGGATGGTCGGGCACCACTCAGCCTACCTCCGGTAGTTGCCGCGGGGGTAATGGCAGTGGCGGTTGGGTGCGGGCCAAACAAACCTTGCCGGCGCTGGCCGGTCAATCCCGCGTGATCTTTCGATTCATATTCGGGGCGGGCACCATCTGCAACAACTTCGATGGACTTGCCGTTGATGATTTTTTGATCGGCGAGGCGCCTCCCAACCAAGCCGAATTTGATTGGAGGTGCGTGTCTGCGGATACGGTTGACTTTATCGACCGCTCGCAGCGCTGTCCCCAACAGTTCAACTGGGATTTTGGCGATCCGACATCCGGTGCCAATAACACCAGTACACTTCAAAATCCCCGACATGTATTCATGGCTCCGGGAACGTATACGGTCCGGTTGATCGCCGGCGGACCGAACAACGCATCCTCCACCATCACAAAGAATATCACCATTCTTCGAGTAGATGCCCGCCAAAAAAAGCCCTCGGATTGCGTGACCGACCTAGGGGGGCAAGCCGAAGCCTTGGTGCTGGGTTCGAACGGACCGATCCAATACACCTGGAATACCATCCCACCACAGCGAACGGCGATTGCGAACAACTTGTCGAGTGGCCTTTATCAAGTTCAGGTGCTGGGCAGTGATGCTTGTCCCGCGACCGACACCGTACTCATCGTAGCCGATAATAACTGCGGCGACATTCGCTTTCCCTCAGCCTTCACGCCGAATCGCGATGGAAAAAACGATGGGTTCGGGGCGTTGGGCGGACTGGGCAATATCCGCCAATACAGGCTAAGGATCTACAATCGATGGGGCCAGGTGATCTTTTCGACCACCGATCCAACCAAAAAATGGAACGGGTTGGTGAAAGGCTTGCCCGCCGATCCCGGAATCTATGTTTGGATGGCCGAGATCACGCTGCGAAATCAACCCCTTCACACAGAAAAAGGAACGGTGGTGTTGATCCGGTAACTATAATACTCCAAGTCCGCTTTCACAAGGCCTTGTATTTCGCTTATTTTTGACCGATGTCAACCCGCCCCGTCATTTGCATAGGTGCTGCCCTGGTCGATGAACTATTTCACGCCACCGAGGAAGTGCTGATCGCTACGACTTCCGATGCCATGGTGACCAAAACCGCCGGAGGCGTTGCCCGAAACATCGCCCATCAATTGGCGTTGCTGAATGTTCCCGTGCAATTGATTACCGCTGTGGGAAGCGATAGCGATGGCGACTGGATCAAACAGGTTTGTCGATCGGCCGGTGTGGGTTTGGATGCGCTCCTGACTATCGACGGACTCAACGGCAAATACACCGGCATTCTCAACCCGGACGGATCGCTGTTCACCGCCTTTCTGACCAACTCCGCCAATCACCTCATCAGCCCCGAACACCTGGAGGCGAATCGGGATCTGCTATCGACCGCTTCTTATTTATTGGCCGATGCCAATATTCGTGTTGATACGGGCGAGTGGCTGGTTCGGTTCAGCCGGGAAACAAGTATCCCCTTCATCTTGGAGCCCGTATCGGTGCCGCCTGCCCGGAAATTCAAGTCGGCCGACCTGAAAGGATTGTACTTATTGACACCGAATGAAGATGAATTACCTGTATTGTGTTCGACCGACTCCACCCTGATCCCCCATCAGATCGAAGAATTGCTCAACCGGGGCGTTCAGCAGATCTGGCTGCACAACGGGAAAAACGGCTCGGCTCTGTACTCTAAGGAAAAAGTAACCAACCTGCATGCCCCGGCCATCGAGGTAGTCGATTGTACCGGCGCAGGCGATGGGTCACTCTCCGGATTCCTGTTGGGAAAACATTTGGGATGGAGCGATCTGGATTGCATGCGATTGGCGCATAGTTTATCGGCTGAGATCTTACAGGTCAACGGTGCCATCGCCACGCATCTCGATCAGAAGACCCTATTGAGTCGAGTCAATCATTATTTCCCAACTGAATGAACGAATATTTACACATACACCCGGAGGTAGCCGAGGCATTGCGATCTGGCAAACCGGTGGTTGCCTTGGAATCAACCATCATTTCCCACGGAATGCCTTATCCAAAAAATGTGGAGACGGCATTGTCTGTCGAGCAGATCATACGCGACAACGGTGCCATACCCGCTACTATTGGAGTGATGAATGGTAAAGCGGTGGTGGGGATGGATCGGTCTCAGATCGAGGCATTTGGTCAAGCTAAGGATGTATGGAAGGTGAGTCTGCGCGACCTGCCCTATGTCGTTTCTCAACAGCTGATGGGAGCAACGACCGTGGCCGCTACGATGCGGATCGCATCGATGGCGGGCATCAAGGTTTTTGTGACGGGCGGAATTGGTGGGGTACATCGGGGCGCAGAGACAACAATGGATATTTCGGCCGATCTGACTGAAATGGCCCAAACGAATGTAGCGGTGGTATCGGCCGGCGTAAAATCGATCTTGGATATTGGTCTGACGCTGGAATACCTTGAAACATTGGGCATACCGGTAGTCACGTTTGGGTCCGATGATTTTCCCAGTTTTTATTCGAGGAGTAGTGGTCATCGTTCTCCCTTGCGGCTGGATTCAGAAAAAGCGATCGCCGAGATGCTGGCGGCGAAGTGGTCGATGGGACTAACGGGTTCGGTCCTCATCGCCAACCCGATCTCTGCCGAGGCATCTATCGATCCACAAGAAATGGAGGCATATATTCAGCAGGCGCTGGATGCGGCGAAAAAAGCCGGCATCAAAGGAAAAGAGGTAACGCCGTTCTTACTTAAATACATCGCCGAACATACGAGCGGAGAGAGTTTGGAAGCGAATATTGCGCTGATCCGGTCGAATGCGGCGCTTGGAGCGAAAATAAGTTTGAGAAGTTTGAGCGTTTGAGAAGTTTGGGAGTTAGTTGGTTAGTTGGTGGAGTGCGGATACAAATTTATCCAGTTCGGTGGTGGTGGTGTAGACGTTGGGTGTGATGCGGCAGCCATGAACGTTTGCATAATCAATGGGCACAGTGTAAACCCGATGTTCTTCATGCAATCGTTTTCCCAGCATGCCGGGGGTCATGCCTTCGATTCCGACATTGGCGATGCCGCAAGAGCGGGATGATGACAGCGGCGTATTCAGTATGATCTTGGGATTGTCTTTCACGCGGCTAGTCCAATAATCTTTCAGAAATCGCAACCGAGCTTCTTTTTTATCTGCCCCAATCATGTTGAAATAATCAATGGCATCACCAATGGCCAGGTCGGTGGCGCAAGGATGTGTGCCGGTGTGATTGAGTCGATAGATGTCCTCTTTTTTGGTTCGATCGCCCAATAAGGGCCACAGATTCGGGGCTTCGCCTTTCCGTACATAAAGAAATCCGGCCCCCAGCGGCACGCTCATCCATTTGTGTAAAGACGTACCATAGTAATCGCAATTCAGTTCACTGATCTTGTACTGGATGTGGGCGAAGGCATGTGCACCATCCACCATCACCTTCACGCCTTTGGCATGCGCCATGTCTGAGATCTTTCGGATGGGCAGGATTTGTCCGGTTATATTGATCATGTGACAAACCATCAGCAACTTGGTCTTCGGGGTAATGGCTTGCTCGTACAGTGAAACGATCTCATCGTCAGACTGAGGATGATTGGGCACCGATATCTTTTTTAAGACCACGCCGTACCGTTCGGCTACTTGATCGAACATGTCGAGCATGGCACCATAATCTTGAATGGCCATCACGGCTTCCTCTCCGGGCTGCCAGGTTTGTCCGGCAATGACCAGATCTAACGACTCGGTGGTATTACGCGTAATGATCAATTCATCCGCTCCGCATCCGGCGATAGCGGCCAGCTTGGCGGCCACTTTTTTCTTATTGTCCCACTGAACCGTACGCATATAATATGATCCCTGGTAGTTCACTTCGCGGATATGCTGGATATACCGCTCGAGCGTGGGTTGTGGGATGAAATTATAATAGCCGTTTTCCAGGTTGATATAATCTGGTTTGAGCAGATATTGCTCCCGGATCTTTTTCCAGAAATCTTCATCTGACGCCAATGATACGGCCGATCGGTCCGCGACCGACTCAAACTCCCGGGCCAGCGACTCCCACCCAACCGAAAGCCCCAATCCTACCAACGACGCCGTCCGTAAAAAACTTCTCTTATCCATAATATGTATTTATAACCCACCAACAATATACTCAAACCCCCAAACTTCTCAAACTTCTCAAACTCTCAAACCGGCGGGGAATTCCGTCCGCGATCACCGGCTGACCAACAACCAATATAAGATTGACGATCCTCATTTATACACCCCGCCCCGCCTCCCTATGTTTGTGAAACGTTGATCGAAAACGGATCGTTCAGTAAAAGAGGTCAGATATAGCTGTTTAAAGGACCGTAAACTGGCCGACTAACTCCGCAGAAAAGCGGCTATGCTGAGCAAGATGGTTTTCGGATCGAATAAACCGATACAGAATAACCGTTGTAAAAAACACTAAACTGTATCGATTGAACACAGGGCAGCCAAAAGTTGCCCTGTTTTTTTAGTACTGACCATCATCAAATTCGTAGGAACTTTCGTTCTTCTTTTCGCCCCCCCTGCATGATACGTTTGCGTAAAATAAACGTATCATGAAAACAACTACACACGAAAAGCTTTGGCTTCTGACCAGATGGTCGCTGACGATCTGGCTGCTCACCCTTTTTTCTGCCACGCGGGCCGATGCGCAAGCCTGTCAATTTCAACAAGGGCAGAACGGAGGTGTACGAGGTGCTGTGATCAGTCCGGTTGAATTCGCCCGCGGAAACGTTAACGGCTCAAAAGCCCACTATGTGGAAGGAAATTCCATTCCCTACCGAATTGAGTTTACCACCCTCACTGCGAACACGCAGTACCGGGCTCTGATCTCCTTCGATGTAAAAAAGCAAACGAAATACGCGCTGGATTACATCACAGGTTTTCAAAACCTCAAGTACAGCTCCACCGATCCCGCCGAACAGGTGAATCCGATCATCGGAACAGGACTTGAAGGAATAGGCGGAATAGTGGTCAATACATTTCCCATTCCCAATCCGACGTTTTCCACGCTCGCATCTTTTAACACAACGGCTACCAACAGTTTTACCCTTCTAAAGACGCCAGCCTATTTTAATCCAGAGGTCACCACGCCTGTATCTCCGCTTTCCGCCGCCGCGCGCGATAAGGGAAATATCGCTATATGGAACGCAACCATCAACAGCATGCAGTATGTCAACACGATCAACACTTCTTCGAGTGACGTGCACGCCACCTTCGAGGTCATTTTTACAAAAGCTAACAATGCCAATCCGGTGGTGCTTGCTTGGGGCGGACACATCGCATCCACCCAAACCTGGGGGGAGGGCAACTCCGCGCACGATATTCCGGGATCGCCTTACCACATGTTCGTGGAAACGGTTGAAACCTCAGATGGTGTGAACACGATCTGTAACGGTAATATGGATTGTCAACTTTCCTCCAACGCGGTTTCCATCTTACCGACTTGTTCGATCAGCGGTCCCACCCGCGCTTGCCCCGAAACAAACCTTCTTACATACACCGCTACCCTCGATGCCGCCACCTACGGTGCGGTTAACTATACTTGGCTCCTAACGAACGGATCACCATCTGCCGGCGCCCAACTCACCGGAACCCTGAGCGGCAGCACCACGGCGGCTACCATGAGTCGTGACGTGACGCCCCTCGCAGCCGATTTCATTCCTGGCGGAAAATTCCGCCTGCAACTGTCTGTGGAACGAGACGGAAATACGGCAGTTTGTTACCTGAATTCTTCTGAGGCACCGGGCGACTCGGTACTGATCAACGATGTTGCTACCACCGCAGCCGCTAGTCCCACCAGCTTCTCCCTCAACACCACCTCCACATCCGACCTTTCCGCTACCACACAGTTGAACGGGGTTACTGATAATGCGGCATTCACGTATGCGTGGGTGGTGACCAGCCCGGGCGGACTCAACGGCGGCACCCTCACCGGTGCTAGTACTCGTACTCCACAATTCACAGCTGTAAATCCTGGAACCTATAAATTCCGCGTAACCGCCACTCAAACCGCTGCCCCGAATTGTGTGGATATCGACTCTGTAACCGTGGTCGTATCAGCGGAACAGGCTTGTCCCACCGTTCCCCGAAACCCCGTTTGCGCCGACACCTCATCGGTCACTTATACCGCCAGCGCACCACCTGCTACGGATGTAGCTTATATCTGGCTAGTCAACAATGGCGCGGTTATCACATCCGCAAACGGACTCCAATCCGTAACGGTCGACCCGGGAACGATCTCTTTCAACCTTTCACTGGTGTTGGATTATACAAACCCCTCTATCCCGAATGATACCTGTTCCTACCCGGTAACAGTCAACCCGCTGCCTGTTGTAAACACCGGAAGCTACGGTCCTTACTGTATCGATGCTACTCCGGTAACGTTGAGCGGTACACCCAGTGGTGGTACTTGGAGTGGTCCGGGCGTAAGTGGAACCACCTTTAATGTGCAAACTGCAGGTGTGGGTACTCATCAGATCATTTACAACTACACTGATGCAAACGGGTGTTCTGCAGCTGATACTACGAACATCATCGTTAACCCGCTGCCTGTTGTAAACACCGGAAGCTATGGTCCTTATTGTATCGATGCAGCTCCGGTAACACTTAGCGGTACGCCTAGTGGTGGAACTTGGAGCGGACCGGGCGTAAGTGGCACAACGTTAAATGTGCAAACTGCAGGTGTGGGTACTCATCAGATCATTTACAACTATACTGATGCAAACGGATGTTCTGCAGCTGACACAACAAGTATTGTGGTAAATCCGCTGCCTGTTGTGAATACGGGAAGCTACGGTCCTTACTGCATCGACGCTACTCCGGTAACCCTTAGCGGTTCCCCGAGTGGTGGTACGTGGAGTGGTCCGGGTGTAAGTGGCACAACATTTAATGTCCAAACCGCCGGAGTAGGCACGCACCAGATCATCTATAATTATACGGATGTCAATGGTTGCTCGGCTGCGGATACCACGAACATCACCGTTAATCCCTTACCGATCGTAAATACGGGAACGTATGAGCCGGTTTGTGATTATGAGACTACCGTCGCCTTAAGTGGTACCCCGAGTGGCGGTACGTGGAGTGGTCCGGGTGTAACTGGCACAACCTTCAATGTTCAGACTGCGGGAATCGGTACGCATCAACTCATTTACAGCTATACGGATGCGAATGGATGTACTACTAAAGACACAACCGAGTTGGTGGTAGAGGATTGCGGGGATGATGATTTCTGCACCTATACACAGGGGTATTTTGGAAGTAAAAATGGAAAGGCCTGTGATGGCGATAGCTTATATCAGAATCCGGTTTCCTTGATTCGTTCATTGTTGTTGCCGGGTAATATCATTCTGGGAGCAGGCACTCGTACTATAACTATTACCGTTAATGATTCGGTACGGGTGAATATGGTGATGCCGGGTGGAAGCGCGCCGAGGGCGTTGACACACACCGGAAATATATCGATGTCGCAATTGGGTGCGTATAATTATCTGAATCGTCAGGGCCGGTTGAACAATGTGTTCTTATCTCAGACATTGGCGCTGTCGCTGAACCTTCGGATCAACCCCACCCTGTTGCATTTCGCGCTCGACAGTGGCTATCTGGTCACTCAAAAGCTGGCAAACTGTGGAGACACCACCACTACACTCTCCTGTGAGATGGATTCGGCAGCCATTGAATCCTGGCCAATGAACGATCAGGTAGTTGGTTATCTGGATGCGAATGGAGGTGCTACTGTAGAGAATCTGTTGAATTTAGCCAATAAGTTATTGGGACAAGTCTTGATGCCAGGCACTTCGGGTGCCGGAGGAACAACGGTTCCCTCATATTCGGCCGTCAGCGGAATGGTCAGTGCCATCAACGAAGCCTTCGATGAGTGTCGTGTGTTCCTCCTGTACAATCCGACGAAAATGGTTTGTCCGGAGTTGGGTGTTCCGCAGCTTTATGTGGATGTACCCGAGGAGCCTGTTCGGTCCGCCATTCGGGTGAATGCCTTTCCGAATCCCTACGGAATGCTGATCCAGTTTAGTCTGACCGCTACCATCGGTGGACAAGCTGAATTGAGTTTGTTCGACTTGAGCGGACGTCAACTGGCGCAGCTGTATCAGGGTAATTGGAATGCCGGCGACTGGCGCTTGATCAACTACGCGATCAAACCCGGTCAGGCCGTTCCGATGATCTATCGGTTCCGCGTTGGAAAAGAAATCGTTACCGGCAAATTGATGCCCGGCAACTGATCATACGGAGATCCAGAAAAGAGGAGGGGCTGCAAAGCCCCTTTTCTTTTTTATGAGACGGCAATTCAATCAGTCTGCCACCCATTTTTCGTCATCTTAATACTGACATCGGATCCTCCTCTTTCTGGCAGTCTGGTTCGATCGTCAGCCGATTGTTGGCGGAGGCTGGTCGGGGAGCGAGGGAAATTGGAGTTTTCGGGGTGAGGCTCAAGCTTTTATGGCTTCCGCCGGGGAATCCTTTCAATTGCAATCGGTTCTGGAAACGGACCGCTTGTTAAACAGAAATGGTTATCTGCGGGCTTCTATATTATATATCTATGACGGCCAAGTTGGTGGCAAAGACGGATTACCTGTATTTAGTCCCAACCCCAAACAACTCATGCCCGGTAAGTGGAATGCATCGGTCGGTTGGAGTCGAGACCCATCCCTTCGTTTTCAGTACGGGGTAGAATTATTATACACTTCCGCCGCCGGGACGGTCGTATTATTTCCCCGACTGGAGTGGATCTTTTCGGGGGATTGGTCAGCTTCCCTGTTTCTTCAGCTGCTTAAATCAATTGATTCCGGGGATTCGGCCTGGCTGGGGTTTTTTCGGGTCGGAAAGTCGATCGGTAAGCATTGATGAATAAGGCAAATGCGCCATACCTTATTGTGGTATAATCATACTAAAAGCATTGAATAATTTTCTCAAATAATATTATTATAATACATGCGATGGCAGATATGCCCTTGTGCGTAAAAAAAAGTCACAACACATTTGCTATATGTCTTTTAAAAGAGAAGAGGTAAGCAAAAAAATCGGAGATCGCATTCGTGAGATCCGGTTAAGCAAGGGCTTATCCATTGAGAAGGTAGCCAACGGCGCCAATATTGATTATACGCAGTTAAGTCGTATCGAATTGGGTAAGATCAATACCAGTATTTATCAGATCTATTGTATTTCGCGCTCGCTGGATGTTCCGGTATCGCAGATCTTTCACGTGTTGGACAATAATTAACAATAGTTTTTTCTTCGATCTTTTTAGATCAATCGATTATCTCTTCGGATAAAAAAAATTATTTTATTCTTAGATTTCGAAAGATCAGGTTCTCCCAACGCGTTTCACAATCAAAATCATATTTCGAGACGGCCTCGAAAAGGGCCTTCGAGCAACCCGGCACCATTCGGTCGTGCAGCTCTACGATCAATAGTTTAGTATGTGGCAACCAAGATTCATATCCGCGTTGAAAGATCTCCCGCTCGGCACCTTCAATGTCGAGTTTGACGATATCGAGTGTGGTCTCGCCGCTTTTTTTCAGGATCTCACCGATCGATAAGGCCTCCAGTGTATCCGCGCCAGCGTGATCAGTGTGCTCCACTTGATATGAATTCGCATCGGCTGATCGGTCTTTGATGCGCAAATAGCCGGGGGCGGACCATAAGCCGGCTTGGCAACAATCTACCTTGGAAAAATCGCGGGTGTTGTGTCGGAGCAGGGCATAGTTATCGGGGTCGGGTTCAACGGCCACGATGGTTGCTTGCGGGAAACGGCGCGCGAAATAAATGGCAGACATTCCGATGTTGGCTCCGCCGTCCACGATCAGCCGGGGTTCAAAGGGTATGGGGAAATCATATTCCTTGAGGACGAACACATGCTCATAGGTATCGTAGTCGGTGGTTTGCGGTCGAAGATGGAAACTCGTTCCCCACCGTGCTGCCCGGATCTCCCCAAAGGTCTTTCGCTTCGCTTTCCACCAGAAGGCGAGTCCGTCGGACAATCCAAGGGTACGGGTCATATTTTTTAGTCGTGAGTTCAACGTTCGGCGTTCAGAGTTTGGAGTCTGGAGCGAAAATAGTTCGTTATTTTGGAGATATGCATTTGGGCTTTGTATCGTATGAATATCCGCCGGACACCGGTTTTGGGGGCATTGCCACCTATGTGCAGCAAATGAGTGCGGCGATGGCGGGCTTGAACGTGGAGGTGGATGTATTTGTGGGGAGTCCCACCCGCTTCGGCGTGGAAAGACTTCGCCCTAATTACCGGATTCATTTTATAACCTGTCGTTCCCGGGAGGAATTCATTCGCTTGTCGCCTGCCTCCGTACGCGCTATTCATCGAATGATGGCGTTCGACGGATTGGAATATCCCGAATACGGCGGCGAAGCGCGTTTTATACGCGAACAATTGCCCGAGGTGCCCTTGTGGATCAAGTTGCACACACCTTCTTATTTAGTGAAGCAGTTGAACGATCGTTATTATGATCGGCTGTTCTGGCGACGGATCAAAAAATTGCTCAAGCCCTATCAAAAAGAGAAAGATCCCGAGTATTTGGCTTTGCAAGCAGCGGATCTGGTAATGGCTCCTTGTCATTCGCTGCGTGAGATCGCCATTCGCGATTGGCAATTGGCGCCGGATCGCCTTCGGATCGTTCCATATCCCTACCAGCCGGCAGCTTCTTTCACGGCGATCGATCTGCCGAACGGATCGCCGACAGCCATTTTTGTGGGTCGGCTCGAGACACGAAAAGGCGTTTGGAATCTGGCCAAAGCCATCCCGCTGGTATTGCAAGAGATCCCTCATGCCCGATTTATTTTTTTGGGAAGGGATAGTCAAGGTCCCCTTCGCCAGCGCTCTATGAAAAGAGTTTTATTGCGAACGCTCGGCGCTTCCGCTACTGCCGTAGAGTTTGTGGATGCGGTGCCGTTGGAAGAAGTGCCTCGCATGTTATCTCGCGCCAGCGTGGCGGTATTTCCGAGTTTGTGGGAGAATTTTCCGAATGTATGCCTCGAAGCCATGGCTGCCGGAAGAGCGATCGTGGCTTCGCGTGAAGGGGGCATGGTGGATATGTTAACGCCCAATGCTGGCGGAGTGTTCATTGATCCCGACGATCCCCGATCGATTGCCAACGGCTTATTGGAATTATTCCGCGATCCCACCCGCATCCGTGCAATGGGCGCCCGTAATCGGGAACGAGCTGTTCAGTATTATGGCAAGGAGCTTGTTTGGGAGTTATTTGATATTTATCGGTTCGCCCTTGCCCACACTGAAGCTTTAGCGAAGGTGGGTGACCAATGAGGTTCGCTTACGGCGGACAGCGTACCTACACTTGCAATTTTATTCCAGGTCGAGCACGGCATTCCATCGATACTTTTTGTGCGGCTGAATGGATACCCCAACTTTCGAATAGGGGTTGAACAAGATCATGCGGTGGCCCAGGTCGGGAACCCCCTCGTCGATCAAGAGGTCCATCACAATCGTGAGTGGATCGTCGCTACCATAATCACAACACTCCCCCCTAAATCGCTCGATATCTTTACAGGTTCGGTTCCGTCGGTTGTGGCCCACGTAACCGGTCTGGCCAGAAGATTGTGCGTGACAGAGAGCACTTTCGAAAAGGAGTTGATCGGGGTAAAGGATCGCCACAGGCGTTTTCTGTCTCAAAAACGGCAATAAGCTTTTATAATAACCGGATTGTCGGAGTTTTTCCGCTGCTGAAAATTCCGGATAAGACAGTACGACCGTTTGAAGAAAAAGCTGCGGATACTGACGAGCCAAATTCAGAATATAGATAGTGGTTTTTTCATTCGTGGTTAAATACTCGGCCTTTGCGGCAGTATTGCAAGTCCGATAGATCGGCTTGTTCCATTCTGTTGAGAATGCCGACAACGGCGATATCGTATCCGATATTCGGACAGGTACTTCGGGCAGCACGCTTGTTACAAGCGTCACCATCAGAGTCAGTAGCAAGGAATACATGTGTATACAAATAACGCCTCCCGCAGGAAAAACGGCATGATCCTTCTGTGAAAAAATGTATAAAATGGAACGTTCTTGCTACCCGTTCGGTCTTGTCCAATTAAAAGGGCAGATCATCGCTCGGATGTGGCGTATCCAGGGGAATATCCTGGTAAGTATTGTTGCCGTCCGCCGGAGCAGCTCCATCCAACTCTACCTTCCAAGCCTTTACGTCGGTATACCAACGACCATTGTACTCGCGGCTCTCCACATCAAAATCGATCTTCAGTCGATTGCCAGGGACCAGCTTTTTCTCATCGATCTTATCTCCCCATATCGATACACACACCTTCTTGGGATACTGCCCGTCCGTTTCTACTATAATATCTTGTTTCTTCCACGTTCCGTTTTTTCCATTTCCGGTTTGAAGCGGCAGGAGGGAAATGAGTTTGGCGTTGAGTTGCATGTTTTATCGTTGAGCCCAAAGATCGTGAATTAATGTGGGCTTTCGTTTACCGGTTTGTGTGAATTTCAGTCTGCCGACCGCCGTCGGTCTTCTGCACAGCGGACTATTATTTAATCCGAATCACCTTCCCTGGCATGAGTTTGGTCTCCTTCTGTCGGGGATTGAGTTTCTTTAACGTCTGGATCGAAACGCCGGTCTTTTTGGAGATCGAGGTATAGGTGTCTCCTTTTCGGATGGTATATGTTTTGATGGCCTTGGGGGAGGCGACCACCTTCTTGGGTACCGGGTTTGTCTTCTCCCAACTTTTTTCTTTTGGCGTTTCTTCGGATTGGAGCGTTTCCAAGGAACGAGTGGAGTCTTTTCCGTCGGGTGTGAACAAGAGGGAGTCGCCGATCGACGAAGCGGGGATTGCGCTCAGATCTCCGCTGTACCGCGGACCGCGTGTGGCGGATTTTACAAATTGAAACGTATCAACTTTTAATTTTTGAGTATTGAAGTCGACGATACTTTCCGGGTCGATCGAAAAATCTTTGTAGCGGATCTCAAAGTGCAGGTGTGCGCCGAAGGAGCGGCCCGTGTTTCCGCCCAGCGCGATGGGCTCACCGCTGCTTACGTATTGGTTCGGACTCACCTCGATTTTACTCAGGTGTGCATATAAGGTCTCCAGTCCGTTTCGGTGCCGGATGATGACGCAGTTTCCGTAACCCGATTTATTCCACTGTGCATAGCGCACCACGCCGTCAAACGCTGCGTAAACCGAATCGCCGATCTTCAAGGGCAGGTCTACCCCGTGGTGTTGACGTCCCCAACGCCATTTATAGCCGGAAGATAATTTACCATACCAGGTTGCCGTGAATGTTTCATCCGGTCCCAGCATAGGGATTGTCGTCACCTCCGGAAGATCGGCCGTCTTGATCTTTTCATAGACAAAGGTGATATCGTTGTACCAGCACTCCAGGTATACCGGGTCGGTGGTCAGCAGCTTGTAAACCCGATCATCGGTTATGGATGACAGGTCGGGCACCAGTGTGTCAGCGCTGACCGTCCGGGCACGGGCCACCTGTTGGTTCACCACCAACAGCAATAAGATCATCCAACAGCTATGAAACAAGTTCATGCAAGTGGGTAGAGGTGACCGATAAAATTACCAATTCTTTCTCTTGTGTGCGTGAAAGGAACGTGAAAAAGCGGAAAAGAGGAACGGTTCAAAACCGAAAAGTACCGGTTGAATCGAAGTCTAATCGATTCTCCGGAATATCGGCGAGGGTCAGTGCGCGGATCAATTTTTCCGCGGCTTTGTCGGGATCGGGAACGGGTCCGCCCTCTCCCGTTTGTTTGATCGACAGGATCTTGCCCTCGAGGAACCGGCCATCGCGGCGGATCGTCAACTGAAACAAGGGTGCGATGCCGGCATCCCCTTTCAAATTGAATTGTCCGTACGTGCAGAAATTACCCATGGAGTAGGCAATGAATCTTCCTTTATACAGATCGATCGCGCGGGGTACGTGCGGACCATGTCCCAATATCACATCCGCCCCGGCATCGATCGCCAAGCGGGCAAAGGCATATACATTGCCTCGGTTCTCGCCCAAAAAATTTTCTGTCTTCCGAAGCACGTGCGTTCGTCCGTTTCCTTCGGCTCCGCCGTGAAAGGAGACAATGACCCAATCACATTTCTTTTTTAGTTCGCGTATGATCTCTTTTACCCGTTCCGAGTCGTTCATGGGTAAGCATGCCGAGTTGGGTGCGAAGGCGGTCAATCCGATTCGAATGCCTTTCACGGTGATCGTATCCCAGGGGTGCGTTTCTTGTCCCCCAAACCGAAACCCTTTTTCGCGCAGCACCCGGCAGGTATTGAGCCGGCCCTCCTCCCCAAAATCGCCCAAATGGTTATTGGCAACGGATAATAAGTCGATCCCGGCCGCTCTGATCTGGTCAACCAAATATTCCGGCTGCCGAAAAGCATAACAGGCCGAAGGGTTGTTGCAGGGTTTTCGTTGTCCGCCTTCATTCATCACCGTTCCCTCTAAATTCGCAAAGGTCAGATCGGCGGCCTGCAAGAATTCCGAAACAGGCTCGAGTAGTTTGAGGTTTTTAGGGGGACAATACGCGTCCGAGGGATAATTCGAACCCATCATCAGGTCGCCCACCGCCACCAACGTAAGGATCGAGTCGGTGACGTTTTCGTTGCCGATGATCGGTTGCACCGTTTTGGATTCACTCCCTGGCCAGTCCCCAAAAAATCGTAGTACCACCCCAAGCGCCAAGGCTATGCCCAACGCCACGATTATCCAGCGAGCCAACGAATTTTTCCCAACGTTTGGAAGGCGAAATGGAAACGACTGCATGGGTTTTTACTTCCGTCTGGAGAATTTAGATATGTCAATATACTTGAAAACGATCTCCCCATATCCGTTCTGTTCATAAATAATACCGATCCGATTTTTTTTCATCAGTACCAGATCCGAATAGGCCTGTCGATCGCCCCGATCGCTCCGAACCCCGGCAGGGTCAACGATCACGGATGTTGTCCAGCTTCGTCCCTCATCCCGACTGATCCGCAAGGTCAAACTATCCCGCCGCTCTCGGCTGGCAGGATTACTAAAAGCCAAAACGGCCCGCCCGCTTCTCCACCCGATATTCAGCAAGCTCCCTTGACAAACCGGATCCGGGAGTTGATCATCGTAATAACTGCTGTTCCACGTCACTCCCCCATCCCCACTGATCGTAACGATCCGTGCCCGCACATCTCCCTTTTGATTGCGGCTGTTGAGCATCAACCGATCGTTCGATAATTCCGCGGCGGTCGATTCATTGCTGCCTGGTATGACAAGGGATTCGCTCAATTGAAAATGATCGCCGTGATCATCGCTAAAAAATCCGTGCGCCCGATAATCCTCAAAGTCGGGTTGGGGATCTCCGACCGAATGATTGGCGGCCACATAGATGCGTCCCTTGTATTTACCTTGTGAAAATTGCAGAGCATGACCCGGCGTATTCGCATAACTGCGCCAATTATCCGGCGGATGAGATTTATGCACCTGCTCACTGATGTTGACGGGGACTGTCCAATTTTTCCCTTCATCAGTCGACGTGATATACCAAACGTTTCGTTGCCCCTTCCCTTTTCGAACTTCTCCTTCGTGGTTGTTGCCCGTATTGTAAAACAGAAAGATCCTTCCGTTGGGATAGCGCGGATCGTAGCGATCTACCACCGGTGCCGGGTTTCCGGCTTGCAGCGAATCGGCATCAACTAGTATGCGTAGCGGCGACCAAGTCCTTCCTTGATCCGTACTTTCTTTCATCACGATATCGATGTTTCCGAAATCGCCGGCGTTTTGCACTCGTCCCTCACAAAAAGCCAACAGTTTTCCATTAGGAGCGGTAAGGATGGCGGGAATACGGAAGCTGGCATATCCCTCCGTGCCCGAGCGAAAGACAGGGACTTGCGCAGCGCTCCACATAGAAACCACGATCAACCAAGTGGTCAGGCTTGTTTTCATCCCCCTAAAGTTGCGATGATTTGGTAAATTGCGGATGCAAAATCCAATCCGATGTCTTTCTCGCAATACGACCGGGTGCTCCAGCTCATTGGAGGACGCTATTTTCTCGTAGCGGGTTTAGCCTTTCTCCTTTTTTATGTGCTGCTGCGAAAATCACTTGAGTACCGAAAGATACAATCTCGCTACCCCCGCTTCACCGATTACGCCCGTGAGATCGGCTATTCCATTTTCACCATTGCCATTTTTGCGCTGATACCGGTGATCTTCATTGGTAATCCCGCAATATCCCAATACACCTTACGGTACAATGGCATTGAGGACATGGGCTGGGTCTATTTTTTTGCCATGTTTCCGGTGATGCTATTCGTGCACGATACGTATTTCTATTGGACGCACCGGCTCATGCATCATCCCAAATTATTCAACTTGTTTCATTTGGTGCATCACCGCTCTACCAACCCTTCCCCCTGGGCCGCCTACGCTTTTCATCCGCTGGAAGCGGTGGTGGAGGCTGGAATCTTTATTGTTTTCTTGTTTTTACTTCCGCTACACAAGCTTCATTTCTTTCTGTTTTTCTTTTTTATGATCGTGTATAATGTGTACGGGCATTTGGGATGGGAGTTGTATCCGCCCGGATTTCATCGCACCAGTGTCGGGAGGTGGATCAATACCTCGGCGGCGCACAATCAACATCATCGGTATTTTAAGGGGAATTATGGGTTGTATTTTTTGTGCTGGGACCGATGGATGGGCACGTTAAGGCCTGATTATGAGGCACATTATGAAGCGGCCCGCCCCCATTAAACCTTCGCCCCCCTTCCCTGATTCATAGTCAGTATCTTTAATACAACCAACCTTTTCACCATGAAACAGCTCAAGCTCATTTTAACACTCTCTACCATACTGCTCATCGGTTTCGCTTGTAGCAAGAACGATCCGCCTGCTGATCCTTGTGCCGGGGTTACGGTCTCTGTTTCCGGCACCACGACCAACCCAACCAACGGAGCATCCAACGGAGCGATCGTTGCCACGGCCAGCGGGGCTTCGGGTTTCACGTATAGCATCAATAATGGTGCGTTTCAGTCCACCGGACAATTCGCCAACCTCGCCGCAGGATCGTACACGGTCACGGCCAAGAGTTCGGCCGGTTGTGTGGGGTCGGCCAGTTTCACCTTGACAAACACGGTCAGTTGCAGCGGGGTGACGATCACGGTGAGTCCCACCGTCACCGGTGTTACCCCTTGTGTCAGCGCCAGCGGATCTATTGGCGTAGCAGCTTCCGGCGGAACGGCGCCGTATACCTACAGCCTAAACGGAGGAACCTTCCAAAGTGTAACCAATTTTGCCAGCCTGAATGCCGGTACCTATACCATCGCTGCTAAAGATGTCAATGGTTGTACGGGCACGCAAGGGTCGATCACGGTGGGGACGCGTTCGGCGGGACCCTTATTCACGGCTGTTAAAACCATCATCCAAAATAATTGTGTGAGTTGTCATAATGCCAATACGGCCAATGGAGGCGTGAACCTGAGTACCGATTGCGCCATTGTTTCAGCCAAAGACCGCATCAAGGTCCGTGCCGTAGATGGCATACCGAGTCCGATGCCCACCAGCGGGTTGCTTCCGACTACTGATCGCCAGGCGATCACGAATTGGATCAATGCGGGCGGAAGGGTGACGGACTAAAGTTTGAAAAGTTTGAGAAGTTTAAATAGTTTGGGTATGCGTTTTGTAATATTCATGTTGTTGTTGGTTGTGTATTCGTGTAAGAAGTCGGCGGATAGTGGTCGGCCGGATTTTGATATTATACAAGATGAGATCTTAACGCCTACCTGTGCCACGAGCGGATGTCATGCTTCTTCTTCTGATGCCACATATGCGCAACACGGATTGATCTTATCAGCTGGACAGTCCTACGGCCAGTTGGTGGATAAGGCTCCTCGGAATGCTTCGGCGCTCGCCAGTAATTATAAGCTCGTCAAACCCGGCGATGCGGAGGGCAGTTTCCTGTATCACAAGATCACCTGTGCCACCACACACCACTCCTCCACCGGCAATTACGGATCGCAGATGCCACTGGGCGGGCAGGTCCTCAGTAAGGGACAAGTCGAATTCATCCGTCGATGGATCAATGCCGGGGCCAGCAAGACCAGTGCCTCCATCGATGATAATATATTAAAGGACAACAGTGCTTGTCAAACCCCGGTTCAGCCGCTGGATCCACCGTCGGCCGGATCCGGATTTCAGATGACCATTGACCCGTTCGAGATCCCCAAAAATTTTGAACGCGAAGTGTTCGTCCGCCGCAACACCCCCAACACCGGTACCATATATGTGAACCGCCTCCAAATGCGCGGCGCCTCGAACAGTCACCATTTCGTATTGTATAGTTTTCGGAACCTGACCGGACTGCCCCCGGTCGATCAATTGCGTGATCTACGCGATCCGGTAACCGGTGTCATGAACCAGACCACCTTGCAACAAATGCAGAATCATATTTTTTTGGGTGGCGGTACGGATGTCAATACCGACATCTCCTTGCCGGTAGGAGTAGCGTTGAAGCTCTTACCAGGAACACCGCTTGACTTGAATGCGCATTATTTCAATCGAACCAATTTTACACTGACCGGACAAAACTATCTCAATTTATATACCGTGCCCGCTGCCTCGGTCCAATATGAAGCCAAGACACTCGACCTGAATAATTTCGACATTAGCATCCCGCCGTATTCCCGTCGCACGTTCACCAAAACTTTTACGTTCAATACACTGACTCGCGTGGTGATGCTTACCTCGCATTTTCATAAGCTTGGGGAGAAATTCGTGATCAAAATCGCCGGGGGTGCCCGCAATGGTGAGATCGTTTACACCAATACCGATTGGGAACATCCGCTGGTAAAAACCTTTCCCACGCCCATTATATTACAACCGGGCGAAGGACTCACCTCCGAGGTAACCTATTACAATCCCAGCTCTATCGGCGTTGCTTTCGGATTCACCAGCCAGGATGAGATGAATATTATTTTTGGCTATTACTATTAGGAGTAGAAGGGTGAAGGATGAAGAAGTTTAGGGGGTTTTGAGTTGTTCGCGTAGTTTTTGGTCTAATCCGTATACATCGTTGTAGACTTCGAGTTTGCCTTCTTTTCCGGCGGCGGTATAGTAGCGGAAAAAGATGGGTAGTTTGCCTTTCAGGGGGATTACCCGGCGCTTTTCTTGTTTGAGCCAAGATCGAATCGAATCGGCCCGAACGAAGTTTTCCTGATTCTCTGTGGCGCGGATACTATCTAATTCCAATAGGTAGTGATAGAGCCCTTGCCAGTTTTGGACGCGTACGCATCCATGGCTGAGGGCGCGATTTTCGTTTTGAAACAAACCACGCTGGTTCGTGTCGTGGAGGTAAACGTCGAATGGGTTGGGAAAGTTGAATTTCATGATGCCGAGGGCATTCCCGATTCCTTCACCTTGTACAATCTTGTAGGGGATTCCTTTTTTGTAGCGCGACCAATCCACGGTGTAGGGGTCTACTTCATTTCCCTCGAGGTCATATAGATTATATCCTTTTTTAGCGAGATAACCCGGATTTCGCTTCAAGAAAGGCAAGATCTCATCGGCTACGATGCTGGCGGGGATGGTCCATGTAGGATACACAATGAGCTGCCCCATGCGACTATTCAATATCGGTGTGGGGGTCTTCGGTTTTCCGACGATCACCCTGGATTCGAGTTTGACCGTATCCCGATCGAATACGCTTAACTCGAAGGCTGGCAGGTTTACCAGCAGGTACTGTTCCGGGAGTGTATCGGTTTGCATCCGATAGCGATCGAGGTTGATGGCGGCTTTATAAAAGTTCTCGACGTCGTTGTTGTTGAGTGAGCCGATCAGTTGCGGGCCGTATTTACCATCCACTTTCAATTGGCGGCTTGTCTGTACCTTTTTTAGAAGAACAGAGAGTTCGAGCGAGTCGAGTGCTTGTACAGAGGAATCGATATAGTTTTCTTCCCGCAGCCGGGTGAGGAGTGATTGGATGAAAAGCAGCGAGTCTTGGAACGGGTATTGAACGTAGGTGTATTCTTTTTTGAGTTTTGCCCGGCGAAGAAAATCGGGCAGGGATTTTTTTAATGCTTGGTAACCGTAGGATCGGGGTTCCAGCGATTCGAGTATGGCGACCGGATTGTTGGTTTTAACGGCTTGGGTGAGCGATTCGAAATAAAAGTCGACTGAATAGTTTTCTTGATTTTCCATACTATCCGCCGAGAGGTGTCCGCGGTGCAGGTGTCGGGCCAGGGTGAGAAAGGCATCGGTGAGCAGGATGTCCAGTCGGGCCCATTGGCGGAGATCGTTACGAGGACCGGTACCGAGGGTATCTTTTTCAAATGCCGATTGGATCGCGGCGAGTACGGGTGCGTGATAGTGTTCGGGGAAGAGACCGTACCGGCGGGCCGATTGGGTTAGCTGAATGAGCGAATCTCCTCGGGGTGTGAGGCTATCGGCCAGCACCCATTGCGGTTCAAAGCGGGCGGAGGAGTAGAACTCGTGGGTCGACTCGGCCGAGAGAAGTGTAATAAAATCTGTCCTTTCTCTGCCGGGCAGACGAATCATTTCGAGTTCGGTCCGGATCTCACTTTTCAGTTGTTTGGGTCTTGCTTCCGGGTCTTGCGGGTCGGGGGGCGTATCACAACTTTTTAGCAGGAAGATCGACCCGATGAACAGGATGATGAGAAAAGAGAAGTTTTGGGGCTTTCCTCGGGGTCTGAACATGGCTCAACGATGAGTTTATATTTATTAATTATGTATAATCCAAAGATAAATATTGTGTTATAGTTTTTTCGTCTATGTGCTGCTTCTACAAGTAAGCATAGGTAAATTTTTATGTATAATTATTTGAATAATTGCTGTTGATCCGTTTTTATATTTTCGCCCAATTCATTTAAACAACCTTACTGTTCTCCCTCACCAATATTAATCAAGACCAACCAATTTTTTGCATCCATTCATCACCTCGTCCAAATTATTTATATGGAGTCTATCATGAGAAAATTTCGCCGGATCTTGGTTCTGGCACTAGCCATTCTATTAGTGTCTGAACAAGGGTATACACAGTGTCCCACCTTTTCCAGAAGAAATAATGGAGCGGGGGGTACTTGTAGTCCGCTGGATGCCGGTAACGTACCGGCGGGTAAGGTCCAAGCCGGACGATTCACCTTTACACAAAACTCACCCAGCTCAAGTTATCAGCTTACCAGAGTCACGGTGAATGGCGTGTTGGTTCAAGAGGGCTCGGTTGTTTACTCCGGAACAAAGTGGTTTGGTAGTTACAATGGGGCGGCAAAGGATCTTTGTTTTTATGGCAATACACAGAATGATAATGCTACTCCCGCCGGTAACTGGAGGCTTTTTTTCACAAATCCTACAACTGGTGAGTCTTTTATTTGCAGTATCATTTTCAATGCAGATGGTTCCCAGTCATCATTCAATCCCGGCGCGATTGGGTCTGATCAGTCCATTTGCTCGGGTACCAGCCCCGCCACATTAACGAGCACTACTGCTGCATCCGGAAACTCCGGTACGCTCACCTATCAGTGGCAGCAATCAACGACTTCAGCTACAACTGGTTTTACAGATATCACAGGAGCCAATGCTGCCACGTATTCGCCGGGGGTATTGACTCAAACGACCTATTTTCAACGAATAGCCAACGATGTTGCCAGTAATGGCACCACTACCATTTCAGCAGGTTCCAATATTATTACCGTTACTGTAACGGCGGGAGCTAGTGCAGGTACTCTTGGGGGAACGCAAACGATTTGTGGTACAGGCACCACCACCTTTACGTCCACTGTTTCCGGGGGTACTTGGTCATCTTCCAACACTGCCGTAGCTACGGTAAATGCTACGACTGGAGTGGTGACCGGTGTTGCTGCCGGAACGGCCACTATTACTTATACAGTAGCTGGTTCGGGTGGGTGTTC
>SXGQ01009613.1_pt1 | contig 31152 bp, 18 predicted proteins | sample 3178371 | NCBI WGS metagenome assembly SXGQ01 (sample SAMN11356859, study PRJNA531348) | freshwater metagenome | isolation source: freshwater sample F1-20 | place: China: Fuxian Lake, Yuxi | collected 2017-12-25
CGAGGTGCGCACCGCCGGTAAGCCCACCGTATAATTGACTCCTTCTCCTCCAGCAAGGGTCTTAAAGGGGATCAATCCCTGGTCGTGATACATCGCCAAAATACAATCGAAGGCATCATATCGTCCGCGGGCAAAGAATCCGTCGGCGGGGTAGGGGCCCACAACGATGATGTTTTGATTTTTGGCCTCTTTAATGGCGGGTTTGATGATGGTCTCTTCTTCGTGGCCGATCAATCCCTCGTCGCCACTGTGCGGATTCAATCCCAATACTGCGATCCGTGGTTTATCGATCCCGAAGTCGGTTTGCAAGCTTTTGTGTATGAGCTGTAATTTTTTCAGCAACTTTTCTTTGGTGATGTGTTGCGCTACCTCTTTCACCGGTATGTGTTCGGTGAGTAAGGCCACTCGCAGTTGGTTGGAACACATCATCATCACCACTTCCGGCGCCTGAAAGAATTGTTTCAGGTAGGGGGTGTGTCCGGTGTAGGGGAATTCGGCGGACTGCACATTCTTCTTGTGGATGGGGAGGGTGATCAGTCCGGCGATCTGTTTTTGTTGCAGTGCCGCCACCGCCGATTGCAGCGAGATCACGGCATACTTTCCGCCGACCTCGGTCAGTTCCCCGGGCGTGATGTTGACATCCTCTTCCCAGCTGGTGAAGACGTTCAGTTGTTTGGGATTGAGGCGGTCGTATTCGCGGACGGTTTGGTAGTTCAGGTTGGCTTCGGGGAGGGTCTTGCGGTAGAAGTTGACCGCCTTGCCGGAAGCGTAGAGAATGGGCGTACAATGATCGAAGATCCGGGCGTCTTGGAAGGTTTTGATGACCAGTTCGAGCCCGACGCCGTTGAGGTCGCCGCAACTGATACCGATCACGGGTTTATGTGGAGTCATATGGTGGTTGAATTGAGCAACAAAATTAACCAAATCCCCGGGGCGATTCGGGTTATTTTTGCAAGGTGTATACGTTGAAAAAATCACTGGGACAACATTTTTTGCAGGACGAAAACATCTGTCGCCAGATCGTATCCGTGTTGCAAGAGCGACCTGTGAAGCAATTACTGGAGGTGGGACCAGGCGGCGGCGCCCTGACCAAGCACTTGCTGGAATGGGAAGGAGTGGACCTCCTGACTGTCGAGGTTGATGCCGAAAAGGTCGATTATCTCTTGAAGACCTATCCGATCCTCACCGGTAAGATCATTCACCAAAGCTTTTTGGAAATGGATCCACCCTTTGCCGGATCGTTTACCGTGGTAGGAAATTTTCCCTATAATATTTCTACGCAGATTCTGTTTCATCTGCTCGATTGGCGCACGCAAGTCGACTGTGCCGTGGGGATGTTTCAAAAAGAAGTCGCCCAGCGCGTAGCAGCCCCTTCCGGCAATAAAGTGTACGGCGTGATCAGTGTGTTGATCCAAACTTTCTTCACGGTGGAATATCTCTTCGACGTGCACGAGCGCTGTTTCAACCCGCCGCCCAAGGTGAAAAGCGGGGTGATCCGTTTATGGCCCCGGACCGATGTTCCGGCATTCGTCTCCGAAAAAAAGTTGTTTCTCCTCGTCAAAACGGCCTTCAATCAGCGTCGAAAGACCTTGCGCAACGCCGTCCGCGGGTTATTTACGCCCGAAACGCTGAGCGATCCGATCTTTGATCTTCGGGCCGAAGCCCTGACCGTAGAACAGTTCTCCGAATTAACCTTTCGCATGTCATGAAACCTCTGGCACTCCTCACCGGCGAATCACATCCGATCCTTCAGGAAGGGTTGTTGTCGTTGGGTTATGAGGTCATCGATGCTCCTACGATCACCCGATCCGAGTTGATCGAGCGGATTTCGGACGTGACGGGATTGGTTCTCACATCCCGAATGACGATCGATGCCGAGATCTTGGAACGGGCTGTTCAGCTCAAATGGATCGGACGATTGGGAAGCGGGCTGGATGTGGTTGATCTTGGTGTGGCTCAGAAAAATGGGATACGCGTGTTGAGTAGTCCCGAAGGAAACCGACAGGCCGTAGCGGAGCATACCGTGGGACTCTTACTAAATCTCATCCGTCATCTATCGCGGGCCGATCGCCAGGTACGCAACCGCCGGTGGCATCGGAACGGAAACCGCGGTTGGGAATTGGGCCAACTCACGGCCGGACTCATCGGTTACGGCAACACGGGTGCTTGTACAGCCCGGTTACTAACCTCCATCGGTATGCGCGTGCTCGCATATGATAAGTACCTGTCCGGTTTTGGCGGAGAATGGGCAACGGAATGCACGATGGACCAAATTCGTGCTGAAGCCGATGTGATCAGCCTGCACCTTCCATTGACGAAAGAGACGATCGGCTGGGTAGATGAAAACTGGATCGAATCTTTTGCCAAGCCGATCTGGTTGATCAACACGTCTCGCGGGGCCATCACGCCACTGGAGCCCTTGATCGCTCAGCTGGGTAAGGGTGCTTTACGGGGACTGGCTCTGGATGTGTTACCCAAAGAGCCATTGGCAGGGTATAGTTCCACCGAACAAGCAACCCTGGACAAACTCTGTTCCTTTGAAAATGTGATACTTACGCCACATGTAGCCGGGTACACACAGGAGTCGCCGGAACGCATGGCTCGGGTATTGCTCGAAAAGTTGGTCCATTTCTCTTCCACCGAAAGCTGATATTTCAACTTTTTCCTATTTTTATGAGGCAACGCTTCAGTGATTCTGGGGCGTTGTTATTTTTTTCCCTGAAACGAACCGACCATGAGTGTTCAATATGTAACCAAAGAGACGCTGGAGCAAATGCGCGCCGAGTTGCAGCGCATGAAAGGGGTGGATCGTCCCGCCGCCAGCCGAGCCATCGCCGAAGCCCGGGAGAAGGGTGACCTCAAGGAAAATGCCGAGTACGATGCAGCCAAGGAAGCTCAAGGAATGCTCGAGGCCAAGATCGCTGCGCTGGAAGGAGCTATTGCCAACACGCGGATTGTCGATGAATCCACCATCGATACCAGTAAGGTATCCATTCTTACGAAAGTGACCGTCACCAACCTCAAGATGAATAAGCAGGTCACCTATAAGATCGTGAGTGAGAAAGAAGCCGACTTAAAAGCCGGTAAGATCTCCATTACCTCGCCCATTGGAAAGGGTTTGCTCGGCAAGAAAGTAGGCGAGGTGGCCGAGATACAGGCCCCGGCTGGCACGTTGCAGTTCCGCATCGAGGAGATCACTTCATAATCTGGCATCATGACCCTTTTTTCCAAGATCATCGCCGGCCAGATCCCTTCCTACAAGATCGCCGAGAACGATCGGTTCTTCGCGTTTCTGGATATTTTTCCATTGCGGAAAGGACATGTGCTCGTTGTGCCTAAGACCGAGACGGATAAATTTTTTGATCTAACTCCCGATTACCTGTCGGAGATGTTGGTCTTTGCCCAGCCCATTGCAAAAGCCATTGAAAAAGTTTTTCCCTGCAACCGTTGCGGCATCAGTGTAATCGGACTCGAAGTGCCACATGCGCACCTGCATTTAGTTCCGATTGATTCTGCCGATGATCTGAATTTCACCCGACCGAAGTTGAAGCTGAGCGATGACGAGTTGAGGGTGGTGCAAGAGAGAATTGTTGCTGCAATGTCCGACCTTGCCCGCCGAAGCTTTAGCGAAGGCGGGTGACCGCCGACCGCAGTCCAATGACGAATGTCCGCCGTCCGCTGTCCGCCGTACAATGTCGAATGTATGATTATTGCTCCCTCCCCTTGGGGGAGGGCTGGGGTGGGACTGGGGCATTACTTTCGTATCCTTGACGCATTCTTAGCCAGAAATACGGCCCATTCGTTTTTCTTTTCTTTTTTTCGGTTGGTGGTCGGCTTTTTTGTTGGAACGGAAGTGTTCCAGTCTTTCCCGGTTTGCAAATGATGACAGAAGGCTACGGCCAGCGCGTCGGTGGCGTCGAAGAGTTCGGGTTTTTCGTCGATCCGAAAGATCGTTTGCAACATGCGGGCGACTTGTTCTTTGGTGGCATTGCCGTTTCCGGTGACGGACTGCTTAACTTTTTTAGGGGCGTATTCAGCTACAGGTAAACCATATTGCAAGGCTGCTGCCATGGCCACCCCTTGCGCTCGGCCAAGTTTGAGCATGCTTTGCACATTCTTTCCGAAGAAAGGTGCTTCGATGGCAAATTCAGTGGGTTTGTATTTTCGGATAAGTCCGCTGATCGTCACATGAATGATCTGCAACCGCTTGATTCCGTCCTTAGCCTTACCTGGTTTCAATACCCCGAGGTCGAGCAGGCTGACTTGCTGCCCTTGCACCCGAATGATCCCGTAGCCCATCACCACGGTGCCCGGGTCGATGCCCAAAATGATCTTTGTGGTGTTTGAGACGGCCATGGTTATTTTTACAAGATTAATGAAGGCCTCTCGAACCATCAAATCCTGGATCGCCTACGTGCTGGCACCCTTGCTGCTCGTCGTGCTCACCTATTCCGTCTACCGAGCCGTGCGCACTCAACCCGATCTTCCGGAGGCCTGGAACTATATCCGGCAATCTTTTGTCAGCACCGCTGCCCTCTGGTTGATCGCCGCTGGTGTGGGCACCATCGTCAATTGGGGATTGGAAGCCTCCAAATGGCAACGATTGTTATCACATACGGAACCCGTTTCCTTTGGTCGTGCGTTTCGGGGTGTTTTGACAGGGGTTTCGTTCACCCTGTTCACGCCTAACCGGATCGGCGAGTATCTGGGACGCATCTGGCATTTATCGCCCGCCAGTCGAGGCGCAGCCGTTTCCTTAAGTGTAGCCGGGGGCGTTGCCCAGCTATTCATCACCGCATTGTTCGGTATGGGCGCGTTCGAATTTTTGTGGCGTGCTGGAATTACCAATACCCCCTTGCCGGATAGTACACTGGCTATTTACTTCGTACGCTTTCTCGGATGGAGCACAGCGATCCTGTTGCTGCTACTCTATTTCAACTTGGGAGAGGTGGGTGGTTTTTTATCCCGGATAAAATGGTTGGGAGCGATTCAAGGTTGGTTGGAGGCCCTGACAAAGTTTTCATTTTCAGAACTCGCTGTTGTCCTTATCTTATCTTTTTTGCGCTACCTGGTGTTCCTGCTTCAGTATTATTTTCTTTTTCAGTTTTTTGGCGTGGAATTGGGACTTTCTCTCTCCTTCTTGACGGTTGCCTTCCTGTTTTTGGCTTTAGCCCTGATACCCGGCGTCGCCTTGGCGGAACTGGGTGTGCGCGGACAACTTTCGCTCTGGGTCGTGGGTGCGTTTAGCACCAACTCATTGGGAATCGTACTCACCGCTACCACCATTTGGTTCATCAATCTCATCCTTCCGGCCCTTGTCGGCGGTGCACTGATCATAAGAAACAAATAAAAACTCCTGATTACGAACTAGGAACTGCGGTCAGCCTACAACTCCTCCAGCCTGAACGTCCTCTTCACCCTCACCCCCTTCTCCGTCTGCTCCAACGTGGCGCATTCGTGTAACGCATCGTGCTCGAAAAAGAGGACATAATCTTTCTCGACAGCTTCGTTCAAAAACATTTTTTTCTCCTGTAGGGTGGTCAGCGGAAACATATCGTAGGCCATTACCCAGGGTAGGGGAAGATGGGCGGCAAAGGGCAGGAGGTCTGCGCAGAAGACGATGGTGCGGCCTTTGTACTCGATCTGGGGCAGCATCATCTTATCGGTATGACCATTCACAAATCGAACGGATACATTCGGAAAGAGTTCCGTTTTACCCAAGTGGCCATGATGGGTTTCCGTGACGTCGATGAATTTCAATTGTCCCGACTCCTGTATCGGGGTTATATTTTCTTTTAGAAACGATGCTTTCTCGCGTTCGTTGGGATTTACGGCCCAATCCCAGTGATCGGCATTGCTCCAATACGTGGCGTTCGGGAAGGCCGGACGAAATCCTTCTCCCTGTCGTTCGATCGCTCCGCCGCAATGATCGAAATGCAAATGCGTCAGAATTACGTCGGTGATATCGCCGGTTGAAAATCCGTGTTGCTGGAGAGAGGCTTTCAGGGTTTCGCTTCCGTTCAGGTCGTAGTGGCTAAAAAACTTCGGGTCTTGTTTGTCGCCGATGCCCGTGTCGATCAGGATCAATTTGTTTCCGTCCTCAATCAGTAAGCAACGCATCGACATTTGAATGCGATTGTTCGCGTCCGCCTCGTGTTGTTTGTTCCACAGCGTTTTAGGCACCACGCCGAACATGGCCCCGCCATCCAGTTTGAAACAGCCGGTTTCAATACTATACAGTTGCATGTGTCGTGTTTTTGATCCGGTCGGTGTAGACCAGCAAGAAAAATCCGATCACAAAGAATACCATCAGGGCGAGGACGGAGCTTCGCTGCGAACCGGTGATCTCGGTAATATATCCAAATCCGAACATGCCGATCACGGTGGCGACCTTTTCCGTTACATCATAAAAACTGAAATAGGAGGCCGTGTCTTTGGTCACGGGCATAAGTTTAGAGTAGGTCGAACGACTGATCGATTGAATACCACCCATCATAAATCCGACCAGTACGGCCAGTCCATAGAACTCATTGATTCCGCCAACGGGCAATAAATACCCGATCACGCAACCCACGCACCAGACAGCCACGAGGATCATCAGTGTTTTGATGTTCCCCAGCTTGGAGGAGACCCATGAAATGGTAAAGGCGCCCGGGATGGCGATCAGCTGAATGATCAGGATCGCGGCGATCAAATTGGTGGTGGGGATCTTCAATTCGCTGGCGCCGTAGATCGCAGCGACCAGCATCACTGTCTGTACGCCCATATTATAGCAAAAGAAGGCGTTCAGGAAACGTCTCAGTTTGTGTTGCGTTTGCAATTCACGCCAGACCTTTTTTAATTCAGCATATCCTTTCAGGAGGATATGGTGTTTCAGGTCGCCTGTACCTGCCGGTTTTCCGGCGGGCATCCGACTCAGGGCCAGCGTGCCAAATCCAAACCACCAGAGCCCCACCAACAAAAAGCAGATCCGGAATTGAATGGTCGTTTCTCCCTCGACACCCCCCACCAGCGAAGGCACGAAGACGAATACAAAACAGATCAGTTGCAGCAGTACACTGCCCACATAGCCAAATGCATAGCCGCGGGCACTGATGCGGTCGCGGTCCTCCGGTGCGGCGATCTCCGGCAAATACGAATTATAAAAAACCCAGCTGGCCCAAAAACCAACGCAGGCGAGGATCATGCAGCCCAGGGCCAGTCCCAGTGTATCACGCTCAAAGAAGTACAATCCGCTGCATCCGATACTGCCCAGGGTCAGAAAGAACCGCATAAACTGCTTCTTGTTGCCCTTGAAGTCGGCTATGGCAGAAAGCAGCGGCGATAGAATGCCCACGATCATGAGGGCCACGGCGATTGTATAATTATATAGCGAGGACGTTTGAAAGCTACGCCCCAGAAAGGTAATGGTCGATCCGCCTGGCACATCCACGGCTATGCTCTGGAAGTAGGCAGGGAAGATCGTAGAGGTAATGACCAAGTTGTAAGCGGAATTGGCCCAGTCGTACAGGGCCCAGCCGTTAATGACCCGGGGGGAGGCAGTTGGCATGGCGAGGTTTTTCTAAAAATACGGAATGCCGCTTAACCGATCACGCCGGTGGCCAGGGCGATCAGCAGCAAACTTCCCACCACGATCCGGTAATAACCAAAGAATCGAAACCCTTTGCGCTGTAAAAAGCCGATGAACAGGGTGATGGTGAGGATGGCTACTACAAAAGCCACTACATTACCCAGCAGAAAAAGTTTCAGGTGCTCGGGCTGCAGTTGATCGTATCCTTTCAGGAATTTATAGCCGGTGGCGGCCACCATCGTGGGTACAGCCAGAAAAAAGGAGAACTCCGCGGCCAGGGCACGTGTCAGTTTTTGCTGCATCCCCCCGATAATCGAGGCGGCACTGCGGCTGACGCCGGGGATCAGTGCCAGACATTGCCAACACCCGATCCAGAGTGCTTGGGTATACCGGATCTGTTTTTCATTATCGATCTGGCCGTCTTTAAAGACTCCGTCGATGAACAAGAGCACAAAACCTCCCAGTATCAGTGTCACGCCCACCGTCCACGCATTTTCCAGCATCACATCGATCCACTCTGCCAAAAAGAATCCGCTGAGCAGGGCGGGGGCGACGGCCAGCAGCAGTTTGCCGTAGAATAAACCTGCCTCCGTGCCATTTTTCAGGGGCAGAAAAAAGCGTTTCCAGTACAGGATCACCACCGCTGCGATGGCCCCCAGCTGAATGCCTACGGTGAAGAGTTTGGTGAATACCGTGTGCTCAACGCCCAACAATTCTTCGGCGATGATCATGTGTCCGGTCGAGGAGACGGGCAAAAACTCGGTAATGCCCTCCACGATGGCGATCACTACGGCCTCGAGCCAAGTCATCTGATTAGGCCGACTTAGGTTTACGGAAAATGGCGAAGACCTCCACCACCAATCCCGCGATGATCAGGATCGGCGCCACGGTAATGCGGATGGGACTGTACAACGCCTCTTTGTTGAATACCGCCGGATCCGTGTTGCTTTTTCCGCCCGACATCAAAAACATGCCCAGGGCGATCAGCACCAGTCCCGCGAGCATCCAGAGGTAGTTTTCTTTGGTGAAAAGTTTAGGAGACATAAGAGAAGTTGAGGAGATGAGGGGATGAAGAGATGAGGAGATGAGAGTTTGGGGGTTGATAGTTTGAGAGTTGATAGTTTGAGAGTTGAGAGTTGAAAGTTTGAGGGGGGAAGTGCTCAACCCCTCATCTCCTCACCCCCTCATCTTAATACAGGTCGTCTAATTTCATTTTCAAATACTTGATAACGCTACGGTGGGTACTGAACAGGGTGATGCAGATCCCGAGCAGGATCAGGCCTGCGTACAAGAGGGTCAAGCTTTCCCAATCACGGATCGTGCGCAGTTCCGGTAACAACCGTTCAAAGACCAAGATCACCAGTTGCACCAGCACGATGGCGATTCCGCCACTGGTGGCACCGTTGAGGATCGCCCGCTGGTCCATCGGTTTGGCAATGAACCAACGCGTGGCCCCCACCATTTGCATGGTCTTGATCAGAAAACGATTGCTGAACATCGCCAGGCGAATGGTGTTGTCGATCAAAATAATAACGACGGTGGCCAACAGGATGGCGACCACCAACAAGATCAGACTGATGCGTTGAATGTTCTTGTTCAAATTATCGACCAGTGCTTTGGGGTAATTGACATCGCTCACATAGGTTTGCTTTTTCAGGTCGAGTTCGATGCGGGCCAGCGAATCGGCATTCATATAAGCTGGTTTCAACTTGAAGTTGATGCTGTTGGGAAGCGGATTGGCATCCAAAATACCATCCCAGGATTTATTCCCATCCCCCAGAAAGATCTGTTTGGCTTTTTCTTTGTTGATGAATTCGATCGTGCGTACATAGGGCTGTCCCCCGATGTATTCCATCAGGGCCAGGCTGTCCTTTTTGTTCAGGTCGCCCCGCAATTCCGCCCGCACCTCCACACTTTCCTTGAAATAATCCCCCAGTTTATTGGCGTTGATCACCAGCCATCCCACCACGCCCAGCAGCAACAATACCAGTGTCACCCCCAAGATCGACATGAAATACGAGGGCTTGCCCCGTTTGATGGAAAGGTTCTTGGATGTACTCATTTTTCTTCCGTTCGAATGATCACAAAAATAACAGAATCAAAGCACAATGCGTATTTTTGAAACTCTTTTACAACGCAGATCGATGTCATCTATTGCTCGAGCTGCTTCCAAAAATTTTAGGTAGAATGTAGCCCGCCGGTCGATCATGGAATACAACTTTACCGATATCGAAAAAAAGTGGCAGGCTGCCTGGCAGCAAGCACATACCTACCGGGTTTCCTATCAACCCGGCAAACCCAAGTGCTATGTGCTCGATATGTTTCCCTATCCCAGCGGCGCCGGGCTCCACGTCGGTCACCCACTCGGCTACATCGCCTCCGATATCTACAGCCGCTACAAGCGCCTGAAAGGATTCAACGTGCTCCATCCGATGGGATTCGACAGCTTCGGACTGCCCGCCGAACAGTATGCCCTGGATACCGGACAACATCCGGTCCTGACCACCCAAAAGAACATCGCCACCTTTCGCGCCCAGCTCGATAACATCGGCTTCAACTACGATTGGTCGCGCGAAGTCCGCACCAGCAATCCGTCTTTTTATAAATGGACCCAGTGGATCTTCCTCCAACTGTTCGACAGCTGGTACAACCGCCAAGCCCAACGCGCCGAACGCATCGAAACCCTCCGCCGACACTTCTCAGAACACGGATCCGTCGCCCCCGGGGTTCGAACCACCGCGCAGGTGTTCTCGGCGGCAGAGTGGAAACAATTCCCCGAAAAAAAGCAACTGGAGATCCTGATGGAGCATCGCCTTGCCTACTGTGGCTACGGCGAAGTGAACTGGTGCGAAGCCTTGGGCACCGTGCTGGCCAACGATGAGGTCGTCAACGGCGTCAGCGAACGCGGCGGACATCCCGTGGTCAAAAAGAAACTCCGTCAATGGTACCTGCGCATCACGGAATACGCCGATCGGCTATTAGAGGGACTACAACAAGTCGACTTCAGCGAGGCCATGAAAGACATGCAGTCCAACTGGATCGGCCGCTCCGCCGGCGCAGAAGTACAGTTCGGCGTTCAGCGTTCGGAGTTTGGAGTCGGAGTCGGAGTCGATAGTTTAATGGTTTATACGACCCGGCCGGATACGATCTTCGGAGTTGATTTTCTGGTACTGGCACCCGAACACGATGCCGTACCCGGCCTCCTCCATCCCGACCAAAAAGAAAAAGTGGAGCAGTACCTGGCTTGGGTGAAAAGCCGAAGCGAACGGGAACGCATGGCCGAAAAACAGATCAGCGGCGTGTTCACCGGCAGCTATGCCCTTCATCCCTTATCTCAAAAACCCATTCCCATCTGGGTGGCCGAGTACGTGCTGGCCGGATACGGAACCGGTGCCATCATGGGCGTGCCCTGTGGTGATGAACGCGATCATAAATTCGCCAAACATTTTCAACTGCCCATCACCAATATCCTTTGGAAAGGGTATAACGGGCAAGAAGCGAATCCCGACAAGAATCTGGTCTTGGAAAACTCCGACTTTCTGAACGGACTTAAAATGTCGGATGCCATCGAAGTGGCGATGGACCGGATCGAAAAAGCGGGAATCGGGAAAAGAAAGATCAACTACAAGATCCGAGATGCAGCCTTCAGCCGCCAACGCTACTGGGGGGAACCTTTTCCCATCCTGTGGCGCGATGATACGGCCTATCCGCTCGATGAATCCGAACTGCCACTGGAGCTCCCGCATGTTGATAGCTATTCGCCCGGTCCCGATGCTCAAGGTCCGCTGGCCAACATCCCCCACTGGGTAAACCAAGGTGAATCCCATCGCGAAACCAATACCATGCCCGGTTATGCCGGATCCTCCTGGTATTTTCTGCGTTTCATGGACCCGCACAACGAAAAAGAATTCTGCGACCGCTCGATCTCCGATTATTGGAATCAGGTCGATCTCTACGTGGGCGGAACGGAACACGCGGTGGGGCATCTGCTCTATAGCCGGATGTGGACCAAATTCCTCTACGACCTCGGTTATATCTCTTTCGACGAACCCTTCAAACGACTGCTCAACCAAGGCATGATCCAAGGCAGCAGCCGATTCGTATATCGGGTGCGGGGAACGCATAAATATGTGTCGGCCGGACTCCAATCCAACTACGAAGTAGATCCCCTGCACGTGGATGTGAACCTGGTAGACGGACTCGAACTCGATACCGACGCCTTCCGGAAATGGCGGCCGGAATACGCGCAAGCCGAGTTTATTCTGGAGGATGGAAAATATATCTGTGGGGCGGAAGTGGAGAAAATGTCCAAGTCCAAATTCAACACCGTCAACCCCGACGACCTCGTGGCCAAGTACGGCGCCGATACCTTCCGGATGTATGAGATGTTCCTCGGTCCGGTTGAACTCAGCAAACCCTGGGATACCAAGGGCATCGAAGGCGTACACCGCTTCTTGAAAAAATGCTGGCGACTCTTCTTCGACACCGAAAAAGACTGGATCGTAACCGACGAACCCGCCACCGCCGCCGAATTAAAAGTGCTGCATCAAACCATTCGCAAGATCGAAAGCGATACCGAACGCTTTAGTTTCAACACAGCGGTCAGTCAGTTCATGATCGCGGTGAATGAACTCACCGAGCTGCACTGTCATAAAAAAGAAGTGCTGTTGCCGCTGCTGATCCTGCTGCAACCCTATGCCCCGCATTTCACCGAGGAACTGTATGCCAAATTGGTTCCGGAAAAGGCGCTGCCGGCCGGACCTGGCATCAGTGAAGCCGCCTACCCGGTCTTTGAGGAGAAATACGTACAGGAATCTTCCAAAAAATATCCGGTGGCCATCAACGGAAAGACCCGGCAAGAATTGGAATTATCCCTGGATGTCACCGCCGAACAAGTGGAAACACTGGTCAAACAAGATCCCGTTGTCTTGAAATGGATGGAAGGACGTCCCATCAAGAAAGTGATCTACGTGCCGGGTAAAATGATCAACGTGGTCGGGTAATCCGTAACGAGATTTCCGCTATTTTTATCGCCACATTTCAAACAGTATTCACCTCTGAATCCCCTTCCCATGCGCCAATTGTTTTCTCTGCTGGCTATTCTGGCCATCAGCACCATCGCTATTGCCCAACCCAGTCAGGCAGAGATCAGCCAGGCCAAGGCACTCCTTAAGGCCCAGGCCGGGGCCATTGGACTGACCGAAAAAGACCAGGAAGAGACACGCATCTCCTCTACGTACAAGACAGCCGATGGCATACAGATGGTCTATGCACAGCAAAGTTTTCGGGGGATCCCGGTCTACAATCAACTGCAAGTGCTGGCCTTTCGCAATGGGATCTTAGTATCCAACACGGGGGGCAGACGTGGCGATCTGGAGTCGGTCTTGGCCACCGCCCGTACCCAACCTTTGGTCAGCGCTGTGGAAGCCGTGCGCAATTCCCTTCGCCTCTTCAAGGCCGAGCCCACCGAGCTGGTGATCCCCGTTGATGTGGCTTCGGATGCGCTCACCTTTCAATTCGGTCGACTGGGTGTCAACACGGAGCCCGTCAAAGCAGAATTACTTTGGTTCCCACTAGAAAATACCAAGAACCAATTTCGGCTGGTTTGGCAGGTTTTCATCACACCCAATACCTCCGAGCAGTACTGGCTGATCCGCATCGATGCTCAAACCGGGGAAGAGGTCAGCCGTCAATCGCTTACGATCACCTGCAAATGGGAAAAAGAACCACACGATGCCATCACCCACACCATAAAACATTCCAACACTCCTTCCCCCAGAGGAGAGGTGAGCAAAAGTCTTGGTCCCAACCTGATCGGCAATGCAACCTACCGGGTCATCAAGTATCCGGCCGAGAGTCCCAACCATCCTGGCGGCACACCCGCACTTCATACCAACCCTTGGGAAATGGCGCCCGGCAACGCCACTTCGCTCAAATGGCATAGTACTACCTCGGCCGACTTCGACATCACGCGGGGAAACAACGTATATGCACAGGAAGATCGTGACAACAACAACAACACCTTCGGAGTTGCCGGCACCTCGTCTACTCCACTGCCCAACCTCACGTTTGACTTCACGTACGACTTTACCAAATCGCCCACGGATCCTACCTCTGAAAATCAAAAATTCGCCATCACCAATCTTTTTTATTGGAATAACATCATCCACGACCTGAGTTATGTGTACGGATTTGATGAAGTGTCCGGCAACTTTCAATTCGACAACCAAGGAAGGGGAGGAGCGGCCAATGATTTTGTGGTCGCCGATGCTCAAGACGCCAGTGGCACCAACAACGCCAATTTTTCTACGCCGGTGGATGGTTCTCGTCCCCGGATGCAAATGTTCATCTGGACGCCCGCCAACCCCGATCGAGATTCCGATATGGACAATGGTATCATCGTGCACGAGTATACGCACGGGATCAGTACTCGTTTAACGGGCGGTCCCGCGAATTCCTCCTGCCTCACCAACAGCGAACAGGCCGGCGAGGGATGGAGCGATTATTTTGGATTGATGGCTACCACCGATTGGGCTACTGCTACCCTCACGTCCGGATCCGCACCTCGTGGAGTAGGCACATACGTTATCAATCAACCCACCTCCGGCACTGGCATCCGTCGTTATCCCTATTCTACCAGCATCAATATTTACCCGCTAACCTATGCTAACCTGCCGGGTTCTCCGGTTCCGCACGGCGTGGGTGAGATCTGGTGCAATATGCTGTGGGAAATGACCTGGGCCATCATCCAAAAAGATCAGGCCATCAGTACCAATATGTTTACGCCCGGTCCCACCGCCTCGATGGTCGGCAACGCCGCGGCCATGAAATTAGTGGTGGAAGGCATGCGCCTGCAACCCTGTAACCCTGGATTTGTGGATGCGCGCAACGCGATCCTGAAAGCGGATACACTTTTATTCAACGCCAAATACAGTTGCGTGATCTGGCAGGCGTTCGCCAAGCGGGGACTAGGCCGCAATGCCTCACAAGGTTCGGCTTCCAGCATCACCGATGGTGTGGCCGATTTCAGTGTGGATGCCAGCTCATTTGTCTTGAATGAAAATTTTGCCGTGGCACCGGAAGGACAGAATGTGACGTACACCAACAAAGTATTGGCGGGGAATTGTGGTCCGCTGAATAACTATACCCTCACCGACACCCTGCCCACCAACGTAACGTATGTGAGTGGCGGAACGTACAACGCTGCCAATCGCGTGGTGAGTTTTTCAGGGATCAATTTGGCGGCGGGACAACAACAATCGTTCCCTTTCACGGTCACCATCAACCCGGGTAGTTATTTTGTTCCCGTTACGCCGCTAAATGATGTGGTACCGGCGGCCAGTATTCCGGCAAGTTGGACCATCAATCCTACCACAGGTAATGCCTGGACGGTCTCTACTACTCAAAGCAGTTCGGCCCCGAATTCGTATTTCATGGCCAATCCGACTACCACCTCCGATGCGCGCTTGCAAATGACCACGCCCCTTGCACTCAACCCCAATACTATATCCAATTACACCACGCTCAGCTTCAAACATCGATTCAATACGGAGGATGGATGGGATGGCGGTGTCGTGGAGATCAGTACGAACGGTGGCAGTGCATGGACCGATCTCGGTTCGCGTATGATTCAAGGAGGATACAACAGCAGCATGGGTACGGGCAGTAATAATCCCATCGGGGGTCGCGCTGCGTTTTCTGGAAACAATGGTTCCTTCCAGCAGACCCTCGTAAATCTGAGTGAATATGCCGGACAATCCATTTTACTTCGATTCCGTTTTGGATCAGATGACAATACAGCCCCCACCGGTGGTGGCTGGTGGGTAGATGACATCGTCCTCTACACCGAGCCGGCGGTTCGCATGCGCTCCAATTTGATCAATAGCTCCGGTGTGCGCACTTCATTTGCCGATACCCTTACCCGCATCATTGTGGGTTGTATCCCGGCCTCGATCACTACTCAACCCGGCAATGCCGGAAGTTGTTTGGGCGGAACGGCTACGTTCACGGTGGCGGCGCAGGGATCCGGCTTGGTATATCAGTGGCAGATCAATACTGGATCTGGATGGGTCGATCTTTCCAACAATGCCACCTATAATGGTGCTACGACCAGTACGCTGACCGTTTCCAATGTAATGGCTGGCATGGCCGGGCATCAGTTCCGGTGCGTACTCTCGAATTCCTGTACGCCCTCACTCACTTCTTCAACTGGAAGTTTACAGATCGGTACAGCTTCTTCCATTACCAGTCAGCCCCAACCCGTTACCGGTTGTGACGGGGGCACGGCCAGTTTTGTTTTGGGTGCTACCGGAACCGGAAATATTTATCAATGGCAATTGAATACGGCCAGCGGTTGGGTGAATATCACCAACGGTGGGGTGTACAGTGGTGCCACGTCAGCTACTTTGACCCTCAGCAATATCACCCTGGCACTCAACGGATATGAGTTTCGTTGTTTGTTGTCGAATGCGGGTTGTCCCTCGGTAACTGCCTCCAGTTCGGCGGTGCTGACCGTACAGGCCCTGCCTTCGATCACCTCGCAGCCGGCTGCTCGTACGGTTTGTTTGGGATCGGGCACCAGTTATTCGGTGGCAGCGCAAGGAACATCGCTTACTTATCAATGGCAGGTGAATACGGGCAGTGGCTTCACGAGTGTTTCCAACGGGGCGGTTTACAATGGCGCCACCGGGGCTACGCTGACGGTATTGAGCACTACGCTGGCGATGAACGGATATCAATATAGATGTGTGGTGAACGGGGTTTGTCCGCCTGCTTTGATCTCCGATGCAGCCGGACTCACCGTGCATGCACCGGCAACCGTAAGTGCTTCGCCCTCGAATCAGGAAGTGTGCTCGGGCTCATCGGTTACGTTTACCGTGAGTGGCAACAGTGTTCCGACGATCAATTACCAGTGGCAGGTGAGCACGAATGGTGGGACGAGCTGGACGGATGTGGCGGGTGCCAATGCGGCCTCGTATACGATCTCGAACGTACCGATGTCGATCAGTGGCAACCGGTATCGTTGTATGTTGTCGAACGCGACTTGTCCGGCCCAGGCGGCCTCTGTGGCGGCGGTGTTGACGGTCCGCCAACAACCCTCTGTGACCCTGACGGCTGCGCCGTTGACCGGATTATTGCCCGGTCAGCAGACGGTATTGACCGCTACGCCTTCGGCGCCCACGGGCGGTACGTATAGTTATACTTGGTCGCTCAATAACAATCCTCTGACTGTTACGGGTAATACGCTGACGGTGAATGTGACGCAGGTGGGTAATTATCAGGCGGCGGTACGGGAGTCGTGGCCCGGGGGACTGGTTTGTTCGGCGAGTTCGTCGGTCGTGAACATTATTGCCCTGGCCAGCGAGCGGCTGTTTATCTATCCTTCACCCAATGACGGGCGGTTCACGGTATCTTATTACAATTCGGGTGGGGCGAGTGGTCAGCGTTGGATCCGGATTTACGATGGGCTGGGGCAGGGGGTCTTTGACCGGACTTTCCCGATCTCGGGTACCTATACCCTGATCCCGATCGACCTTCGGCACATGTCCCGCGGGGTCTATTATGTGGTGGTGGGCGACGGTTCCGGCAAGCGCCTGACCCAAGGCAAGGTGCACGTGCGGTAACTTAAAAACCTTATATAAATAACTGACTAACAAACTATTAAACCTAAATCTCGCTCCCATCCCGGAGCGGGATTTTGTTATTGGGGACAGTCTCACCATCCAACTATTTAATCTATTCAAACTGCTCAAACTGAATTTTTGTGCAACGCGCAAAAATTCAATATCTTGTTCCCTTATACCCCTTCGGGGGATCATAACCATTACCACAAACCCTGTTTTATGAGGAAATTTTACTTCCTGCTGATTTCAGTATTGTTTTATTCTGCACTCTCTGCACAAAACGTGGAGGTGTCCACTGGTGGCAGTGCGACGAACTACACGACTTTAAAAGCGGCTTTTGATGCAGTGAATGCAGGTACCCACACGGGCTCTATCTTGATTGAAATTGCGTCTAACACCACAGAGACCGCTCCGGCAGTATTGAATAGTTCTGGTGCAGGATCTGCTAGTTACACTTCTGTAACAATTCGGCCTCGCGTGGATGGAGTCACCATTTCCGGAGCGACTACCACGGGGCGAGGAGTAATCGAATTGAACGGCGCAGATAATGTGACATTAAATGGAGATAATCCCAATACATCTGGAACAAATCAAAACCTCACGATTTCAAATACGGCGACTGCGACGACTACCTACACGTCTGTCGTCCGTATTGCTACAAATACTACCCAAGTCCCCTCTGCTAATGACAACACTATTTCCAATTGCATCTTACTTGGAAGCGCGACTGGCCGTAATTTGTCCACAGCAAGTTCTACCACTGGAAGTGAGAATACCACCTTTGGTATCTACGTTGGTGGTTATGGTGCAACCACACCGACTGGGTCGCCCGTTGCAATTGCGTCTGTGAGCACCAACACTACTACGGGTAGTTGTACTGCGAATAATACCACCATTTCCAATAACAGCATCAATCAGGCTGGGCGCGGTATTGTGTTTAATGGATCGTCAACATCCTTTTCTACTGGACTTACAATCACCAATAACACAATTGGGTCATCAACTGCACTGACCGGAGCAACCCCGTACACTTCGCCTGCTACTTCCGTATACACGAAGGGTATTTGGGTAGCTGGGACCGCCGCAACCACCATCTCTGGCAATACGATTCGCAGCATTGTCTCCTATGTCGCCACCACGACCAATGGTATTGAGTTAAATTCCGCCATCGGTACTGGCGGAGTGACAATAAGCAACAACACCATCACCGGTGTGGCATGTAATACCACCAGTTCTGCTTATGGTATTCAGGTGTTGAGCTCCGCTTCAAATCCGGTTATTAGTACTAACACAATTTCAGGCATACAGGCGAACGGTGCGAGTGGGACAGGGACGATTGTGGGAATTGCTCTCAGCCACACCGGAACCGCCGCAACCATTAGCTCAAACAAAATCACGGATGTTAAGCAGCGTACCTCTAGTGGATACCCTGCTTTGGGAATTAATATTGTCGCAGGGAACGCCATAGCAATCCATAACAACTTCATTTCCGATATAAATGCGGCGCTTAATAATTCCGGTTCTTTGACTACCCAATATGGAGTATTTGGGATTCGCATAACATCAGGACTGAATCATAAAGTTTATCATAATTCCGTTCATCTTTCTGGTGCTTTTTTGTCAGGGACAACACCCTCGGGCGCATCATCTGCGGCACTTGTCATCACTGCTAATACGCTAACAGGAATTGATGTACGTAACAACATTTTTTCAAATGCTTTGACAGGGGCTCCGTCGGGAAGTACCGTAACATCCATCATGCTACCTACCGCGACTTCTGCCATGAATTTGACCTTGAACAACAATGCTTATTACGAGGGTTCTGGTACTGGAGCCGGGATCGCTCAGGTTGGCACAACTGCTGGTAGTGGCTTATACCTTGCGGCAAACTTTAGTTCAACTTCTTCCAGTGCCACGACTAACCTTAGAAACTTCACTGCGGGTTTGACCACTGCAGGAAATAATGACAATTCATCTTTGGCATTTAGTACTGCTGCTCCTTTCGTTTCATCTTCAGATCTTCATCTCAATTTAGGGACCACGCCTACGCAACTGGAGTCCTCAGGAGCTGCGGTGGGTATAACGGCCGATATTGACGATCAAGTTCGCCCGGGTCCCGCGGGATCCGTCAATGGGGCTGGTTTTGCGCCCGACATGGGTGCCGATGAATTTGATGGGGTATTCTTGGATATTACACCACCAGCGATTGGCTATACACCTCTTTCGTTCACTTGCGCTACGGGCAGCAGGACGTTGGTTGCTACCATTACCGATTTGAGTGGAGTTCCGACGAGTGGTACTGGCTTGCCGGTACTTTATTGGAAGCTCAATTCGGGCAGTTATTCTGCAGCCACTGCCACCCATGTATCAGGAAGTACCTACAGCTTCAGTTTTGGAGCAGGTGCTGCGTTGGGTGATGTTGTATCTTATTATATAGTAGCACAGGATCTTGCGCCTACTCCTAATGTTGGCGCTCTACCAGCTACTGGTGCCGCCGGATTTACAACTAATCCACCGGCTGTCTCCACGCCGCCCACCACTCCAAGCACTTATTCTATCAACGGTACAATCAGCGGTATTTACACCGTTGGTGCAGCAGGAACTTATCCGACTTTAACGGCAGCGATTGCCGATTACAATTCGAAATGCTTGACTGGGCCAGTTACATTCAGCCTGATTGATCCATTGTACAGTACATCTGAGACTTTCCCAATTGTAATTAATCCAAACAATTCGGCAAATTCAACCAATACACTTACGATCAAACCTGCAGTTGGTGTGTCACCTTTGATCGCTGGTCAAACTACGTCAACCTCTGTTATGGTATTGAATGGTGCAGATTATGTCATCGTTGATGGAAGCAATACAGTTGGCGGAACTTCTCGTGATCTGACTATCAGAAATATTAACACCGCCACCAATGGGGTTGTGACATTTTGGGTTGCAAGCCAAGGGGTGGGTGCGGGTGCCACCAACAATGTTATCAAAAACACCATTTTGGAGGGGCCTGCAACCGGCACCAGCGCGGCTATCAATTTTGCTCTCTATCTGGGATCTAATACAGGTGCTGCGAATGGTCCTGACAATGACAACATCACGATTCAAAATAACCTTTTCCGGAAAGCATATTACGGAATTCAAGGCCTTGGTTCATCCACAGCCAAACTAGAAGGGCTTCAAGTGATCGGCAATGAATTTGGTTCCACCACCGTATCCGAATATCTCGGTAAAGTAGGTTTGCTGCTTGGTGAATTTGATGGTGCTACAGTTAGCGGTAATACCATTTATAATATGATCACAACCAATACCAATCCTACTGGTTTGGCCCTCAGTACCGGTTCGGTAAACTCCTTGATCAGTGGAAATACCATTCGTTCTATCAGGTATACGGGAACAGGCGGATATGGCGGTAAGGGAATTGATATTAATACTGGAAACCTGACTAGTAATTTGACTTTTGCCAACAACATGGTTAGTGACATTCTCGGCGATGGCTGGAGTTCGCTTACCGGTGATGGCATCGTTGGATTCAGAATTCTCGGTACAACAGGCGGCATCAATCTATATCACAACACCATTAATCTTGGTAGTGGAACTTTTGCCGGAAGTGCATCGGGTACGTTGTCAGCAGCGCTGTACATCCCATCAGCCGCTACAGGAATTGATATTCGTAACAATATTTTCTCCACTAATTTGATAAATTCATCAGCGGCCACTGCTAAATCTTATTCCATTTACTCGGCGGCTGCCAATTCTGCATTCACCGCGATCAACAATAATAACTATTCAGTTTCAGGAACGCAGGGTGTACTTGGTTTCCTAGGCAGTGCCACAACTACCTTGACCGACTTGCAAACAGCGTTTGGCGGTAATACTGCTTCTAAATCTGTTTCACCTTCTTTCGTGTCCGCAACCGACCTTCACCTGACTAATGCGCTCGGCGACAACCTCTGCCTCAACGGGGCGGCCACACCGATCGCTGCAGTTACCACCGACATCGACGGACAAACCCGCAATTCCACCACGCCCGACATCGGGGCGGATGAGTTTGCGCCCACACTACCGACCTTCCTGGTAGCTAACCAGGCCGTTTGCTTCGGTACCAACGTTGATCTGACCGCTGCCAGCGTGACTACAGGTTCTACGGCCGGACAAACCTTCACCTACTTCACAGATGCTGCTTGCACTACCGCTCTCACCAACCCGAACGCGGTAAGTGTTTCCGGCACCTACTATATTAAAGCCACTTATGGAACGGCTGGTTGCTCGCTGGAACAAGTACTACCGGTAGTTGTTACCATCAATGCCCTCCCCACGGTTAGCATTGCGGTAACAGAAACCTCCGGTACCACCAATAATGACGGCACAACTTGTAGTGGTGCTGCTGCTACTTTAACTGCCTCTGGTGCTGTTTCCTACTCCTGGACGCCCGGAAGTGCAACGACAGCCGCCATTACGGTTAACCCCACGGCTACAACAACCTATACGGTAACCGGTACGGATGCAAACGGATGTCAGAATTCCGCATCTTCAACTATTACCGTTAACGCTCTCCCCACCCCATCCATCACCGTTACGGATGCCTCGGGTGCTGCGAACAACGACGGAACGATCTGTTTCGGCGGTTCGGCTACCCTCACCGCAGCTGGCGGAACCAGCTATGCCTGGACACCGGGTGGTGCTACTACGGCTGCCATCACGGTTAGCCCGACGGCTACCACCAACTTTGTGGTCACCGCTACCGATGCCAATGGATGTTCGAACACGTCCAATACAACCATCACGGTTACCCCGCTGCCCACCCAATTCAATGTAACCGGTGGCGGACCGTATTGTGCCACCGGAGTGGGTTCTGCAGTAGGACTCGATGGTTCTGAAGCTGGTGTCAATTATCAATTGGTCTTGGGTGGTACCACCAACGTGGGAGCACCTGTATCCGGTACCGGATCGGCCATCAGCTTTGGTCTGATTACCACGGCCGGTACCTACACCGTGGTAGCTACTAACGCCACGACTACTTGTACCCAGAACATGACCGGATCGGTAACCGTCAGCATTTTACCGCTGCCGGTGATCACTACTGCATTAACCGAGCCCACAACTTGCGTATCTACGAATGGAGCCATTAACCTGACCATGAGTGGAGCCGCTGGTCCGTATACATTTAACTGGACGGGTAACAATACCGTCCAAGGCCAAGAGGATCAGACCGGGCTCAGTGTTGGTTCATACACGGTCGTGGTTACCGCTGCCAACACTTGTCAGGCCACCAGCAATATCACTTTGATCGGCCCGGGAGGTTGTAGTGTTTGCCCGACCATTACCGCCGTAACGGCAACGCCTTCCACGATCTGTCAGTCCGATAACACCACGTTGGCTGCAACCGGTCTGGCCGACATGGGCATCTCCTATGGTATCGAATTCAAATACTCGACCACACCGCTGGCCAATCCGTATGTGGGTGGTACTAGTATTGCGGTTGTTAACAATGCTTCCCTGACGGGCAGCGGAACAGGTGCCACTACCACTGCGTCCTTCCCTGCCGCAGGTACATATTACGTGTATGCCATTCTGGCGCCGGCACCCGTAGATCCCACTTGCCGCCCCAGCCGTTTGGTGATGATCACCGTGAATCCCAACCCGACCATCACGCTGGGGGCTAACCCGGTGGTCTGCTCCGGAACCACCAGTACCTCCATCAGCTTCACCGGTACTAATCTGGTCGCTCAAACGAATGTGCTGACGAATGGAAGCTTTGAGAATAATTATACCGGATGGACGTTAACCTCCACTCAGGGAGGTCCACTAGCTTCCCTGACACTGTTTGGCATTTTGAATGCAGGTCAGACACTCACGGCAGGCAGTCAACTATTTGATTATTTCAACAATCAAAATGAGGTGTTATTCACTCCGGGTATGCCGGTAACCGGAGCGCCCACTAATGGAACCAAGATGGTTGCCTATTATGCACAGGAGCCTAGTTTCAGCAGAATCTATCAGGACATTACGGTGCCTTTACAAAGTCCGCAGCTGTCGTTTGACTTTGGCTATTTGAGCCACATAAACTTTGGCCCCGGCCAAACGTTGTCTGTGGTACTTCGCAATCCGGCTACCGATGCGCTCCTGACAACGTTGTTTACCACAACAGCCACTAGTCCGCTCTCCCTGCCCATTGCCACCCAAACCTATAGTTTGGCTGCGTACGCAGGTCAGCAGGTGCGTTTGGATGTGATGAATGCTGATATTCAGAACTACTACTGTGATGTATATCTGGACAATGTCCAAGTGACCGGACTTACCGCTTCCAGCACTTATTCGATCAACTGGGGTGCAGCGGCCATCGCTCAAGGGTTTACCAACGTAACCAGTGCCCCTCTGCCCTCCTCTGGTCCCATCCCCATGACGCTTCCGTTCACAGCTGCAGCCGGTACCTACAGCGGTACGATCACAGTTACCAATGGATTCGGATGTTCCAGCACAGCACAGAACTTCACTGTAGAGATCGTTCCCACGCCCACGGTCAATTCAGTAACAGCTCAAACAGCTTGCAACGGAGCAACCGTCAACGTGCCGTTCAGTGGATTTGTGGCGGGTACGGTGTTTGAGTGGACCAACAGCAATACCGCCATCGGATTGGCCGCCAGCGGAACCGGTAACCTCAACTTCACCGGCACCAACAGTGGAACTACCCCGATCTCGGCCAACATTACCGTTGTTCCGAAGTATACAGCAAACGGTATCACTTGTACGGGTACGCCGGTAGCCTTCACCATCACTATCAACCCGACACCGACTGTAAATACCGTCAGCAACCAAGTGGTCTGCAACACCGGTGCCACGACAGCCGTAAGCTTCAGTGGTGCTGTAACAGGTACGGTTTATAACTGGACCAACAGCAACCCCGCTATCGGACTGGCTGCCAGCGGAACCGGTAACATCGCTTCGTTCACGGCTATCAACACCGGAACGGCTCCTGTAATCGTCACCATTACGGTTACACCTGCCTACACCAACGGTGGTGTCACTTGTAGTGGTACGGCCACGACCTTCACCATCACGGTGAATCCGTCGGCACGTGTCAATACCGTGGCCAACCAAACCGTTTGCAACGGAGCCAACACCACGGCCGTAACCTTCGGTACTACGAATACCGGTGGTACGACGACCTATAGCTGGACCAACAGTGATCCGTCCATCGGACTGGCCGCTAGCGGAACAGGAGATATCGCAGCCTTCGCCGGTATCAACACCGGTACTGCCCCTGTAACAGCTACCATCACGGTAACGCCGAGCTACACCAGCGGTGGCGTAACCTGCACCGGCGCAACCACCAGTTTCACGGTCACCGTCAACCCGACTCCGACCGTGAACACGGTAAGCAATCAGGTCGTTTGTAACGGAGCCAACACCACGGCCGTTGCCTTCAGCGGTGCGGTAACCGGAACGGTATATAATTGGACAAATAACACACCTTCTATCGGACTGGCCGCTAGCGGAACCGGTAACATCGCTGCCTTCGCTGCGGTCAATACAACCAACGCTCCGATCACTGCCACAATAACGGTTACGCCTAGCTATACCAATAACGGTGTAACCTGTACGGGTACATCGACCAGCTTCACGATCACCGTCAATCCGACACCGACTGTGAATGTGGTATCGAACCAAACCGTTTGTAACGGTGGTGCTACCACGGCTATCACTTTCAGTGGTGCCGTAACCGGAACAGTTTACAACTGGACCAATACCACCACCTCGATCGGACTGGCCGCCAGCGGAACCGGTAACATCGCTTCCTTCGCCGGCATCAATACCGGAACCACACCGGTAACAGCGACCATTACTGTTACCCCCGTATTCACCAACGGCGGTATTACTTGTAGTGGAACCCCGCGCACCTTCACGATCACTGTCAACCCGACCCCGACCGTCAACGTCGTGTCGAACCAAGTGGTCTGTAATGGAGCTAACACCGCGGCGGTTGCCTTCAGCGGTGCGGTAACCGGAACGGTTTATAACTGGACCAATAACACGACCTCGATCGGACTGGCTGCCAGCGGAACGGGCAACATCGCCTCCTTCGCAGCTGTCAACGCTGGTATCACCCCGGTAACGGCGACCATCACCGTTACGCCGAGCTACACCAACAATGGTGTAACCTGTACCGGAACACCGACTACCTTCACGATCACCGTCAACCCGACACCAACCGTGAACACGGTTGCCAACCAGGTTGTATGTAATGGCTCTGCCACTACTGCAGTTACCTTCACCGGTGCCGTGACCGGAACGGTGTATAGCTGGACCAACAACACGCCGTCCATCGGATTGGCTGCTTCCGGAACCGCAACCGTACCGTCCTTCACCGCAGTTAATAGCGGCGTAACACCGATCGTTGCTACGATCACGGTTACTCCGAGCTTCACTAGCGGCGGTATCACTTGTACCGGTACACCCCGCACGTTCACGATCACCGTCAACCCGACCCCGACCGTGAACCAGCCGGCCAACCAGGTTGTTTGTAACCGCTCCAATACCACCGCCGTTGCCTTTACAGGTGCCGTTGCGGGTACGGTATACAACTGGACCAACAACACACCATCCATCGGATTGGCCGCCAGCGGAACCGGTGACATCGCTGCCTTCGCAGCCGTGAATACTACCCAAACACCGGTAGTGGCCACGATCACCGTAACCCCGAGCTACACCAACGGTGGAGTGACTTGTACCGGTACACCCCGTACATTCACGATCACGGTCAACCCGACCCCGATCGTGGTGGCCACCGACCTGTTCAACCGACGCATCTGTATCAGCGACGGGGCCGTAGCCCTGAACGCGACACCGGTGGGCGGTAGCTGGTCTGGTATCGGTGTATCCGGCTTCAACTTTATCCCGGGTTCAACCGCGGTCGGTAACTACGTGCTGACCTATACTTACACCAACCAGTTAGGATGTTCTACGAGCGATACTACCACTGCCAAGGTCTTTGCCTGCGATGAGCGTAACCGCTCACTGGAGCAGGGTGGAGCGATCCTCTTCCCGAACCCGAACGGCGGACAGTTCAACATCCGTGTGAACAGTACCCGCTTCCAGTTCCTCCAGATGCGTCTGTATAATTCTATCGGACAGCTGGTTGCTACCAAGCAGTGGAACGGACTGGTGTTCGGTCAGGTACTCCCGATCGACATGCGCCACCTGGCAGCCGGTATGTACACCGTACGCATCATCTACGATGGTGGTAACCTGTACGAGGATAAGGGCTACCAAATGCTGATCGCCCGATAATCGATCCAAAACCAACCTTCATAAGGCACTCCGAAAGGGGTGCCTTTTTTTTACCCGCCGCTTCGAGGCATCCGCCGACCGCTATCCGCCGACCGCTATCCGCCGACCGCTGTCTGCAGACTGCTAACTACAGTGGACTGCGGACGGCGGACTGTATTGGACTGTATTGGACTGTATTGGACTCCCAACACTACCTTTGCCCCATGTCCAACCCCCTCTTACATGGAAACGAAGGGTCCCTCTCCGCGGCGGAGAAGGAGTTTGAGAACCAGATCCGGCCGCAACAGATGGGGGATTTCGCAGGGCAAGAACAGGTCATCGAGAACCTGCGTGTGTTCATCAAGGCCGCTAAAATGCGCGGCGAAGCGCTCGATCATGTGCTGTTTCATGGTCCGCCCGGACTGGGTAAAACCACGCTCTCCCGCATCGTAGCCAACGAACTGGGCGTATCGATCAAAGAGACCTCCGGACCGGTCATTGAAAAGCCCGCCGACCTGGCCGGACTCCTCACCAGCCTCGAACCCAACGATGTGCTTTTTATCGATGAGATTCACCGACTCAGCACCGTCGTCGAAGAATACCTCTATGCGGCCATGGAAGATTTTCGCATCGATATTTTGATCGACAGCGGCCCCAACGCCCGCAGCATCCAGATCAACCTAAGTCCGTTTACGCTCATTGGCGCTACCACCCGCAGCGGACTTCTCACCGCACCTTTGTTATCACGCTTTGCCATCAAATCGAGGCTCCAATATTATACGGCCGAGACCCTGCACCGCATCATCAATCGCTCTGCCAACTTATTGAAAGTGCCCATTGAAACAGCCGCCATCGGCGAGATCGGCAGAAGAAGTCGCGGTACACCCCGCATCGCCAACGGACTCCTTCGAAGAGTGCGCGATTTTGCGCAAGTGCTCAACGACGGGCAGATCGATATCGGCATCACCCGCCACGCCCTCAAAGCCCTGAATGTAGATGAACACGGATTGGATGAAATGGACAATCGGATCCTGAGCACGCTCATTGAGAAATTCAAAGGCGGTCCGGTTGGCATCACCACCCTGGCCACTGCGGTAGGAGAGGAGGCCGGTACCCTCGAAGAGGTCTACGAACCCTTTTTGATACAAGAGGGATTTTTGCAACGGACCCCCCGCGGACGAGAAGCTACGCACAAAGCCTACGAACACCTGGGAAAAAAACGTCCCGGACCAGCCGGGACACTTTTCGAGGAATAAAAAATTACACTAGGATTTTACGACGAGACGGAACCCGTTTCCGTGGATGTTCACGATCTCGATGTTCGGATCGTTTCTCAGATACTTGCGAAGTTTGGCGATGTACACATCCATACTTCTGCCATTAAAATAGGTATCGCTGCCCCAGATCTTTTTCAGCGCTTGCTCCCGCGGCAACAGGTCGTTCAAATGCTCGGCCAATAAACGCAACAGGTCGTTCTCCTTCGGCGAGAGGGTTTGGGTAACTCCATTGTGAGAGAGTTGTCGCAGCTTGGGGTTAAAATGATAGGTCGATAAATGAAATTCCCGGTTTTGTGTCTCCCGGTTCTGCTCCTCGTTGCGCTTGAGCATGGCTTGGATCTTCAGTAACAACACTTCACTATCGAAGGGCTTGGTGATGTAATCGTCGGCTCCCAGTTTATAGCCTTGGATCACGTCCTCTTTCATGGTTTTGGCACTGATGAAGAACAGGGGGATATCCGGATCTACGTCACGGATCTCCTCGGCCAGCTTGAATCCGTCCATGTGGGGCATCATCACGTCGAGCAGACAGATGTCGAATTTTTCTCGCTGAAACGCGGCCAGTCCCAGCCGGCCATCCCGCTCCAGCACCACGTCAAAATCGTTGAGCTCCAGATAATTTTTCAGTACACCGCCCAGGTTGGTGTCGTCCTCGCAGAGCAAGATGCGGGCTTTGGTAGTTTCCATGATCGGCCGATTTTGGTTTTCGGGAAGATTCCCGAATTCAAATAAAGATAAATCAATTGCACCCCCCGTCAGGTGCCGCTGGAATTTTTTGTTAAAACGTCATTTCCTGATCTTGGTTGCCCGCGTACCTTTGCGGCATGCACATCACTCCCGACAATCGTCTCAAGAAACTCATTGTCATCGGCGACCGCCTCCTCATCAAACCCGCTTCCCCGGAAGAGCGGACGGCCAGCGGACTCTATCTGCCCCCCGGTGTGCAGGAAAAAGAAAAAGTACAACAGGGCTATGTGATCAAGACCGGTCCGGGCTACGCCATTCCCTTGCCCATGGAAGAAGAGTCGTGGAAAGGCGAAGAAGAACGGGTCAAATACGTACCCCTTCAAGCCAAGGAAGGCGATCTGGCCATTTTCCTGATCAGCGGGGCCACCGAAGTGATGTATGAAAAGGAGAAATACTTCATCGTTCCCCAAAGTGCCATTCTGATGCTGGAGCGGGAAGAAGATCTATGATCGGCTCACGCGCAACTGCCCCGTATCATCTAATCGCAATCGTCCTTCTCCGATCAGAAAATCAACGGCCTCTTTCAGGTTTTGCTCCCGAATGCCATCCAACTGAGCTTTCAATTGTAGCCAATCCATCGGCTGCAATTCGATCGTTTTCAGAATGATCTGTTGCACGGATGCACCGTCGGGCGGATTTAACCGCCTCTTTTTTTCCAGGCATTGATCACAGATACCGCAGTCGGCTCCGTCCGGGTCGCCAAAGTACTGACCGATCCATTTACTCCGACAGTTTTTCCATTGCAAATAAGTGAGCATGGCGCGCAGCCGGTTCTCTGCTTCTTTTTTTCGGAAGGCGTAACGAGTGGGGTCGAGAACGATCTCGGCTGCCGACGCACGGGGCTGAAGCAGTTGCAGCTGCGGATTTTCTTTTTTGGGATGATACTCGATCAGTCCCTGCCCTTGCAACCGTTTCAGTAGCAGGATCACGTACTCCTTATCCCACCGTAACGCTTTCGCCAACACGAATTCAGAGATGCCGGTTGGCTGATCGCGAATGCCACCATATTGACGCAAGATTGTTTTCAGCAGCTCCGTTTCTCTCGGAAAATCGGCCTCGTATTGTTCCATTTCAGGCCGATCGGCCAGTACCTGTATCTGGGCCGGCATGAAAACCTCTTCATTGTAGCTGAGCCATTGATTTTCCTCCAAGAGCGCAAAAGCTTGTTTCATCGAATAGGCATGGTGTTTGAATTTGCGCCGAAAATCCAACAGGTCAAAGTCAAACCATTCGCCCGCTCCGGCCCCCACGGGCATTTGCAAGTAATTGGCCACCGATTGATAGATCTGTCTGATCTCCTGCAGCGAAGGAAACTGCAATCGATTCTTTTCTTCCAATTCCGACAAGGTGCCGGGTTCGGTGAGCAGGATCGCATAGGCCTTTTTTCCGTCGCGCCCGGCCCTTCCGGCCTCTTGATAATAATTTTCCATGGAATCGGGCGCATCGATGTGCACGACAAAACGTACATCGGGTTTGTCGATCCCCATGCCAAACGCATTCGTGCACACCATCACGCGGGTGGTTCCGTTCATCCAGTCGGCTTCCCGGGCTTTACGTTGTTCGGGGGTCAGTCCCGCATGATAGAATGAAACCGACGGCTCCCAGCGGGCTATTTCTTCGGCCATACTTTCCACACCCTTTCGGCTTCTTCCGTATACGATACCGGTGCCGGGTAATTTTTCCAGGATCTGCCGAAGGCGGTGTTTTTTATCGGGCACCAGCAAGACGCTATACGACAAATTAGGTCGGTCGAACGAATGGCGAAATCGTTTCCATTGGGATATCGCGGCTTCGGACAACGCCAATTTGGAACAGATATCATCTTGAATGGCCGGTGTGGCCGAAGCCGTGAGGGCCAATATGGGCACGTTGGGTAACAGCGATCGGATCTCAGCGATGCGCAGGTAGGCGGGACGAAAATCATATCCCCACTGCGAGATGCAATGCGCTTCATCTACGGCGATGCCTCGGATGTTCAGCGCGGGTAAATACTCGAGAAATAAAGAACTCCCCAATCGTTCGGGTGAAACGTAGAGCAGTTTGCAATTGCTTTCGCCGGCCAGGGTGAGGATGTTGATCACTTCAGCCCGACTCATGCCGGTATGAATGGCAAAGGCCGTGATGCCTCGTTTGCGCAGGTTCTCTACCTGATCTCGCATCAGGGCGATCAAGGGTGAGATCACCAGAAACAATCCGGGCTTCAGTAACGCCGGTACTTGATAACAGATCGATTTTCCGCCCCCGGTGGGAAGTATGGCGAGGGTATCATGGCCACTCAGGATCGAGTCGATGATCTCGGCTTGTCCGCGGCGAAAGGCATCGTAGCCCCAATAGCGTTTGAGTATCGAGGCAGGCGTGGGCAATCAATAAACTTTTTTCACGAAGAGTCGAACCGAGTTGATGGCCAGCACCACATCGCTCATGCCCATGATCAGCGCCCCCCAAGTGGGTTCGAGGTAGCCCAGTGCCGCCACGGGAATGGCGACGATGTTGTAGGCAAAGGCCCAGAACAGGTTTTGTTGAATGGTGAGAAACGTATGCCGACCCAATCCCAGGGCCATGGGTAGATTTTTCAGCCCCTTATTCATCAACACCACTTGAGCCGTTTGCACCGCGATCTGGGAGGCTTCATTCAATGAAATACCGATGGTGGCCTTGGCCAGGGCCG
>SXGQ01689071.1_pt1 | contig 31134 bp, 27 predicted proteins | sample 3178371 | NCBI WGS metagenome assembly SXGQ01 (sample SAMN11356859, study PRJNA531348) | freshwater metagenome | isolation source: freshwater sample F1-20 | place: China: Fuxian Lake, Yuxi | collected 2017-12-25
TTTATAAAAATAATACAATACGGATAGGCTAATGATGCCATTGTTCCTATTATACATTATGTGCACCTGTTAAAATAATCCTTTTCTAAAACACGGGTATTTAAATTATTTATAAACGGCATACACGTATTCTCTTGAGGATTCAATGGAAGTATATACCAGTCAACTTGTTCTAAATCTCGGGCAGTCCAAGCAGGCATAATTGCGCGAGACTGCTCCGTGAATAAATTATTACATGTAGGATATTCAATCGGCTTACTGGGCACAACATATTGGGTATATTCATCCTTTCCTAAACAATCTCTCCCAATATATCTACGATTAATTCCCATCAATTCACTTTCTAAATTGATACAATTTGTTCGCAAATTTGCACCCCATTTTTGAATGATAATTTGAGGGTCTTCAATATAGCATGGCTTGTCTCCATTGCCAGGAACGTTAAGCATATATCGCCCAGGGTCAGTAGATTGTTGTAAATGTTTAATAGTTCTACAGGGGTCATAATTAAATCGGGTATTTGCCATGTTATTATATACTATGAAAAGAATTTTACAATATTTAGTAATTATGTTCAAGGGAGTATAATTGATTTACATAAATGAAATTAGTTTAAACTGATTTAAGAATATCTACCATTTAGATATACTATGCGCCTAGAAATTGAAGAGATTGATGCACCAAAACCAACACTTTGTTTGAACATGATAGTGAAGAATGAGAGTAAGATTATTCGCAGATTGATGGAGTCTGTTTCTCCAATCATCGATTGTTATTGTATTTGTGATACTGGGTCTACTGATGATACGATTGAAATTATCAATACATTTTTTGCGCAGAAAAACATCCCTGGCAAAGTTGTTGTAGAACCATTCAAAAATTTTGCATACAACAGGTCATTTGCATTGCAAGCATGCAGTGGAATGTCTGATTATGCTCTCCTATTAGACGCAGATATGATTTTTGAAATTAACAAGTTTGATAAGCGTAAATTGGCAGAAGCAGATACCTTTTGCTTGTTGCAAGGTAATGAAAGTTTTTATTATCAAAATATGCGAATTGTGCGAAACAATGGGTTGTATAAATATGTGGGTGTAACTCATGAATTCATCTCTACACCTCCAGGCAATCATAATGTCAATATTGGTAAGGACGAATTGTTTATTCGTGATATTGGCGACGGCGGTTCCAAGAGCGACAAATTTGAGCGTGATGTCAGACTTTTGTTAGAAGGATTAAAAGAAGAGCCTGGAAACGTGCGCTACCATTTTTATCTAGCCAATAGCTATAAAGATAGCGGTCAGTTTGAGAAGGCAATTGAGTATTATCATAAACGAATTGCTCTTGGTGATTGGGAGCAAGAAATTTGGTATAGTTATTATAACATTGCTAATATTTATGAGGCTCAAGGAAAAATGCCCGATGCCATCATTTATTGGCTAAAGGCATTCAATCTCAACCCACTTCGTCTTGAAAACATTCATAAGATTGTCCAGCATTATCGTATTATTGGCGAATGCAAAACTGCTAAAATGTTCTATGATGTTGCAAAAAATGTGCTCAAACAAAATATTCAAAAGGATAATTATTTGTTCTTGGCAAATGACGTATACACGTATAAATTTGAGTATGAATATTCTATTATTGCGTGCTATTTGGGTATTAAAAACATTAATGATGCAATTGTTGCGATTTTTAATAATAGCCCTGATTCAGGTATCATTTATAATACCTTTTCCAATATGAAATTTTATAAAGATGTTTTGAAACCCCAAAGAGTTGTTGATTTTAGCTTCACACATCATATAAATATACGCGACAAAGAAAAGGTTCCGTTTTATTCTTCTTCTGCTTCTTTATTGCCTAAGTCAGATAATAGTGGCTATATGATGAATATACGCTCAGTTAATTATTGGATAAACGTGAATGGTGGATATATGAATTGCGAAGAGTATATTTTTACTAACAATAAATACCTAGAGATAGACCGCAATTTTAACATTACACATGAAAAGTTTTTTGACGTGAACTTGGAGCCCAAGCATTATTTAGGAATTGAAGATGTTCGTATTTTTAAAAGTGATACAGACGACAACAAGCTGATTTATTTGGGTACAAGTCAACATATGGATGGAAAGATTGGCATGTTAATGGGTGATTATGATATAACTGCAAATTGCATTACTTCTAAGGAAATAAAGTGCGGGTTTAATGAAAGTTGGTGTGAGAAGAATTGGGTATATGTGAAATACAAGAATGAGAACCATATTATTTACAAGTGGGGGCCTCTTGATATTTGCAAGGTGAATCCCGAAACAAATAACATTGACTTGATTGAGTCGAGAAAGAACATGCCTAAAATATTTGAACACGTTCGTGGCTCTACTTGTGGATTTAACTATAAGGATGAGATTTGGTTTATCCTTCATTTGGTTTCGTATGATTCGTTGCGTAATTATTATCATATGTTTGCTGTCTTTGACAAAGACCTAAACTTCTTGAGACACTCTGCACCATTCTGTTTTGAGGACCAGTGCATTCAATATTCTTTGGGTCTTATTGTGGAAGATGATAGAGTTCTTGCTACATATAGCACTTGGGATAGAACTACTAAGTTGGCGGTTTATGACAAGAGTTATATTGATGCGCTTATTAAATATTAAATATTAAATTTTATGCTTACTAAAAATATACAAACATATTTTACAAAATAATAAAATATGTTTTTATTGTATATGGACATGGACCCATTTACAAATGGTAGTATTTCAACTATCATGGATGGTGGAATGGCCTATTATATAATTCGCCCAGGATGTCCCTTATTTAAAGCGACTAAAAATTCTGCCACCCTAGATTTAAGCCGTGGACGGCTTTCTTTTTTTGGCGTATACAATACGGACCCAGATTATATTGCATCCTATGAAAATGAATATGGAATTATATTTGCCTTTGAAACTACGCGTCAATACAAACTATTAGCTTTAGACCACCCAGCTACCAAAATGGCGTTATACAATAAAGTTCCAGAAAATATAAAACGAATTTTAAGGAGAAATTATGGATATAATACGACGTTGGGAAGCCGAGACTCTGAGCTTGTTTCTGACCTCGCGTTATCTCAATACTTGTGCACCGAAGGATATGAGGGTTATGCTACTAATTTTATGCAAACTGATACTGGTGAATTTCACCCAGAATTTATGATTTGTAATGTAGATGGTATGAGACCTCTAGGTCGTATAACTAATAACCCAACCAAAATTGCAAATATTTTGCGGAGGGGAGAGATAGACCAAGTTAGTCGCGACTTAAAAGTATCCCGAAAAGGCAAACAAAAACCCGAATCACCATATGCTACTAAAGCAAGAGCGCGACCTAGAGCTTTTGCGCCGACTAATCTTTTTCCCTCATATGATAGTCCTCCTAGAGCGCCATCTAGATTGAATCAGGAAAATATATCACCAAATTTGTTTAGAAGTCGCCTTTTTAGTGATGATTCCGATGATGAAGATAAACGTGGCGGGTCAAGAAAAAGACGTTCTTATAAAAAAAAGAAAACAAGAACGAATAAAAGAAAAAGAAGCAGTCGCACAAAAAAAGGCACTCGTAGAACACGTTAGAATCACACTATTCTGGCACTGGGAATGGGCGCTGATTCTTTTCAATAACCAATGGCTTAGGCATGTAAATTGGTCCTTTCTCAAAGACATTAACCAATTGCAATGTTTTCAGTTCAGGTGTGAAACATGGTTGCGGATTTACTAAATTCGTTGAATTAATGCCAAACAAAAAGGATTCAATATCGGGTGCGTTGTATGACATGGTATTCCACGGCAATTGGCCAGGATTCAATCCATTGCCCGCCCAATTTGTAGTGTAGGCTTGGCCATAGGCAGAATTTTTATAAGTTGTATATTGTCTAGATTCTGCATATTGTCTTTGTTCCAAACAATAGTTGCTTGGGGTATTCTTATTGCGTGTTGATGCCATTTATAATAGCACAAGATTATTATAATGCGGATAATAGTGCATTTATATTTTCTTCGGTGATATTTCCACTTTCTAAAAATTCACAAATGCATGGATGCGCTAAATAAAAAAAATCAAATGCAAATAGCCCCATCAGTCCAGTTTGCAAATCTTCACTGAAAAAGGTTGCGGCTGATTTTGTCATGCATCTAGTCAATTCGTGACTATGTTTCACTCGTTCAAACAACTCGCTGACTTCTTTGTTTATCTGCTTATCGTCAAATTCTTCTAAATTAAACGCACTCAAAAACTCGGTTCTGTATTGGTCTTCTTGAGCCAACTCATTTGCATTATCATTATATGTACACTTCAATAGCGTATTATACATATAATAAATCTGTTGTTAAATTTAAATTCTTTTTGGTGGATTTACATTTGTTTAGTCTCGGTGGAGCAATTGTCTCTCATTAATTCACGAGAAGGCACACCTCCGCGAATCCATCCAGGAGATGCTACACCTTCTACACTATAGGCAGGATTCGTCATTCTCTCTTTAATGTTGTTCATCAAAGGAGTATTGCTATATTGCATATAACTTTTTTCAGACAAGCCAGTTACACTTCGCTTGTTTGTAATCATCTCACCTTGCTGAATTTCCGATTCAACGATGGGGTCTACTGAGCCACGTCCTAAATAAGGAACGGTGGAAAACGGGCGCTGAAACAAGTCAATACGGCATTTTGGATGCGTTTGAATAGACCCAATTAATAATTGAGAGTTTTGGTCGATATTGCATCCTCCAGCACCAGAGTTGAATCCGCCCTTGTAGTTGATGCCAGGCTGAGTTGTTGCTAAAGCAATCGGCTTTTTCATGGAACAATCATTTGCAAAATAATTTTGAAGACTATAATTGCAGCTTTCTAAGGATTGAATACTTCGTTGGTCCATGCTACATCCATCGTTCCCGATGCGCGACATATTGTCAAAAACATAACTTGAAACATTCGCCATTCTATATTATATATATACTTGTATAAAAAAGTATTCAATAAAATACATTACTCGTGTATAATAATTATATATCACGTAAACAAACCATAATATAATTTTATAATTTTTATATTATGATTTTTCTTATATTATGATTTTACTTGTTATACTACTACGTCATTATAATTTCATGACATGAACTACAAATTTGCCATTAGTTAATGTTGTTGCAGAACATGCGCCTGTAAGGGTAAATGATATGTTTGTCGTTGCGTTTGTTCTAAACCTGTCTGCTGCAACACCGCCTGATATTTTGCTAGTGCTAGTATTATTGATACTATTAATGATAACATCACCAGCATTACTAAATAGCAATTGAGTAGTAGCTGCGGAGGCTTGGACATAGGCAGTTGTTGTGTTAGGATTTCCGCTTGCATCGGCACTAATAAACCAACTTACTGCATAATCCGTATTTGCTTCAAGCACAAATGGAACCACTGAAGTAAAGCTAGTTGCATCCACGCTACTAGTAAATGTTGTATTTGTCGACTTGGTTGACGAAGGGCCCACAGGACCAGTAATACCAGTAATACCAGTAATACCAGTTGGACCAGTAGGACCAAATCCAGTAGGACCAGTAATACCAGTAATACCAGTAGGACCAGTAGGACCAGTTATACCAGTTGGGCCAGTAGCACCAGTAATACCCGTTTCACCAGTAGGACCAGTAGCACCAGTAATACCAGTTGGACCAGTTGGGCCAGTAGCGCCAGTAATACCAGTTGGACCAGTTGGACCAGTAGCGCCAGTAGCGCCAGTTGGACCAGTTGGACCAGTGATACCAGTGATACCAGTTGGGCCAGTAGCGCCAGTGATACCAGTTGGACCAGTTGGACCAGTGATACCAGTGATACCAGTTGGACCAGTTGGACCAGTAGCACCAGTAGCGCCAGTTGGACCAGTTGGACCAGTGATACCAGTTATACCAGTAGGTCCAGTTCTACCAGTGGCACCAGTACCACCAGTTGGACCAGTGTCGCCAGTTGGACCAGTTATACCAGTAGGACCAGTAGCACCAGTTCTACCAGTTGTACCTGTAGGACCAGTAGTACCAGTTATACCAGTTGTACCAGTCGGACCAGTTATACCAGTCATACCAGTTGCACCATATCCAGTAGGACCAGTCATACCAGTAGGTCCAGTTCTACCAGTAGCGCCAGTACCACCAGTCGGACCAGTATCTCCCGTGTGACCAGTTATACCAGTAGGTCCAGTAGGACCAGTAATACCAGTAATACCAGTTGTACCAGTTATACCAGTAGGACCAGTTGTACCAGTTATACCAGTAGGACCAGTAGGACCAGTAATACCAGTTGTACCAGTTGTACCAGTTAAACTACTACCAGTAGGACCAGTAAAACCAGTATAACCAGTAGCACCAGTATTTGCTGCAGTACCAGCTTCACCCTGAGGACCAGTTGGACCAACCTGACCAGTTGTTCCAGTGATACCAGTAGCACCAGTCGGACCAGTTATACCAGTAGGTCCAGTCGGACCAGTCGGACCAGTGCGACCAGTTGCACCAGTATTTGCTGCAGTACCAGCTTCACCCTGACGACCAGTTGGGCCAACTTGACCAGTGGGACCAGTGGGACCAGTAGCACCCCTATCACCAGTCGCGCCAGTGGGGCCAGTGGGGCCAGTAAGACCTGTAGGACCAGTAGCACCCCTATCACCAGTCGCGCCAGTGGGGCCAGTAAGACCTGTGGTTCCAGTAGGACCAGTAACACCCCTATCACCAGTAGCACCAGTGGGACCAGTCAAACCAGTAGGACCAGTAACACCCTTATCACCAGTAGGACCCCTATCACCAGTAGCACCAGTGGGACCAGTCAGACCAGTAGGACCAGTAACACCCTTATCACCAGTAGCACCCCTATCACCAGTAGAACCAGTAGGTCCAGTAGCACCAGTAGGTCCAGTAGCACCAGTGGGGCCAGTAGCACCAGTGGGGCCAGTAGCACCAGTTGGCCCAGTGGAACCAGTTGGCCCCGTGGAACCAGTGGGACCAGTGGAACCAGTGGGACCAGTGGAACCAGTTGGACCAGTGGAACCAGTTGGACCAGTGGAACCAGTCGGACCAGTCGGACCAGTTAGACCAGTCGGGCCAGTTGCACCATAACCAGTAGGACCAGTGGGTCCAGTAGCACCAGTGGGTCCAGTAGCACCAGTTGGACCAGTAGCACCAGTCGGACCTGTAGGACCTGTTAAACTACTACCAGTAGGACCTGTAATACCCGTAGGACCAGTTCTACCAGTGGGACCTGTAAGACCTGTTAATCTAGCACCAGTAGGACCAGTAATACCAGTAGGGCCAGTAATACCAGTCGGACCTGTAGGACCTGTTAAACTATCACCAGTAGGACCTGTAATACCCGTAGGACCCGTCGGACCTGTTGCACCAGTATTCACAGCAGTTCCAGGAATACCTTGCATACCCGTAGGACCAGTAGGACCAGTAGGACCAGTAGGACCAGTAACACCAGTAGGACCAAGTGGAACCAATGTAGTACGAATAAAAGAAGCATTACAACTTTCAAAATAAAGTGATAAACATGCATGGGGGATAGTTGAAAAGGCTTTTAATCCAAGTAAAATTCGGGTATTTATGTCGCATAAACAAATGGGTTTAGAAACATATAAAGGCAAAACTACTTCAGTTGCTGTAGTTAAAGATGAATTTGTAATAGTAATTTTATCAGAGGCTGCAAAAGGATTCGGACTAAAAACCCCATCTTCATCTTGAAAATACAATGTCCATTGCAACGAAATACTACCCCCTTGTGCGGTTCTAACCCATATATGCATATCCCACATACCAGGAGGGACTATATTGGACGATAGTAAGCCTGGGATTAATGCAAATTGAACTTCTTGTCCACTAATAATATCTCCACCTGGTATAATAACATTCGGTACAGGTGTTCCACAAATATTATCATCAATAACAACAGATTTAATTGTGGGTGCGCATGTTTGATATAAATCTGTATCTATATTATAAAACTTAACATCATTGACCACGACAATTTCGTCGATATTCATAAACAGCACAAGACCACCAGCAGTGCCATTCATACCAATTTGGCCAGTTGGCCCAGTTGTCCCAGTTGGCCCAACCTCCCCTCGCGGACCAGTCGCACCTGTATCTCCACATGGACTTGGAGTAGGACAGGGTGGTAATGGTCCTGGACAAGGTGGTGGCGGGCAGGGCGGACGAGTATACCCTCGGATAGACTCTTGGTAAGCTCTATACCCTCGTGCGTCCATTATATATTATACTATGTATAAAAAAATGCAACTTATCTTTATTATCTAAACTTATATTGATTACTACAACATGTATATGTAATGTATTTATAATTACATATACATTAATCATTTATTGTTGACATGCTAAATACATGTTATGCACACCGCTTAATGTTACAATTTTATATGACATTTTTTCCATAATATCAAATAATTCCATATTTTTTGTCTTATCATTGCATTCAAATAAAATAGGTGGAAAACCAGACATTTTTAATGTATTTGCAGCTCCTTTCAAAACAAAAGATTCATTATCTTCTACGTCCATTTTAATAAATCCAATATCCGTTAATTGTAAGTTATCCAGCATATCTATCTGAATTGTTTCCTCCCTTAAGATGTCAGTTGTTGCATGAATAGAAGACCCGCCACCATCATTGCTTATAATTTTTAAAGTGTTTGTTCCAACTTGTTCAGATGACCCTAAACCAATATTCATACAAGTGACGTTTTTCAGATTTGACAAGGCGACACCACCACATAATGCATAATAAGTCATCTTTTGCGGTTCAAATGCATATACGTGTTTGCTTTTAGATGCCAAGGAGAGCGCATAGGTTCCTGTATGTGCGCCTATGTCCAACATTATCTTGTCAGGACTACAAAATTGTTTACACCATTCAATTAAAGTAGCCTCAAATAGTCCGCGTTCACAATAACATGAAATTAAATTGCGCGGTAAAATGTATGATATTTGATTGGAAAAACTAACTATATGATTTGAGGCATTGTCATCTACCAACCCATCGGGTTTTGATAAAATAAAATATGACGTTGACATTTTATTTTATTATCAAGTAATACTTAAGTATTTTATAACTATAATATTCAAAAATAGAGAATTTTAAGAATACATACTTGAAAACTCCCTAAAGCTAGGATTTTAATACAAAGTATATCTGTAATTATCTTGAACACATGCAATACCATCTCCATCACGGCAAGAGGGCATATCACCATATAAATATTGTGCAAACGCTCCTTGGTCATTAGGTATCTTGGTGCTTGGGTTGGAAACAAAGGACCTGTTTGATTGGTCTAAATAAAACTGGTCTGTTAAACTACCAAATAATTGATGATTGGTATTTTTGATACCAGGATTTAATAATTGAACAGCCTTTTTGGTATTCTTTGTAATATCTTCTAAAACATCTGGATTGAAAGAAGGGGGAGCAGATTTTCGTTCAGGGTCATCCATAATCTCTGTTAATAACACGTTTGCAAAAGGGTTTCTTTTAGTTCCCAACTGATAATCTGATTTCAAAACGGCTTCCAATGTAATTGGATTGATAGTTGTATTTGGCGCAGCCTCGGGCACCGAAATAGTAACTGGTTGATTTGAAAATCCTTCTGACTTTGATTTTACTCCAATCTGTTGTTTCCAAACAACAAAAATGGCACCAAGTGTAAAAATACCAATAGTTAAAAACTTCAAAGAACCAGTTATGGCGACTCCAAATATTGTTAAAACTATAACTAGACGAGAGATTGCATTTAATTTTTGCTCATAATCCATTGATGTTAACGGCCAAACCTCGGTAATATTATCTTTATTTAATAATATTGTTGGGTCATTTGTCCAAAATGGTGTTGTCATAGTATATATAATAAGCTACTTATTTTTTTTCATAATTCAGTGTATATTTTCAATACACTATTCAGAGTTCTCCTAAATACTATATTGTAATCATTATACAAGATAGTACTAAATATTCACGTGTGGGTGTGTCTACTTATTTCTTTCCTTTACCTTTTCCTTTGCTTTTGCTTTTGCCTTTATTACTAGATTTCGTTTTTGTATCAGTATTTTCCATGGAACTAAACATGGAATCTAATTCTGCATCCGACATTGCAGGTTGTTGAGGGGCTGGTGGTGTGTGTGGCATAGATGACGCCATTTCTTTTGCAACACGATTCATCTCCGCCTTTTGTCTAAGTCGCTCTTTCATTTTTTCCGTCTTCATGGCTTGATTTAATTGTGCCTCCATACCTTTCAAATCCACCTTGGCGCCATTTGTATTCATTCCCATTTTACTCAACATAGATTGAATATTACCCATACCAGGCATGTTTTTCATCTTATTAAGCATCTCGCTCGCCTCTTTCATCAAGTCAGATTCGTTAATATCCCCCGATTTCATGCGAGATTCCAATTTATTGCCAACATTCTTAACCAAACCCATCAATTTTCCAGGATTTTTGAACATATTTTGAAATACACCATTTACATCTGTTGCACCATTCATATCAAAATCCATTTCACCCGCAGTCTCCTCTGCAATCTCCTTTGCCAATTTACCTAATTTTCCAGTAAACATTCCAGATAAATGGTCATGCAATTGCTCTGCATTTGGCTGTGGAATTTCATTTCCATTTGCATCGGACTTATTTTCAAAAATACCCTTAATTTGTTCCAACGATTCCTCTAACTTGCTTTTAAAGTCGTCTTCGTTAATAGAATCAAACATCTTTGCGGTATCCCCAAACGCATCACGATTCTTTAAAGACCCCACAACAGAAAATAAAATCAACTGCAAGTATTTCCAGATTGTTTCACGAGTTGCATCGCTTATATCGTCTTGCCACAAATTCTTGAAATGAATAAAGGGTAAGAACTCAGTATCCACCTCCGAATCTTCTGCAAAAATTGAATCAGTTTGATTTAAAATATCAAAAAAACGGGGCGGATACTTCTTTAAACAATACTTGAAAAGAAACTGAATGCTTGATTCTTGGCTCTTTTTAAATGCAGCCTCACGCTCCGATTCATCTGGTATATGCGCAAATTTCTCTGGACCCTTCCACCATTTATCAATAAATAGACTATATTCGGAAAAAGTTGTTTTCATATCTGCAACAAAATCCTTAATAATCTTGGAAAACTCTTCTGGGATAGATTGAACTTCACTACTCATTTATACTTATATAGGGGGATTTATTTATATTAAACTAACCCGAAATTATTAATCTAGTTTTGATAAAACAAAACAAAAATAGATTTAGTTGCCGACATTTTGACTATTTATCTTATTGGCTTATTGGTTTATTGACTCATATTATACAAGTTTGAAATCTTTGTTAAATTTTGAATATATTTCATAATCTTAGCTTGATTGTCCGCCGACATTGTCTTTATCGGCATTCGTAGACGATCAATCGCACTTACGATACGTTCAGCATTCGGATTATTCGGAACAGCCTGAAGGTCATGGGTATAATCTTTATTCATAAAAAATGACAAATCACCTGCCTCAATTGCACTCTGATATTTACCTACCACAAGGGAATCCCAGCTCTTAATTAGTAGCTTTGGGTTCATCTTTCTTACCATACTAAAGGAATTCTTGGCGGATAAAATATCCACATCATCTGGAAAAACCTCATGAATATCATTCACAAATTCCATAAAATGATCGTTAAATGCAGTTAATAGAGTTGGGTTCGTCATTATTAATATATATATATTTATTATTTAAACCCTTTTCAAAAAATAAACAGACGTCTAATAATTAGATGAATTTATCACTTGAATTACTTTCTTTGAAGGTCCATTTCGCGTTGTTTCATTAACTGCTCTACTGTTAAATTCTCTGGTATTTTAGGCCCTTTATAATCCGTCTCATCTTGGGGAGTGCTAATAGTATCTGCATAATTTAATGAAACATAATTATGCATCTGTCTCATGCCTCCATTTCCCTTTGCAGAGAGAGCATCTGAATCCATGTCTAAAAAACTATAACTATCTGAAGTGACGCCATATGCACCTCCTCCGCCTAAAGCAAAAGCCATTGGTTCTAAATTATTCTGAGTCGCTTGTTTCACAGCGACTTCTTGTCTCGGCTTGAAAAAACGTAAAATATCCTCCCCGTAAAGAATTCGGTAATTATCGCTCAACAAGAGTAAGGCTGGCACTTTTGTAACCGATTCAGGCATCACTATTTTTTGTCCATTTTCTAAAATAATAAAAAGTTTATTTCCCTCTTTAACTCGTTTATCGATGCATATAAAATGCACGTCCTTTGTTACATTTGAATTTCCTATATTCTGCAACAACGATTTTGAATGTTGGCAAAAATTGCTATAATACAGGATTGAACTCATAGTCTATATGAAGTATTTTGAATAATCATTTTAACTCATTTTATTTAAAAATTGATTTTAAATAATATAAATATTCTTATGTATCATATATAATGAATCCACGGATTGAAGCTAAATCTGTTTCGGAAGACGGGGATGTCCTTAAATTTACATTAAGTGGGGTGAATGTCAGTATAGCCAATTCAATCAGGCGAACTATTTTATCCGACATTCCATGCGTTGTCTTTAAAACCTCCCCAAATGAAGAAAATACTGCAAACATTATCCTTAACACATCTCGTTTTAACAATGAAATTATTAAACAGCGCCTTAGTTGCATCCCGATTCATATTAGCGACCTTCAGATGCCATTGAAAAACTATTTGATGGAGGTTAATGTAGAAAATTTGACAGATACGATGCTTTATGTCACCACAAAAGACTTTAAAATTAAAAATTTAACCAACGGAGAGTATTTATCAGAAAAGGATACGCAAGCCATATTCCCACCTAGCGACCAAACAGGGTATTATATTGATTTCCTGAGATTGCGTCCTAAAATATCCAATGAAATACCTGGCGAATCTATTCATCTTACGTGTAAGTTCACTATTAGTAATGCTAAAGATAGTGGGACATTTAACGTTGTTTCAACATGTTCCTATGGATATACTATTGATGACGTAAAAATGGAGATTGAATTAGGCAAGAAAATGAAAGAGTGGAAGGACCAAGGACTCAAGACAGAAGATATTAAGTTTGAAGCAGATAACTGGAAGCTACTTGATGGGCTACGCATTACAAAACCAGACAGCTTTGACTTTATTATTCAAACACTCGGGGTTTTTACGAATCAAGAGCTGGTTCATAAGGCATGTGATATTTTAATACAAAAATTACTAGATGTTAAGAACGACGACGAATTGCAAATTACTCCTGCTCAAAATACTATGTCAAATTGCTATGACATTACCCTTAAAAATGAAGATTATACGATTGGCAAGGCAATTGAGTATATGTTTTATGCAAAATACTTTAATGATACGCAAATATTAACTTATTGTGGGTTTAAAAAGATGCACCCACATGAGTCTGATAGTCTTGTGCGACTAGCATATAAGGATGTTGTAGACAAAGCAATGATTAAGGGACATCTTGAAATTTGCATAGATTCTCTAACACAAATATTAGATAAAATCAAAAAGATGATTTAACAAAAAAATATAACAAAAATAAATAATTTTCGTGTTTAGGTTATTTATTTTTTATAAATGTTTTGTGTTATTTAATAGAAAAATTAGTATTCTATTAAATAAAATGAAATCCGACATCCAGGGGGATGGCGAAATCAATGTTTTTGTAGAAATCGCTAAGAATTCTCATATAAAATATGAGTATGACCATGAAAAAAAATCATTGATTTGTGATAGAATTCTACATACCCCATTTAATTATTTTTTTAATTATGGATTTGTTCCAGAAACATTGAGCAAGGACAATGACCCTATTGACGTTGTCATATTGATGGATGAAGAACTTGTGCCTGGATGTTCTATCAAGTGTAAAATTATTGGTTGTTTAGAAACAGAGGATGATAGTGGAGAAGACCCCAAATTGATTGTCTGCCCCTCCAAAAAAATAGACCCTACGTATGCTTCCATGAAAGATATTACTGATGTGCCTCAGCATACTTTGGACAAGATTCATTACTTTTTTTCACATTACAAGGACTTAGAGAATAAGCGTGTAGTTGTTGGAAACTTTTTGAATAAAATGGCGGCCATTGCCATTTTCAAATCTACCTTGTTGCCTACCTATATGTAAAATGCTGTATTTCAAAATAATACACTAATAAATACAAAATTTTTATAAACTATTGTTTTTATAAAAATTGCAATACTATAGAATAAAATTGATTTAATATTAAACAATACTAATATAGACAAACAATAACATCATAATGGAAATGAAACAAACCAAAGGATTAAATCGTAATACTATTGATAAATATTATACCAAAGATAGTGTTGTTGAATCATGTTTAACACTTATTACAAAATATTTACACATAGAAAAAGACGATTTATGTATTGAACCAAGCGCAGGTAATGGGTCATTTATTTCGGGTATAAAATTAATATCTGAGAATCATGTATTTTATGATTTAGAACCAGAACATACAGAAATTGTTAAACAAGATTACTTAACAGGTAATTATGCTGATTTTAATAAACAATTTAATAACATACATATAATAGGAAATCCACCTTTTGGTCGTCAATCATCATTGGCAATTAAATTTATAAAAAAATCTTGCGAATTTTGTAATAGCATTTCGTTTATATTACCAAAAAGTTTCAAAAAAGATAGTTTGAAAAAAACTTTTCCTCCAAGCTTTCATCTTATATTTGAAATGGATTTACCTGATAAGTCCTTTTTGGTAGATGGTGTTGAACATAATGTTCCATGTGTATTTCAAATTTGGCAGAAAAAATCGTATAATAGAGATGCATTGGAAAAATTAGAACCAGTCAATTTTAGATTTGTTCAAAAAACAGATAACCCAGACATTTCATTCCGTCGTGTTGGTGTAAATGCTGGAATTATTGACATAAATATTGATAAAAAAAGTATTCAATCTCATTACTTTATAAAATTTACAAATAATAAACCAATTGATGTAAATATACAACAATTGTCTACAATAATATATGATTTTAATAATACAGTCGGACCAAAATCCATATCAAAACAAGAACTAATAAAAAAATTTAACCCACTATTGAATTAAATTCATCTATTATTTACTAACCAACAAATTATAATTTATGTTTTTTATATTTTTATGTTTTTATATTTTTGTTTTTTTATTTAGAATACGGCGTCCTGATACTATCTCTGAAGAAATCATACCACCGCGAAATTCATTTGTATTACTTTTTGCAACTACTTTTGTAGGATTTTTTTCTATAAATTGTTGAAACCGATTAAATGAACATTGTAGTCTACTCTGGGTGCTATTACATTTTATGTCCAAATGAATTGCACCAGATAATACTTGTAATGTATCTCGGATAGAATACATTTTGGTGTATTCTTCTGCAGTTGGTTTTCTTTTCTGAGGAACAGACTTAACTGCCTTGTCAAGTTCTTCTATTTGAGAACGCGTAAGACTTCCAAATAACTCCTCGCGCGATGATGTTAAATCTATCTCAGTAATACTGACAACATTCTTTGTATTGTTAGCATCATTTTGATTGTAATAAACTACTACCATATGAATCGGTTCTCCACTACTAACCGCATCAAATACGCGCAAGCAATCTGCCATACAAACTGCATTTGGATTACATGATGCTTTTACTGAAACATTACAACTATCAAGACGATTGAGCTTTGCAGGCAAATCCATTTTGCTTGTATATTTTATCTCTTTTAGTTCTTCCATGGTCGCATGATAAACATTACAAATAATTTCCTTCTCCCAAGAAAATCCATGTGCCTGAACTTCTTTTTTTTCTACGTTTACTTCTGGAAATATATTCAGTTCAGTTTTAGCATCAATAATTGGTGCTAAAACTGATGCATTCATCTTACATAAACACTTGACGTATCCTTCACTTTTACAGCTAATACAAGCCATATTAATTTCTTTATGACCTACTAACAATTATTGTTTTCATTTCAATTTTTTTATGAGTTTTATGAGAATATACACATACCTTCATATTACCCAGTTATATTATGATTCAACCAATACATTTGCTGAGACGGATGTAGGTCATTCACGTATGCAATCACAAACGCTTTTGTAATGTGTTGTTGTTGCTCTTTCAAATTATCAATATATGTTCTATGTAAATTAAACATATGTGGTCTATATTGCGGAGGAAAATCAATCAACGGGCATGTTTTTTTCATATAGCATTGAATGTAATATTGAAAGATATTTTGTGTAAAAATGTGCATTTGGTTGCGATACGATGCAAACGCCTGTTTATGTTCAGGAAAATAATTCAAAAATTCCCCGACTTTGCCTTCTTTTCGCAAACACAAATAGTGATACATCAACTTGGGCTGATTCCCACGCAAGCGACGCACTCGCTCATATACTGGATTACGAATTTTAGCTCTTTCCCCAGTAAGTCGGTCACGCATCATAAAACCAAGACATTCATATGGCGTATTTATAGATGCATACTGCTGAATCAAATCCTCATAAGTCTCCCAACCATTATATATTGCTGGAGTCTTTACACACAAGGCCAGCTCAGGAGATACGCCAATATTCACAATATCATATGTATTTGTTTCTTCTACAAAGGTTATTTGATACACTGCAACCAAGTATAGCGTAGCATTCTGAAAGGGAACAACGATACGATTCTTGGGATGTTGCAAAACAAAACTATAACTATTCTTTTTATCAAGCATATCAAAGGTTAATCCTGTATTTTGCATAGCGTCCAAAAACATGGAGTAAAATGTATCAACATTATTTGTATAAAAACGCACGTTTGCACCAATCGTTTGCTTGGTAGCGACTTCCCAAACTCCTGCATTGAAAAATACATTCAACATGGTTCCCTCTACAAATTCTTCTGCGACCATGTTTTCGTTATTTGCATCCGCTGTAATTGGATGCGTCGCCATAAATGTCTCGGCCATGATGGATTTTGGTGGGGCAAATCCAACCACAACGCCTGCCTCGTTTATAATAACGGACCGATATTTTCCATATGTTGAAATTGCATCGGTGGTTAACATGTCTTTCTTGTAAGAAACTATGTTATATTGAATCTTAGAATTATGTGATACTACGGACTTTACCTTTAGTAAGTTCGTTTCATGCACTATGTCTAATATATTTGAAGGAATAGAATGTCTTGTTGCCATTATATACAATCATAATTAATTGTCTTTAAACTTGTGATATATTTAATTAATGTAAGTTGGGTATAAAAATTTCTATTATAAATATAGAACAGACATGTCAGATGACGAAACAATAATTAATAGTGATGTTCGTGATACACCAAAACAAAACGAAGTGCCTGAGGATAGCAGTATACCGCTATTTTTAGGGGATATTATCAAAATAACTGCACCAAACAATGAAATTTTTAATGAGCAAACATTTCTAATTGATTATATTGATAAAAATAAAATTATATTGATAAATACCACTTCACTAGAAAAAACAATGCTCAAAATACAAGCAGATGGTTCCTTGGGTGATGGAACCATTACATTAATTGATTTAATACAACGAAATCAATATCCTGGTTATGCAAGGCAAAATAGTTTGTTGCCTGGCATATGGGTAAATATTTATTTTGGTGGCGATGTTCCCGCCATTTTAACTGGAGAGATTACTAATCTAGAAGAAGATATGATTGAAATACGAACATATCCTGACGATGAAACAATTTATATCAATTTTAACTATTCTGGTATTCCAGAGGATTTACCCATTGAAATGTTTGAAATCCGTCCACCTCCAGAAAAAGGAACAAAGAAATCAAAGGTATCCAAAATAAGTCGCGTGGATACAGAATCTGTTGCGCCAGTCATTGTAGAAGGTGTTGAAGAAACGAAAGGTGAAGAGGCGGAACCAGAGAAAATTGAATCTCTTGAACGCGCAAGCGATGACGAAGAGCTTGATGCAGAGACGGCGCAGAGAAATCTTGCAGCAGAACAAGCCGACGTTGATGATACGCAATATGCAAATATCCCGCTTACAAGCGTCAAGAACCACGTACAACAACTCATATTACAAGGCAATGAAATCGTATTTAATACAGATGAAACACTAGGACAAATTACCCAAATGGTAGAAAAAGCCGACACTAAAATGCGATATAGCATTCAAGCTCAATGCGACGATTTGTTGGATGAAATGTTGTCCACGATTCCGAACTCACAAAGAACTAAAAACGTCTTACACAACATTCATATTATGATTGAACGATTTAAGCAAATTCGCACGCAGTTTTCCAAGTTAGACCAATATGGCAACGTGACATCGCCATTTATTAAGGGTGCTTCGTGGAAACCCCTTGTAGACGAATTAACCAAATTCAACAAGGCACTTTATTGGTTGCTTCCAGTTGTAAAAAATATGAAAAAGGTATATAATGTCGGCGATGATTCAGACGAACATCCTGATGTCATACCCATTAAAATGGACGACGACCTGCGTGCAATATTACAAAACATTGAATATTATAAATCAAATAGTTTTCCAGATGAACAAAATAAATACAGCACGTTGCTCAGCGAATTGAATTCGCAATTTACCCCGTTTGAACAAATTGACTCAGACAATACCCAAAGTATTTTGTATGTAGTGAATGTTGGCACCAACATAAATGCAATCGTTGATAATTTGGGCCAATTTTACTCTACCATCGCCGAAAACGACATGTTAACCACCAGGAAATTTATTATCCAAAAATATAATTTGGGCTTTACTAAATTGGTTGCAACTCAGATGACATCCAGCCGAATGATTACTGAACGCGTCAATGTATCAGAGCCTGATATTATGTCCATTCGTTCAATCGCAACTATGCCAGAACCAGTTGTGCGTTTCTCTCGTGTTAATCTTCCTGGAACATCCATCTTAGACAGAAGTAATCTAAGCGCCTCATTTCTAAACTATTGGCAACTATTGAAACAGAAAACTAGCGTACAAGACATAGTAGTAGATACGTTGGAAGGAGAGAACGAATTGGCTGATGAAAAATTTATCAGTGGTATCAAAAATTATGCGTTGAGCGTAAAACCCGCAGGCGTCAGTCGCGTTGAATTGTATAAGCAGTTTCTTGGTAAAATCATCCCTAAAACCAAAACGTTGTTTAATTTAACAAAGAAATATATAAATGGTAAGGTATCCTTCGTAGATGTTATTGATTATTTGGAGCCGTTTTTGGTATATACCAACGATTTGTCCTATATGCAATATGTTGAAATTAACAAATTCATAGACAAGAAGGTCTCTGAATACAATAAAACCATCGTTGAAAGGTCACATGCCTTTTTCACTTTAAAAACGGCAAAATACAACACTTCTCTCAATCCATCGGCTAGCGCCATTTATAACATGTTGAAACAAAATAGTGAGGTAGTTTTTCAAAACGGATATCAATATGATAAAACAGAGAAATTGGACAACTCTGAATTGCTAAGTAAAATAATAACGCGCGATTCTGGACGTTTGTATAATAGCGCGCTTGCGTTAAAAAGTGTTCCATTGATGTTTCCAGACAATTTGGCCTCTATTTTTGAACAAGAATCAAAGACCAATAAAGAACTACTTTTAGAATACTCCAAAAACAACAAGTGCAACACGTATATTCTCTCAAAGCAATATGTTTCAATGGAACAATTGGAAGCTGATAATGGGAGAGACATTTATTTTGATAAAAAGTTTGATAAAACAAGGTATTCCATCTTGGACGATTATCAAAAGGAAATGACGAGCAAAACACCTGAAGAATTTGTTGACTTTCTCATCGCCAAGTTGCAAAAAAGTGAAAAGTTGTCCTCGGATGATGCAATTTATCTTGTGGATACCTTGATTACTGGAATGAAAAAGGTATTGGACGGACAATATGCATTTATATTCAGCATTGACTCTAATGACGATGATTCTATTTCTTACTTTAAACGCGTAAATAATCGGTGGCAACTGGATAATGAGGTGGACAAGAGCCTTTTTGTAGCAGACGATGCTACGTTGTGTAATATTCAAAAGGATTGCATTGATGTGAATAATAAATGTGAACCAATGAACCTCAACAAAGCCGACTTACAATCCGCCGAATTGAAAAATATACTCAATGAATTTGACTCTAAATACCTTCTCTCAAAACAAGACCTAGAGAGAAAATACAAGGCAATATTTGAATATTATGAATCTATTATGCCCAAAATAGGAGAAATCCAATTCCATAACATGTTTCAATATAATAACCGCAAATTTGCGTTGGGTCTGAAATTGGGCGACAAGGGTTCGGATACTATTGTCTCGCCTTATGCTTCAACCTTGGACCAAATTATCGGACAATCCGACTTTGTAAAAAAGCAAAATGATATTATACGATTCGTTATGGAGTTCACGAGAGAAGCCTTGGAAAATACGGATGAAACTATTCATTGGCGCTATTGCATAAAAACGGGTGTTAAATTAATACCTTCGTTCCGATACACATTGGCCTCTGCGTTTATTAATGACCCAACAAATTATGGACGGGTTGTTGAATCTCTCAAACAAAGAATCGGTAAACTTGGCGATGATGGCGAAGCATGGGTGGATGAGCATAGCGGACAAGTCATTCAAGCTATTGAGTTTGACCAGGAAGAAGGATATACTGAAGAGTGTTTTAGAATTCAAAGTCGTGGTCTGTTGGAGCAAGACGCTGGCGATGCACTTATCGGACATCTTCAAGTTGCCCCCAAAGCGCAAACACACGAGATGCGGGTTTGTTCAAATATCATTAATGCGTTTTCTAGTAATATGGGTATTAATATTGAAGACCAACGCGAGTTTATCATTAACATTGCTACATCCATTTTTCTCTCTATGATGCCCAAAGAAGCCGCATATAATAAGGAACTAGAACTCGCGGCCAAGAGAGACAAAACACTTCCATCCTACAATGAATTATACAATTTTAATATTTTGTATATAACCATGGCTGCTTATCTCATTAGCATACAAGCTAGTATACCTTCCATTACCACAAGAAAAACGTATCCTGGTTGCATTCGTTCATTTGAGGGTTATCCGATTGATGGTACTGGCGATTTAAGCGCCGTCAATTATATGGCGTGCGTTGCATACCATACGCGTAGTCCAAGCGAACCATGGAAGGTGTTGATGAAGAAAAAACAGACCTTCATCGCAGAGAAATTAAAGGGCACGATTGAAGCGTATTTTAATACTCATCCAGATGTAGTACAGAAATTCCGCGCAAAAGCGGAATATTTATTAACTGCTCCTACCGAGGCGATTCCTCAAGAACATTCAATTGCAGCATGGCTAAACTTTTTACCTCCGCTAGTTCCTATCAAGATTACTCGTTTGGCTCCCCTTGCACCAGAATTCAAGGAAAAATTATTGACCGATTTGAAAACTGGAAATCATGCGCAGAGAGAAGATTTGTTGGTGGTTGCATCCAAGCGAATCATGTTCTCTCTTGCCATTCAAGAACACATTCAAAAAGTCGTTGATAAAAAAACGCCAGTTCTTACAAACATGGTGAATGACCCGTTCTTAGAGAATGCTTGTTGCAATGAAAAGGCCAATGATACTTCCACTATTGATTATTTTATCAATGAAGACAAGGAAATTAGTGCATACAACATGATGGTCCAAAACTTGTCAGACATATTGGAAGATATTGACTTCATTACCAAAGCGGGTTTGTTTTACAGCCCAATCAATACTAAAAACATTTATCCCCCTGTAAAACAAGAATTTGGCGAATCCACGATATACAAGGCATTCATCGCATATTGCAAGTTCAACACTATTTTCCCTGTGCCAGAGTATCTTGTTAGGTATTGCACCGAGAAGCCAGCCAACATAAAACCCAACGAATCCTTGAGTGAAATGATAGCAAAGCTTAAGAGCGATGGACGTAATTATACAAATGCATCTTTGATTAATTTATTCCAATTAGTCAGTCGCCAAAATATAGTTAATGCGTCGGTTATTATGCCTACTGGTGCACCTGTTCAGCGTATTCGCAAATTGATTGATGAAATTGACAATTCGGAAGAAGATACCGAGAGAGAAGCCATTCGGCTGGAACTAAGAAATAAGTTGGAAAAAAAATTAGATACTTTTGATTTGACGATTCAAAGCGACGAGGACAAGAAAAATAGCCGAGACTTCAAAAATTACATTGCGCGTGAAAATGATGGCATGCGTGCAAGTATTACCAAATTCATTTCTGATAATAATAACTTGCCTGGTTCCAAACAGAATAAAATAAACAGCATATTGCAAGACGTAGTATATTTCAACATGGAGGAAGGAATGCAATTGCCAGGTATCACGGATAGCAATGGCTATAATTTTATTCAACGTATCAAGGGATATGTTAACAATATAGTAAACATTTTCCCAAATATCATTCTTAACCAAGTTGATTATGAGAATACTACGATTCCAGGCTATTGGGGTCTCTCTAACACGCATAAAATCAATATTCACAACATTATCAAGGATGACTTGTCGCCTTTGCGCGCATTCTATTCTAAAAAGAATCTGGAGCCTGTTTTAAAAGCCATTCAAGAGAGATGTAAGCGACTAGTCATTCTTACGGATGATACGCCATACTTAACGGCTATACAAGACAAGGATTCAGTATTTGATAAAGATACATGTTTATTGTTGTTTGAGCATTATCTGCTTATTGCGTTTGCGGAATACATGAAACTCGCGACGGATGATGCGACGATGCTTGCTGAAGAAGAAACCGCTCAAGCTACAGGTGCACAAGAAACATTTGAGCTAGAAAATATTGATGACGATTTTGCGACGTCAAATATAATAACCAAGAATATAGAAGCGGAGTTATTATTACAAGGCAATTTGAAAAACTTGAAAACAAGTGTCGCAAACTTAATGCTTACTTATTTGAATTTGATATACGACAGCCAAGAAAGGATTGATTATTCTTATGATGAGGTTATGGACTATGTCTTCAAATTGAAAGAAAGAGAGAAGGATACTTTCACCGACAAGTTGAAACGCATGACGGATGAGAAACGCGACGTAGATAATATCTTGAAGGCGAACAGATTAGGCGACTGGAGCAAGGGTTTGCAGAAGGGGGTTACCAGATATGTTGGTAAGACTTATGATGAAGAAGTAGAAATCATGAGCAAAATCGCAAATATAGAACGTAGCACGGGTCGTAAACGCGGTAGTCTGGAAGATGACCCAGAGCAGTTGGAAGAAATAGATGCAGATGATATGGCAGATGCCGAAGTATATGACATGGCTGATATGAATGATGACTATGACGACGGCAATTTTGGTGCCGATGAGGTTGATAATCAGGGAGATTATGATTAAATATTAATATAATTTTTCCATATAGTTACGCATAGTTTACCAATATTTTATATAATATTAGTATAGTAAGTATGAACCGCAATTTTCTCCAAACAAATGTTGTTGCAGTCGCGATTATTTTGTTTCTTATATTTTATGGACTCGTCCAATACATGAAACCCTCCTTTTTGTATAATACCGACGGCAGTTTGCGTGTATTTGGTGTGGGTTATAGGAACAAAACGATTTTGCCCATGTGGCTATTTTCTCTCGTTTTAGCCATTCTATGTTATCTAGCCGTCTTGTATTATTTGGAGTTTCAACAATATGTATAATATCTGGGTGGTGTTAGTATTATGAATACATGTCTATTTGATGTAAAATATACATGTAATATCGTGTAAATATATATTTTGTTGGTATCTTAGTTGAGAGTATATGATATAGAATTGGCAATCGCATTTGCATTGTTAATGGCTTGTTGTTTATCCAAATACTGGTCATATTTAGCATTGGCTACTTTGGGGTCAACTTCACACGCCTTGTTTGCAATTTTATATCCAATAATGGATATTAACAAGATGGCCGTATAAATATACCAACATGCCTCACCAATATTATCACGCAGAACCACTATATCCAACAACGCCTGTTGTTTTTCAGGGAGGTCTGCTGCATCAGGATTTTTCATCAAGGGTGTTAATGTTTTCCAATATGACATGAAGTTGCTTGGCACAATTTGATTTATCAATATGGATATATTTCCAACCATTTTCATTACGGCCTCTGCAGCATCTTGCATGGCTTGCTTTTTTGTCTCGTCTGTGCCATCGCTTGCCTGTTTTATTTTGTCATTTATGTCAGTATCTACCAACATCTCGGCCAATAGCTTGTTCGCTGAATTAGCAACTGCATAATATCCAATTACGTCAGAAAACGCACTTTTCATGCCAGGAAAATTAATCATTACCGCGATGAGTATGCCAAATATTGCAAGCCACGGACCAAACGTTATCAACGCAGCGTAGCCTAAATTTGCTGTCCACCCTCCACCGCATTTATTTTCCAGTGTTGACATATTAATGACTAATTGAAAAAGAAAGACTGCCATGAAATAAATACCATATGACTTGTATGGTGAGGCAGGACTTGATAAGGTATCAATCGTTGGTTTAGGCTTTCCGTAAGCAAAGAATAAAATGGTTATTAAAATAAATATGATAATATTCATATAGGTATTATCCGAACTTGATTCATCCGCCATGATAGTATAGATATTGTGTATAAATTATTTTACAATTATAAAAGTATATTTTAACTAACCATCCATGAATTACGACGAATTTTCTAAACCCTTGTTGGTTGAGCCAGGTATCAAGTATTTTCTACACGAAACTTTGAAAAAATGCAAGGAATACAAGGAGCAATATAATAATTATCTTTACAACGCTGGACTATTTATATTTTTTACGCTTATTTTAGGAGCAATTCTATTATACAAGTATAGAGGCAAGCTTTCAACGGAAGAAATGCAACAAAGGGACAGAGAGAAAAAGCAATACATTTTGTCTAAAATCAAGAATTTCCAGGATGCAAAACGTATCGCCCATCAAGAATTAATTACCAGTCTTCCGAATTGGGATAATGAATATGAACTAATATCACGTAAAATAATATAAATACTATATAAATGAACGGCGACCAAGAACTATATCGGGCGTTGAATACATATTATAGTCTTAAATCTGAGTATGAAGACAATGTGGATAAACTAAAAAAACGAATTATGGAAAATAAAACATTAAGCTGGAAAGAGAAACATAAGGAGTTTCGAAAAATAAAGCCCAAGTGTATTAATTGCAATCGCCCCGTCGGCACTATTTTTGATATTCGGTTTCAAAAGGATATTGACTCTAGAATTGCTAAAGCCATGTGTGGAGATAGGACCAACCCATGTGCTTTAAATATAGAATTAAATTTGGGAAAGATAACAAATATTGAAGACCTATTACATGATAGTGAGACCAAAATCAGAGAGATACGTCGTGAAATTATCAAGGATAAGAATGACCTATTATTTGGGTATGTATCCGCCCCTGATGCGATTGCCAAGTTTGACAAAATTAAAGAGAAAATGGCCGATGCAAATGCGAGCTATGAAATCATCTTGAATACATATGTCTCCATAGTTGATAATAAGGAAGTAAAGGAAAAGATAAACAAACTTTTATTGGAGACTTATGCGGATATCCAATCCACACACGAATTGGTGAATAAATATGAGAGAGAACAAAACGTGGATTTTATAAATGATTTGGTTACGATGTATATCACACAACTAACGCCTAAACTTGTTGAGCTACGGCAGTTGTTGTATCCGTATACTGCTGTTGAAAAGTATGACAATACGTGTGTTTTAATTCAGCGAAAGATGGAAATAGAGGAAATGGAACGAGATATGGCGACAACTTCTCAAGGGGTCATTCATTTTGACGTTGGCGACAAGGTTCAATTACGGCCTGGGGCTCCACGAAGCCAACCTCAAGAGAGAATTGAGCAATCTTCCAGCAGTGGTGAGATTGAGTTTGACGACAATGATGAGAATACTGATGAATAAATTGCACGATTGTAAAATAATAATGTCCATAATTGTATATAGGAATTATGTTTATGAAATATATTTCTCTACCCGTTTTTTTAATAAGTTTAGCATTTGGTCTATTTTTTGTGTATATTTACGGCGAAGATTTAAAACCAATCTACGTGTATCCCACCCCTGAAAATGTAAACAAGATATTGTATCAAGACAAGGCCGATAATTGTTTTCAATATAAGGCAATGGAAACAGAATGCACCGCTGATGCAAAGGATTTATCTGTGCAGACATAAAACAATTCAATCGCGAATGTTTTCTCATGGTATAATATATGATGCATCTTGGTAAATTGGTACATACACAAACTGGAAAATATGTTTTATCTATTATTTTAGGGCTTGGGTTGGCTTCTTTCTTTAGAACGGTGTGTAAAGGAAAAAATTGCATTGCCTTCAATGCGCCACCAATTGAAGAAATTAAAGATAAAGTATTTAAGTATGATAATAAATGTTATAAATATGAACCCACGCAAACCAAATGTGATAAAACCATGAGAATCGTCCCATTTTCGTAAATATTTACACAAAGTGCATGAAGTAATTGAATTGCGTAAATATAATTCATCCATCAATATTTATGTAATATATTATGTCCAACACGACAAATATTTTTGATTTACCTGTTGACCCTGCAGGCGGAGGTAGTGGCGGAGGACCAGTGCAAAACATGTCATTAAATGCAAATGAAGTGCGACCTGTGCAACAACAATCGCAACAACCTCCCAACTTAAATACAAGTGGACCGCAACCTTTAGACCAAACTACTATAAACCACATCGTCAGCGGTATTCAACAGGCAAGTAGTTCGGGTGCAACGCAATTACCCTCACGCGACATACCTACGTCTACCAATCATATTGCTCAAGATGTGCAGATTCAGGCAAATTATGTGCCTCCTCCCCCTCCGCAACATAGCGATTATATCCAACAATATGAGGAAAACAATGATATCGTAGATGACTATTACGACAAACAAAAACGCAATGCCTCGCTTGATAGTATGTATGACGAATTGCAAACCCCCTTGTTGCTCGCCGTATTGTTTTTCTTGTTCCAGTTGCCGTTTTTCAAGAAATATTTGTTTGCATATATGCCGATGCTATTTTTGAACGACGGGAATTATAATCTATATGGATTTGTTTTTATGAGCGCCTTTTTTGCGCTTGTTTATTATATCTTGAGTAAAACAATGAATAACCTCAATAATATCAGAGCACAATAGGTATGATGTATAATATAATAAAATATATAATGGAGACCATATATTTTATGTGGGGTTATGTGGGATATGGGGGCAGGCGCGGATATTTAGAGATGTACATTCGGATTATAATTGCCCAAATGACATAAACGATGAAATTCTGTTTGTCCTTGATGATTTGATTTATCGTCGCCTTCTTCTACCGCCAACATGGGACTGATTAGAGCTCGTTTTCCACATTTTGTAATTGTCCAATCAGGATTATAATGAACTTTTTCCAATTGTTCAATGGCAAATTCAATCGTGTATTTGTTGAGTAGGGTTTCAGCATGTTTGCGCGAAATCATGTACATTTGACTCCCCCAAATATCATCTGGATACCCGTGATAAGTATAATTGTCAGTCGCCTTTAACATTGGAAAATGCGGGTTTCCGTGAAGTCCATATGGATACAAGTATCCCAGCATTAATAAATCTAGGTCCAATGATTCAAAATCTTGTATAATTTTTGGTAGATGTTCGTGCAAATGTTTGGATATGTGTATATCGTCTTCACATACGATGCAATACTTGGCAGATGTATTCTCGTAAAAATTGCGAATTGAATCTAGATGTTGCAACATAATTGAGCTTGTTCGCTTATAAAGAGGCGTGTTTTGCAATCGCGCGTCATTCTCGTAAACGGGATTTACAAAATGTAAATCTATTCCAATTTGGTTAAACCGCGAAATCATTCGCGCCTTCCTCGCATCGTCCTTAAAATTAATTACGTAAAAAACAACCATAGTATATGGTATATACTCATATCTTTAATATAATTATAATTATAAAACTGCATAAAAAAATATTCTATATATAATAAAATGTTCATCAAGAATGTTGCGTTAGTTGTTGCGTTATTCGCAGTACCTGCTCTCTCAAAGTCGGTTAGAGAGAAATTTCAAGATTGGGTTGACCATTTCGCCATAGATTTTGAAAACACGATTCATTATGAATCTACCTTGACAAAGTGGATTGAAAATGACAAATATATTGAGGAAATGAATAATAAAAATTTCACCTATACGCTAGGCCATAATCATTTCTCTGGTATGGATTCCGTTGACTTTAGCAAATATATTGGATTGTCTGGAGCTTTTCCGCAGAACAACTACCTTGGTAGCTTAAGAGGTTCTGTTGATGCTGATATTAAGGCTCCTGTGAATGTTCATAACAAAATGTCGGAATATAAATGCTTGAAGGGTTGTGTGGATGATTTCGCCGAGAGTGAAAAGATGGAATCTTTAAAGTGTGTGTCTGATTGCATTGAGCGTACTAAGTCTTCCACTGCATCAAGTGTAGATTGGGTTACCGCTGGTGCAGTGACTCCCGTAAAGGACCAAGGACAATGTGGCAGTTGCTGGAGCTTCTCTACCACTGGAGCTTTAGAAGGCGCGTATTATACTACTTACGGAACGCTCCCATCCTTTTCTGAACAGCAATTGGTTGACTGCGATAATCGTCAGCATGGCGGCAAGGACATGGGATGCAACGGCGGACTCATGGACAATGCTTTCACTTGGATTAAGAAGAATGGCGGTCTTTGCACGGAGGTCTCGTATCCTTATGTATCTGGCACTACCAAGACTGCAGGCACTTGCCAAACTACTTGCTCTGCGGTTAAAAATAGCGCCGTTGTTAGCTACACGGATGTTCCGACAAAGTCTGATAGTGCGATGATGCAAGCGCTAACTCTACAACCCGTATCCGTCGCAATTGAGGCTGACCAAAAGGCTTTCCAGTTGTACAAGTCTGGGGTTTTCACTGGTGAGTGTGGCACCAATCTTGACCATGGTGTGCTTGTTGTTGGATATGGAACCATGTCGGGCACTGATTATTACAGAATTAAAAACTCATGGGGAACCACATGGGGCGATGCTGGTTATATCTATATTGGACGTGGCTCTCAATACAACGATGGCCAAGGGCAATGTGGTGTCTTGTTGTCGGCTAGTTATCCTAGCTTGTAAATCTGTTTTACACCTGATTAAAATATAAATATATACATTTTGTAATTCATATATATTTAGAAGTATCAATTTAGGATAATAATTACTAGCTCGGTAAATAATTTGGATTGTTTATATGTAGCAACTAATATTGTAAAATTAAAAAGTAAACTTTGTAATAACTATTTTTTAATAATATGATTTTTAGGATTACGACTTAAAAAGTTTTTTTCTTGTAGTATATTATAAAATGTCGGATATTACGTTTACGTTCAACAACGCTAGTGCAAATGCAACCTTCACCTTTGTTGGCGCGACTACTCAGACGTGTTCATACACAATTAATGGAGCTGGGCTGGTTAATGGTCAATCAATGAGTGCTTTTACCGTTGCACTTGGTGCAGGTTCCCAAGCACTCAGAATATTTAACGTATCTCCATCAGGAATTACTTCATTCACTATCTCAAGTAACGTTATTGATAATTTAACTTCTGTTGCGACTAGTGATACCACTAATTGGGGATTGGGTGGAAGTCTAAATAGCTTTTCTACTTCATTTCAAAACGCAACTAGTTTGACTAGTGTTCCGTCAAATATTCCTGCAACCGTAACAAATTTATCAAATATGTTTAATAATTGCCCAGTCTTTAATCAAGATATTTCAGGGTGGACTGTTCAACAAGTAACTAATATGGCAGGTATGTTTAATGGTTGCACTGCCTTTAATAATGGTGGAGCGGAACTATGGAATGATGGTAATGCTCAACGAAGTCTTGCAAATGTAACCAATATGGCAAGTATGTTTGAAAATTGCGTTGCCTTCAATTCAAATATTGGTTCTTGGAATACATCTGCTGTAACTAATATGTCAAATATGTTTTTGGGATGTACTATTTTTAATGCCGATATTACTAATTGGAATACAAGCAGTGTAACTAATTTCACAGGCATGTTTGGTGGTGCTGCTATCGCATTTAACCAAAATATTAGATATTGGTCTGTAAGAAACGATGCGACTCTAACAAATATGTTTTCAAACCCAAGTGCATTCAAAACTGCGTACTATCCAACTACTCCTGGTTATAATGGAAGTGGCGGTAGCAGTGAAACCACCCCATTGTACACATTTTTCAACCTAGACCCTCTAACAAGATACCCCTGCTTTATGAAGGGAACTCAAATCTTGTGCTTCCGTGGTGAAGAAGAGGTCTATCGTCCCATTCAAGACTTGCGAAAGGGTGATTTGGTAAAGACCTACCGCAACGGCTACTTGCCCATTCATATGATTGGCACGTCTGGTTTGTCTAACCCTGGCGACGATGAACGAATCACCAACCGATTGTACAAGTGCAGCAAGGAATTGTATCCTGACTTGTTTGAAGACTTGTACATTACTGGATGCCACTCCATCTTGGTGCCTTCTCTTACTGACGACCAGTGGGAGAACACCAAGGCAATCTTGGGCAATGTATACATTACCGACAATCATTTCCGTTTGATGGCATGCGTTGATGAAAAGGCTCAACCCTACAAGAGGGATGCCATTATTGATATCTATCACATTGCCCTTGAAAATGATGATTACTACATGAACTATGGTGTTTATGCCAATGGTTTGTTGGTAGAGACCTGCTCTAAGCGCTATTTGACTGAGTTGTCTAACATGAGAATCATCGGTGAGGATGAAGCTTGCTATGATACTCCCAAGGTGAATGTGTTCCGCGAACTTGGTGGTTTTGTTCAATCTTTTTAAATGCCAGACCAGTTTATACAACACGAAATCTAAAACAAAATAAACATTAAAA
>SXGQ01806653.1_pt1 | contig 31124 bp, 61 predicted proteins | sample 3178371 | NCBI WGS metagenome assembly SXGQ01 (sample SAMN11356859, study PRJNA531348) | freshwater metagenome | isolation source: freshwater sample F1-20 | place: China: Fuxian Lake, Yuxi | collected 2017-12-25
GACATCCCTGGCACGCTGGACGTCACTGGCGCGGCCACTTTTGATGCTGCAGTCACCGTTACTGGCACGGCCACGTTTAACGGCTCGATTGTGCTGGAAGGCACGACGGCTGATGCGCATGAGCTGACTCTGGCATGTGATCCAACTGCCGACCGCACTTTTGTTGGATCTCGTTCAATTTCTATGCTTTTTAAAAAAGAAGTACTGAATCCAACTAGGTATGTGCTTGAGTCAACACAATGATCAAACAATGCAGTTAGATCTTTATAAGAGTAATCACTAAAATGATGTACCACTAAACAAGAATATCCGTTTTTCCTCAACACATGAGCACATTTATATGCTCCAATGGAAATTGGATTTACCATATTGTCAGTGAGGTCTGTAAATATGATTACATTAAACATACTATGACTCTGTTGATCAATCAACGTAGATGTGTCTGCGGTTCCAAGTGTCCCATACCGTGATGGCTGTCCACTCATGTGCCCAGGTCACAAGAAATCGATCAAATGCCTGTTGATGATGAAGCATCATTCGGTTGCCAGCAACAGTGGCATGCTCAATTTGATGTCGGCGTATCCAAGTTTTAAACATGGGTTCTGCTTGATTGTTGTTACGCAACATCACAATGTACAGTGGTTCAACTGCACGGTACGTGGGTATGGACATTAATGGATAGTGGTTCCTTGGGGGACTTGAGCAGATACAAGCTCATGCATATTTAATTCTGTAGCCATGCGGGCAAAATTTTCATCTAGCTCAATGCGCTCGTCGTCATGCAGTCTGGCATGATCTTCATCCACGCCCAACAGTCGCATGATGGCACCCACGTGTGCTTCTGTGCGTCCGTTGATGTACAGCACCGTCATAATCTGAAACATCACTGATTTGGCATACTGGTAAATGGGGTCATCATCAAATTCGTGCATACAGTAATTATCTCTTTGAGCAGCCAATAAAAAACGCGGTCAATGACCGCGTTGTGGGAGCCCGGTAGATTAGGCGTTGGTGCTCTCAACTGCATCTGACTTGACAGTTGCAGGAGCACTCTTGGCCTTGGCACTCTTAGCAGAGACCTTGACTTCGCCTTTCTTAGCCACCTTGCTCTTTTCAGCCAGCTTATTAGCCACAGCATAGCCTTCATCACCACCAGTGATGCCTTGTGCCTGCAGGTATTGCAGGGCTTCCAACTTGGTCATTGCCTGGGGCAGTTCAACCAAGTTGATGTTGCTACAACCTGCCTTGTTCAGGATCTTGATACGAGCCACAAGATCATTTGCAAAGCGGACCTTGACGGTGCCATCTTTGTTGGTTGCGGTGCCTGCTACGGAAAAAGTTTTGTCATTTGACATGGTGTTGCCTTTCAAAGTTGCCTAAAGTTAAGTTACGAAACATGCTGTGCTTCAGCATATCCAAATTATACAATAAAACGGTATTTGTGTCAACCACTTTTTGCACAATCTAGATTGGGTTTGCCCGAATTACTGGGCCAATTCTTTGCTTTGTTCTTGGATGGTTTGGACGCCTCGGTCAGCAATTCGAGCAATGCCCGAAAAGCCCACTGACGCCACAACCAAGCCTAGTACAAAACCGATAAAGATGTTTTTCATTGAGATTTCTCCTTGGAATAAAGTCTAGCAAATTCTGTTTGCATGCCGGTAAGATCTTTTCCAAGTTCGTCGCGAGCATCGTGAAATACTGAGCACCCGGTTAATGCCAACACAATCAACAGTCTCATAGCACCCGAACCCGGTTGAGTTGAGTCTGGCCATCCCTGTGTGCTTTCACAGTGCCTTGCACTGACAGCAAGGTGCCGGTGTTGAGTGGTTCACGGATGGCGAAGAACACTGTTTCATTTTTGTCTGTGACAGCAGTGGCATAGTAGGTGTTCCACTTCTGACTGAATATACAGCGAACAATGTCCACGTTGACTGTGACCTTGTCACCTACTGTGCCAATGTAGCCAGCAGTCTGGTTGAGTCTGTCCTGTTCCTCAATGCGCTTCAGCGCACGTTGATGGCTGTTGGGCAAACAGGCCACAGTGGCCAGTTCTAATCGATGCGCCTGCGGAAAGAATCTATCTGTGACAGCCACAATCTTCATCACACTGCGGTCAAAGTCTGTGAGTTTGTTTTGCAATGCGCGGAATGTCATGTCATTGGAAATGAATTTCAGGCACGCCTCGCCTGCTGAACGATCCGCATCAGTGATCATGAAAGGATTTTCCAATGCTTCCATCATGATGTTGCGATTGCTCTTGCGTTTCAGTTGCACAGCAGTGGCACTCTCAGAGGGCAGTTCCCACTCATCTTGTTTGATGTAGGCACCATTGATGCGTTGTGCATGGCATGCGGCACCCCACACATCGCTGATACTGTAGCCACGATGTCCACCACCGGCACTGCGGCGTGATGTCCACTGGCGTTGCACAGGTCCTTCATCGTCCTCGTGACCCAGACGTTGTACGTCCCGGGCTGTCATGTTGGTCACATCTACAAACATAATTTTCCTTTACTTGGTGCTGACACCAACACCACGGAACACACCACCAATCAACAACATGGCCAACCATGTGTCAAAAGTGTACGAGATTGCCAGCACAGGGAACAATGTGTTCAAGGCCCAGATGCTCAACAGCGGTCCGGCAATCACAATGGCCACAATGACTACAAGCCAAAAAATTAACTTTGCAGTATCACTCATTTCCGTCTCCTTTTTTGCTTTGTATGTACGTATTATAGCATTTGGGCAATTATTGGTCAACCGTTTGAGCTTGCAATGCATCAGCCAAAACTGTTAACTTTGTGCTTAATGGGCCGGAGCCATAAGTGTCACCACAATACCATGTACCATCCCGCATGATATAGTAGTACTCGGCGCCTGAGTTGTCACATTGTACCAAGAACTCGTCAAAGGTTTGAGCCACTTTGAACTCAACACCTTTCTCGCCGCGGTCACGACCATAAAAGGTACACCAGTTTTCAGTGAGTACTTTGAATGCTTCAACTTCATAAGCAGGCAAGTCAAATTGACTAAACGCATGTTCCTCGCCAATTTCAGGACGCAGGCTCGACAGGTCGCCCAAGGCCACTAAGTGGTTGGCTCGAGCTGAGTCATAGTGCTCTTGCAGGATACGACCATTATGCTCAAGATAGCCGTCCCAATGACAATAAATGCTTTTGACTTTGTCACCATGCATGACACCAATTCGACTACGTGTTCCCATGTTAAGCCACCTCCTTCGGTTGTTGCAAAAATCTATACTCTGAAATCACGTCTGCTGGATAGTCCTCATCATAGCAGAAATAGTAACGAGCGGCCTTGGTGCCATCACGTTGTTTCATTATGGCAAAGCCAGCATCCAAAATTTCATTTTCTGTCACCAGCCCTGAGGGCAGTTGTTCGGCAATACTTGTCATGTTTTGTTGTTCCTTTTTGCTTTGTATGCCATTATTATAGCATTTGGCGAATTATTGGTCAACCACTCAAAATGTAACACTCAAGTATTACCGTGAATTTATGCTGTTCATGAACTGGTTCATCATGCGTTGTGCCTGTGCCATGCTTTGTTCGGCTGTGGGTTGTTGTACACAACCGGCTACCACGCCGGGTTTTTGGAATTGTGCCAGGGCACGATCACAGTCGGCTTGACTTGAAAACTGCCCTACGTTCTGCACCGAACTGGCAAAGATCACAGCAATGGTCCACATGTTATTCTCCAAATTCGTACATGTACTGAGCCATGCTGGGGTCCAGACGCACAAGGTCTTGAGCCGCTGATGTCAATGCACGATAACGAGCCTGTACTTGACTACGTGGCAGTTCACCATCGCAACTCAAATTTTCAGGGCTGAGTTTGCAGTCAATCATTTCTGCCACACGACGACGACCTGCCACAGTTGTAACTTCGTAGGCCACAAACCGGCCGTTGAACATGCTGGACCAATCGTTTTCTTGCTTGATCAGTGTGTTGAGTGCTTTCATATCTGGCTCCTTGTTGTTACAATATGTCCATATTATAGCATTTTGGCAATTATTAGTCAAGAATAACCCTGCTGAGTGCAGGGTATAAAAGTTAATACTAGAGCGTTACATCATGCTCGACGCCGTTTTGTGCGTGGTGCAAACTCATTGGTCACGTACCACTTGATCAAACTGCGTTGAATCATTGAGATTAAATCACCTTGTGCGTCTGGCACTACAAAACGCACCGGGCATCGACCCCAAGTGCCTGTTGCAACAAAATCATAGTAATAGCGTCTGTGGGCTGAGTTGTCTGGATCAAACATTGTCCAGGGTCTGGCATTGAGATGCAACATTGTCATATTTTTAGGCTTTCATACTAGAGTAATAATTAAATGGTCAAAATAATCATAATGATTTTGCAGAGTCCAATTTGCCAGATCAATTGCAATGCCATCATGGGTTTCAAACTCAGCATCAAATACTTGAGTGTATCTTTGAAAAGGCAACCACATGTTGGGTGTGGTCGCGGCCCAACCAGCATCTTTGAGCAACTCATGTTTAATCCTGCTCAATCTAACTGTGGGCGCATTCAACGCCTGTTCTACTGTGACAGTACTGGACAACAATAGATCTCGTATTCTAGCAGCCGGAATTAGATGCTCAAAATCACATTCTTCATCCGCACCAACTTCGTGATAATGTGCCATCATTCCATCACGTTGTTTGATACAGTATTCGTGATAGCGGCGTAGATAAGTGTCAATGTCATTGCGAATTTCTCGCAACAGTTGTTGATCATTTTGCACTGAATTGTACTCTGCCACAAGACGGGTCAAGTTGCGAGTGCAATAACTGGCCACGGTTTGATAAGTTTCCGCAGTGCGTTTGGTCTTACCGTATACAGGTGCAGTAAACTGTTCAAGTGATTCTTTAAGCATGTTTTTAGGCTTCGGGAAAAAGACCAGGGGCAACATTGCCGGCTTCAATACCCATTTTAGCACCTTCTCCGTGGTAGGGCAAGTTTATTGTGCCACCGTTGCGCAGATACAACTCTCGTAAAAAGTTGGCCATGGCACTGGGCGCACTCCAAGTTGACCCAGGGTTGACGTGTTCCCATTGCACTTTGCCTTTGGCATGTATCAAACTAGAACTCTTGAATGTGGGCTTGATGGCTTCCAGCACAGACTTCATCCAACCTGGGGGTAACTTGGTGTTGGCGCTGGTGCCTGAAATTCGATGCAGTTCATACAATCCAATGTACACACCCTGATCAATTTCTTCTTGCATGGGAAAGGTGTCTTTGATGGCTGACAGTATGTTCAGCAAGATTTTGCCAGAGTCATCAATCTCAATGCCTTTTTGTGCATACTTGAAGTGGCTGAAGTAGTAATCGTTGTCGCCACGCAGATTGTCGGATGCACGTGATCCTTTGTCTTGCAAATCAATGCCAGCAGTATCAAATTGATCTTGCATGGTTTTTGCGCGAACAACCTTGATGTCACGGCTGCCGTTTTTGTAACGTACCAAGGCATTGCGGTGCAGGTCTCCAGGCGTCAGTCGTTTGACTCCAGTGTCGTTGAGCATTTCAAATGCGTAACTGGCAAAATTGGGATCATCTGTTTCGACCACTGCACAAGGAATTTCTGTGAATCCCAACAAGGCCGCGGCCAACGTACGGTGTTGTGCATCATACAAATAGATGTTGGAGCCTTTGATGCGGCATGCACTACCTGGTGAGCAGATACGTGCGTCCCACTTTTTCATGATATTGATCACATGTTTGTGGATCACATCACGTTGTACCTCATAGTCAATCCATAAGTCCTCAATGGCAATCATGGTACTGTGGGGGAATAGATGTTCAGATGCTTGCGCACGGGCCCGCCATGCATCAAGCTCTTTTTGAGTTACGTTGTAATGAGCCTTGAGTTGGCGTTCAACTTCAGCCACAACTTCTGTGAATTTACGAACCAGGCGTTTTGCAGCCATTTACTTTCTCCTTCGTTACTGGACACAATGCCAGATTGGTTAATGAACACTTGTATTATATAGCTAACAAATTTATTTGTCAACTATATGCTCTGCGACCCCCGGCGGTAATTTAGTGCGTCATCTCTTGGGTTGCCCCGCAAATCTCACACACCCTCCACCCGCTCCACGACAGGGTCCGTTCTCGCATTGCCAGCGCCACTTCGGTAGGAGTGGTACCACCCTTGAGAGTCACCTCACTTCTCATCCTGCGGGTCACAGTATCCGCGAACCAAGCGGAACGTTCTTTTAGGTGATTGCCACCCGGTGTTTTTCTGCCCGGTCACTGTGCATGCAGTGTCCCAAGCGTCGAATTGTGTCAGCCGCGGTCTGCGGACTGGCTTCGAACATTTCCCTGATATCGTCAGCAGTGATGCCATCAGTGGCTTCCACAGTGTAAATCTCATAGTGACGTTGGCTGTTGAATCTAGCACGTTGCAAGAGATGATTGTAGTTGGGAATTGCACTCTCACTCACCGGTTCGCCTTTTAACTTTTGCCACATGCGCCGTTGTTGGTCTTCAGTGACATCCACGCAAAACTCCAGTCCAAGATTGTCCCAGACCACAAGAAACTGATGGCTCATAGTTGGAACTGCCGCAACACGTCACGGGCTGAACTCAAATCCTCAACTTCATCCATGAGTTCTGCTTCTTGCACCAATAGTTCTGCTCTGGCCTCACGCACCAAACTCAAGGCATACACCAGGTCATCTTCAGTGGCCCAGGAATAAAAGTCATCCAGTGTGGCCTCATCTGAATCAAGAATAAAATGCAGGTTGTTGCGGTCCCAATCATTCATGATGTTTCCTTTGCTATACAATGTGTCTAGTATAGCAGAACATCCATTTTCAGTCAAGTCAGCAAAAAGCATTAACTCCAGAACAGTGCAAACGCGGCAGCGTCTCGGTCTGAGTCAAAGTAAAAAATGTAGCGTCCTGGGGCACGGTCACTGCTGGTGGTGACCACTTGCCAACGCCAGTCACCTACAAGTTCGGTTTTGCACCACTCAATGATTCGATCAATTTGCCCAAAAGGTCTGGCAATCTCCTGGGCGTGATTGAAACTTTCGCCGAGACGTATGGTACCAATGGGTTGTTGCAGTTGCATCAACTTTAGTTATTGATGTACTTGGGGTCCTGCAAATTTTGATCCAGCACATGATTGTACATGATGTCTTGTACTGTGTCTATTCTACGTGCTTTGTTGCGCTCGCCCAAGACCACAATCACTCGCCGTTGTTTTTCATGCTCTACTACCAGGACAACACAATATTGCGCTGAGTTGGTGAACCCAGTTTTTGACACAATGATCTCATCAAACTCCATCAACAGCGGACGATTGGTGTTGTTGAGTTGTATTTTGCGTAATTTCTTTTTGAACTTGCGTTCAAAGGCCACGGTTTTTTTCACACTGGCATCGCGTATGACCCAATAACCAGCGGCATACACAGCCAAGTGTCCCACATCGCCGGCAGTGGCCATGTTGCCCGGATGCAAGCCGGTGGGGTCTCTAAACACAGCATTGATCTCCCACTCTCGGGCCTGCTGGTTCATCTTCCATATGAACTCTTTCCTGCCACCAGGATAGTCCGCGGCCAGGGTTTCTGCGGCAGCGTTGTCACTACGCACCAGCATGGCGTCAAAAAGTTCTTGGCGTGTGTAACTGCCACGTGGCAAATTGCTTCGGACAGTGGTGTTCAGTGGCAGTCGACGAAACAGGTCCTTGCTGTGGTCCAGGGCAACCATGGCAGTCATCAGTTTGGTAATACTGGCGATGCTGCGAAACTCTGTTGAGTTGCGTTGGTGTTCGATTCGGTCCGTGGTTTCGTTGTACACGTAAACACTGGGCTCACGTGCATGTGCAGTGCTGATCACAAACAGCAGGGTCAGTAGTAAATATCTCATCGAATATTTACCGACACCACTTTAACTGATAGAATGTGGCCAGCATGGGATTTTTAAATGTGAATGTGACGTTGCTGACTTCACTATCAGTCCAGGCAAACTCATCGTACACAGGCTTTTGATAACGCCAGGTATAGTCTTGGTTGACTATGAGTCCGTCAAGATCCAACTGATGCTTGTAGGCCAAGGCCTGTTGAGCACCACAATCAAGCCGTACGTAATTCACTGTGTCCATGGCATAATCTAAACAGCAGTGCATCGTGGGGATCACGGAACCAAAAGGTCATGTAATCTTGTGTGATTTCTGTGATGTACCTGTCACCCGGAAGGCCAAACAGTTCTACTACTCGGGCCATGCGCATGTTCCACAGTTCCATGTAGTCGTCCCGAGCCCAGTGCAGGGTCAGGCCATGTGTGTGTTCAGGGCTGTACAAGATACTGCATCCTTATGTGTTGGTCAGCACTTTCCCAATCCACTTTGTAAAACAGCACATAGTCTGTGATGCCAAAATGATTGCAAAAACTCTGTCCGTATCTTGTGCCCCGGATGCCTTCAAATGTAAACTCTCGTTTCCAGGCTTCATATTCTGCTGGTGGGATACTGTTTTTGCGTTCTACTCTAGCATCAATGGCCAGCAAGTCCGCAGTCATGTTTTCAAATGCATTATCGCCCATAATTTACTCAGGTTGGTGTTTGGTTGTTAACAAATCATCTGTACAGCCAGTACAGGTCTCTCTTTTGCACACAGTGTGAGTTTTAGCTGCCCACTGTATCAATGCGTTACCTAAGAAATCATTTTTGCACTCCCCACTCCATACATCCAATTTGTCGTCAATATAAAATCTAGATGCTCCTGCATCACACTGCCATCCTTGCCAATGATCCAAATTGTTGTTGTGAATCCAGTTAGCATAAACTTTCTTTTGCTCTCCGTTGTCTGTGGTAATCACACAGTTGTAGTTCCAATGATCGTCATCCAACAAGATTCAACCTGCCTTTCTGCACGGGGAAATCTCTAATTTTTACCCTGTAGTCTATTTCGTTTACAGAATAACTTACATTACGATTGTTCAACGTTTGTTTGTACAATTCAATACGATCTTTGTTCCAATGTTCGTCCATGATATTTACATGAACGCTTTTTTCTGGGCGAACCATTTGTTGATCAATCAAAAATACTTTTTCAAAAAACTTTTTCTCGTCAAAGAATTCTGAGTGTGTGCTAAAACTAATAGAATCTACCAGGGCTGCCAGGCGTTGATAATATCGACTGCTGGCGCTGCCATTTGTGGTCAGCAACATGCGTATGTTGATATTTTGTTGTCGCAGAAATTCTATCAATGGAAGAAAGTTTTTGTTGGCAGTGACTTCACCGCCAGTGAATGAAATTTTGTAAGGTAAATTTTTATCACCGGTAGCTGAATAAAAATTCAGCCAAGTGGTTTTTAAATCTTCAAGTGTGTGGTGCGGACGATCATTGTTGTGGAACCAACTTGGGCAATACATACAATCATAGTTGCATTGAGCACCAATCATCCAGGTCAAGGAGATTGATTTTTCTACAGGCTCGACCCGAATGATTTTCATCCGTGCGGCCTTTTTAGTGTCCAAAACAAGTGTTCATCGTGATGATGCCAGTGCGTTTCTACTGCATCACTACCAGGCCCGGTCCATGTCGCAGTGCCACAATAGTGATAATTCAACCAACACCAACGCTGACTCACAGCACAGCGACGTGGCCACAAGGCAAACTTAATCCGCCAGTGTGCGCGATCGTAAAAACTCTGCATCATGATTTCTTGACTGTGAGAGGTATAACCCAGTTTGATTCTATGGTCATTGTATCCTGAACCAAACATCAGTCCCAGAGACCTTGGTAGTACCGACCAAACAGTCGGAAGCCGTTGTCAATCCGCTTTTGTACCACTTTCATTCCTTCGTAATCACATTGGTAAGTGTCCTTGGGACCTTTGCCCATTTGATAATACTTGTGCTCGCCTTTGGGTACTTCATTGCCGGCTGCATCCACTGGTATCCAAAGCAGGTCATGTTCGCCTGAACGAAATGCTTCTTCCCAGGAGTCATCTACCTTGCACTCAAATGCAAAGATCATTTCATCCATGACCCAGTCCCAACGTGCAAAGTGATGGGCATCAGTATCGTATTCGTTTTCTCGGGGAGGTGCGGCAGTGCTACGCAGATGTTCGGGCACATCTTCATCATCCACAAACGGGGCACCATGCTTGTCTTTTTTCAATTGTTTCAGCATGGGCAACACAATGTCAGCAAGAGTATGATCCATGCTCCAGGTATCGTAGCGGTCAATCTTCACATACTTGATGGGCGGATGCACACGATCCAGGATCCACATTATGCCCCGACTCACTGGAGTCAGCCAGTCTGACCAACGCTCTACCCATTCAGGATGTTCAACGTATTGGCTTTTTTCGCCACGAGAGACTCGGTTGGAATCTTCAAGACTTTGTTCCAAGGTCCATCGAGAACACTTTGACCAGTCAGTCCAGAAGAATGCATAGTCCAGCATGGTGTAAGGTGAGATCCAATGATCTCTATATCCGCTGATGTAAATCTTCATTCTTCAACTCCAAAATGTTGTTTAATATGATGAACACAATCCGTCATTGCTCGATCATATCCTTTATCCCAATCTTCTTCTGCCGATTCATTAGTATATCGTTCGGGTGTATTATCAATCAGCGTTTGAACACATTCCCGAACAATCAACTCGGCGAACTTTTCTAAGTCTTGTAATTTATGTCCTGGATTCAATTCATCAGGCGCAGTCTTATATTTGAAACTAAATCCAGCCTGTTCAGCAAGTTCTTTAATTCGTTTGTTCATTCTTCAACTCCAAAATGTTGTTTAATACGCTGATTAATAGCGTGAGCAGTATGCACTGGTTCTATCGCATTCATATTCACCCGACCAACCCAGGTAGAACACGCCATACATTCCCGCACAATCAATTCGCAGAGTGTCTGCATGCGGTCTGGTGTGGCCACATAGTATGATCCTGCATCAAAATCAGCAGTGCCCATTTGGGCCTGCAGGGCCAACAGTCTAAACTTTTCGTTCATTAGCATTCCTTTGTGGATAGTAGTAGGTGCAGTCGCTCCGTTGGCAGTACCAATCTCCTGCCATGCCGCCTAGATATTGCAATGCAGATCTAGCACGATCTTCAATATCAGGGCACATCCTTGTCACCCAAGGTGTTTCATTTCTAGCATGTATATACTGCTGGAGATAACGTACACTTTGTTCACGAGCCCACATGTTCTAATCCTTACCAATTCGCCACATCAGTTATGTCCATTTCGTGCAGGACTTTTTGTTCACTGTCCAAGAAGTATGCAGTATGACTATGTCCAATACCCGATGCTGAGTATTCTAGTATTTGCACGTCCACCACATGCTGGTTCAAGGCCAACCACACACTTACCTGTTCCCACTGGCGGCGGGACAAGGTCAGTTTGCGCATCACAATATCTTGCCGTCGTGAACCAAGTTTTCAAATGTTTCAAACAAGGTTTCAAAACGAATTTGATACAGTCGATGCACTGCGTCCCAATCTTCCTTTGTAGTACCCTCACGAGCACTCAACATTTTGATGTCATCCAGCACTTGCCATGCTGTCATGATTTCTTGTTCCATGTCAAAACGTGTTTTACCAGCTTCCATCATCAATCCACATTCTCAAAGTTAAAAACATCCAACCCACACTCCAGGTGCGTTCGTTGGGACTGGGCCATCCGTCATTGGGTTCCTGGCGTGCCCAGGGCAAAGGACTCCAATGAAGGGGATTACCCTTTATTATAACACTGAATCCTGAATAACGCAACCAGGACATTAGACTTCTACGGTCTTCAACTTCCATGTATCTGCCCTTTCTTCATAGTTGATGTATCCACGTGGATTGCATACGATTCGGCAACCAGCAATCATGTAATCAAAATCTTCATGTGTGTGACCATGTGTCCACAATTTGATCTGTGGGCGATCCTGAATAAAGTCATCCAGCTCACTACTGTAGCCACCATTCATGATGAACTGGCCTTGATATTTGGGATGGGTACTCAAGCGACTGGGTGAGTGGTGTCCCACCACAACATAGCGTCCAGCAGGATTGGCCGCAATGGTTTGGCGAATAAACTCCACCATGGCGTCATGATCATTGGCTGCATCTACAGTGGTAAAACGACCTGGCCAACCGCGATGATCTTCGACTTTGTTGCTGTTGTCCACACAACGAAAATCGTTCATCATGCGTGAGATATCATGCAATGTACGATTGTCTCGCCGGTTCATGTCAGTCCACAAGGTGCCGCCAATGAATGTGATGTCATCCAACACCCAGGTTTCTTTTTCAAGAATGTGCAAGTTTTTCAAGTAGCCCAAGACATCTTTAAAATGTGGCACAGTTCGTGCAAAGTCGCCGTGATAGTGTTCGTGATTGCCCACAACAAAAATCACATGCGGAAAACGACTACAGCATCGTTGGAAAAAGTCATGGAAACGATTGCTACGATATTCTGAGCCCATGGTGTTGTAGGGATCATGTTGTGCCATGTCTGAGGCCACACAGATGTCACCACCCAGGATCAGCACGTCAGCGCCGCTGTCGTTTTCAAAGTCCAGATCACCAAATTCCAGGTGTACGTCAGATACCAATGCTATTTTCATTTTGTTTCTTTAAATCTTTCAGTTGCAATTTCAATGTGGCCACTGCTGTTTTGTCGCCATCATAAATGGCCGCATCTTTGTCAGGGTACCTGGCACGAAACCGTTCACGTATTTCCTTCAGGTCCGAACCTTGACACACAAAGTCCTTGGTAATACTATTATAACAGAAATACTGATCGTGGTCAACTTCTACTGTGAGTGCAATCAGTCGTTCTTCATCCAAGGCCTGACCCACCCCTGTGAGTTCTGACTCCATTGAACGTTCGATGTGTCGGCGCAACAGGAATTCCAACACACTCAACGCAATGCTGAAGATCAGCCAGCCAATACCAAAGTAAATTAAGAAGTCACCAAATTCCATCAAGAACTGTCCTATGTCTGTCATTTATTTACTTTCAAGTTGATTGACTTTTGCGCATTGACAAATATTCCTGCCACTGCACCCACTGATCTCGTACCAGAAAACCCCAGTCACGTTGTTTGATACCAGGCATGAACAGGGTCCAACATTCCACATCAGGATCCAGTTCAATTCTGTGATAAGTGTTGGCACCGGCCCAACGAAATGATCCAGCACTGCACCAACGAGCAATTTCATTGATCTTTTGACCTTGTGCGTTGAACTGTGGCGTCCACTCATAGTAGCCACCTTTCAATATAATGGTAAAGTAAGGCCAGGGATGATCATGCACATCATCTGGATCTGACTTCAAAAACTTATGCACAAAGATGTTGAATGGGAATCGGTTTCGGTCCTTCAAAAACACGTAGTAGCGTTCCAGATAAGGCTCGCCATTCACACGGTCCATGATCACACGGTGCCGATTCCAACGTTGAAAGAGTTCTTTAATCATAGTGTATTATACACAAAACGGAATTTGCAGTCAAGAAAAAACCCTGCAAGTTGCAGGGCTTTTGTTAGGTGTGTCCAGTGTGAATTGGACAGCGAGTCGGTTTAGACCAAACCAAGTGCCATTGCCTTATAGCCGGCTGCAACCAATTTGCGGCTGGGTTTGCCAATCACATACTCTGTGACTTTGACGCCATTGCCTGCTTTGCGGCTGTTGGCATACACGGCATAACCTGCTTGACGAACACGGCTGACTTCAGCTGAGATGTTCTTGATGCCAAAACGCTTTTCAGCTTGGCTGGCAGTCACTGCTTCGCCATTGTACAAGGCGTTGAACAGTTTGAAAGTTTTGGTTTCGGGATTGAAATGCATAAAATACTCCTTTAAATTAAAAAAATTAGCTGTTGCATTACAGCATTCCACAAGTATACACGGGTTTGTATTGTTATGCAACAAATTTTGAGCATCAGTTTTGCCAGACTAAATATTTGCGTGATGAAAGTCACAGCTCGTGTTAGACACACATACACACAAAGGAGAAAAATATGAGCAAAACACCTTACGAGATCCGTCTCGAACTTCTCAAAATGGCTAACGAAATTCTAGTTACGCCTATCTTCCAAACCCGTGAAGCCAAGTTACAGGAATACCATTCCAAGTTAACTGATGCCAACCGGGAAAGTCATCCGTTCCCAACCTTGCCTGATTTTCCGTCCAGTACGGATATTGTGGCCAAGGCCGAAGAACTTAAAAAGTTTGTAGACGCCGCGTAAAAATGAAAGTCCCGAAAGGGACTTTCTTGTTATACAGTGCTCAATTTTTGCCAAATTGCTTTCTGTTCCAAACCTTTTACGTAATCGGTTCTGCGCCCGTCAACGTCATTACGCCACCGGTCAATGGCCTCATAACTGCCGTGGCACAGTGCGGGTGCAGAATCCCTGATCCAACGCCATAACGCCCAGATGGTCTGTCGATTGGCAGTGTCTGCTGTGGCAAATGCACGTTCGTAGTCGTGTGCAAACATGGCTGCTAAATGGCCGCCAGGAGCCCAGCCACGTAGCAGATAGTCCTCAATGGAGTCTTGTGTTTCCAAGGCGAGTTCCATGCCCATGTCTCGCAGATCCGTGGTTCGCCAATCTATCATTGCACGCCTTTGATGTGTCGACAGTCACCGCGGAACTTGAATCCTGAGCAGGTGCATGACCATTCGCCACGCAATTCTGTGACTCGGTACACATCACCCTTGCTGCCTTGCACTTCAATCACACGTCCTTCTGGCACTTGAGCCTCAATGTCGATTGCAAACTGCTCGGGGTTCAACTTGAACTTACGACCACGGATGTCAATTCTAATGGGTTTGCTAAACTTTTCTGGCAAGCCTCGACCATGCTTTACGTAAGCAAACATCTTGCTCTTTGAGTCATCCAACAAGTAGATATGGTTGTCCGACTTGGCGTCGGGCCATTCTGTAGTTTCAGCAAACCATTTCATAGCGCCATGATCCTTGCCAATACCTTACGAGCCTCGGTGAAGTCTCGGATTTCAAATTCCAGGGGTTCCCACCCATGTAAAGGTTGAGTCCAACGAATGGTGTAGTTCATATTAGTCCTTGAGTAAATCAACTTGAACATTGTGTTGAACGCCAGCGAACACGCCGTTGGTGCCCCAGCCAGTGGGCTGTGCCTTGCAGGTTGCAAAGGCCAGTTCACGACTGTATTGTAAATTTTGCAGGGCAGTGATCACGGCCTGTTGAGCAGAGTAAGTAGCAAAATTTTCCACGTCCGAAATGCGACAGTACATGCCAACACCGTCAACAATAAAACGGATTTTGGTGCTGTTATTCATGCCCTCAATCAGTCGCTGTTTACGCATTTCAAACTCCTTTTGTTACAATATGTCCATATTATAGCATTTGGGCAATTTATGGTCAACCGCGATCAATCATCTTTTTGATTGCTTCTTTGCTTTCCAAATTTGCCAGTATCAAAGTATACATTTGATAGATCAAAAACACCAGTATACCGCCTACAAAAGTATTAACAATTGCTTGGGTGCCATATTTTTCTGCGGCCAGTACCAACACACCTTGCACCGCAATGGTGCCTGCAAAAATACCTGCCATGATTGCGGCTGCTTTGACTTTGAGATTCATACAATACTCCTTTTTTGTTTGTATGCCACAATTATAGCACTTTGGGAATTATTGGTCAACCAGCCATAAAGTAGTACCAAAGTAGTACTCAGTAGAAACCATGAGGTAAATACCAGTGCAAATACAGAGGAAAAAACATGTTAGAAAAACTGCTACACAGTCTGAAAGAGATATTTACATTTGAAAGTTATCACAGCAGACTAGAACGTTACATTGTCAATCACAATCCGCAGACAGCTGCCGATGTAGAACACTGGGAACGTCAATATCACTACGAACAAAAACGACAAGGTGTACTATGAAATATCTTCAAGCCATATACAAAGCTATGATCAAAAATCGTGAACAGCAGGCCATTGCATATCGTCAAGGCCATCGCTATTATTACTGATACAGCCAGCCTAGATATTGCACTTGATGTATCCAAGAGAACACTGGCACTTGAAATTCCAAAACATAAGTGCCGTTCCAGCCCAGATATCCTTGTCCGGGTAATTTGGATTTTTGATCTGGATAATGTCCGGGGTACACAGGATAGTATGTTCCGGCCCAGATAAATCGTGGATCACGAATTCCGTAAAATTCAATGTTTTGAACTATCACAGCAGTGTCAACATCTGAATCCAACTTGCTGTGATGTTCAACTGTCAATACTGCTTGATCCGCAGCCACAAAGTCAAAATCAAAACTGGTTGTTGTCAGCAATTGTTGTGTGTAAGTAATTTTTCCTGCTGTGACTGTGACAAACGGTGATTGTACAGGTTCTAGAGTCACTGTCATCTTAACTGGGTATTCAGTAGTCATACTGATCCCATATCATCGACAATTCAGGATACAGTTTTCTAGCATCATATCCATAAATTTGATCCCATTTTTGACAATGTTTTGCTAGTGCTTGATATTGTTGTTGCACACCATCATCGGTTGCAGTGCTCAATACATTCATACACATTTCAATGTGTTGTTTGACAACTATGGCATGATTGTTTGGGTCGCTGGCATTGTAATCGTTGACCAATTGTACCTCAAGCAATTGTTGAGACAAAGATTGGTATTTTCTGAGATATTGATCTTTCACAGCCTGTGGCAATATTTTTGGATCTAAGAACTCTGGGTCCGTGACTATCAAACTTTTGATCACCAACTGTTTGTCTAAACAATATTGCAATAGGTCTGGCAGATAACCAATGGTCAGCAAACTCACAGCCGGCCTAATTGTGCATGTGATCGATGATCCATTGCAAAATGATTGATATTGTTCAATGTTTTTTAAAACCTGTGCTGTGTCAGTACCTTGACGTTGATATGAATTGTGATCGTCCATGGCCTCAATGCTGACTTCAATTCCCACTCGACGAAATTTTGACAATTTTTTCATCAAGTCTGGTTTGAAAATTGTACCATTGGTCACAAAACTAAAACACACATTAAACTGACGATTAGCAATCATATGGTCTACCAATTGCTCAAATCTGTTGCTCAGCAATGTTTCACCGCCCATGAGGTGTATGTTGTTAAGACCAGGGATATTTGACACTTGATTTAAAAAATTGTCCCATACTGTTTTGTTTTTGGACCAATCAGTACCAACATATTGCTTGCTAGATTTGATGCCCCACTGCACCTGTTGACTGGCAATCACACTTGACGCCCGAGGACCACACATTTTACAAGCAAGGTTACAATAGTTGCCAAGATCGATGTGTATGTCCACAGGATGTGTGGTAGTAACACCTGACACATCAAAATGTTTTCGCCCGGGACTTTGTTCAAAGCTGGGCAAGAAGGCCTGAGTAAAAATAGCACTTTTTTGATTGCTTTTTAGTCGACGACTATTTCCGCCCAGCTGTTCCTCATGCTGGCATCTACGGCATGCACTGACCGGTGCATTGCCCAAAATTTGCTGTCTAAAATTTTGAACTGGTTCGCTGTTGAACCAGTCAGCAATAGTCATTGTGGCAATGTTGTATTGTTCGCCTGACTGATAGAGTTTATGGTCTTCTTGACAGCATATGCCCAAACTGCCATCCCAGTAAATGTGCAGTTCATACCACGGTGTGTTGCAAAATATTCTTTGGTCAGGCACGGTTCTCTACGATCTTGTCGGCAAGACCATAGTCAACTGCTTGTTGTGCGCTCATGAAATTGTCACGTTCCATGTCTGCTGTGAGCTCGTCAAATGTTCGGCCTGCTGAATTGTGTTTGACGTATATACCTGTTAAATTCCGCTTCATGGCAAGAATCTCTTCCACTTGAATCAACATGTCTGTGGCCTGTCCACGGGCACCGCCTGAAGGTTGATGAATCATGTGTCTGGCATTGGGTAACATGTAACGCTTGCCCGGTGTACCTGCTTGCGCCAATAAACTGCCCATACTGCAGGCTTGTCCCATTACGATTGTGTGTACATCTGGCTTGATAAACTGCATGGTGTCGTAGATGGCCATGCCTGCTGTGACCACACCACCAGGTGAGTTGATATACAACGAGATGTCTTTGTCAGGATTGTCTGCTTCCAAAAACAGCAGTTGTGCCACAATCAAGCTGGCTGAATGTTCACTTACTTCTGTGTCCAGCATGATCACACGGTCCTTCAGCAAGCGACTGTAGATATCATAACTGCGTTCACCTTTGGCGGTGTTTTCTAAAACGATGGGTACTAAATTTGGCACAGGGTCTCCTTGTTGATTGCATAAGTATAGCATAATTCTTGGAAAACACCAATGCGCGACTTGCTCAATTTACTCGATAATCTGCTGGTAGAGGCTAACTTATCTGCAGGCGAAATACCTGCTAAAAAACTGTCAGGGGTTGCAAATCCCAAAACCAACAAACCTTATACCAGACAGGAACTGTTTTTGCAAAAAGTCAAAACAGGCAGCCCATTTGTTAAAACAGATGGCACGCCAGTGACAATCAATCGCGGCGATGCCAGCCTTGTGCAGGCCTGGTTGGCCACTGGTCCCAAAGGGACCATTGTCATGCGCACCACAGATGGTGACACAGTAAAAAACACTGACTTGCAAAAAACTGTGGAATTTGGCAGCAAAGAAGCAGAAAATATCAAACTCAAAGGATCAGACATATTTGACACAGATGACGCAGATGTTGCTGACTTTGGCAACAGCATTGAAGCAGTGATGACTGCCGGCGGGTTTCCAGCCATTGACATGTACAGCGCCATTGCTGACAGTCCACAAATAAAGAAATTGGGTAAAATTGGTGATGCAGTAATTTACATGGCCAAACAAATCACCGAAGGTCAAGTTCCACGGTTTCCACCAGATTTAAGCGCACAAGAAATCAAGGCCATTGAGTTGTATGCGTCCGAATATCTTGGTGTGCTGGGTTTGATTTCTGGTATTGTGCCATTCAAACAAGGCAACAGAGAGGATTTTGACAACTTCATCGGCACCGACCTTGGCAGCATGATCATGTATTTTCCCAAGAGTGTGAGTAATCCACTGGCAGACAGTTTCAGCGTGACCAATGATGCCAACGGACACTCAATAAAAATTTCCAGCAAGGCAGCAGGCAAAGGGGCACCTCCCAGTTTAACATCAATGAAACTGCCAGATGATGTGAGAGAGAAGTATCCCGAAGCTGCAGAGTTCTTGGACAGTGCTCAAGACCCCAAGGTCAGCACTTACGCACAACCCTTTGCCATGATCAATGCCATGTATGCTATCAACCCTGACAATGTGCCAAAAGAATACGAACCATTGTTGCCATTCAATGACCAGTTGATATCACAGTTGGAATCCACTGTGAAATCTGACATGGCCATACCCAAAAACATAATGAACGTATTTTACAAACGATTGTCTCCTCAGGTGATCGGATCAGACAACACCGACGGTGGCAAGGCATGGTATGCCGTGACCACTGACATCATCAAGGCTGTGAATCACGGTTCGGCTGTGCCAAATCTCAGAGAAGCATTGATTGAAAGCCTGGGTTACAATTTTATTCAGCTGTACAGCAATGTCAAAGGCGGCCGACTGGTCACAGAAGCATTCTGGCCGGCCAAACTCAACGGCAATGTAAAACTCAAAACCAAAGGGTCAGCAGCTGATCCTAAAAAAGGCAAACTTAGTGTGGAGATCAGTCCAGGCAAAGAAAGTGAAAAAATTGAAATTGGTAGTTTGTCTAAACAGTCGGGTGCAGATACTGCAAACATGGACTCTGATGATTTAGACGCTGTAGGTAGCCAACGACTCACAGGTCCCGGAGCACGAGCAGCCAAGGCCAAGTCAGAACCTAAAATGAGTGCTGATGTGCTGGGCAGAGAACGCCGGGGTCGTTAACGTGCCAGTTCTGAAATGTGGTCACACACATGCAGACTCAGGGCTTCTGTTGCCGATAGCCAAATGTCATGTGGTGGCAACAAGTGCTTCTTAATCTCTTCTTCCGATAATCCTGTACACAATTGATAGTGAGCTGACATGCGTTGTTGTGTGAGTTCAAACTCACGCATGGTGGCAAACAGTTCATGTGCCTTGCCTTCATTGCTCCAGCTGAATTGATGACTTAGGATCGACGTATTGGGTGTGAGCACCCGCCTGCCGGGAGTGCCAGAAATGAAGATCAACAAGCCTGCACTGGCTATCATGCCCAGTCCCACAGTTTTGACGGGTATGAGACTGCTACGCATGACATCTATTAGTGCAAAGGCAGCACCCATGTCGCCACCTTCCGAGCAGATCATCAACAACAATTCTTTGCGCTTTTTCTTAACCACAAAGTTTTCATGCAATATCCATTCCACAATGGGGCAGATGTTTTCGTCATTGACTTCGCCCATGAAAACATACATGCCATTTTCTTGCAGAGCCTGACTGTGAGTTTGCGGTGTTTCGATTTCTGTGGTCATATAAAGTGAGAAAAGCGGCCCGAAAGCCGCTTTTATTTATACGCCGTTTACTGAGCGTTTTGATCCAGCTCTTTGAACGCTTCTTTACTGCGTTTTTCAGTGCGTTTGTCCAGCATGAGCTTGTCTTTGCGACTTTGCAAAGTGTTGGCATCACCAGTGGGTAAGGCCACCAGCACATAGGTGCGATAGCGGCTGCCTTCGCCCACACGCTTGATATCACGAGTTTCTATGCCAGTCAAATCCACACCAGGGCACATGCTTTTGATGGCCAATTCGCTGGACTCGGCACCAGCTGATTCTGAATCTTGCATGAATACCTGAGCTTGTTGGCTCACACGTCCACCTGCGGCCATGCATATTTTGCCGTATGCAAACAGTTTGGCCTTGTAGTCTGCCATGCTCATGTCTGTGCTCACAGCTGAGCCATTGGCAAAAACAGCACTGTCACTGGCCGGCAGCTCAGTCATCCAGGATGGTGATCGACTGATAGATTTGGTGACCTGTGCTTCGCGTTTTTCTTCAGCAGCCTCGGCTCGTTTTTGATAGTCATCTTTGGTTGTGCCACAAGCAGTGATCAATGCCACCAGGGGTAAAATTACAAAATAGTTTTTCATGTTTGTCCTTATTTACTTTGAATCCAATCGCCGACTTTGCTGAGATCTTTGCCAGCACCGCCAACTGCTCCGCCCAGTGTGCCACAGCCTGTCATGACAGCGGCTACCAACACAATTAATGCTATCCTCATTTTTGCCTCCAATTTGTAAACATAGCTAGATTATACATGATTGCAAATTTCTGGTCAATCACCATTTGTCCACCACAACCCAACGTGAGTCATGTACCTTGCAGATCACGCCTTGAAAGGTGCGCACATCCTTTTGAACATAAGCACTGTCCAAAAAGTATCTGCAGGGTGCGCCATTGTGCCAAAATTCTCGGGGAAAATCTGGGTGCGGTCTAAACTGATGCAGTTCGGCCACTGTGCCAGGATTGGTACTGCGCAGTGCATCCAAGTCTGGACGGTCCGAACACACCATGGTTTTTTCGCTGAGTGTGTTCACCCGGCCCACACGCTCGATCACATCTGCTTCGGCATTTTTTACTGCCACAGCACAGGCTTCTTCTCTAGGACGATCACCTGGCCATTCATGTTCGCCGAACGCAGTGTGCCAGTTTGAACCAACACGCACTCGCAAATTGACCATGCATCTGCGATTGCCATTAGCGCTGGGTACCACTTCTTGTGTGATCTTGCTACGTTCAGCAATGGCCACTGTGGAGCGGCTCACTGTGCGATCTTGCAATACACATTCTGACGCCATTACTGAGACCGGTGCCAGTATCAACCATAATAACTTTTTCATAAGTGCCTATCACAATAGGCCAGCATGTGCTGATGCCAATCAATCATGCGATTGATCTTGCTGGTCCTGGGTTCAAAAGGATTGATCTCTTTCATTGATGCTATGAATTGTTCATCTGGGGTCAATCGCATGCTTTCAAGCATGGCCATCTGTTGGCTTTTAATCTTGCAATCAATTTGAAAGTATCTCAATTGTTCATGCGTCATCACAGTGGCGCTGGGTGTGCCACGTGATGCGCAACCACTACACAGGCTGACAAGTATAACGCAGGCTCCAAATACGCGAGCGAATTTGTCCACGGCTTCTAACATAGTCTTCCTTTGATTCTAAGGCTTGCTGAGGAATTGCGGCCTGCTGGTCCAACCAGGCAATGATGGAATTTTTGTTGGCACAGTCATTGGGAATGGTGCTGATGTCCAATGGTGGACGGTAAGGCTGGCTTGCACAGCCCACCAGGGTCACTGCTAATAATGCGGTCAACAGTTTATTCATCACGGTTCCGATGTTTGACTTTGCGGTTGTACACTGTTTTGTTCTGTTCAACTTTGGGCTTGAACGGAGTGTCGCGACTGTACAACTCCACCGCACGTCGGCGTTGGCGTGGAAGTTGTAAGGTGAAAGACAGTGTTTTCATGTTGTAATTATAGCAGATTGGGAATTATTGGTCAACCTTGATCAATAACTTTGGTGGCTGTGACCAATACGGTACACCACGGTGCCACGGGCAATGTCATCCTCGTCGCCGTCTATAGTGTATGCTTCGGGCAAGCTCACACGAGCCAACTCACCATAACTGTAATAACCGCTTTCGGTCACTACCAGTTGTGCGTCTGGGGGCAATGCGCTCAATGCCGCCATCATGTCTGCTACTGTTATGGATACTTCCACTTTGTTCTCCTTTTTTGTTTTCATAGCCAAATTATAGCAGATTGGTAAATTTTGGTCAAGAAAAACCCTGCACTCAGCAGGGTTTTCAAAAAGTAGTACTAGAGTATTACTTTTTAGCGGCAGTAGTGGCTGGCTTGAATGCTTCGGTGTATTTGGTGAAGTCAAACTTCATTGCTTCCTGCACTTTTTCAGTTGTGGCAGCAGCCATGGTAGTGGTGATATCCATCACAGCCTTGGCAGTGAGTTTGGCAGCATCGCATTGGCTGTCGATCATTCGGATCATGGGCCGGGCGATTTCTTCGTTTTGGACCACAGTGTTGACAAAAGTTTTTTGTGCAGTTTGCACAGCTTCGATTACAGAATTGAACATGTTTTTCTCCTTGAATTAAGCAAGTTCTAGAACACAAGACCCGAACCATTCAGCGTCTTGTGTTTCTATTGTAGCATTATTTACCTGGCAGTGCAACATAAATCTAGATTTTTTTGCCACTTTAGTGTGCGCTCACTAATTTTCACCACTAAATATCGCATAGGAGATTAGACATGGAACTTATTATTTTTATAGCAGTTGTTGTGGTAGCGGCCCTGTTGTGGACTGGGCATGTCAAGGACACGCAATCAAAGGCTGAATCAAAGATTGATGATTGGCAACCCAGCAGCAATGACAAACCTTGGCCCTACGGTGAAAAGATAGCTGACGGCAAAATTCACGTCAAGTCTGCTGATGTTGCACCTGGGAAATCAGCAGATGATAGAGTAGAAGCCACCGCCCCCCAGTGTGGCTGTGGACGTAGCCCAACTGGATTCTGTGTGGGTTTGCACAAGCTGACTGCTGAAGAATGGGCAGTGAGTGATCAAAATTCCAACAAGGTATCTGTGGCTGATGTCACTGCTGGTAACAAAGCAGCGGCTGTGGCCAAAGTTAAAAAGGCACCTGCCAAGAAAACAGCAGACAAAAAGCCTGCTGTGAAAAAAGCACCTGCGAAGAAATCAACTTAACAACAGCATCCGGGCTAGGCCAACACTGTCTATTGTTACCAATAACAAGTAGTTGGCCAGCATACCAAAACTTTTTCGAGTATAGGCAGCCCAAGCATACATGCCACAACCAAGGATCCAAATAGGATACATAGCCAAAAGAGGAGGGGTTGGCACGGTAAGCGCCATGGTAATTGAGCAACCAATAGATATAGCCCAAGCCAGGAGCTCAACAGCAAACCTAAAGCGATTAGTGCGATAGTCATCTTGGATCCATTTGAAAATATCACCTAGTATATTAAGCATTGGCCCGCCATTGGTTGTACAGCATTTCACTGGCCAAGTTCTTGCCCTTGGCCTCAACCTGTATGTCCCACTGATCAGCAAAGGTCAGAGCCCAGTCGTTGACAGCAGTGTTCCACATAAAGTCCGAGTGTGCTCTCAACTTTTGCTTTTTGTACCCTGCACCGAGTAAGGCTGCGAGGTCTGGTCTAACAAAAGCAGGGTGTCCCACAACAACATCTTCACGGCTGACACTGTAGTGAAGCACAGGGCGCACACCACGCCAAGACTCAACAACCCGTTGAGCACGTGAATCATCAGGGTTGATGTATTCGCCGGTGTTGATCCAATGGTGATGTATGTCCAAAGTAAGAGCCACACTATCAGCCACAGCAAGAGTAACGTCCAGACCATTGCTTATCTCATCATTCTCAATAGCGATTAAGTTCCTGGCCTCGGGAGTAAGTTTGCCCAAGGTCCTTAGAAATTTCTCAGGCCCGCCTTTGCCCGACAAATGCACATTAATTTTAAATCCATGGTCATGCCAACCTGCACCAAAGCCCATCCAACGAGCCATGTCCACATGGTATTCAAATTCTTGTATACTGCGCCCAACAATTTCGTCTGACTCTGAGGCCAATACACAAAACTGCCCAGGATGGAATGAAATGCGCACACCAAGACGTCTTGCAGCTTCACCCACAGGCGCAAAGATCTTTGCACAGTGATCCTGTATCTCCCGACGTTGCCACCAGTTGATCCAGTCCTTTTCGGTATAGCCTTGTAGCATTTCACTGCCCAGGCGTACCATACGCCGTTCAGGAGGCAGTGTGGCCACACGCTCAATCAGCCGGACGGCCGCACGAGCGTTATGATTCATGATGTCCCATTGGCGTTCTTCAGCCAAATCCGCATGCTCGCGCAGCCATCGCATGGTAGTTGATCGGCCGTTTAGGTCACGGTCCTTGGCATTGACCTTCATGCCCCCACATTCACTGGGGTCATTGAGCCATTTGCAACAGAATCCAATTTTAGGTGTAGTCATGTGTGTATTATACACAAACATTCATTATTGGTCAACTAATTTGAGCGTACCAAATCCAAGGTAACACAATGGAACCCACCGCCCAAGGTACGGCTATGGCGCAGTTCTAGTGGGATAACTGTGAACCCACGTTGCTCTAATTGAGCAATCAATTTGGGTTGATTCTGATCCATGATCACTGTGGTAGGATTCACAGCCAGCATGTTCATACCCACCCATTTTGATGCATAGGGATATTGGTAAAAGCCCTGTGCCACCACATCATCCACATAAATCTTGTCCCATGCTTCAAATACTCGGGGGCAATTGGATCCATTCACTCTGGCGCCATTCAACAGCACCAGGCCTTCACGTATGGGCACAATGGTTGAGTCAATATGTACACCTGCATAGAAGTTGCAGGATTCTATTTTGACATCGGGAAATTGAACACGTAACCATGCCAATGCTGATGCATTGCATCCTGAACTTTCCAATACCAACCACGAGTCATTCAATTTGCAGATGTTAGCAGCTTCCAATACCATGCCTTGACCCCGTGGCATTGACAACACACGGTCAGCATCGGCCAGAATGTCATGATAACATTGTAGTTCCATGTCTCTGCAGGGATACATCATCACAGGATCTAGCATGGTGCTGCCATAGGCCAACAATCGATCTCTTGGACAATAAGCACTGAGACCATCGTGTGTTTGAAAATTCAAGCAAGGATCAGGTCGATCCACTGTGACTCCCATGGCTTGTAATGTGGCTGCCAGAGTGTCAAGATCTTCATTGGCTTCGTCTATGATCCACTGTGGCACAGCACCACTGGGCACAGGAGTTTCTTTCCAAGTGGTCTTCTCTCCTTCATTCTTGAACACTGGATCGTTTACAGGCCAGTTGGCTGTGTCTGCCCGGCCCACTATGACTCTGCGCAGTGCGTCCCATTCGTTGTACGTGCTTATCATACCCATCCTGTAATTTGTAGTGTATATCTAGGCTCCAGGCCCAAGTTGGCTGCCATGTGTGGTGTGTCATAAACCCATTCAATGGCATCGCCTGCATGCCATTGAGTCACTGGTTTTTCTGCACCTTCAAAGTAATGGCCACTTTTCCAGTCTTCCAAAAACACAATGACTCTGCGTATGCGATGTTCTTGGCCTTGTAAATTGAACAACTGAATATAACGAATATACAAGTCACGATGTACAGGTAATATAGTACCAGTGGTCATTCTATAGTAACTGGTTCCTATGTCTTTCCAGCCCATCTCTGTGTAAATGTCCACAAATGTTTGATTCCAACTGGGTTGTGGACTGCGCATGTCACACATGTCGCCAGTGAACCGGTTGGCGTAGCCTTGACTGGTCCAAAAATTCACACTGACTGAATCGTTGAACGGCTCATTAACATAGTCTAGCCGTTTGAATTCGTCGTCCCAGAATGCCGGGACGTGATATTTAATGAGATCTGGTGTTACCGTAGTGGACAACTTCCACCTCAGAGGTTGATTTAAGTTTGCGCCATGGGTCAACAATAATACTGCCTGGCTTGATGTCGCAATAGGGCAGTGTGTCTAGTTGATCACCTGTGTATTCATAAGTGATCTTGCGGTTGTGTGCCCACAAAAAGATTGCAGGGGTGTCCACGGTAGCAACAACATTGGTAGGATCATCAGCAAGTGGATCAACATACACAACTTGGCGACCTTCCTGTTCGATGTAATGTCCTACCAAGGTTGAGTATGATCCGATACAGTATTCCACATCAGGCTTGTAGGCCTTGCCGTGGATCACAATGGGCAAGTTGTTGTTCATCACACTTAGGTCCAACAGGTACATGGCCAGGTTCTTGGCCTGCACTTCACGTGCATGCATCACTGTGTCAAACAAGTCGTAACCAATGTTGTATTCCTTGGCCAACCAACGCAGTGCAATGTTGTCTCGGGGATGACAAGCACCTGCATCGCCCATGCCGGCTGTCATGTACTTGGGTCCCATGATACGCATGGTACTACGTGCTAGTGCATCTGTCACAACGTCCACGTTGATGTTGCCAATGCGTAATGCAAAGTCTTGAATCATGTTAACCAGGCCAACCTTGGCACTAATGAATGTGTTGTAGAAAATCTTGATGGCTTCGCATTCGTCCCAGGTGCCGATTTCATATCTTGGGTTGTTGACCATGATGGTCTTGTACAGGTCAATTAACTCACCGGCCAAGGCATTGGGGTTGCCATCTTCTGTGCCGATCATGACCATTTCAGGATTGACCATGTCCCACTTTACACTGCCCATGGCAATCAGGTAAGGGTTGTACAGGAATTGGTGTTTGCTATCCAGCAGCGGGTAGAAGTGTCGGCGTGTGGTGCCGGGCAACACTGTTGAGATCAATACAACCTTCTTGGGTGTGGTTGCGTATCGGTTCACATTCTTGATGGCGTCAATCACAGCCGCATGTCCAAAGTCTCTGGGCTCCATGTGGCTTGATGGCACTGATCCATCGTAGCCTGGTGCATGCGGGGTGGGCACAGCGATAAAAATCCATTCGCTTTCGTTGACCAACTCTGCAATGTCACAAACTTTTACCGAGTCGCTTTGACGTGGGTAAATATCGTAACCGCGCACTTCATGCTTTTCCGCCATGACTTCTGCACAATCGAGCCCCAGCTTGCCGATCCCAATAAAACCAATTTTTTTCATATGAGTGTTCCTTTAGACAGATTATATCACTATTTGGGTGACTGTGTCAACCATGATCTAGTAATTTATCGTTGGTTGCCACATGGCTCGAGAAAAATAGATGATCTCAAAATGCTTTACAACTATACCCGAGCACAGCAAACAAATAATCCATTGGTGGTATTTCATGACCAAGAACCACTGGATTATAACTTTTATACTCATGAGCAACTGTACAATCACGCAAAATCCTCATTTGTTAGACTATCAAATTCTGAGTCAGAACATATCATGCTCAAGGATTCTATCTTAAATTACGTGGCCGGAATGCATCTGAGACCACCAGAAAACTCTGACAATCATTATGATTTGACTTTGTTGGTACATTCTGAACTCAACAGTGATCAATTAAAATATTTTGTCAAAGCAAATTTTGTACCTGTATACATCTGGAGTCATGCCATGATTGCACTGGACTGGTTTCGATACGCCAAACATGATCCTGCATTAACTTATGATGTTGCTCGAATACAAAAAACATTTTTGGTGTACAACCGAGCTTGGAGCGGCACCCGAGAATATCGACTGTATTTTGCCCAACAACTGGCAATACATGATTTGGTACAGCACAGTCAAATGTCATTTGCTGCGATGGACAACGACACGTATTATGCAGATCATGTGTTTGCAAACAAAAAATTCCAAATTCATCTGCATAATTTAGAACAATTTTATCCGGCTAACACTGCCGATTCAGGCAGCAGTGCAGACTACTGTGGCGCAGATTATGCTGCCTGTGGCATCGAAATTGTGCTGGAAACACTGTTTGATGATGATCGTTGGCATCTCACGGAGAAAATACTGAGACCAATTGCCTGCGGCAAACCTTTCTTGTTGGCGGCCACACCTGGCAGTTTGCAATATTTGAAAATGTATGGGTTTGAAACTTTTGCAGGCGTGATCGACGAAACCTATGATACCATTGTTGACAGTCAAACCAGATTGGATGCTGTTATTCAAGAGATGAAAAGAATTGCTGGTCTTGATGTTGATGCTAAACAAGTGCTGTACACAAAATTGCACGAGATTGCACAGCGCAACAAACAACGTTTTTTCAACGGATTGTTTGATCAAGTTATAGAAGAATACCGTGCCAACTTGGATCAGTCCATGGGCATTATGCAACAGCATTGTACCAATCAGCATAGTGCTGTATTTCAACAGCTACTTCAACAAAATTAAACTGGAGTTTATATTTCAAACACACATACTAAGTATTTTAACCTGCAAAGGACACGCCTATGAGTTGGTTTAAACGAGCACCGAGACGCCACGAACCTCAAAGACACCACGTGTATCATCCTCCCCATCCTACTCCTGCCACTGAACGCATGGCCAAAGAAGCCCAGGCTCTTGGTCCAGACAAAAAAGAACAAAAAACCCAGCCTTTGTAACATTACTGTAACATCTTTGTGTTTAAATATTTGTGTGCAATGCACAAATTCACAAAGGAGAATACATGAAAAAACTATTAGCAATGCTGGCAGCAACACTGTATTTGCTGACGCCTCAAGCAAATGCTCAAAACACTATCACCGGAGCAGGCGCAACCTTTCCCTTTCCCATCTACAGCAAGTGGAGCGAAATCTACAGCGAAAAACACGACGTTCAATTAAACTATCAAAGCATTGGCAGTTCAGGTGGACTGAGACAGATCAAAGCCAAGACAGTGACCTTTGGTGCCAGTGATGCACCCATGTCAGGTGCAGAGTTGGAAAAAGAAGGGCTGGTTCAGTTTCCTGCCATTATTGGCGGCACTGTGCCCATTGTCAATCTACAGGGATTCCGACCTGGTGAACTCCGAGTCACTGGACCAGTGTTGGCAGACATATTCTTGGGCAATATTTCAAATTGGAATGATGCTCGACTTCAAGCTCTCAATCCCGGCAAGGCCCTGCCAGATCAAACCATTACAGTGGTGCATCGTGCAGATGGTTCAGGCACCACTTTCAACTGGACTGACTATCTCAGCACTGTGAGTCCGGCTTGGTTGGAACGTGTGGGTCGTGGTGCTTCTGTGAAGTGGCCTGCACCAACTTCGGTGGGTGGCAAAGGCAATGAAGGTGTTGCTGCCAACGTAGCACGTATCCGGGGTTCTATTGGCTATGTGGAATATGCCTATGTAAAGAAAAACAAATTGGTGTTCATGCAGATGCAGAATCGCAATAGTCGCTGGGTATCACCAGATGACACCACATTTGCTGCCGCAGCCGCTGGTGCAGATTGGTTCTCAGTGCCTGGCATGGGTCTGAGCATCGTGGACCAAAAAGGTGACACAACCTGGCCAGTGACCACTGCCAGTTTTATTCTCATGTACAAGGATCCTGCGGATCGTCGCCAAAGTGCCGAAGCATTGAAATTCTTCGATTGGGCATTCAAAAATGGACAAAAAGCTGCGGTTGAATTGGATTACGTGCCGCTGCCAGACACCTTGACTCAACAGATTCGTGACCGTGTTTGGTCACAGATCAAGAAATAATCACTGTGGTGTTGACAAGACTACATAACGTGTTATACTACAAAAGTAAATCTAAAGGAGAAAATATGAAATTTACAAAATTAGTCTTGGCCGCTGCATTTGTGGCCTTGACAGCGCCAGCAATGGCACAAGTGGATGCCAAGGTCACAGGCCGTGTGCATTTTGACACACGCACATTTGATTCGGACCTGACCAAATCCACGGACCGTGACAGTGCCAGCGTGGGTGACAACTTTGAACTGCGTAGAGCCAGAATTGGCATCAATGGCAGTATCAACAAAGAGATCCAGTACGAAGTGGTGGGCAATGCTGTTGGCGGTACCACTAATTTTATTGACACTGCTTTTGTCAACTATGGCTTCAACAAGTCGGCACAGCTACGCACTGGTCGTTTTAAACAGCCATTCAGCCTGGAAGAATTGACCAGCTCAAACAACATAGGCTTCATGGAACGTTCATATGGCAATCAATTGGTACCTGGCAAGCGCCTAGGTATTATGCTACACGGCGAACCAGGTGCTGGTTTTGTGTATGGCCTGTCAGCATTTCAAGGTGACTTCACACAAAGTTCTAGCGACAACACTTTGGGATCACAGTACGCGGCACGTGTAGCTGTGAACTTTGGTCAGTTGGTTGCCAGACCCAACACTGTGTTGCACGTAGGTGTGGCACAGACCAAAGGAAGTTCACAGATGGTGCCCACAACTTCGGGCAACACTGTGGATGCTCCCAGCACAACCACACGTGGTACAATCGTAGCACTACGTTCAGAAGCCCGGGGCATGAGCAATGTGTATCGTGCTCAGATCGGCGGCGACAAAGTTGACACAGCCGCATATGGTGCCACTGCCAACAATGCTGCCACTGTTGATCGTACCATGAA
>SXGQ01812152.1_pt1 | contig 31119 bp, 35 predicted proteins | sample 3178371 | NCBI WGS metagenome assembly SXGQ01 (sample SAMN11356859, study PRJNA531348) | freshwater metagenome | isolation source: freshwater sample F1-20 | place: China: Fuxian Lake, Yuxi | collected 2017-12-25
ACCTCGTCGAGGCCGGTGTGGTCGGCGTCGAGCACCGACTTGGCGGCGGTCAGGTCGAGGTCGTCGGCCGTGCGGGTGCCCCACGGCAGGTCGGTGAAGGTCTCCAGCCACGTGCGGACCCAGCCGTACTCGGGGTTCTGCGGGCTCATCCGCTCGAGCCGATCGATCTCGCGCTCGGCGTGGGAGCGGGCGTCGTCGGTCAGCTCGAGCTCGGCCAGCCGGGCACGGAACTGCGCGGCGAGGTCCTCCTCGTCGCCGCCCTCGCCGAGCTCCTTCTTGATGGCCTCGAGCTGCTGGCGGAGCAGGAACTCGCGCTGGCGCTGCTCCATGCCGTCGTTCACCTCGCGGGCGATCGTGGTCGCGACCTCGGCTTCGGCGAGCGCGTCGCGGACCCAGCCGAGGACGAGCTCGACCCGGGCCTCGACGTCCACGGTCTCGAGCAGCTCGACCTTGCGCTCGATGGCGAGGTCGGGCCACCAGCCGGCGAGATCGGCCAGGCCAGAGGGGCCGTCGACCTCGTCGAGCACGGCGGTGAGGCGCCGACCGCCCAGCTGCTCGAACAGGGCACGGGTGACCTCGCGCAGCTCCTCGGCCAGCTCCACGGCCCGGGCGGACGGGTCCGGCTCGGGGATCGGGTCGGCCTCGACGAGCAGGGCGGTGCCGGTGCCGACCACGCCGGCGCCCATGCGGGCCCGGCCGGTGGCGCGGACGATGAGGGCTGGCGTGCCGCCGGGCAGCTCGCCGTGGGATTCGACGGTGGCGAGCACCCCGATGCGGCCGTAGCGGCCGTCCACTCGCGGGACGAGCAGCAGCTCAGGCTTCGGGTCCCGGTCCAGGGCGCCGAGCGCGTCGGCGGCGGAGCGTGCTTCATCGGTCTCGAGGGCCACGGTCACCACCATCTGGGGCAGGACGATGCCGGTCGTCAGGGGAAGGACGGGGACGGTGCGGACGTTGGAGTCGGAGCGGGACTGGTCTCGGGTGAGGGCCACGATGGCCTCCTGGGGTGCGGGTCGCCCGGACGATTTAGGCGGCGATTACGTGCTTACAACACTACGGGCCGCGCTTCATTCCCCACACCGATCAGGCCCCAGAGGGCTTGTGACGGTTGCCTCGCCTCGCCTAGCCCGCGGTCGGTCGGTACCGCACGGCGACGGCTCCCGACCGGAGCTCCTGCCGATCCACCAGCTCGAGCTGGATGCGCTCGCGCAGGCCGGCGAGGAGCGTCGGCCCGTGCCCGGCGAGGACGGGTTGCACAACGAACTCGTACTCGTCGATCAAGCCGAGGTCCGCCAGCCCGAGCGGGAGGGTCACGCCGCCCACCCACAGGGTGTCGCCCGGCTGCTCCTTCAGCGCGCGGACCGCTTCGCCCAGGTCCCCCTGCACGAGCTCGGCGTTCCAGTCGACCTCGCTCAGCGTGCTCGACACGACGTGCTTCTCCGCCCCGTCGATGGCCTCGGCGAACGGGAGCTCCCACTCGCTCATCCAGTCGGGCCACGCGCCGGACGCCGGACGCCGCCACGCCGACTCCATCATCTCGTAGGTGACCCGACCGAACAGCAGGGCGTCGGCTCGTGCCATCTGCGCGGTCCAGTAGGCCATCGACTCCTCGTCCGGAGGGAGGCCGGCCTCGTGGTGGCAGCAGCCGTCGAGGGTGACGTTGATCGAGTACCGGAGCGTTCTCATCTCGTGGCTCTCCTGGGGGGCAGACGTTCGCCGGACCGTACCGAGACGGCTCTCGGCGCCGATCCTCATCGGCGGCCTCCCCTATGCGCGCGCGGGAGCGAAACCGGTGGTGCCGCGTGCGTCGCGAACCTACGGTCGCAGGCGATGTCGAGCCGGGCGATGACCGTGACCTTCCACCGCAGGGGTCGCGTCTGCGGGTGGACTGCGCTGCGTCCGCCCCGCTCGATCGTCCCCGGGCCGACGATGGCGTTGGGCGGTGATCTGCCCCATGACCTGTCCACCTTCGTGATCGAGGACGCCCTCGGCATCGAGCACGGCTTCTGGGGCTGCGTCGCCGAGGGGGCCACCTTCCGCAGCCTCGGCCGCAAGCGCACACCGCAGGGCAGGGCCGTGATCGCCCGGCACCTCGACGAGCTCGACGAGGCCGAGACCCGGGTGAACCAGATCTTCTTCGCCTGGCGTGCCGGCGCGGCGACGGAGATCGACGAGGAGCTGGACACGATGCTGCAGCGTTGGCGCTCCGTGCCCGACGGCGGCGACCTCGTCGTCGAGTGGCGGGCGTCCAGCCGGCCGCGCTCCCGGCACCGATCGGTGGACCGGCGGCGCGCCGCCGGCTAGCGGTAGAGACCGTCGCGGAGGTTGATGCCGTGCTCGACCCAGGCCTTGAGGGCGAGCGCCATGCCGGTCCAGCCGGCGCAGTTCCCGAAGGCGCTCTCCGCACCCTCGGGGGTGGGCGCCCACGATGACTCGGTGATCGTGACGAGCGTGCGGGCTCCGTCGTCGACCGGCTCGAACTCGAACGTCGTCGTCGTCCGCCCCGTGTCGCCCGCGGTGGCGGTGCCGTCCCACTCGATGACGAGCCGGCGGGGTGGCTCCGCCTCGAGGACGGTGACCGGGAAGGCGCCGGGGAAGTCGTGGAAGTCCCAGGTCACCTCCGCCCCCTCCTCCAGGCGGCCCTGCGCACCGCCGGTCGTGAAGTACTCGGAGAGCTGCTCGGGATCGGCAACGGCCTCGTAGACCTCGGCGCACCCCCGGGCGATGTGGGCGGAGACGGTGAAGGAGAGCTGCCGCAGCTCGGACTCGGACATGTGATATTCTTACAACATGTCTGGCGAGCGTGACAAGGTCTCGGAGGACGACCTCGTCTTCAAGGCGCTGGCCTCCGCCACCCGCCGGCGCATCCTCGACGTGCTCCGGGAGTCCTCGTGCACCACCGGGGCCTTGTGCGCGCGGTTCCCCGACCTCGACCGCACCACGGTGCTGCAGCACCTCCGGGTCCTGGAGAAGGCCGAGCTCGTGACGGGCCGGAAGGTCGGTCGGGAGCGCACCCTCGCCCTCGCCCCCCTGCCGATCAAGCGCATCCACGACCGCTGGATCGGCGAGTACGCGCAGGCAGCAGTCGAGCTGCTCGACCGCCTCGGTTCGGACGACCGGCCCGACTGACGGACCACCCCGGCGAGCCCGAGCGCGCGACAGTCGCGGGCGTGGAGCGACCAGAGATGCGGATGTCGGGCCCCGTGCTGGACACCTCCGACGTCGAGCGGCTCACGCGCTTCTACGAAGAGCTGCTCGGCTGGCAGGTCGAAGCGCGGGAGGGTCCTCGTCCCGGCTACCCCGCCGAGGACGGATGGTCCCGGCTGCGACCGGCCGACGGGAGCACGAAGATTGAGATCCAGTACGAGCAGCACCACGTGCCGCCCACGTGGCCGGGAGAAGCGGGACGGCCCGGGATGCAGATCCACCTCGACATCTGGGTGGAGGACCTCGTGGCCGGCGTCGCCTGGGCGAAGGCGTGCGGGGCGGTCGAGAGCGACCACCAGCCCGAGGGCCGTGACCTCGAGCGGCTGCGAGTGATGCTCGACCCGGCCGGTCACCCGTTCTGCCTCTGGTCCTAGGTCGCGCCCACTTCGAATGCGCTCTCACGTGGGCCACGAGGCCGCAACGCCGGCTCGTCCGGCGGGTGGACGATGAGCGCCTGGCAGACGTCACGGATCCCGGCCGATCGCCAGGCCTGACGTCGGTACGGTTCCGCCGTGGCAGCGCGCCGGCCGATGGGCCACTGGAGCCCGACGAGGTCCGGGGTGTCGATGACGGTCGAGCGGCCGGAGTGACGGGTCCGCACGGCCACACAGGCGGTCCGAAGCCCGGGTCGTCGCTGCGTGGTGCGCTCGTCACCGAGGCGCTGCCGTTCGACGGAGGCCGCCGCCTGACCATCTACGTCCCGACCGATCCTCCCACCGGGATCGTGTACGCCGCGGACGGGGGATGGCACACCGAGCGCCTCGCCGGCGCGCTCGAGGCTGCCGGTCCGACGTCCACGGTGATCGTCGGCGTGCACGGACTCGACGACGACGGCGCACGGCTGCAGGAGTACGTCGAGACGTTCGGCGGTCACCGCTTCCATGCGTTCGAGCAGTTCTTCGTGCACGACGTGCGAACGTGGGTGCGGTCGGAGCTCGACGTCGCTCCGGTGCCCGGTCGGACTGCGATCTGTGGTGCGTCCCTGGGTGGCGAGCTCGCGCTGGCGCTGGGGCTGCGTCACCCGGACGTCTACGGCACCGTCCTCTGCGCCTCGCCGGGCGGCGGCTTCGGACCGCCGGACGCCGACCTCTCCGGCCGGATCCCCCGCACCTACCTGGCCGGCGGGCGGCAGGAGCCGTGGTTCCTCGACAACGCTCGGCGCTGGGCCGAGGCGCTCGGCGCGTCGGGCGCGGACGTCGTGATCGAGGAGCGCGACGGCGAGCACGGCGACCCGTTCTGGTACGACGAGCTCCCGCTCATGGTCAGCTGGGCGTTCGGGCGCTGAGCAGGGCCTGGACCGCTCGGATCGTCTGGCCGACGTGACCGCCGCTGAGACGCCCCGGTCCGAGCGGACCGGAACGGTCTGCTCCCAGCGCCGGCAGACGGAGGAGGGCCCGTTCGACGTCGGCGGTCATCGCCGCCACCTGGCGACGCGCCGCGGCACGGATGACGGACCCGTCCTCGCACCCGGCGTCGAGCGATGACGCCTTGCCGGCGTAGCCGGCAGCACCGAGGGCGTGCGCTCCCATGTGCGCGACCGCCGCCGCCTGCTCCGCTGCGTACGCCGCCGCCTTCGCTGCGGGCGTCGGCGCTTCATGGGCTGCCGCGCCTGCCTGTCCGCCTCGCTGGCGGACGGCATCGCCCGCTGCGAGGTCGCCCGTCGCGAAGGCACGGGCCTGGTCGATCGCAGCCCGCACCCTCGGGTCGTCCGGTGCTTCGCGCTCGAAGATCGGGAGCACGTGCTCGGCGCAGTCGGCGGCCCACGAGGCGAGGATCCGACGATCCTCGAGGCTCAGCGTCTGCGGGGACGGCGCCACCGTCTGATCAGGCGTGCTGGTGCGAGGGGGCGTCGGGCACCTCGAACGCCAGCTGGTCGGCGAAGCACCACCACCAGTCCTCGCCCGGTTCGAAGGACTGGATGATCGGGTGCCCGCTGGCGTGGTGGTGCGCCGTGGCGTGCCGGTTCGGTGAGGAGTCGCAGCACCCCACCTTCCCGCACGACATGCAGAGCCGCAGGTGCACCCAGCGGCCGCCGGTGGCGAGGCAGTCCTCGCAGCCGTCGCCGGTGGGGGTGACGTCGTGGATCTCGTCGAGGTGGGTGCAGGTGTCGGCCATGGGTGGTCCTCCGTCGGGGTCGGTCAGGTGAGCGCGGCGAGGTGTGCGTGCACGGACCGGACCGCCGTGGAGCCCTCGCCCACTGCGGCGGCGACGCGCTTCACGGACCCGCCTCGCACGTCGCCGACGGCGACGACGCCCGGCGCGCTGGTCTCGAGCGGCAGCGGCTGGCGGTCGAGGGCCGCCCAGATCGGCGGCAGCCGCGACGGGTCGAGGTCCCGGTCGGTGAGCACGAAGCCGTGCTCGTCGGTGGCCACGCAGCGGTCGAGCCAGCCGGTGGCCGGGATGGCGCCGATGAAGCAGAACAGGGCGGCGACGTCCAGGTCCTCGGTGGTGCCGATGGCGGTGCGCTCCCACCGGAGACCGGTCAGGCGGTCGTCGCCGAGCAGCGCGCGCACCTCGGTGCGCTCCTCCACCGTGATGCGCTCGTCCGCCTCGATGCGGTCGACGAGGTACCGGCTCATCGACTTGTGCAGGTCGTCGCCGTGGATCACCACGTGGACCTCGCAGCCCTTCGACGCCAGGAACACGGCGGCCTGGCCGGCGGAGTTTCCGCCGCCGAGCACCACCACCCGCTCCCCTGCGCACAGGCGGCCCTCGGTCTCGGTGGCTGCGTAGTAGACGCCGGCACCCTCGAGCCGGGCCCAACCGTCGACGTCGGGTCGCCGGTACTCGGCACCGGTGGCCACCACCACGGACCTTGCCGGGATCTCGCTGCCGTCGGCCAGCACGACGACGTGCCAGCCGGACTCGGGTCGGAACCCGGCGACCCGGCACGGGTGCGTGATGCTCGCGCCGAACTTCTGGGCCTGGACGGTGGCGCGCTGGGCGAGCTCGAGGCCTGACAGCCCGCTCGGGAAGCCGAGGTAGTTCTCGATCCGGCTCGACGTGCCGGCCTGGCCGCCGACGTCACCCGCTTCGAGCACCACGGTGTCGAGGCCCTCGGACGCCCCGTAGACCGCCGCAGCGAGCCCCGCCGGCCCCGCACCCACCACGACGAGGTCGAACGTGTGGCCCGGGGTGGCCGAGAACGTCAGACCCAGGTGCTCCGAGAGCTCGGCGGGCGAGGGGTTCCGCAGCAGGGCGGTGGAGGTGATGACGACGGGGGTGTCGGCCGGTCGGACGCCGAACCCGGCGAGCAGCACGGCTGCGTCCTCCACCTCCTCGACGTCCAGCCAGTGGTGCGGGAGCCCGGCCCGGACCAGGAACCCGCGCAGGGCGACGGTGCGGGGCGAGAACCGGGAGCCGAGCAGCTGGATGCTGCGGGCACCGTCGCCGCCCTGCAGGATCCGCCGCCGCTCCACGAACGCCCGCAGGATCAGGTCGGAGAGGTCGGGCTCGGCACCGAACAGCGTGCGCAGCTGCGCGCGCGGGATCTGCAGGACCCGACCGGGCTCCACCACGACGCCGGTGAGGTAGACGCGCTGGTCGTTCAGCATCGACAGCTCGCCGAGGAACCGACGGGCCCCGTGGTCGGCCAGCACGCGCTCGTCGCCGTCGCGCCCCACGCGGATCTCGACGCGGCCGGCGAGGACCACGAAGAAGTCGTAGGACGGATCGCCCGGGCGGAACAGGACGTCGCCGGCGGCGACGTCGCGCTCGTCGCCGAACCGGGCCAGCCGGCGCAGCTCGTCGTCGGTCAGGTCAGGGAACGCTGCGTGCCGATCGGTGGCGTCGCTCATCCTGCGCTGACCTCCTCGGGATCCATCGTGGTGCCGTCGACGAAGCAGTGGGCCCATCGCTCCCCCGGCTCGAGCGACGCGACGATCGGGTGGCCGTCCTCGGCGTGGGCTCGTGCGTGGCGGCCGGGCGAGGAGTCGCAGCACCCGACGTGCCCGCAGGAGAGGCAGATGCGCAGGTGCACCCAGGTGCCGCCGATGCGCAGGCAGTCCTCGCACCGGGCGCGCTCGGCTGTACGGGGCGGATGACGTCGGTGTGCGCGCACCCGGTGTCCGAGGGCGGGACGAAGCGGACGACGCTGCTCAGGGCGGCCCGGGCATCGGTGTGCCCGAGGACGCTGCGGATGGTGGCGGCGAGCCCGATGGTGCTCGCCCGCTCGGCGGTCAGGACGTGGTCCGCGCCGGCGGCGGCGAGCGCGTGCAAGTCGTCTCCTTCCACCGGTCTCGCCACGATCGGCACGAGCGGCACCAGGTCGCGGACCAGGCCCACCACGACGGTGGTCCGCTCGTGCGCATCGTCGGCGACGACCACCGCGCGCGCCGTGGTCACGCCCGTGGCCAGCCCGACCTGGGCGCCGCCGGCAACACCGATGAGCCTGGCCATGCTCGCCAGGCGCTCGAGCGAGAACTCGATCCCGATGGTGAACAGTAGGAGGATGACGCCGATCTCGGCGGCGGCGTCGACGACCTCCCGCTCCTGGACGAGCCCGAGCTGCGCCGGTCCGATGATCACGCCGGCGACGAGGAACCCGACGATCGGCACGACCCGCAGGCGAGAGGACAGGTAGCCCACGATCGCCGCGCCACCGACGAGCGCGACGAGCTCCGGCAGGAAGGTCGGCACCTCCGACCCGGCGGCGAGCACCAGCCCGGCGACGCTCATCCGGTGATACTGCCAGCGTCGACGCCACTTCCCAACCAGCTGTGCGAGCTGCGCAGGATCCTCGCCGAGCTGGGTGTCGGCTACGGCCAGGGCTACCTGTTCGGTCGACTCACGACGGACAGCAGGCGTCCGTAGACCTCGTCCTCGGAGGAGTCGGACGTGACCGGCACGACCTGCGAGCTCACGCGCTCGGTCGCCAGACGGCCGAGGCGGTCGACGGCATCGATGATGAAGGCGTCGATGTCGGCTTCGGCGATGTCCCGTTCCGGATGGCGTTCGCCGCGCTGCGCCATGTCCTGCCGGCGGGCGCGGAAGCGGTCGGTGGCCAGCTCGGCGCTGGGCAGCAGCACCACCTCGACGAACGTCGCCCGGTGCTGTCGTGCCATGTCCTCCAGCAGCGCGATGTAGCCGAGCCGACCGAAGTACTGGGCCATCACGACCTCACGTCCCGCTGCGAGGTGCTGGACGACGGCGGCTCCTGCGAGCGCTCGGGCCTCGAGGCGTGAGGCCTCGTCGGTCTCCCAGTCGGGCACGGTCATCCGGAGCGCATCGACCTCCACCAGGGCCGACCCGTCGTGCTCGTCGACGTACCGACGGGCGAGGGTTGACTTGCCCGACGCCGGCGGTCCGTTGATCAGGATGAGTCGCGCGATGCCGGCATCCTTGCCGAGCACCGGGGTCGAGGCGTGCAGATTCGACGGCCGGCACCGATGAGTTGCGATCGACGGTGCCGTCAGCACGGAGAAGGCACGCAGCGGCGAGCCACCGACCGAAGGAGACCGTGATGCTCAGCATTCGACCGCACCTGTGGTTCGGCAACAACCAGGCGGCGGAGGCGGCGAGGTTCTACGCCGAGCACATCCCCGACTCGAAGGTGACGCACGTGCTCACCGCCCCGGAAGGGGTACCAGGCGCGGTCGCAGGCAGCGAGTTCATCGTCGAGTTCACCGTGGCCGGCCTCGACGTCGTCGGGTTGAACGCCGGGCCGGAGTTCAACCTCGACGAGGCGTTCTCGTTCTACCTGCTCGTCGACACCCAGGAGGAGGTCGACCGCTACTGGGAGGTGCTCACGGCCGACGGCGGTGAGCCCGGACCGTGCGGGTGGTGCAAGGACCGCTTCGGCGTGTCGTGGCAGGTCATCCCCCGACAGCTCGAGGAGCTGTGCGGCGACTACTCGACCGATGCGAACAAGCGGGCCATGGACGCCATGCTCCAGATGCACAAGATCGACATCGCCGCCCTGGAGCAGGCGTACGCCGGCGACGGGTCGGCGACCGGGTCCGCCTAGGAGAGCTGGCGGACCCCGGGCGTGCCGGCCACGACCTCCCAGGTGCTGGCGTCGGCGCTGCCCGAGCTCTCGTCGAACTGGTCGTCGACCACCCGGTAGGTCGAGACCCACCGCTCCGGGGTGACCTCGCAACGGGTGTAGCCCCGCCGGTTGTCGAACCACTTGATCTGCGGGTTGGACTCGATCGCCGCCGCCACCAGCGACTCGACCACCTCGTCGGAGTCGAAGAACGACGACGAGATGCTCGTGGCCATGAACTCGGACCCGATCACGGGGAGCGACTGGTCGAACGGCTCGGCCCGCAGGTCGGCGACGGCAGCGGAGTGGAAGTCGCCGGTCAGCACCACGAGGTTGTCGACCGAACCGGACAGCGCATCGAGGACCGCCCGCCGCTCGTCGGCGTAGCCGTCCCACGTGTCGACGACGACGATCGGCGGCTCGGCGCCGGCGACCGCGCTGCCGCCGAACATGAAGACCTGCTGGGCCAGCACGTCCCACACCGCCGACGACTCCTCGGCACCGGCGAGCAGCCAGCTGCGCTGCTCCTCACCGAGCATCGTCCGTCCCGGCTCGCCCTCCATCCGGACCTGCACGGCGTCGCCGATCTGCTCGATGAACGCCTCACCGCGCTGCTGGTCGGAGCGGTACTGGCGGGTGTCGAGCACGTGGAAGCGGATCAGGTCGCCGTGGGCGAACGACCGGTAGATCGCGAAGTCCGGTCCGGTCGGCGGGTCGAGGCGGACCGGCATGAACTCGTACCAGACCTGGTAGGCGGCCGCCCGGCGCTCGAGGAACTCGGCCTCCGGCGTGTCGTCCTGGTTGATCGAAGCGGCGTAGTCGTTGTCCACTTCGTGGTCGTCCCACGTGATGATCCACGGGACGTGGGCATGGGCCGACTGCAGCTGCGCATCGGAGCGGTAGAGGGCGTAGCGCTGGCGGTACTGGTCCACCGTCTCGCACTCGAAGTCCTGGCCGGTCACGCGACCGCGCTCGTCGAAGTAGTCACGGCTGGCGTACTCGTAGATGTAGTCGCCGAGGAACACGAAGGCGTCGAGGTCGCCGGTGTCGGCCACGTCCCGGTAGGCGGCGTAGTAGCCGTGCTCCCAGTTCTGGCACGAGGAGAAGGCGAACGTGAACCGCTCGGGCGTCGTGCCGGGAGCGGCGAAGGTGCGGGTGCGGGCCGGCGTCGTCTCGTGCTCGCCGACCCGGAACCGGTAGTGGTACTCGGTGTCGGGCTCGAGCCCGGTCACGTCCACGTGCACCGAGTGGCCGAGCGCGGCGACGGCGAGTGCCGTCCCGCTGGTGACGAGCTCGCTCATGTCGGCGTCGCTGCCGACCTCCCACTCCACCTCGACGTCCCCGGCCGGGAGGTCGCCGTCCGGGAGCAGCATCGTCCAGAGCACCACCCGGTCGTCGAGGGGATCGCCGGAGGCGACGCCCAGCGTGAACGGATCGGACTCGAACTCCACCGACCGCCCCGACGTCGTGGTGCTCGACGTGGTGCCGTCCGCGCCCTCGCTGCCACCGTCGTCGTCGTTGCCGCACGCGGCGAGCGTCGCTGCGGCGACGGTGGCGAGGAGGAACTCCCGCCGGGTGAGGCCGCCGAAGTCGTCTGATGCCATCGGTCGAGTCTGCCGCAGGTGGTCGGACCGCCCGGGACGTTCAGCGATCGCGCACCATGACTCGGAAGGCGCCGTCGTCGCTGGGGTGGTCGCCCAGCAGACGGAAGCCGGCCCGCTCGAGCGCTCGCCACGACGCCTCGTTGGCGACGAAGGGTCCGGCCGAGACCTGGGTCCACTCGGGGTGCAGGGCGAAGACCACGTCCTCGACGAAGGCGGCGATCACCCGGGTGCCGAGGCCCTGACCACGCCGGGTGCGCTCGCCGACCAGGTAGTCGATGCCGGCAGCGGTCTCCTCGACGCCGAGGGAGAAGTGGGCCTGCGCCTCCTCGTCCTCGGCGTCGTCGGCCCAGGCGTAGCACTGGATCCACCCGACCGGCTCGCCGCCCTCCAGGGCCAGCCAGTGCTCGACGGGGTCGTCGTTGCCTGAGCCGTAGTCGCGCACCACGGCGTCCCACGACACGTCGTCACCCTCCCACCACCGCACGACATCGGGATCGTTCAGCCACCGGTGGAGCAGCGGCAGGTCGTCGTCGGTCAGGCGGCGGAAGGTGACGTCCACGGTCGCCGTCACTCGATCGGGTCGGGACGCTCGACGAGCGCCACGAGCTTCTTCGGGGCGAGCACGCAGTAGCTCTCGGTCACGATCTCGCCGACCTCCTCCCAGTCGGTGTCGGCGTCGAGCACCATCCCCATCGCGTTGCGTCCCCAGCCGAGCAGGAAGAACGGGTGGCCCGACGCCACGAGCGCCACCCGCTCCTCGTCGGGTGAGCGCACGGCGAGGATCGTCTTCACCTCGTCCCGGTCGTCGACGATGGCGAAGACGTGGGCGAAGTTCCGCTTGCGCACCAGGAACCGGTGACCCGTCCAGGCCGGCTCGTCCCAGGCCTCGGGCAGCGCCAGGCACAGCTCCCCGAGCCGGCGCAGCACGTCCGGATCGACGTCGGCGCGGTCGGTCATCGCTATCGTGCCGGGCGATCCGGCCAGCGGACCTCGACCACGAGGCCGGTGTGGTCGCTGGCGAGCGGGCCGGTGAGCGAGTGGTGGAACGCCAGGTCGGCGCTCAGCACCCGACCGGCTCCACCCCGCCGGATGAAGGGGTCGCCGACGAAGACGTAGTCGATCCGCTTGCGGGGGATGTTCATGGCCTCGGCGATGGGGTTGTCGCGCCAGTCCTGGGTGTGGCCGGGGCCCTCGCCGGCGACCCGCCACGCGTCCTGGAAGTAGGTGGTGCGATCGTCGAGCACGGTGAGCGACGAGAGGAAGCGGATCTCGTCGGACTCCGGCTCGGCGTTGAAGTCGCCGCAGAGGATCGGTGGCATGCCGACGCGGCGCTGTCCGGGCACGGCCGGCGCTGCGCCCTCGGCCTCGCGCCGGATCACCTCGTCGATGTGCAGCACCTGGCGGCGACGGTGGCGCCCTTGCGTCGGAGCGGCGGCGAGGTGGCAGGCGAAGACGTCGAGCCCGGCGGTCCGGACGTGCAGCAGCTCCCAGGGCACGGCGCGAGCGAGCGGATCGGGATCGTCCTCCTCGATCGGCAGGGCGTGGTAGGTCGCGTCGTCGATCGGCCACCGGGACAGGACGGCGGAGCCGAACCTGAGCTCCGGGTCGGGCCAGACCTCCGAGCTGAACGGCCGCCCGGCGAACTCCGTGTGCCACCCCGCCTCCGGCATCACGTCGGCGAGCCATGCCGCAGCGTTCGGGGTGCTGGCGTCCTCCCACAGCTCCTGCAGGCACACGACATCGGGGTCCAACCGCTCGAGCCACGCGACGATCTCGTGGCGCCGCTCCGGCCACCCGGGCTCGAGCAGGGAGCCGGCGTTGAGCTGCACGATGCGCAGCACGTCGTCGGCGGGCGGACCGGTCACGTCGCCGGGCACGGGACCGACCCCCAGTCAGGCGGGAGGCGAGCGTCGCGCCACCGGCTCGGCGGCTCCCACGTGGCCCACGCCGGGTCCCACCAGCGTCGCCCGGCGTCGAGCTCGGCACGCAGCTCGTCGCCGACCCCACGGACCCAGGTGACGAGTTCGGCGGTGTACCGACCCTCGACCACGCGGTCGTCGAGCACCTCCTCGTCCTTCACCACGTACGAGCCATCCGGGCTGACGACGATGTCTAGCTCGAGGTCCTGGGTGTCGTAGCCGATGTCGGTCCGCACGAAGTCGACCTGCAGGTTGAGGTACCAGCAGGCGAAGTCGCGATCGGGTCCGGTCCAGAAGTGCCAGACCGCGTACGGGTCGCCCGGCCGCTGGACCATCAAGCACCCGTGCCCCTCCCAGTGGGTCTTGGCGTGCCACGGATGGCGGCTGTCCGGCGTCGGCCAGTCGCCGTCGACGAAGCCGATCTCGGCCCCGCTCGACACGTAGGTCACCAGCTGCTCCGCGCTGTCCTCGACCACGAACACCGGGATCGCCTCCCACGCCCGACCGTGCCACGCCGGGCGGGGGTCGGCGTGCGGGTGCGGCCCGAGGCCGAGCACCTCGCGCCGGACGATGAGGTCCCCCGTCGCCCAGCGCCCCGCCCCGGGCCAACCCTGCCAGAAGCGGCCGGCGCCGCGCCCGGCCTCGGCTCAGCCGTCGAGCGGCGGCAGGTCGCCGAAGAAGCCGGTGACCCGCGCGAGCCGACCGGCGTCGTCGAAGGTCGCCACGTCGGTGCCGGCCAGCGTCACCGAACCGTCGGGTGCCACGAGGTCCCAGCCGTACCGGGCGGTCCCGTGGTGCTCGTCGATGCCGGTGGCGCGGCGGAACCGGTGGCCGGCGAACGAACCCTGGACGGCGGCGAACATCTCGTCGATGGCGTCATGGCCGGTGGCGTCCATGGGCGGGTCGACGAGCTCCCCGTCCGACGCCCACGCCTGCTCGATGAGCGTGCGCCGCGCCGTCGGGTCGGGCTCTCCGTACGCCTGGAGGTAGGCGTCGATGGTCTCAGCGGTGTCGGACATCTGGTGCTCCTCTCGTGCCCGGGCGCCTCCCGGGACGAGGCCCACGATGCGCCCGCCGCTGCACCGGATCGATTACCTCCGAGGTGCAGACGACGGCGCGACCGCGGTCAGCACGTCGCCCGGGTCGGGCGCGGCGTCGGGTCCTGCAGGCGGCGTCCGGTCGACGCGAGCGCCGTGCCGATGGCGACGAGCCCCCCGCCGGCGCGGCGGGCGACCGGACCGCGACGAGGCGTCCGCCGGGGCTGCGCTTGTCGACGGCGCTCTTCGAGCACGGCGGGTACCAGCTGCTCGTGGATGTAGGGGTGCATGGTTCCTCCTTCCTCTGTCCTCCACGAGCATCCTCCGGTACGGTTGCGCGATCAACTGATCAACGGAAATGAGGATTGGTGGCGGTCACCTTCACGTTCCCATCTGCGCGACCCATCGGTCTCGTCGATTTCGCGTGGTCCCCGCTGTTCGAGGCCGCGCTGTCCCTGCGGGTGATCGCCGAGCCGAAGCGAGCCCCCCTGCACCTGCCGTGGGTCCGCCGCTGCCGGACGCTGTCCGAGGACCTGCAGCGCGAGATGCGACTGCTGTTCCGCCCCTTCAACGGCACGTTCGTCCCGGGGATCTTCGAGGCCGCACTGCAGGGCGACCACCCGACCTTCGCCGACGAGCTCGATGTGCTCCTCGCGCTCCCCGACCACACCGTGGCCTTCGAGCTGTCGTTCGCCTACGGCGGCATCGAGTGCGCCGTCCTCGACGAGGTCGACGCCACGGTCGTCGACGACCCCGCCTTCCGGGAACGGGTGCTGCAGGGCGCAGCCGACGACGACATGCGAGCGCTGGCCCAGCAGTCGTTCGACGACCCCGGCACGCTGCTGCAGCGCTACGTCCGGATGATGGAGCGCTACTGGGAGGAGGCGTTCGCCGAGGAGTGGCAGCGCATCCTCCCGCGGATCGAGGCCGATGCCACCGCCGGCGCTCGGGCCCTCGTCACCGCCGGACTCGCCGGCCTGGTGAGCGAGCTGTTGCCGGAGGGTCGCTGGGACCCCGCACGCAACGCCGTGGTCGTCGAGAAGGACTGGGTCGGCTCCTGCGACGTGGCCGAGCGAGGCGGCCTGCTGCTCGTGCCGACCGTGTACGGCTGGCCGTGCGTGCTCATCGACACCACCGAGCCGTGGCCTGCCTCGATCATCTTCCCGCTCCGCGACCTGCGGGCCCCCGAGGTGCCGCACGCGTCCGACCGCGAGGTCGTCACCGGGTTCAGCGCCCTCGGCGACGAGACCCGGCTGCAGATCGCCCGGCTCGTGGCCGAGGACCCTCGCTCCACCAAGGAGCTCGCCCAGCTGCTCAGCCTCTCCGACTCAGCCATCTCCCGGCACCTGAAGATCCTCGAGGCGGCGGGGATCGTCACCGGCACGCGGGACGGGTACTTCGTCCTCTACCGACTCGTCCCCGAGCGGCTCGACGTCCTCGGCCGGGCGCTCCGCCACACCCTCGGGCTCCTCGGGGCCCCGTCCGGCGACCTGCCGGCGCTGCCGGTCTCCATGCCGCGGGCCCGCTGACCCGATCACTCAGGGACCGGCCGGCAAGGCCGGACCTGAGCGAAGCGGCTCGATCACCCCGTCAGCGTGGCGTCGGCTCGGAACGGCTCCGACGCCGGAGCGCGACGGCGACCAGCGCCACGACGACCAGCACCCCGCCGATGCCGAGCACGATCGGCAGTGCGCTGCTGCCGTCATCGCCGTCTCCGGCTACCGCCGCCTCGTCGGGGTCTGCGGCAGCCGACGTGTCCGATCCGGTCGTCGACGTCGGGGAGGTGGTGGTCGGCGCCGAGGTCGTGGTGGGGGTGGCCTCAGGGTTGTCGACGTCGACGACCTCGACCAGCTGGTCACGGCCGGGAGCGTCGGCCGGGACGTCTCCGATGCTGGTCGCCGCCGCGGATCCGACCGGCAGGACCAGGAGCCGCGGCGCTGGGTACTCGCCCTCCGGGTTGCCGTCGATCCAGGCCAGCTCCGTGCCGTCGGCGCACGTCTGCACGAACGGGAAGGTCAGCAGCGTTCCCGGCCGGTCGGGAACGGTGAGCTCGATCGGGAAGGCACCTACCTGGTCGGCCGGCAGCTCGCCGCCCCGCCACTCGAGCACGGTGGCGTCGCCCTCGGCGCTCGCCTCCGCCGTCCAGCCCGGGACGTCGACCGGGGTGGCGCCGGCGACCGGGACGCGGGTGGCGACCTCGGTGGTCGGCGAGTCGCCGCAGCCGTGCGTGGGCTTCAACGTGACCTGGGTGACGTCACCTGCGGGCACGGCGACGACGTCCGGCTCGGCGTGTGCGGAGGCCCGGTCAGCGACGAGTCCGAGCACGAGCGCCGCGACCGCGACACCGAGGACGATGCGCTCGAGCAGGACGTGGGGTGCCATGGCGGCCACCGTAGGTTCGCCCGAGACCCGCCACACACCGATCGGGTCCGGCGGCGACCGACTCCTAGGCGGAGGCGGGCATCGACGCCTCGGAACCTGGCACCACGCCCTGCTTGCACTCGTACATGCGCGCATCGGCGAGCCGGAGGGCGGCCTCCGGATCCCCGCCCGCGTCGAGCCGGGCGATCCCGAACGACCAGGTGATGGGCGAGCCGGAGCGCAGGCGCTCGATGGCGCGGTCGGTCTCCGCCTCGCTGGTGGCCGGCATCAGCAGCACGAACTCGTCTCCACCGCGACGGGCGATGGTGTCGCGGGGTCGCAACGACGTCCGCCACGACCGGACCAGATCGACGAGCAGGTCGTCGCCCGCCGCATGCCCCCGCTGGTCGTTCACCGTCTTGAAGCCGTCGAGGTCGATGACGACGACGCTCGACTGCGTGCCGGTCCGGGCGGTCTCCGCCTGCTCTCGGGCCATCGCCTGGGCCATGCCGGCCCGGTTGAGCGCACCCGTGAGGGGGTCGGTGACGCTCAACCGTCGCATCTCCTCGACGTGGGACGAGAACAGGGCGCCGGACACCACGACGGCGGTGACGACGGGCAGCCACGTCGGGAGCGGCGCCGTGATGGCGTCGCTGACGTACATCGAGACGCCGGACGCGACGACCACCAGCACGGTGTGCGGGCGAAGGAGCGCCCGAGGGAGGAACGACGCCACGTACAGGGTGAGCAGCACGTAGGACACGGCCGCCGACACCGCTCCCTCACCGGTCGCGGCCTGGGTCACGGCGACCGAGGTCCCGAGCACGTGGACGACGACGTTGACCGGGATGAGCAGGCGCCGCTGCCGCTCCGTGCCGGTCCACACCGCTGCGGCCAGCACCAGCGCGATGGCGACGAAGCAGGCGTTCATGACGACCGGCGTCTCCGGCGACGGCGGGCGGAGCACGCCGTACCCGCACAGCGCGGCGGTGACGAGATCGAGCGCGACCATCGCCGACACGTCCGTGACCCGCCAGCGGCGGCGACCGTCGCGCTCCCTGCGCCCCATCCCAGACCGGGTGCTCATCCGTCCGTCGTTCCTCATCACCACCCTCCGGCCCAGCACCGGAGACCCACGGACAATCTGAGCCAGGCCGGCGGGCGGATGCAACGGTCGGCGCGATTCAGGGCCGTTCGACCCGGTCCGGATGGACCAGAGCGCAGCGGTCGGCACCTCCCGTCCGAGGAATGGCACGGTCCGCCGAGCGGTTGACCCGGACATGACCCAGGGACACAAGATCGAGACCCGCCGCAGCGACGACCACGTGGAGGTCCGCCTCGGCGGCGTCACCGTGGCCCGCTCCGACCGCCCGGTCCTGCTGGACGAGACCGGCATCCCGACGGTGCACTACCTCCCCAAGGACGACGTCGTCGCCGAGGTCCGGCCCATCGATCTGCGCACCACGTGCCCGTTCAAGGGCGAGGCGTCCTACTGGACCATCGAGACCGAGGACGGCACCCACGACGGCATCGCCTGGAGCTACGAGGACCCCAAGCCCGGTGCCGAGGAGATCCGAGGCCGCCTGGCCTTCTTCGCCGACCGGGCCGAGATCGTGGTCGGGGCGGGCTGACCGGACGAGCGGTCAGGTCGCGGCGCAGTCGTCGAGGCCGAGCTCGATGAAGCGGGGAGCGAGGTCGGCGAACGGGTCCTCCTCCTGGTCGACGAAGCCGTCGAAGTCGTCCTCGATCTGGCGTCGGGTCTCGGCGAGCTGCGCCTCCACGTCGTCGAGCAGCTCGGCGACGTCGGCCTCGAGGTCGTCGGGCCCGTCCAGGCCACGGACCCTGGCGAACATTGCGTCGAGCTCGCCGAGGAGCTCGCCGTAGAGCTCCTGCATGCGCGCGTCGGACGGCAGCTGGCCCTGCGCGGCGTCGATCTCGGCAGAGAACTCCTCCCCGATCTCGGCCACGCGCTCCTCGACCTCGGCGCACACCGCGTTCGCGTCGCGGAGGTACTCCTCCTCGCTGGGCCCGGCGCCCTCGCCGTCGCCGGAACCGCACGCTGCGGCCAGGAGCGCAACGGTGACCGCCGCGCCACGAGCGACCGACGTGGATGTGCGTGCGCGTCCGACCATGACCGAGGGTCGCGCAGCAGGCTCCGTACGGTCGAACGCCGGGACGACCGGGTCCGTAGGGTCCGCCCATGGACGCAGCTCGCCGGGTCTGGGACGTACTCGAACCGATCGCCGCCAACGTGTACTTCGCACCGGAGGTCCACGGAGCCCTGGCGGAGCTCGGCTTCGGCGGCGGGACGCCGGGCCCGAACGGCATCCACTACCCCGACGGGCTCGCCTACTTCGTCTCCCGGGGTGCACCGCTCGGCGAGCGCGCACCCGGCGAGGTGATCGCCGCCGCCTTCGGCGTGTTCAAGCGCGAGATGGTCGTCGGCCTCGTCGACGCGGGCTGGGCGATCGCCGACCGGGACGAGATCCTCGCCGCCCGCCAGCGGGGTGCCGTCGCCTCCCTGCGTCGGATGCTCGGCGACCCCGAGGAGCTGGCCTGGGTCACCGGCGTGCTGCGAAGGATGATCGACGCCGGTCCCTTCGAGGGCCGCCACCTGTCGTCCGGTCTCCTCTCGCTCGGCATCCCCGACGACGACCCGATGGCGGCGTTCTGGCGTGCGGCCGACATCGTGCGCGAGCACCGGGGCGACTCGCACATCGCCGCCTGGGCGACGGCCGACCTCGACGCCTGCGAGGTCGGGCTGCTCACCGACCCGTGGCGCGGCCAGCCCCTGCGGGCCTGGGTCCGCTCGCGTGGGTGGACCGACGCCGAGCTCGACGCCGCCTGCGACCGGTTGCGGTCCCGCGCCCTGCTCGATGGCGACGAGCTCACGACCGCCGGGTTCGACCTGCGCGAGGGCATCGAGACCGCCACCGACCACCAGGAGCGGCGCATGGTCGCTGCGATCGCTGGCGACGCCGACCGCTTCTTCGACCTGCTCGACGGTTGGGCGCAGGCGGTGGTGGACCAGGGCGGCTACCCGGGTCGCGTCACCTGGTCGCGCGCCACCTGAGCGGGGGCCACGCCCGTCGTGCCAGGTTGAGCCGATGGACGAGACACTGGCCCGGGACGGCGTGGTGCTGCTGCGCCAGGCGCTGAGCCCAGCAGAGGTCGCCGAGGTGGAGCACGTGTTCGAGCACGGCCGGGCCAACCCCAGCCCCGGCGCGTACACCGTGTACCCCGAGACCGGCGCGACCTTCTCCATCGACACCTTCCACGCCGCGAACTGGCCCGCCTACGAACGAGCCTTCCGCGACACGTCGCTCCCCGACCACCTCGCCGAGCTCTGGGGCTGCGACGACGTGTGGTTCTTCTACGAGCAGCTCTTCCTCAAGGAGGGCGGTTCGATGCGGCGGACGCCGTGGCACCAGGACAGCTCCTACCTGCCGGTAGCCGGCCAGCACGTGGCGGTGTGCTGGATCACCCTCGATGCGCTGCGAGCGGAGGAGTCCCTCGAGTTCGTGAGGGGCTCGCACCTCGGCCCGATGTACAACACGTCGGCGTTCGACCCCCACGACGACACGAAGCCGATCTTCGAGGACCTCGACCTGCCTCGCCTCCCCGACATCGAGGCGGACCGCCAGGGCCACGACATCGTGAGCTGGGCAGTGGAGCCGGGTGACGTCATCGTCTTCCACGCCAACGTCCTGCACGGCGGTGCGCCCACGTCGCCGGGCCGCCGGCGCCGCACGGTGTCCTTGCGCTACTTCGGCGAGGACGCCACCTACCGACCCCTGCAACGCGTGGCCACCGATCCCGAGGGCAAGCGCGTCGCCACGACCCTCGCCAGCGCCTTCGGTGGCTCCATGGAGCCCGGATCGCCGTTCCGGCACGAGATGTTCCACCACGTGCGCCCTCGCAGCCGGACCTAGGTTCCCGCCATGACCGACACCGATCCGATCCAGCTGGTCCGCGACTTCTGCGCCGCCTGGCCCGACCTCGACCTCGACGTCCTCGTCGCCTTCTTCGCCGACGACGCCACCTACCACAACATCCCGATGGAGCCCGTGAACGGCACCGACGCCATCCGCGCCACCATCGCCGGCTTCACGACGGGGGTCGAGTCGGTCGAGTTCCGCGTGGACCACATCGCAGCGGCGGGCCCGGTCGTGCTCACCGAGCGGGTCGACATCTTCGTCATGCCGTCCAAGCGCATCGAGCTCCCGGTCATGGGCACGTTCGAGGTCCGCGACGGCAAGATCACCGCCTGGCGGGACTACTTCGACCTGAACATGTTCATGGCGCAGATGGCCTGACGGCCCAACCCCGGCCGCCTCAGGACTCGGTCGGGTACCCCGCGTAGGACTCCTTGAACACGCCGGAGTGCAGGAGGACGTGGGCGACGAGGTCCCCGGAGGCTGCGTCGGTCACGTCGGTGCGGACCCACGACGACTCGGTGCGGCGACTCTGACCGAGGCCGACCACCTCACGTTCGAGCACGTACTCCTGGCCCACGAAGATCGGGCCGGCGACGAGCTTGACCTCCAGATCGAGGAACAGCCCGACCGACGGACCCCGCACCGGGAACTCGGTCCCCGCCTTCTGGGTGAGGACGCTCACCATCTCCATCGGCAGGATCGGGCGACCCCACGGGTTGCCGCCGGCCCGGTACCAGTCGCTCGGCTCGGTGATGGCATCCAGCTTCTGCTCGAGGGAGAAGGGGTAGAGGTCACCGTTCGGGGTGGTCAGGTCGACGGACGCCGTGACGGGGCCGGACCGGTCTCCGACGGACTGCTGGTCGAGGATGAACAGGTCACCGGGGTCACCGAGCCGGGCGCGACGCTCGTCGAGCGCCGTCGGGACGTCAGGGTCCGACGTGATCGACCCGGTCAGCACCGGGGTCCCGTCACCCTTCGACGCGGCGATGTCGGCACGGGCGGCGCTGCGGCGCGTCGCCCGAGCGGTGACCTGCTCGCCCTCGACGACCATGGTCTGGAAGTGGGCGCTGATGCACCCGCGCTCGAACCACGCGTCCCCCCACAGGATGTGGGCCAGCGGATCGAACTGGGAGAAGTGCGTCGGCCCCTCGATCGGCGCACCGGACAGCCCGAGCGAGCCGGCGGTGGCGTCGTCGTGGAGGCTGGCGTGCCCGCCGTAGGTCTGGTCGGCGAGCATCTGGCGGGGCTCGCGCGCCGGACCCTCGAGGGTGATCGGTGCGTCGAACGCCTCGTGCTGCATCGCTGTCGTCTCCTCGATCCGGTGCCGGTGCCCGTTTCTAGACGAAGCGCCGGAAGGGCGTGCTCCGTCGGCCGCTACCTTCCGCTGGTGCGCTGCATCGGCCTGCTCGGCGGGATGAGCTGGGAGAGCTCGATCGAGTACGAGCGGCTGATCAACGAGGGTGTCCGGGAGCGGCTCGGCGGCACCCACTCGGCGGACCTGCTCATCCGCAGCTACGACTTCGCTGCGATCGAGGCGCTCCAGCAGGCCGACCGCTGGGACGACGCCGGGGCGCTGCTGGCCGCCGATGCCCGCCGGCTGCAGGACGCCGGCGCCGACCTCGTCGTCCTGTGCACCAACACGATGCATGCGTGCGCCCCCGCGATCGAGGACGCCATCGACGTGCCGTTCCTCCACCTCGGCGACGCCACCGCCCGTGCGGTGCTCGACGCCGGCGTGCAGACCGTGGCGCTGCTCGGCACCCGCTACACGATGGAGCGCGACTTCTACCGAGGGCGCCTCGCCTCCCACGGTCTGGACGTGGTCGTGCCGGGCGAGCCGGACCGGACGACCATCCACGACATCATCTACGAAGAGCTGGTCCGGGGCGTCGTGCGACCCGCCTCGCGGACCGCCTACGTGGACGTGATCGAGCGGTTGGTCGCCGCCGGCGCCGAGGGAGTGATCGCCGGCTGCACCGAGATCGAGCTGCTGGTCGGGGCCGACGACGTGACCGTCCCGTGGTTCCCGACGACCCGCCTCCACGCCGAGGCCGCCGTGGAGGCTGCGCTCGCCCCCTGAGCTGCGATCCCCTCGACCGATCCGACGACCCGACGTGGGCTCAGGACATGGTCGGAGCGTCCACGATGGCGTCGGCGACCGCACCCGAGTCCGCCGCTTCGGGGTCCTGCGAGGTCGACTCCGACAGGCGGCGGTAGGGCTTCGACAGCAGCGCGGCGACGGTGACGACGACACCGATGAGGCCGGCCAGCGTGAACATGAGCCCCAGGCCGCGGTCGGGGCCGGTGCCGTACCAGCCGCCGATGGCATCGGCTCCGGCACCGTCGGTCATCAGCGGCATGAACACGGTCTCGGCGAGCGGCGCCATCAGGAACGCGGTGAGCGGCGCCGCCGCGTTCTCGACCAGCTGGGCGAACCCGAAGACCCGCCCCTGCTTGTCGTAGGGGATCGCCCGCTGCAGCACCGTCTGCTCGGCGGCCTCGATGGCCGGCATCAGCGAGAGCCACACGAGCATGCCGACGGTCAGCAGGACGACCGAGGAGCGGATCGGGAACAGGGTGCAGACGGTCCAGTTCACGAGGTTGCCGACGACCACCACCCGGACCGGGTTCCGCCCGAGTCCCCGCCGGGAGACGAACACGCCGCCGGCGATCATCCCGAGCGAGATGAAGCCCCACAGGAAGCCCCACGCCTCCACCGAGACGAGGCTCAGGCCGTAGGCGTCCATGAGGGCCATGAACACACCGCCGAGGAGGTTGTTGCAGGCAGCCAGGCCGATGAGCAGACCGAGGCCGGGGACGCCCCGGATCGCCTCCAGCGCACCGCGGACATCGACGGCGGGACGTCTCGGTGCGCCCTCCTCCACGGCCTCGGGCTCCGGCTCGTCGAAGGAGATGGTCCTGATGTGCACGAGGGCGGCGACGGTGAGGGCCAGCGAGCCGTACAGCGCCCAGCCCATGCCCAGCTGACCGATGACGAGCCCGCTGAACACCGAGGTGATGGCGAACGACAGGCCGGTGATCGTGCCGACCATGCCGTTGGCCCGGTCCCGACGGTCCTCGGGCACGAGCAGCGTCACGCACGTCGACAGCGCGATGCCGCGCATCTGCCCGGCGACCGAGCCGAGGAGCGTGGTGGCGATGAGGGCCCAGAACCACGGGCTGGTGAGGCGCAGGAGCTGTTCGGCATCGACCGTGACGAAGACGGCGGTGGCCATGGCGAAGCACGCGGTCGAGATCATCGACGTGAGCACGAGGGCCTGGTGCTTGCGGTGCCGGTCGACGTAGGTGCCGAAGAACGGTCCGAGCACGGCGGAGGAGATGCTGAACGCGCCGCCGATCACGCCGGTGGCCACGACCGAGCGCGTCTCGAGGAACACCCAGAACGTCAGGGCGAACCAGACGAACGAGCTCGTCACCCCGGTGCCGAGCGTGTTCAGCAGCAGCTGGCGGAACGCCGGTGGCATCGGGGCCCGGCGACCGGCCGGTCGTTCGGTGTCGCCGGCCGGCCGGGCGGTGTCGGTCATCGTCGTCATGTTGCTCCTCCGAGGGGGTCGTGGGACAAGACGTTCGCTGCGGCAGCGAGTCATCGGTCTCACGACTCCGACCGCAGCCGGGCGGGTAGTGGTCTGGCCCGCTCGCGAACACAGGAGAGTCGGATGCGAGTCGTCGCGACCGGAGCCACCGGCAACGTCGGGACGAGCGTGGTGGAGGCGCTGGCCGCCGACGACGCCGTCACAGAGATCGTCGGCGTCGCCCGGCGCCGGCCGGACTGGCAACCCCCCAAGACCGAGTGGGTGCAGGCCGACGTCGCCCGCGACGCGCTGGCGCCGGTCTTCGCCGACGCGGACGCCGTGGTCCACCTGGCCTGGATCTTCCAGCCCACGCACCAGCCGGAGCTGACGTGGGACAACAACGTGCTCGGGTCGCTGCGGGTCTTCGATGCCGTCGCCTCCGCCGAGGTGCCGGCGCTCGTGCACGCCTCGTCCATCGGCGCGTACTCGCCGGCCACGTCCGAGGACCCGGTGGACGAGACGTGGCCCACCCACGCCCTGCCCACCGCCGGGTACGGACGGGAGAAGTCCTACGTCGAGCGGCTGCTCGACTCCTTCGAGCAGTGGCACCCCGAGACCCGCGTCGTGCGGATGCGACCCGGGTTCATCTTCAAGCGGAGCGCGGCGACCGGGCAGCGACGGCTGTTCGCCGGTCCCTTCCTGCCGAACGCACTGGTCCGCCCCGAGCTCCTGCCGGTGATCCCCGACCTGCCCGGGCAGCGGTTCCAGGCGCTGCACTCACGGGACGCGGCGGATGCGTACCGGCGAGCCGTGCTCGGCGACATCCGGGGTCCGGTCAACATCGCCGCAGACCCCATCGTCGACGCCAGGTCGCTCGGGAAGCTCCTCAGAGCCCGACCCGTGCGGATGCCGAAGGCGGCGGCGCGGGCGGCGCTCGACGTCCTCTGGCGGCTCCGGCTGGTGCCGGCCGAACCGGCGTTGCTCGACCTGTTCCTCAGCCTCCCGGTCATGGACACGACCCGCGCCCGGGACGAGCTCGGGTGGACGCCGACCGTGTCGTCGCTCGATGCCCTGCAGGAGGTCATCGACGGGATGCGCGCCGGCGCCGGCGGCGACACGCCACCGCTCGACCCGGCGACCAGCGGACCCCTGCGCCGGGAGGAGCTCCGCACCGGCGTCGGCGGCACGGGTGGGGTGACCGACGACGGCAGGTGAGCAGCACCGGTACCGATGTCAGGCGCCCGAGAGCTCCTGGAGGGTGGCTCGGACCCGACGGTCCCAACCAGCTGCCGCCTCCCGCCAGCGCTGCGCCTCGGCGGCGGTTGTCCACAGCTGGTCGGCCTCGTCCCACGCCGCCGCCTCGATCGGTGCGAGGAGGGAGCGCGCTCGGCGCAGGGCGTCGTGCCCCTCCTCCCCGGCCCGTTCGACGGACCAGCTCAGGGCGCGGAACGACGTCCACGCCTCGGCGTCGCCCAGCACCTCCGGCACCACGACCTCCCCGCCCGGACGACCGACGGGGAGGTAGACGCTGGCGCACGGCGAACCGAGCGCGGCCCAGGTGCGCTGCGGCTCGGCCGGGTCGGCGGGGAGGTGGGCCACCAGCGACGCAGTGGTGCACTGGTGCTCCCGGACGTGCATGCAGACCGTGACGTGGGACCAGTCCTCGGCCACCCCGGCGGGCGGAGCCGGTGGGTCCTCGACGACGGCGCCCGGTCCGCCCCAGGGGCCGATCCCGTGGTCGCGCAGGACGGCGACCGCCTGCTGCGGGTCGGTCCGTCCGCTGGCGATGCACCGCCGGGTGGCGGCGAGGCGGTGGTCGGCGATGCCGGTCGGCGAGCCGCGGGACCGACGGTCGTCCCAGTCGTACCCGGTCTCGACATCGGGCGAGGACCGGGTCCAGTCCGCCCGCAGCGTCAGCCGGTTCGAGATCGCCGCCCCCGCCCCCACGGGCGCGGCGACCCACGAGCGGCCGGAGGTCTCCAGGACCCACCCGCCCCCCGGGTCGGCCACGAGGAACGACGACCAGTACGGCTCGTCGCTCCCCTGCTCTCCCGAGCCGCCCTGCCCGTGCCGTTCGAGCAGGCCGGTGATGACGTCGACCGCCTCGTCGGCGGTGGCCGCCCGCTCGAGGCCGAGCCGGACCAGGTCCATGCCGGTCAGCGCCGGCGGCACGGCCCGAGGGTCGTCGGTCGTCCAGACCCGCTCGTTGCCGATCGCCACCCGGTGCTCGTTCACGCCGTGCTCGAGGCCCCACATCCACGTCGGCCGGGAGCCGAGGACGCCGCTCGAACCGGTGTCAGGGACCTCGATGTGCGTCGTGCCCAGCGCCGGTCCCGGCCTCCGCGGCGGGAGCCACTCGAGCACCTGGACCTCGTCGACGGGACGGTCGCTCGACTTGGCGAACAGCATCCCGTCGGGTCGCTGGATGCAGAACGTGTCGCACACGGTTCAGCCGTCGAGGGCGGCGAGCACCTCGGCGGCGACCCGCTGCCCGCTGTCGATGGCGCCGTCGATGTAGCCGGTCCACCGCTCCGCCGTCTCGGTCCCGGCCCAGTGGATTGTGCCGACCGGACGGCGCAGGGCCGGGCCGTACACGGTCCACGCCCCGGGCGGCAGGTGGGCGCCGTAGCACCCCCGGGTGAACGGCTCGGTCGACCAGTCCCGGTCGACGTAGCCGAGGACGTCGCGTGCCCGGTCGCCCCACGCCCGGGCCAGCACGTCGACCACGACCTCGCAGCGCTCCTCCATCGTCTGCTCGCCGGCCGCGACGGCGGCGGGGCCCTCGAAGAACCCGCTGATCAGTCCGGGCGTGGCGGCGGGCGGGGTGCAGTCGAAGGTGACGCCGATGGGCTCGCCGGGGCCGAGGACCATCCCCGACAGCCCCTCGGCGCGCCACCAGGGCTCGTCGTAGAGGACGTGGAACTTGATGACCGAGCCCTGGGGCATCCGCTGCACCAGCTGGTCGCGCATGCCACCCAGCGGTGGGTCGTAGGCCAGGCGACCGGCGAGGGTCGGGGGCACGGCGACGATCGCTCGGGCGGCCTCGACGACGGCGACGCCGTCCGGACCGACGGCCTCGACGCCGACGCGGTCGCCGTGGTGGATCGCAGTGACGACGTGACCGAGCCGGACGCAACCGGCCGGCAGGAGCTCGGCCAGCCGCTCGGCCACCGGCTGCATGCCTCCCTCGACGCGGTCCTGCTGGGCGCCACCCTCGCTGTCGCTCAGCTTCGACCACCCCCCGGCGGAGTGGACGTAGTGCGCTGCGTGCAGCAGCGAGAGCTGCGAGCTCGATGCGGCGAAGATCGCCTGCACCCCGACCTCGAACAGGCTCGCCACCGGTGCGCTCACGCCGCTGCTGCGCAGCCACTCCCCGAGGCTCACGGCGTCCCACTCGACGGCGTGCGCCGCGGTCCACGGTGCGTCGAGCGGGACCTGGTCGGCGATCGCCTCGAGGGCGCCGACCAGCTCGAGGTACGCGATCAGGTCGGCCTCGTCGAACCCGGCGGCGACGCCGGGCACCCGGCGGACATCGGCGCCGTCCACGAGCACGTCGTCGCCGGCCTCCGGTTGCGGGTAGGTCCGCAGGCCGAGCTCGTCGACGAGCGCGACGATCCGGTCCTGGCCGGGACCGATCCACTGCCCGCCGAGGTCGATCCAGGTCCCGTGGTGCTCCTCGGTGCAGGTGCGCCCGCCGACCCGGTCGCGCGCCTCGAGCACGACCACCGAGCGCCCGGCGTCGGCCAGCGCCCGGGCCGCGGTCAGCCCGGCGAAGCCGGCTCCCACCACGACGACATCGACGACCTCGGCCACTGCGCGGCGACCATAATCGTCGCCCGGCGATCCGACGGCGAAGTGGTCGTGTCCCGCTGCCCCGACTCCGCGACACTGCTGCGATGGCCACGACACCCACCGCCGCCGCCCCCTCGACCTCGACTGCGTTCGGTGCCGCGTTCACCGAGCGGATGGCCGTGGTCGAGTTCGCCGGGGGCCGGTGGACCGAGCCCCGGCTCGACCCGGTCGCGCCGCTGTCCCTGCACCCTGCGGCCCACGTCCTGCACTACGGCAGCGCGTGCTTCGAGGGGTTGAAGGCCCACCGGGGCGCGGACGGCGTGGTGCGGGTCTTCCGCCTCGACCGGCACGTCGCCCGGATGCAGCGCTCGGCCGAGGTGCTGGTGCTCCCGGTGCCGCCGGCCGAGCTGCTCGGCGGCATGATCGTCGACACGGTCCGCGACGGGCTCGACCTGGTGCCGGAGCCCCCCGGGTCGCTCTACCTCCGGCCGATCCTCATCGGCACCGACCCCAACATCGGCTCCGCGGCCCGGCCGAGCGACGACGCCCTGCTCTACGTCCTGGCCAGCCCGGTGGGCGACTACTTCGCCGGCGGCCTGCGCGCCCTCGTCGTCGCCATCTCGGCTGCACCTCGGACCACGCCGCAGTTCGGCGTGGTCAAGACCGGCGCCAACTACGCCATGGCCCTCGGGACGACCCGACGGGCGAGCCGGGACGTCGGGGCGGACCAGGTGCTGTTCGCACCCGGGGGTCGCGTCGAGGAGACCGGAGCCTCGAACTTCGTGCTGCTCGACGGGGAGCGGCTGGTGACGCCCGCCCTCACCGACGCGTTCCTCCACGGCGTCACGCGCGACTCGCTGCTGCGCATCGCCGCCGATCTCGGCTACGAGGTCGAGGAGCGGACCCTCACCGTGGACGAGCTGGTGGCGTGGGCCGGCCGCCCCGACGCCGAGGCGGCGCTCTCGGGCACTGCCGCCGCGCTGTCGCCGGTCGGCGAGCTGGTCCTCGACGGCGAGCGCATCCCGGTCGGGACCGGAGAGGTCGGTCCCCACGCGGTCCGGCTCCGCGACGCCCTGCGAGAGGTGCAGACCGGGGTCCGGCCCGACCCGGACGGGTGGCTCACCGAGGTCCGGCCCTGACCCGCTGAACCCGACACCGGGCTGCGGGGGTGCCAGCAGACGACCGGTACGGTGCCGCCGATGTCCGGAGACGCGCTGGCCACTGCGGCCGTCCTGGTCGGGATGTTCGCGCTCCTCGCCTCGGACCGGTTCCCGCCGTCTGGGATCCTGCTCGGCGGGCTCGCCGCGCTGGTCCTCGGCGACGTCATCGATCCGGTGACCGGCTTCTCGGGCTTCGCCAACCAGGCGCCGCTCACCGTCGCCGCGCTCTACGTCGTGGCCGCCGGCGCACGGCGGACGGGTCTCCTGGCGGGCGTCACCGGAAAGGTGCTCGGTGGCGACGGGGGCCGATCGTCGATGGCCAGGCTCTGCGTGCCGGTCGCCGGAATCTCCTCGGTGTTCAACAACACGCCGATGGTCGCCATGCTCCTGCCCGAGGTCGCCGGCTGGGCGCGCCGGAGGCGCCTGCCGGTGTCGCGCTTCCTCATGCCCCTGTCCTTCGCCGCCATCCTCGGCGGCACGGTGACCCTCATCGGGACGTCGACGAACCTCGTCGTGTCCGGCGTGCTCGAGCAGCAGGGGTACGAGCCGTTCAGCCTCTTCGAGCTGACCCCCGTCGGGCTCCCCGTCGCCGTCGTCGGCCTCGCCGTCCTCATCGGTGCGGCGACGACCCTGCTGCCCGACCGGGCGGACCCGGCGCTCGAAGCGGTCTCCGCCCTGCGCGAGTACGCGCTCCACCTCGAGGTCGAACCCGGCGGCGCGCTCGTCGGCACGTCGATCACCGACGCCGGGCTGCGCAGCCTCTCCGGCGTGTACCTGGCCGACATCGTCCGCTCCGACCGGCACCTCGGGCCGGTGAGCCCCGACGAGGTGCTCGAAGGCGGCGACCTGCTCATCTTCGTCGGCGACGTCACCGACGTCCTCGACCTGCGGTCCCGGTCCGGGCTGCGACCCCCGCCCGAGCAGGCCGACGTCCTCGGCGACGCACGCGAGCCGCTGTACTTCGAAGCCGTCGTCGGCCGGGAGTCGGACCTCGTGGGACGGACGATGAAGGAGGTCGGCGGGCGCACCGGCTACCGCGCCGCCGTCGTCGCCATCCACCGCTCCGGCTCGAGGGTCGCCGGCAAGCTCGGTGACGTCGAGCTCCACGCCGGTGACACGCTGGTCCTGCTGGCCAGCAGCGACCTGCGCACCGCCCGCCGGGCCATGGAGGACTTCCTCGTCATCGCCCCGCTCCACGAGGCCGTGCCCGTGATCGGCAGCAAGGCGCGCTGGGTCGCTCTCGCCCTCGCCGCCTTCGTGGTGTGCGCCGGCCTCGAGCTCACCACCGTCTTCGAGGCCGCCCTCATCGCCGCCGTCGTCGTGATCGGCGCCCGGGTCGTCAGCTTCGCCGAGGCCAAGCGGTCGGTCGACCTCGACGTCATCGTCATGATCGCCGCTGCGCTCGGGATCGGCGCGGCCGTGGAGTCGAGCGGTCTGGCCCAGGACATCGCCGACGCCGCCACCACCGCCCTCGGGTCGTTCGGCGTGGTCGGGCTGGTGCTCGGGATATTCGTCACGACGTCGCTGCTCACCGAGATCGTCACCAACAACGCGGCCGCCGCCGTGGTCCTGCCCATCTCGCTGCGAGCGGCCGACACGGTCGGGCTGGACCTGCGGATCATGGCCGTCGGCGTCGCGGTCGTGGCGTCGTCGTCGTTCCTCACCCCGGTCGGCTACCAGACCAACGCCAGGGTCTACGGCCCGGGGAACTACCGCTTCGTCGACTTCGTGCGGGTCGGCGGCATCGTGAACCTCGTCGTCCTCGCCGCCGCCACCACCATGGTCGTGACGCTCGGTTGAGCCGACGGGCGTCGCGCCGCAGGTGACACAGTGGCCGTCCGCTCCCCGACGGAAGGCCACACCCCATGGCACGCCAGCTGCACTCGACGGTCACCGACGACGGGAAGGTGGTGCTGTCCATCGCCGAGGTGGACCTGCCCGAGCCCCGGGAGGACCAGGTGCTCATCCGGGTGGAGGCGGCACCGATCAACCCGTCGGACCTGGGCCCGATGTTCGGTCCGGCCGACCTGCGCACCGTCGAGCAGGCCGGCGAGGGGACCGCGCGGACGATCACTGCCGACATCCCCGAGCGCTTCCGGTCGATGGTCGGGGCCAGGGTCGGCATCCCCGTGCCGATCGGCAACGAGGGCGCCGGCACCGTCATCGCCGCCGGCAGCTCCGACGCCGCGCAGGCCCTGCTCGGCAAGACGGTGGCGACGCTCGGCGGGGCGATGTACGCCGAGCAGCGCCTCGCCCCCGCCGAGCAGTGCCTCGTGCTCCCCGACGGGGTCTCCGCGGCCGAAGGCGCCTCCTGCTTCGTCAACCCGCTGACCACCCTCGGGATGCTCGACACGATGCGCCTCGAGGGCCACACCGCCCTCGTCCACACCGCGGCGGCGTCGAACCTCGGTCAGATGCTCGTGAAGCTGTGCCTCGCCGACGGCGTGCCGCTCGTGAACGTGGTCCGGCGCGCCGAGCACGTCGAGCTGCTCCGGTCGCTCGGCGCCACCCACGTCTGCAACTCCTCCGACGACGACTTCCGCAGCCGGCTCGCGGACGCGGTGGCCGAGACCGATGCGACCATCGGG
>SXGQ01025380.1_pt1 | contig 31109 bp, 23 predicted proteins | sample 3178371 | NCBI WGS metagenome assembly SXGQ01 (sample SAMN11356859, study PRJNA531348) | freshwater metagenome | isolation source: freshwater sample F1-20 | place: China: Fuxian Lake, Yuxi | collected 2017-12-25
CCTGGGTTGAAGCGCTGTGTGACAAGCCCGTCACCTGCGGCCATGAGCTGGCGTCTAGCCTTGGGGCACCCCGACGCGCTTTGACCGTGGCCTTGAACGCGCGCATGATTTCCCACATCAAGGCCTTGATTGAATCGGTCAGGCGCACGCTGGCGCTGCATGAGGTCAAGGCGCCCCTGATGATGGTCAAAGGCGATGGCACGCTGGTCAACGTGGCCTCGGCACTGCAGCGGCCGGTCGGCACCGTGCTGTCCGGGCCGGCTGCCAGCCTGCTCGGTGCCTGCGCCCTGAGCGGTTTGAGCGATGCCATCGTGGCCGACATGGGCGGCACCACCACCGACATTGCGATTGTGCGCGGCGGCCAGCCTGCCCTGAGTTTTGACGGGGCCATGATTGGTGACTGGCGCCCCATGATCGAAGCCGTCAAGGTCTACGCCATCGGCCTGGGTGGCGACAGCGAAATCCGCATCCTGGGCGGCCAGGGCCTGGCCATCGGCCCGCGTCGGGTGCTGCCGCTGAGCCTGCTGGCCCATGAACACCCCAAGGTGCTGGCCGTGCTGGAGCGCCAGCAACACGAGTCGCCGCATGCCAGCCAGATCCGTTTTGTGCAGCGGCTGCAAGGCCACGACGCGATGATCGAGCGGCTGCCCGATGACGAATTGCGGGCTTGGGAGCAACTGGCGCAGGGACCACTGGACATGGAGCACTGCAACATCCATGACCGGGTGATGTCGCGCGCGCTGGCCCGGCTCGAACGCAAGGGGCTGGCGATCTACAGCGGCTTCACGCCCAGCGATGCGGCCCATGTGCTGGGCCTGTCCGCCCATTGGAGCCGCGATGCGGCGGTGTTTGGCGCCAGGATCTGGGCACGCCAGATGCGGCACCTGTATGGCCTGGGCACCTGGACCCTGGGCGATGCTGTCGCCCCGTCGCGCCAGGTGGTCGATCTGGTCATTGCCACCATCTCGCAAAAACTGATCGAAGCCGGCTTGAACGATGCCGGGCACATGAACGAGGCCAATGCCGGTCGTGTGGCGGCCCTGTTGACGCAACTGGCCCTGAGCCAGGGCCAGGCTGCGGCTGGCGCCCACGCGCTGTTCAAGCTGCAGTTTGCCCCCGACTTGCCACTGGTCGCCGTCGGCGCCCCGGCTGCCAGCTATTACCCCGAGGTGGCGCGCGGTCTCGGCATCGAATTGCTACTGCCGCCTTTTGGCGAGGTGGCCAATGCGGTTGGCTCGGTGTTTGGCCGCGTGTCGCAACGCGTGCACATGACCGTGACCCAGCCGGTGCGTGGCGTGTACCGCGTGTTCACCCCAGACGGCCCCCGCGATTTCTCCGTCCTCGACGACGCCCTGGCCCTGGCGCGTGATCTGGCGGCCGGAGAGGCGCATCTGCGCGCCTTGCAGGCCGGTGCGGCCCAGGTCGATGTGCGCTTTGCCCAGAGCGACAACAGCGTCAGCAACGACATCGACGGCCACATGTTTTTCGAGGCCATCGTCACGGCCATTGCCTCAGGGCCGCCGGTCATGCTGGGCCTCTGAACCCGATGCTGGCTGCCAGCCCCACTGTTGATGAGATCAGTCAGGCCCTGGCCGGGTACGGACTGACCCTGCGCGGCGGGTGGCAGCCAGACCCGACGCTCGACCGCTTGCCAGGCCTGCCCGGCGGCCAGAGCGCCGGTGTGGTCTGGATGGTGGGCGTGGTCGGTGCTGCGCACTGGACGAGTTTTTCGGACTCTTTCTTCTTCGCGGACGGCCTGCCCGACCCGCTGGACCGCTGGAGCCGCGCCGTGGGCGATGCGCTGGCGGCGCGCTGGGGCGAATTGGCGCTATACCCCTTCACCGGTCCGCCGTATTGGCCGTTTCAGCCATGGGCCAGCCGCGCCGAGCCCCTGCAAAACAGCCCCTTGATGCTGCGCATCGATCCGGTTTACGGGCTGTGGCACGCCTACCGCTTTGCCCTGGCCTTGCCCGGGTCACTGCCAACCGGTTTGCCCGCCCCAGTGGCAGCCGCAGCGCCCGGGCTGGGCAGCCTGTGCCTGCAGTGCAACGGGCAACCGTGCCTGCAGGCTTGTCCTGTTTCGGCGTTTGATGGCGCCAGCTACCGCGTGGACGATTGCCTGGACTGGTTGCGGCAGCCGGGCGGCGAGCCGTGCATGCAGCAGGGCTGTTTGGCCCGGCGCGCCTGCCCGGTGGGGGCGGCCTACCGCTACCCGGCTGAGGTGGCAGCTTTTCACATCACGGCCTTCGCCGCCCTTCACAGGCCGGTCCCGGCCCCTGTGCCATCATTGCCGACCCTGCCTGAAGCCTGATGCTGCGGGCCTGAGCCAAGCCAAAACATGCGTACCAAACCAACCATGCGCGCCGTGCTGTTGACGGGTTACGGCGGCTACGACCAGCTGCAGTACCGCAGCGATGTGCCGCGGCCCGCGCCGGCCGCGGGTGAGGTGCTGATTCAGGTTGGCGCCTGCGGCGTCAACAACACCGATGTCTGGACCCGCGAAGGCGCCTACGGCGCGAGCGAACAGTCGGGCTGGCAGGGCAGTGCCTTCAGCTTCCCGCGCATCCAGGGTGCCGACAGCGTCGGCCGCATCGTGGCGGTGGGTGCGGGTGTGCGCGCAGACCGCCTGGGCGAGCGCGTCATGGTCAACCCCACCCTGTACGGCGCCTCGGGCGACGGCCTGTTTGAAGCCACCTACCTGGGCAGCGAGCGTGATGGTGGCTTTGCCGAGTTCGTTTGCGTGCCCGAAGCCAATGCCCACGCCATCACCTCCCCCTTGGCTGACCATGAACTGGCCAGCTTCATGACCTCCCACCTCACGGCCGAGCACATGCTCAACCGGGCGGCATTGGCGGCGGGTGAAACGATTCTGGTGACCGGCGCTTCGGGCGGTGTTGGGTCGGCGCTGGTGCAATTGGCCACCATCCGTGGCGCCCATGTGGTGGCGGTGATCGGCCGCGGCAAGGAGGCGCATCTGGCGGCCCTGGGCGTGCAGCGCTTCATCCTGCGCGACGAGCCCGACTACGCGGCGGCATGGCAGCGCCAACTGCCAACGCGTCAGTTCGATGTGGTGGCCGATGTGGTGGCCGGTGACAAGGTGCCGGCCTTGCTGGACCTGCTGGCGGTGGGCGGGCGCTACGTGACGGCGGGGGCTATTGCCGGCCCGATGGTAACCATCGACTGGCGCAAGCTCTACCTCAAGCACCTGACCCTGCTGGGCGCCACCATGGGCACACAGGCAGAAGCGCGCCAGATCGTTCGCTATGTGGCAGCGGCCCAACTCAAGCCCCTGATCGCCGGTGTCTACCCGCTGGCGCAGCTGGTGCAGGCGCAGCAGGCCTTCCAGACCCGCACGCATTTCGGCAAGCTGGTAATCACCCTTTGAGCCCGACAACTCGGGGTCAGCCCCATCGCCAGAAAGACGATTAGGCTGGCGCGAAAAGTGCCTTGGATTGGTTCATACAACAAGGAGATGTCATGCCCATTCTCCGTAAGTTCCTGCTCGCTGTCTCGTCGCTTGCCGCCGCCGCCATGGCGCCCGTGATCGGTCGGGCACAGACCTGGCCGAGTCAGCCCTTGCGGCTGGTAGTCACCTTTCCACCGGGTGGTGCGAGCGACATCGTCGCCCGGTTGCTCGCTCCGGCCCTGGCGGAGAAATTGGGCCAATCCGTGGTGGTGGACAACCGCCCGGGCGGGGCCTCGACCATCGGTGCTGTGCATGTCGCCAATGCCGAAGCCAATGGCTACACGCTGCTGATGTCCAACTCGGCCCCCATGTTGATCGCGCCAGCGCTGATGGACAAACCCCTGTATGACCCAGTCAAGAGCTTCAGGCATCTGAGCTATGTCGGCGACGTGCCGACCGTGCTGGCGGTGCATCCGTCCTTGAGCGTGAATGACTTTGCAGGCTTTGTCGCCTGGGCCAAGTCGCAAAAAGACCCCGTTCCTTTTGGCAGCGGTGGCGCCGCGTCCATTGGGCATATTGTTGGCGAGCTACTGGGCCAACAAGCTGGGCTGAAGGTGCTGCATGTGCCCTATCGCGGCGCGGGCCCGATGCGGACAGATCTTTTGGGCGGGCAGTTGAAGGTGGCGATCGACGCCTTGCCCCAGAACCTGCAGTTTCGCAAGACCGGGCAGCTGCGGCTGCTGGCAATCACATCGGCCAAACGTGTTGTCCAGGCCAACGATATCCCCACATTGGCGGAGCTCGGCTACCCGTCCTTGGTCGCTGAAAACTTTGTGGGCGTATCGGCCCCCGCAGCGGTACCCGCGGCCGTGGCGCAGGTGCTGATCAAAGCGGTCAGCGATGTGATGGTCATGCCAGACATTCGCAATAAACTCCTGGCCCAGGGCTTTGAGTTGGAAAGTCGATCGCCCGAGATGTTCACGGCCTTCATCAAGGATCAAGCGGCCCTGTGGGCGCCTGTCGTCAAATCAAGCGGTGCCACCTTATGAGCCCCGCTTCAGTCTTTGGTGGGTGTCAGGGATGACAGCGCCGCGGATCATGGTGGCGCTGTTTGGTCCACCCGGCCAGGGTAGCTTCAACGAGTCTGGCTTTGACGGCGCCATGCGGGCCCGGGCTGCCGGCCATGCGGTGGAGGTGCACTGGATCGCGCCGCTGGCGGCGCAAGACCGAGCCGAGGCGCTGCGCACCCTGTGCAAGCAGTCGCCGGACCTGTTGGTCGCGCATGGCGGCCAGGGTGATGAGCCTGTAAAACTGATCCACCAGGAGTTTCCTGAAACGATGTTTGCGATCACCCAGGGCAGTTTTCTCGCAGCCAATACGGCGTGTTACGAGGTGCTTCAGGAGCAGTCAGCATTCCTGGCTGGCATACTGGCCGGCCTTGCCACCAAAACCGGGGTGGTGGCCCATCTGTCGGGAGAAAAAGTGGGTCCCGGTCTCAAGGGGCGAGCGGCATTTGCCAGTGGCTTGAGACACATCGCCCCAGACTGCCGCTTCGTTACTACATTTTGCGGTCATCAGCATGACCCAGATCTCGCTTTCGAGAGCACGCGTCGCTTGCAAGGCATGGGCGCAGACCTGGTTTTCGTCATGATTGACGGCGGTCGCCCTGGCGTCTCGCGGGCCTGCCAGGAATTGCCCATCCGTCAGATCGGCAATGTGCTGGACTGGGTCAATCGTGATCCCGCCGTGTTCCTGGCGTCGGCTCTGGCGGACTCTGGTCGTGGGCTGGCTCAGGCCATTGATGATTTCGCCCATGGCCACCTGAGAACCGGCACCTCGGTGGTCTACGGTTTGGAACAACCCAGCTATGTTCGTCTCGTGGTCAATGCAGAACTGAGCGCGCGCTTCGGTCCCCAAATCGTTGATTGGACGGCCCGTGTCGCCCAAGGCCTTGTTCGAGTCGATACCCGCTACGACGGGCCGGAACACTGAGGCGGGCCATCCATGCCGCCATGGCAGGAGGCCTGACGGCCGGCAGCGCCTCAGCCGGTCTGGAACCAGGCCGACTTGGTCTGCAGGTAGGACTGCAGACTCATCATGTGCTTGTCGCGCGAGTTGCCCGACTGCTTGTAGCCGCCAAAGGGCTGCGTCATGTCGCCGTCGCCAAAGCAGTTGACCCAGACCACGCCCGCCTCGAGCTCCCGTACAAACCGGTGCGCCTTGTTCAGGTCGCTGGTCCAGACCGACGCCGCCAGGCCATACACCGAGTCATTGGCCAGGGCCAGGGCCTCATCGTCGGTCAAGAACGGCACGACCGTGGCGACCGGACCAAAGATTTCGTCCTGCGCGATGCTCATGCGGTTGCTGGCGCCGACAAACAGCGCCGGGCCAAGGTAGGCGCCTGCGGCCAGCGCGGGGTCGGGCGTGTCGCCCAACAGCAGTTGCGCCCCCTCGGCCACGCCACGGGCCATGCGCGCCTGCACATTGCGCAGATGGGCCTGGCTGGCCAGCGGGCCCAGCGTGGTGGCCGGATCCAGTGGATCGCCGGGGCGATAGGCCTGCGCTGCCCGCGCGGTGAAGCGCCGCACGAACTCGTCATGGATGTCGCGGTGCACCAGCAGGCGCGAGCCGGCGTTGCAGACCTGGCCGGCGTTGTCATAGATACCGCCCACGGCCCGGTCCACCGCCGCGTCCAGGTCGTACAGGTCGGGCAGAAAGATCTGCGGGCTTTTGCCGCCAGTTTCCAGCGCCACCCGTTTCATGTTGGACTGGCCGGCGTAAGCCAGCAGCAGCTTGCCGACCGCCGTGGAGCCGGTGAAAGACAGCTTGATCACATCCTGGTGCAGCGCCAGCGCGCGGCCGGCCACCGGCCCCAAACCATTGACCAGGTTGAACACGCCCGGTGGGCCACCGGCATCTATGAACAGCTGGGTCAGCCGGGTGCAGGACAGCGGCGCCTGTTCGGCCGGTGTGAGCACCACGCAGTTGCCGGCCGCCAGGATGGGCGCCAGCTTCCACACCGCCATCAGCAGCGGGTAGTTCCAAGGGGTGATGGCGCCCACCACGCCCATGGGTTCGTGCGTGATCATGTGCAGACTGCCGGCTGCGGTGTGGGTGACCGCACCTTCCACCTTGTCGATGCACTCGGCGAAATAGCGCAGGGTTTTGGTGACTTCCGGCAGGTCGATGTTGAGCACATCGCTGATGGGCTTGCCCATGTCCAGGGTTTCGAGCAGCGCCAGCTCGTCGGCATGCTGCTCGACCAAACTGGCCAGGCGCAGCAACACGTCCATGCGTTGCCGGGGTGGCAGGCCGCGCCAGCGCCGGTCGTTCCAGGCCCGCAACGCACTGGCCACGGCCGCGTCGATGTCGGCGGCGCCCCCCTGGGCCATCTGCGCCAGCACGGTGCCATTGGCGGGGTTGATGCAGTCAAAGGTGGCGCCATCGAGCGCTGGCACATACCGGCCTTCAATGAAGAGGCCGGTGGCAATGGGCAATTGTTGTGCCCGCTGCGCCCATTGGTCGCGGGGAAGTGCTGGGGTCATGGCCGGGCCTCGAATCAGCTCACTCGGCGACCAGTTCGTCGGGGTAGCCCGGTGCGCGCAAATCCAGGCCACAGGCCGCCTCGATCATGCGCACCACCTCGGGCGACTGCGCCTCGCTGCCGTACAGGCCGCGCGCGCGCCGGAAAATCTGCTGGGTCAGGCCGCCGAGTTCCAGCGGCACACCGAGCTTCTCGGCAATGCTGTTCACCAGCCCGAGGTCCTTGCAGGCCAGGTCCATGGTGAACTTGACGTTATAGCTGCCGCTGAGCACCAGCTTGGACTCGGTTTCGTGCACAAAGCTGTTGCCGGAGCTGGCACGAATGGCGCGGTAGGTGGCGTCCGGGTCGACGCCGTACTTGGCCGGCACCATCATCGCCTCACCCGCTGCCACCAGGTGGATGAAGGCCAGCATATTGGTCACCACTTTGACCACCGAGGCGCTGCCGAGCTTGCCCAGGTAGATCACCTCGCCGCCCATCACTTTCAAAATGCCATCGACGCGCGCCGCCGTGGCGGGGTCGCCTCCCACCAGCACTGTGATCTGGCCTGAGCTGGCCAGATGGACGCCACCCGTCACCGGGCACTCCAGCACCTCGATGCCACGCGCTTGTGCCAGGCCTTGCAGTCGTTGCAGATCCTGGAAGTCGGTGGTGCTCATTTCGATCCAGATGGCGCCGCTGGGCAGGCTCTCAAACACACCGCCCGGGCCCTCCACCACCTTGCGCGAGGCGGCTGGCGAAGGCAGGGCGGTGATCACCACGTCAGCCTGGCGGCACACGCCGGCCACATCGTCCGACCAACTGGCGCCACCGGCGAGCAGGCGCTCGGCGCTGGCCTTGTGCAGGTCGGTCACTGTGACCTTGAAGCCCGCCTTGACCAGGCTGTTGCAGAGGGGTTCGCCCAAGTTACCCAGGCCGATAAATCCGATGTTCAAGCTGTCGTTTGCCATGTTGCTTCCCGTGTTGTCAAAGTTTGAAAAAGGGATCCAGTTTAGGCGCCAGCAAGCGACGCTTGCTGGCGGCAATTCGAGCCATTGACTGCGGGTTTTAGCCGATATGTTCCAGATTGACCCCGTACTCCAGCGCTGCATCCAGCAGGCTGCGTAGCTGGTCATGGGCGTAGGTGGTAAGTACATACAGGTCGAACTCGGCCTCGCCCCGTCGGTGCAGGCCGCAGGGCAGGTGGTGGTGACCGCTCAAGCGAAGCTCACCGATCGAAAAGGCGTCGGCCCGGCAATCCAGTGCAAACAGTTTGGACAGGGTGTCCAGGCAGCGCGGGCCCTGCACCGTGATGCGGCAACGTGCGTGGCTCAGATCGGTCACGCCGCCCACATCGGCGCCAATGGATGCGCGCAGCGCCGCACAGGCGTCGCTTGTGCCATCGCCGATCAGCAGCCATTCTTCCGGGCCGGTGCGCATCAGCAGACCCAAGTGGGTCGCCTGGATTTGTCCTGTAGGCCCCGGGGGGGTCTGGCCGAGCAGTTGGGTCAGCGCGGCGTGAAGCCCGGCTTCGCCCGTCACCCAGGTACTGACCAGCACTGCGCTGGGCACCAGGCCTGCACTAATGTGTACTCCGATGCTGCCGTCAAGGGCTGGGCGTTCGCCCAGGGTATGACCCTCAAAAGGGCTGCGGTATAGCGATGCATCAACCACGGTAGCGCACTCCTTCAGCGTCGAGGAAGCAGGGGTCCACCACCCGCAGCCGGTATTGACGGCCGTGCACCGGTGAGGCGGCAACGATCTCCTGCCCCACCCGGCTGGTACCGCCCTGCAACAGGCCCAGGCCGATGGCCTTGCCCAGCGATTTGCTGTAGGTGGTGGAGGTGATGTGGCCGCGGCCATGGCCGGCAATCTTGTCGTCGTTAAAGAACAGGATGGCACCATTGGACGGCACCGCACCGTCTTCGGCCGGCTCCAGCCCGACCAGGGTGGGCCGGTCTGGCCGCGCCAAATGCTCGCTGCGCCGCAAGGCATCGCCCCAGAACGATTTGAGCTTGCTCGCCATCTTGCCCGCGCCCAGGTCGTCCAGCGTGGTGCGGCCATCCATCTCGGAGCCCACCACATGGCCTTTCTCGATCCGCAGCGAGGCCAGCGCTTCCAGCCCATAGGGCCGCAGCTGCCAGGGCTGGCCGGCCTGCAGCAGGTGGTCCCAGATCAGTTGGCCGTGGTGGGTGGGGGCGTAGACCTCATAGGCCAGTTCACCCGAAAAGGTGAGGCGGATGATGCGGATGCCCACCCCGGCCAGCGCGCCGCTCAGGGTGACGTCCTGAACACCCATGTGGGGAATGGCCTCGTTGCTGAAGTCAATGGCCGGAAAGGCCGCCCGCATCACCTCGCGCACCTTGGGGCCGGCCAGGCTCATGGCCGCCCACTGGTCGGTGACCGAGGCCACCGTGACCCGCAGCTCCGGCCACACCACCTGCAGCAAAAATTCCAGGTGGCTCATCACGCGGCCGGCCTGCCCGGTGGTGGTGGTCATGAAGAAATCGGTCTCGCCGATGCGGCTGGTGGTGCCGTCGTCCATCACGATGCCGTCTTCGCGCAGCATGAAGCCATAGCGTGCCTTGCCCACCGGCAGCTTGGCAAAGCCGTTCACATAAACCCGGTTCAAAAACTCGGCAGCGTCGGGCCCGTGCAAGGCAATCTTGCCCAGGGTGGAGGCATCGGCGATGCCGACCTGCTCGCGCACGATGGCCATCTCGGCCTTGTAAGCTTCTGACAGGCTGGCGCCATGGCTGCGGTACCAGAGCGGCCGAATCCACAGGCCGGCTTCGACCTTGACGCCGCCGTGGACCAAATGCCAGTCGTGCATGGCGGTGCGCCGCACCGGCTGCAGATGGGCGCCCACGCTGCGCCCGGCCAGGGCGCCGATGGTGGTGGGGGTGAAGGGCGGGCGGAAGGTGGTGGTGCCCACCTCTTGCATGCCCAGCCCGCGCGATGCCGCCATGATGGCCAGACCGTTGAGGTTGGAGGTTTTGCCCTGGTCGGTGCCCATTCCCAGCGTGGTGTAACGCTTGAGGTGTTCCACCGCTTGGTAGCCCTCGCGGTGTGCCAGTTCCACATCGCCCACGGTCACATCGTGTTGGAAGTCAATAAAGGCCTTGCCAGACGTCTGGGGGCCCACCAGCGGCCCGACCGGGACAAACGTCATGGCCAGTACGTCTGGTAGGGGTGCGGGCACTGGCGGGTTCGCGGCCGCAGCGGTCTTGCCGGCGGCGGCGATGGCTTGTTCGGCCGCCTGCCAGCCGCTGGCCAGGGCCTGGTCCAGCGTCTGGCTGCCCATCATGCTGCCGGCACCAAAGTGCTGGCGGTCAAAACCACCCGGCACAAAACTGTGCAATGCGGCCAGGTACACCGGCTTGATGCCGCGGTGCGAGGTGAGATGTACGGTGGGCGTCCAGCCGCCCGACATGCCAACCAGGTCCACAGCCAGGGCCTGACCGCTGCCAGTGATGCGGCCGCTGGCAATGTCAAAAGCGGCCAGCGTGCAACCGGTGACCCGCTGTCCGCCCTGCACGGCCACCACGGCCGTGGCGGCTTGCACTGCTACGCCAGCGGCACGGGCCCGGCTCAACAGTTCGGGCGAGACCGCAGCGCGCAGGTCAGCCACCGCGACCTGGGCGCCTGCACGGGCCAGCGCCAGGGCATCGCCATAGGCCGCGTCGTTGTTGGTGGCGATCACGGCGCGCCGACCGGGCAGCACGCCATAGCGGTTGACATAGGTGCCGATGGCACCACTGAGCATGACGCCGGGCCGGTCGTTGCCGGCAAACACCAGCGGCCGCTCCAGCGCGCCACAGGCCATGACGATGGCCTGGGCCCGCACGATGTGCAAGCGCTGGCGCGGCACGCCCTGGCGGGGATCAGCGGTGCCGGGCGCGGCACGCTCCACCACGCCCACGGTGTTGCCGTCGTACAGGCCAAAGGCCGTGGCCCGCGTCAGCAGTCGCACCCGGCCGGTGGCCTTCAGCTCAGCCAGCGTGCTGCTCAGCCAGTGTGTCTGGGCACTGTCGGCGGGCTGGTTCAGCAGCGAGCCGCCCGCTTCAAAGTCCTGCTCCACCAGGGTCACGTCCAGGCCAGCGCGGGCGGCCCGAAGTGCTGCGCTCAGGCCGGCCGGCCCCGAGCCGATTACCAGCAGATCGGTGAAGCCATGGTGCCAGTCATAGCGGTCGGGGTCCGGTGTTTCGGAGGTGGCACCCAGTCCGGCCGCGCGGCGAATGAAATGCTCGTAAAACATCCAGGCCCGGCGCGTCGGCCCCATGAAGGTCTTGTAATAAAAGCCCGCCACAAACAGCGGCGACAGCAGCGAGTTGACCGCCATCAGGTCGAAGCCGACCGAGGGCCAGGCGTTTTGCGTACGCGTGACCAAGCCTTCGTGCAGCTCCAGCACGGTGGCGGCGATATTGGGTTCCTGCTCGGCGCCGCGCCCGACCGTCAGCAGTGCATTGGGTTCTTCAATGCCGGCGGCCAGGATGCCGCGCGGCCGGTGGTACTTGAAGGAACGCCCGACCAGGTGAATGCCGTGGGCCAGCAGCGTGGCGGCCACGGTCTCGCCGCTGTAGCCCTGCAGGCTGCGGCCGTCAAAGCTAAAACTCTGGGTGCTGTCCCGAGCGGTGCGGCCTGGTAGCGTGGTCCGGAACAGGCCGGTGGCGGCTGCGGGCTGACTCATGGCAGCGCCCTTTCGCGCGCCGGCACCACCGACAGGATGTCGTGCGTCACCGTGTGGCGCCGCACCACCAGCCAGCGCCGGCAGGCCAGCGTGTGTTGCCAAAATTCGGCGTGAACGCCCTTGGGGTTGTCGCGCATGTAGACCGCCTCCACCCAGGCGTCGTGGTGTTCTGCATCCAGTGGTGGGTAGACCTTGGTGGCATCACCAAAATAGGAGAACTCCTCGTGGTCGCGCACACCGCAGTAGGGGCAATGGATTCTGAGCATGGGGTGGGCCTTACTGCAGATGGTTGTAGGGGCCGTAGCCCGCTTCGTCGATGTAGCGGCCCTTGGCAAACCGGTCCATGGTGAAGCCGGCATTGAAGGCGTGGGGCGCGTCGTTGGCAATGGTGTGGGCAAAACACCAGCCCGAGGCCGGTGTGGCCTTGAAGCCGCCGTAGCACCAGCCGCCGTTCAGGTACAGGCCGGGCACCGGTGTGGTGGTGATGATCGGGCTGCCATCGGGCGTCATGTCCATGATGCCGCCCCAATGCCGCAGCAGGCGCAGCCGCGCCGCAAATGGCACCAGGCTGACCAGCCCCTGCGCCGTTTCGGCAATGCTGGGCAGGTTGCCGCGCTGGGCATAGCTGTTGTAGCGGTCGATGTGGCCGCCAAACACCAGGCCGCCCTTGTCCGACTGCGAGACATAAAAATAAGTGGCCGACCACACCACCACGTGGTGGATGACCGGCTTGATCGACTCGGTCACAAAGGCCTGCAGCACATGGCTCTCGATGGGCAGCCGCAGGCCGGCTTTCTGCGCCAGCACCGAGGTGTGACCGGCCACGGCCACCGCCACCTTGCCGGCGGCGATGTCGCCCCGGTTGGTCTTGACCCCGACGATGCGCTCGCCCGCCCAGATGTAGTCCTGCACCTCGCAGTTCTGGATGATGTCCACGCCCAGCTGGTCGGCAGCCCGGGCATAGCCCCAGGCCACGGCATCATGGCGCGCGGTACCGGCGTCGGGCTGCAGCATGCCGCCGTAGATCGGAAAGCGGGCCTGCTCGGTGTAGTCGAGGTAGGGCGCTTCCTTCATCACCTCCTCGCGCGTCAGGATCTCGGCGCGGATACCGTTCAGGCGCATGGTGTTGGCACGCCGCACCAGACCGTCGAGCGAGCCCTGCGAGCAGGCGGCAAACAGGTAGCCACGTGGCGAGAACATCACGTTGTAGTTCAGGTCGTCCGACAGGCCGCGCCAGAGCTCCATCGAGTGCTCGTAGAACGGCGTGTTCTCCCGCATCATGTAGTTGGAGCGCACGATGGTGGTGTTGCGCCCCACATTGCCCGAGCCGATGTAGCCCTTCTCCAGGATCGCGATGTTGCGGATGCCGTGGTTCTTGGCCAGGTAATAGGCAGTGGCCAGGCCATGTCCGCCGCCGCCGATGATGATGACGTCGTAGGACTTTTTGGGCTCCGGGTCACGCCAGGCGCGCTCCCAGCCCTTGTGAGAGCCCATGGCGTGCTTGAGCAGCGACCAGATGGAATAGCGCTGCGACATGCTCACATCCTCATGCGTTTGGCTTCGGGATCAAACGGTGGGTCCATCTGCAGCCGCGCTGGCCGGCGCTCCCCCAGGATCTCGATCTCCAACTGCATGCCGGGCTTGACCAGCTCGGTGGGCAGGTAGCCCTGCGCCAGCGACTGGTTCACGAAGTGGCCAAAGCCACCCGAGGTGACCCAGCCGGCCACCTTGCCGTCGACCCAGATCGGCTCGTCGCCCATCACATCGGCGTCCAGGGCGTCGACCACCATGAACACGCGTTGGCGCTTGGGGCCGTCCTGCTTTTCCTTGAGTGCCGCAGCCTTGCCAATGAAATCGGGCTTGTCGAGCTTGATGAAGCGGTCCAGTCCAGCCTCGAACGGGCCGTAAATTGGCCGGAACTCGCGGTACCAGGTGCCGAAGTTTTTCTCCAGCCGCAGGCACAAGAGGGCGCGCATGCCGAAGTTCTTCAGCTCCAGGTCGGCGCCGGCGGCCTGAATGCTTTCATACAGGCGGCGTTGGTACTCGGGCGCCACCCAGATTTCATAGCCGAGATCGCCGGTGTAAGTGACGCGGTTCACCTGCGCCTTGACCGTGGCCACCTCCATCTCGCGGTAGTCCATGAACTTGAAGGCCTCGTTCGACACATCGTCGTCGGTCAGGCGCTGCAGCAGGGCGCGCGCGTTCGGACCCGCAATCGACAGGCCGATCAGCTTCATGCCCAGGGCTTCGATCTTGACCGAGCCGTCCTTGGGCAGGGTCTGCTCGAACCAGCGCATGTGGTAGACCTGCGCCTGGCTGGAGCCCCACATCATGTAGCGGTGCTCGGCGGCCTTGGCCACCGTGAAGTCGCCAATGATCTTGCCCTGGTGGTTGAGCATGGGCGTGAGCATGAGCCGGCCCTGCTTGGGCATGGTGTTGGTCATCACCCGCAGCAACCAGGCCTCGGCACCGGCACCGGTGATCTCGTACTTGGCAAAATTGGCGATCTCGGTCACGCCCACGGCCTCGCGCACCGCCCGGCATTCGGCCTTGATCGGACCAAAATCATTGGAGCGGTGGAAGGAAACGATGTCCTCGGCCTTCTCGCCGGGTGGGGCAAACCACAGCGGCGTCTCCATGCCCCACGAGTCGCCCATGACCGCCCCTTGCGCCAGAAAGGTGTCGTACAGCGGGGTGGTTTGCAGCGGCCGGCCGGCCGGCAGCTCCTCATTCGGGAAACGGATGCTGAAGCGGCGTGAGTAGTTTTCGCGCACCTTGGCGTTGGTGTAGGTGCGGGTGGCCCAGTCGCCGTAGCGCGCCACGTCCATGCCCCAGATGTCAAAGCCCGGGTCGCCATCGACCATCCAGTTCGACAGCGCCAGACCCACACCGCCGCCCTGGCTGAAGCCAGCCATGACGCCGCAGGCCGACCAGAAATTGGTGCGGCCGCGCACCGGCCCGACCAAGGGGTTGCCGTCCGGGGCAAAGGTGAACGGCCCGTTGATGACGCGCTTGATGCCGGCGTTTTCCAGCCGCGGGAAATGCCTGAACGCCACCTCCAGCGAGGGCGCAATGCGGTCCAGGTCGGGTTGCAGCAGCTCCTGGCCAAAGCTCCAGGGCGTGGTCTTGGGCGACCAGGGCACGCAGGCCTTCTCGTAGGCGCCCAGAACGATGCCCTTGCCTTCTTGGCGCAGGTAGCACTCGGCACCAAAGTCGATCACGTGGGCAATGTCCTTGCCGGTGCTGCGGTTGTACTCGCCAATCTCGGGAATCTCGTCGGTGACCAGGTACATGTGCTCCATGGCCAGCACCGGCAGCTCGATACCGACCATGCGGCCGACCTCACGGGCCCACAGGCCGCCAGCGTTGACCACATGCTCGCACTCCACCACCCCCTTGTTGGTGATGACGCGCCAGGTGCCGTCGGGCTTTTGTTCCAGGCTTTCCACCTTGGTTTGCACCTCGATGGTGGCGCCGCCGAGCTTGGCGGCCTTGGCATAGGCATAGGTGGTGCCGGATGGGTCGAGGTGGCCCTCGTTCGGGTCCAGCAGGGCGCCGATGAAATGCTGGTCTTCAATGAACGGGAAATAGCGCTTGGCTTCAGACACCGAGATGATCTCGGTCGCCATGCCCAGGTAGCGACCCTTGGCCACCGTGGTTTTCAGGAACTCGAGCCGCTCGGGCGTGTCCGCCAGCATGATGCCGGCTGACAGGTGCAGACCGCAGGACTGGCCCGAGATTTCTTCGAGCTCTTTGTACAGGCCCACGGTGTAGCTTTGCAGCATGGCCACATTCGGGTCGCCATTGAGGGTGTGGAAGCCGCCGGCCGCGTGCCAGGTGGAGCCCGAGGTGAGCTGGTCGCGCTCGAGCAGCATCACGTCTTTCCAGCCTTTTTTGGTCAGGTGGTAGAGCACCGAGCACCCCACCACACCGCCGCCAATCACCACCACTTGTGCGGTCGTCTTCACGCTTTTTTCCTTTGTCTGGGCTTGTTACAGTTTGCTTTTGAATTTAGCAGATCAAAAATCGGTGGGCGAGCCACCCTCTGCCTTGCGCCGTGCCACGAAGGCGTCTAGCTCTTCTTCAATGGCAGGGTCCATCGGCGGGCGCTCGTAGGCGGCCAGCTCCTTTTGCCAGGTGGCGTTGGCCTTTTGATAAGCGGTTGGGCTGCCGGCCTCTTGCCAGGTTTCAAAATTACGCCAGTCGGAGATGATGGGCGAGTAGAACGCGGTCTCAAAACGCTCCAGCGTGTGCGCCGTACCGAAGTAGTGGCCGCCAGGCCCGACCTCGCGCACCGCATCCAGCCCGAGGCCGGCCGGGCTCACATCAAGCGGCGTCAGAAACTCGGCCACCATCTGCAGCAGGTCGCAGTCCAGAATGAATTTTTCAAACGAGCAGGTCAGGCCGCCCTCCATCCAGCCGGCCGCGTGCATGATGAAATTGCCGCCGGCCTGGGTCAGCGCCCAAAGTGAAAACACTGACTCATAGGCCGACTGCGCGTCCACCGTGTTAGCGGCGCAGACATTCGAGGTGCGGTAGGGAATGCCGTACTTGCGGCACAACTGGCCGCCGGCCAGCACGGCCTTCATGTACTCGGGCGTGCCAAAGGCAGGGGCGCCAGTTTTCATGTCCACGTTGGATGTAAAGCCGCCGTACACCACCGGTGCGCCCGGGCGCACCATCTGGGTGAAGGCAATGCCGGCCAGCGCCTCGGCGTTCTGCTGGGCCAGCGCGCCGGCGATGGTGACGGGCGCCATGGCACCGGCCAGCGTGAACGGCGTCAGGATGATGATCTGGTTGCGCGCCGACATTTCGATGATGCCTTGCAACATCGGTGTGTCGAGCCGCAGCGGTGACGAGCTGTTGATCACCGAGAACAGCGAGGGCTCGCGGTCCATTTGCTCATGCGTGATGCCGCGTGCAATGCGGGCGATCTCCAGGCCGTCGCGGTTGCGCTCCTTGCCCAGCGAATAGGCATGAAAGGCCTTGTCGGTCAGCTTGACGATGTCCGACAGGCAGTCCAGGTGCCGCACCGACGCATGCAGGTCCACCGGCTCCACCGGATAGCCGCCGGTGCAGTGCACCACGTCGTAGCGCTGCGCCAGCTTGATCATGTTGCGGAAATCCTGCTGGTTGCCGGCGCGCCGGCCGCCCTGCATGTCCGAGCAATTGGGCGGGCTGGCCACCTGGGCAAAAGCCAGGTTCTTGCCGCCAATGCGGATGTTGCGCTCGGGGTTGCGCGCATGCAGGGTGAACTCGGAGGGGCAGGTCTTGATCGCCTGCAGGATCAGGTTGCGGTCAAAGCGCACCCGCTCCGAGCCGGGTCGCACATCGGCGCCGGCTTTTTTCAGGATTTCGCGCGCCTCGACGTGCATGAAATCCATGCCCATCTCTTCCAGAATGGTCAGTGAGGCGTCATGGATCGCCTCGAGCTCGTCCTCGGAGACCACTGGCATGGCCGGAAACCGGTGCTTGAGGCTGCGGTATTTCACGGTGGACGGAGCAACGCGCACGGTGCCGCTGCCGCGACCCCCGCGGCGTCGTGGTGCCGCTGTGGCTGGCGATTCGTCGGTCATGCCGGGAGACTCCTCGAATAAAAACCAATAAGCCCGGCAGTATCAGGGAAACCGGTAGGGGCAAAAAGCCATATTTTCTAGGGCCGAGTATGAGTTTTTTTCATGCGGCTGAGCAGGTAGAGCACGATGCTCAGATTCATGAGGTTCCAGGCCACGCCATTCAAAAAAGCGGCGTGGTAGGAGCCAGTCAGGTCAAACACCTTACCCGACATCCAGCCGCCCAGGGCCATGCCCAGCATGGTCGACATGATGACGATGCCTACTCGCATGCCGGTTTGGGCCGGTGCAAAGTTTTCCCGCACGATGATGGCATAAGACGGCACGATGCCACCCTGAAACAGGCCGAACAGTGCGGAGACCAGGTACAAGGACACGATGCCGTCAAACGGTAAAAACAAGAGCAGGGCCAGGCCCTGCAGCACGGACCCAACCAGCAGGGTGCGCAGTCCGCCGATGCGGTCGCACAGGGCCCCCGAGACAAGCCGGCTGACGATGCCGCAAGTCAGCATCACCGAGAGCATTTCTGCGCCGCGGGCCGCGCCAAAGCCCAGGTCAGTACAGTAGGCAACGATGTGCACTTGTGGCATGGCCATCGCCATGCAACAGCCAATGCCTGCTGCGCACAACAGCAGCGTGGCCCGGTTGGGATTCAGACCAAAGGGCAGGGTGTTGGTGCCCGATCCGTCTTGAGCCATCGCCAACGGCTGCTGCTGTGGCGCTCGGCGCCGCATCAGCGGTGCCAGCAGCAGCATGCTGGCGCAGCAAAACAGGCCCACGCCGATGTAGGTTGTGCGCCAACCAGTGCTAGCAACGAAGTGCTGAATGATGGGCGGCCAGACCGCCCCCGCGAGGTAGTTGCCGCTCGCACACACCGCCACGGCGATGCCACGCCGGCGGGCAAACCACATTGCGGTATCGGCCATCAGCGGTGCAAAGGTGACAGAGCTGCCCAAAAAACCGATCAGCAGACCATGGGCCAACGCAAAGCCTGCGATACCGCCAGACATGCCAGCCAGCACAAAGCCCAGGCCGGTGGCGCAGCCTGAGACCAGCAGCAGGGGCAACAAGCCAAAGCGGTCGGCCAAACGACCCATTAGGATACCGCCCAGGCCAAAACCGATCATCATGGCGGTATATGGCAAGGCGGCTTCGGCCCGGCCGATGCCAAAGTCGGCCTGCACCACCGGCAGCACCACCGGGATCACCCACATGCCGCCGTTGCCGATCGTCATCAGCAGCAGCGAAATCAATAGGCGAAACCAAGCGTAGGGCGAATCAACCCCGTCATGGTTAGACGAAGTGGCGGCAGCGGCCTTGTTCGTGTCAGAGGATATTTCAGGCACGCCCGATTATGGTGCGTCCGGGGCCTTGCCCGAATGCCTCCCCGGCCTGTTTCACAGGGTCATTTTTGAAACCAGTCGGGCAGGGTTGCGGACGAGTCCCAAGGGCCAAACCAGGAGGCCCGGGCAGCACCGATAGCCGCTTGGGCTACTGCTAACATAGCCCAACCTAACAACAATCGAGGAGTCGCTATGACGAAAGCCTACATAGTCGGGCAAGTGACCATCAGCAATGCGGAGGGCTACGCCAAATACTCGGCCGTGGTGCCCGGCACCATCCAAGCCCATGGCGGAAAGTACCTGGTTCGCGGCGGAGGCCAGGTCAGTCAGCTTGAGGGTGTGAGCCAAGGCGAACGGCGGGTTGTGATTGAGTTTCCAAGCCGCCAGGCCGCCGAAGTTTGGTATCACAGCCCCGAATACCAGGCCATACTGCCCCTTCGCCAAGCCAACTCGGCAGGGCATATCGCGTTGGTTGACGGGCTTGCCCTGGGATAGGCACAGGAGCGCCGGAGTTTAAAAGGCTTGAATTTGTCCAGCAAAAAGGTCTGTTTGGTGGTGGGCGCAGGCGATGCCACCGGCGGCGCAGTGGCCCGACGCTTTGCGAGTGAGGGCTATGTGATTTGCGCCACGCGACGCAGCCAATTCAAGCTCGAACCTCTGCTGTCTGAGATCCGCGCTGCGGGTGGCTTGGCCCATGGCTTTGGCTCGGACGCGCGTCAAGAAGACCAGGTCATCGCCCTGGTGGAGCACATTGAATCGAGCATCGGGGCCATCGAGGTGCTGGTGTTCAATATTGGCGCCAACTCGCCGTGCAGCATCCTCAGCGAGACCGCGCGGCGCTACACCAAGATGTGGGAAATGGCCTGCCTGGCAGGTTTTTTGAATGGTCGGGAAGTGGCCAAACGCATGGTGGCGCGCTCGGCCCCAGATGCGCAGGGCATCACCCAACGAGGCAGCATCATCTTTACCGGAGCCACTGCCTCTTTGCGCGGCAGCGCCAATTTCGCGGGATTCTCGGGTGGCAAAATGGCTTTGCGTGCCTTGGCCCAAAGCATGGCGCGTGAGCTCGGCCCCATGGGTATTCATGTGGCACACACCATCATCGATGGCGCAATAGACACCGAGTTCATTCGCAACCTGTTTCCCGAGCGCTATGCGCTCAAAGCCCAAGGCGGCATACTCAACCCGGACCACATTGCTGAGGCCTATTGGATGCTGCACCAGCAGCCCCGGGACGCCTGGACCCACGAACTCGACTTGCGGCCCTATATGGAAAAATTTTGAACCCCCGAGAGGCAAAGATGGCTAAAACATTTGATTTTTACTTCGACTTTGGCAGCCTGGCCTCCTATTTGGCGCACACCCAGCTGCCAAAAATGTGCGCCCAAACCGGCGCCAGTGCCAATCTGCTGCCCATGCTGCTGGGAGGCGTGTTTCAGGCCACTGGCAATGCCTCACCCATGAGTGTGCCGGCCAAGGGGCGCTATGTGTTCATTGATTTCAAACGCTTTGCCGACAGCTATGGCGTGCCCCTGAACACCAACCCCTATTTTCCGATCATCACCACCACCCTCATGCGCGGCGTCACAGCCCTGCAAATGCGTGGTGATCCGCAAATGCAAAAATACATAGACACAGTGTTTCATGCGATTTGGGTTGATGCCCTGAACATGAATGATGCAGCGGTGCTTGCCCAGACCCTGACCAAAGCCGGTTTTGATGCCGCCGCTTTGATTGCCATGGCCACTGAGCAGGCGACCAAGGACCAGCTCAAGGCGGTGACTATGCGGGCGGTCGAACGCGGCGTGTTTGGTGCCCCTACCTTCTTTGTTGGCGAGCAAATGTTTTGGGGGCAGGACCGAATCGAGCAGGTCGTGGCCGCGCTCCAGGCCTGACCGGCTGCGCCGGCAGAGACATACCGAACCATGCAAGCGCTCCTTCCCGCTGCGCCGGTCGTTTCAAATGCTTGCCTCACTCTTTGCCTTGGCCTCGATGTCGGGTTGGTGCTGAGGGTGCACCCGCCGGGCGCATTTTTTTCCGATACTTTGGTATCGGCGCGCTAGCGATCACTGCCGTATGCCTGTTGCCCACGCCCAGATTCAAGTCTGGTTGGCAAGGCGCCCGGTCTTAGTGGCCATCGGCCTGTCGATGGGAACCAGCCTGGGTATCAGCTTGGCGCGCTTTTCCTATGCGCTGTTTGTGCCGACCATGCGCGATGACCTGGGCTGGAGCTACCTGGTTTTGGGTGCCATGAACACGGCCCAAGCCCTGGGCTATTTGCTGGGTGCGTTGACGCTACCCTTGATCATCAGGCGCTTCTCATCCTGGGTGTCCTTTGTGCTGGGCGGCATTTTGACCAGCGTTTTTCTGGGCCTGTGCGCCCTGGTGTCGGACGCGGCACCGATCGCCATATTGCGGTTTTTGTCCGGCTTCACCAGTGCATCGGTGTTTGCTGGCGGCACTGTACTGATTGCGCAACTCGCTAGCCTGCATCCTGGCCGCTCGGGTTTGCTGCTGGGTATTTACTATGCCGGCGGTGGCCTGGGGATGGTCATCACGGCATTCCTGGTGCCCGCCACCATTGATCTGGGCACACGCTGGCAATGGCTCCACCCTTGGCAAATGGGCTGGCTGGTGGTTGGCCTAACCGGCTTGTTTTTGACGCTTTTGATGTGGAAGCCCAGTGTGTCGGTGCCGGCAGCGCCGCCCCGGACGAGCCAGGGTGATGCAACCGCAGTGGGCCGCTACGCCGCTGTGGTCGCCGCTTATTTCTGCTTTGGTATGGGCTACATCGGCTACATGACCTTCGTGATCTCGCTGCTGCGGGAGCTGGGCTGGGACAAACACAACCTGACGCTGTTCTACGCTGCCATGGGTCTGTTTGGCATGTTCAGCGCCCAGCTGTGGGCCAACGCGCTGGACAGGTTCAAGGGCGGTGAGTGTTTGGCTATTGTCAATGCCTTGCTGGCGCTGGCCTGCCTCATACCTGCCTGTTTCGCCTTGCAGCCCGGTGCCGGCACCGGCCCTATTGGCATGGCTGCCATCTACCTGTCCGGGATGATTTTTGGCGCTTGTTTTGCGACAGCGGTCGCATCAACCACTGCCTTCATCAAACACAATATGCCGCAGACACAATGGGTCACAGCGATCACGGTCTTCACCAGCATCTTCGCAGCAGGGCAGGTGTTTGGGCCGGCCCTGACTGGTTTGATCTCCGACTTAAGCAGCGGCTTGGCTGCGGGTTTCATGCTTTCCGCGCTGGTGCTGCTGCTGGGCGCCGGCCTGGCCTGGCTGCAAAAACCACTCGATCGCCACCGCCCTGCCTGACCGTAAGGTCTGCAAGACCAAGCACGCCAGGCACTGCATTCGCAGCCAGGCAAACAGGCCGGTGTGCGAGGCCCTGAGATCTCCGGCTCTCCCTTCCTGCAAAAGCGGCAATTCATGGCTGCTTGGCCAAACCGAGCACGGCTGGATGGGGAAGTAGGGACTGATAAACTCAGAAGGGTTTCAGGGCGGATAAAAAAATGAATTTCTTAAGATGCGCAGGCAGTGTCCTGCTGGCGGTCGGTCTGTTGGCCTGTGGCGGGGGTGGGGCACCTGACACGAGTGTCAAGGTGCCAACACTGTCGCTCACCTTGGTGGACGGCACAGAATCTGTTGTGTCAGACAGATCGCTGTCGACTACAGATTCGCGTTATCTCAGAGTGGCCCTGCGAACCAAGTCAGGCGCGCCGGCAGCCTATATGCCTGTTAGCGTTAGCCTGGGTGCCGCCACCGCGGTGATGCTGCCTGCGGACGGCCAGAAATTGACCGATGCCAACGGGGTGGCGCTCATCAAGATCAGCCCCGCTGACCCCTCCCAAGGTTTTGTCATTCAGGTCACTGCTGCGGCGTCTGTTGAATCCACTTCCTTAAGCAGCCCGCTGGCATTGCAGTTCAGCGGCGGCGGGGCGGTCGTCACCGGCTCGCCCACGATCGATATGAGCCTGGTTGACGCTAGCGGCGTCACCATCAACAGCAAAGCCTTGTCCCAGACGGCAGCCAGGTATCTCAAGGTGGTGCTTAAGACCAAGGCTGGCGCGGCTGCACCCTACACCCGGGTCACGGTAGCACTGGACGCGCCAGATGCGGTGCTGGTGCCTATTTCGGGGATTGGATTTACTGACGACATGGGCGTCACGCTCATGCGGGTGTCGCCTGCCTCGGTCAGCGCCGCCGGCGGCGTGGTGGCTACTGCAAACGCATCGGTCGAGAATGTGGCCCTGTCCAAGGCGCTTGACTTGGCCATCACCTCTGGTTCGGTCGGACTGTCCGACTTCCAAGTGTCGCCGGCCAGTGTGCAGCAGGGGCAGTCGCTCACCGTCAGTGTGGCCGTGCAGGTCAATGGTGTTACGGCCTCTTCCAACTCGGTGCCGGTGACTTTCTCCTCGCCCTGCGGCACCGCTGCACCCTCACCAGCGCTGGTCGACAGCAGCGGTCGCGCCAGCGCGGTTCTGCAAACCATGTCAACTGGTGCTTGTGCCGTGACTGCCGGCACGACTGGCAATGTGTCGCTGACCGGTAGTTTCACGGTCACCACGCCACCAATCACAGGCCTGGTTTTCGTCAACGCCACGCCGACATTGATCTACCAGTCCGGCTCGGTTGGCGTCAATCAGTCCACCGTCAAGTTCAAGGTGGTCAATTCCAACAACGATCCGGTAGCCGGCAGTCAGGTTTCAGCGGGATTGACCAACACCAACGATGGCATCAACTTCTGCGGTGCCCCGACCACGGTCACGTCTGGCGCCGATGGAGCAGTGTCTTTTTCAGTCTGCGGCGGTACCGTGCCAGCCACGGTGCAAGTGCGCGCCTCTCTGGTCAGCGCGTCGGCCATTGCCACTGTCTCCAATATCCTGACTGTGCAGACCGGCTTGCCCACGCAGCGCTTTTTTGGCCTGTCGGTGAGCCAGCCCAACTTCCTCGCTGGCGGCTATTTCACCGCTCATGTCAACGGCAACAGCACCACGATCACGGCCTATGCGGCAGACCGCTTGGGCAACCCGGTGCCGCAGGGAACCACCATTGTTTTTGTGTCGTCCGGGGGGCTGATCAGCTCAGACTCCGGCTCCAGCAGCTGCCTGGTCTCGGGGACGACCGGCCGATGCAGCGTGACCCTTTATGGTCAAGAGTACCGGCCCTTGGGCTCGGCATCGACCTTGGGTACTTCGCCAGCAGGTGCCGGGGGTGATCCACGCCCTGGGCGGGTGACTGTGTTGGCTTACACCGATGGCGAAGAGCACTTCTTTGATGCCAATAACAACAATCGCTGGGACTCCACCGAGTCATTCGAGGATTTGGGGCGACTCTACCTCGATCGGGACAACAACAAGGTCTTTCAGGTCGCCTACATCAATGTGCAAACCCAGTCGCTGGAGGGCGATACCGCGCTGTCGATGCCGGCCGGGTCGGTAGACGCAAAGGCATGTAGTGCCACCGATATTGCGGCCAACCCAGGCCTATCGGTAGAGGGGACGTGCAACGGCACTTGGGATGGCTTTACCAAGGTCCGCCGCAGTATCGTGGTCGTGTTTTCGGGAGATGCCATCGGACAACCAGCGGCTTACAGCATCACTATTCCGGTGACCAAGCGAACCCAGACGGTTTTCGCCAGTTCAAGCGCTGTGACCGTACAGCTGGCTGACCTGGATGGCAACCCCTTGCCCGCTGACGCCACCATAGCCGTTAAAGTGATCTTGGCCAATGACACCAGCACCTGTGCTGCGACTTTGGGCGACACCACGATCGGCAAGGATTTGAAGCCGAGCAGACACACTGCGGCCTTGACCACCTGCGGTACCGGCGACAAGATTCAATTCGTGGTGACTGCCTCGAATAGCCGGGAAAGCTCATACACCGTCGCTGTACCCTAAGCTTGAGCCGTCATTCAAATGCCCATCGTTGATGCGTGCATCAGGCCCAGCAGCTAGGGTCCTTGGTGAACTTCTTGCCCGGTCACGGTGATTGCCTAGCCTTGACAGACCACGCAGCGTAGGGACGAGGTTGGTCGGTTTCGGCTTAGCTCCCACGACGCCAAGGGGCGCAGTGAGTCCAAGGCGCAACCCGCCAGGCACCACCATCGACCTGAGATGAAGACCCATTCAAGGATTCCAATTCAAGGAACGAAAAAAAAAGACCGTCAGCTATAGTTGGGGCGAGTTGCCACTCAAGAAAATCGACGCCGACCCCGGTCAAAACCCAATCAGCACAGGTGGCCAATATCGGATCTGCCACGACACTTGTTTTAATTCAAAGTAACACTCAATTCATTCCCAGTTTTGCGTAGGACCTTATGATCAGTACGACATACATCAGCGCTGAAAGCGAAAAATTCACGCCTGCGGCCTTGCTCAGCCTGCTGCAACAGTGCCACCAAAATAACCCGGGTCGCGGCCTGACTGGCATGTTGATTTTTGGCAATGGAATTTTCTTGCAAAGCATTGAAGGCGATGATGCTGTTGTCGATGCCTTGATAGAGAAAATAAAAAACGATCCGCGTCACAAAGACTTTAGGCTACTGAGCAGGGAAACAATCCACAAGCGTTTATTTGGCAATTGGAGTATGGGCTTTGAACGCCTTACTGAACAAACGCTGCTAGACGCCCCGGGGCTTGGAAATTTCGTTTTCAAAGACTTTAGCCCTGACTATTTAAGTAAAAATCCGACGGTCGTAGAAAATCTTTTGCAACGTCACCGATCTCAACACTGGGATCCCTTGGTGCGGGAGATTGATGCAAGAGAGCGATTTATAGAAGAGCTTCGACGAGCACTTGCAGGCGCGCGTCAACAAAATGAAATGGCTGCTCTGCTGATCGAGTCGTTAATTGAATCTGCCGGGACAGGTCCCATCGGCAGTGATCATCTAGGCCTATGCAGATCCGTGTTGGCTACGCTGCGCCGCGACTGATGTGACAGACAAGACTCTGATTTTCTGCGCGAATGTGATGCGAAAAAAGACCCGCTCTACCCCCAGCCTGCAGGCGGGTGATGTGTCTTCCGTCATACAAATGGCATGGGAAGACAGGACAAGCTTTGAGACCATCAAGGAACGATTTGGTTTTTCAGAGTCTGATGTTGTTCGCTTAATGCGTACAGAGCTTAAGCCAAACTCCTTCAGGCTGTGGCGTGAAAGAATGAAAGGTCGGGTGACCAAACACCGATCTCTGCGAAGTCCTGAAATTAAATTCAATGACTATTCAATAGCGAATCACCGTCGTCCGAATTCTTGAAAATACTCGCTGCGGGTCGATGTGAGAGACGAACTCTGCCCGGTTTTTCGCTTGACTCTAGGGTATCAATGTGCTTTCTCCGACGAGCTCAAGATAGGCATCATCCAATGTCACTGCTTGAACACTCACTGCGCTGACCGCTGTACCGTCCAGCGCATCAACTACCTCACGCAAACTCAAGTAGCGCGGTAGCAAAAGACTAATTTGGCCGGCGTGCTGCCGAACCGGCCAGCCCAGATGATGCGCTCGTTGCATGATTGCCGCGTTATCTCCAGATTGCACCTTGGCCACGGCTCGGCCTGGTATGCGGGCCAGCAACTCAGGTACGCTGCCCTGAGCGATGACCCGACCGTCGCGCATGAACGCGACGCTGTTGCACAGCTGCTCTGCCTCGGTCAGGTGATGGCTGGTTAGCAAGATGGTGGTGCCGTTGTCCCGCAAACCCGCAATCAGCCGCCAAAGGTCGATTCGCGCTGCCAAATCCACAGCGGCTGTGGGCTCGTCCAGCACGAGCAGCTTTGGCCGGTGTACCAAGGACACGGCTAAATGCAGCCGTTGTCGCCAGCCACCCGAAAGCTGACCCACGCGGATAGCTGCAAAAGGTTCCAGCGCAAAACTGTTCATCAACTCGGCAACCCGTTGTTGGCGCAGTCGGTCGGAAAGACCGTACAAGCGGGCAAAAAAGTGCAGGTTTTCGGCAGGGAGCAAGTCAGGGTACAAGGCGCAGTCCTGCGCGCACAGGCCTATGAGTGCGCGAGCACGGTAGCCAAGGTCGCTGATGGGCTCGCCCATCATGCGCACTTGCCCGGTGTCGCAGGACAGCAACTGGCAAACGATGTTCAGCACGGTAGACTTACCACAACCGTTGGGTCCCAACAGACCCACAATCTCTCCGGCCTCTACTTTTAGACTGAAGCCGTCTAAAACCTGGTGGCTGCCAAACGACTTGTGCACGCCGTCTATTTGCAAAGCTGCTGTCATTGCCGGCTATCCGCCACCAGAAGACGCCGATATGACTGGATACCCAAAGCCAGTGAGAGGCCACAAAACACAGCCAAGTAGGCTAATTCGAAGCGCATTTCATCGGCCCCCTTACCGTACGCGGCAACACCCTTGAAGGCCTGGTTCATGTGCAGCATGGGGTTGATTTGCGCCAAGGTTTGCATCGCCTGGGGCATGATTTCTAGCGGGAAAAAAGTGCCGCCCAACACCAACAAAGGTACACCAATCGCCGACAAGGCAACCACCACTTCTTCGCTGCGCCGAGCAAACCGTGCACCAAGAAAAAATCCCATGCCCACATAGGAAAATACTGAAAGCAGCAGGATCAATCCACCCAAGAAAAGACTGCCGTTATATCGGGCCCCGATGTACCAGGCAATGCTGTAGAGCATGAAAACCTGCACCGCTGCTAACAGCAACTGTGCAAGGACCACGCCCAGGAAGTATGCCGCCGGATGCAGTGGTGAAGCTAGCAGCCGACGAAGAGTGCCTCGTTCACGTTCGGCGGCGATCACAGCGACGGTGCACCCAAGGCAGCTGAAAAAGAGCGCTGCACCCATCAAAATACCAGCCGCTGCCGCATCCAGTCCGGCGCGCATGCTGATGTTGTGCGCATAAACTAAACCGAACAGCAGCATCATCGTCGCTGGAAAAACTGCCCAAAAAATCAGGCCGCGCCGCTGCCGCCATTGTTCAAGCAGTAGGCGCTGCGCAACGGCAAGGGTTTGCTCCAGCAAGAGATCTGTGTTAGACATTAAACCAATTGCTTGGCGGTAGCGACATCGGGAAGCACGGTCTCCAAGGCTTTTGCCGACATCAGCACACCCGGTATGCCAGCACCTGGATGGGTGCTGGCACCCACCATGAACAGGTTTTTGAGGTCTTCGCTGCGGTTATGTGGTCGGAACCAAGCGCTTTGCAGCAGAATCGGCTCGAGCCCAAAGGCCGCACCGCGGTAGGACAGTAAATTGTCCTGAAAGTCTTGTGGGGTAGTGACAAACGATACCGTCAGGTGTTCGCGTAAATTTGGCAGAACAGTTTCATCCAGCACTTTGGCAATGGCGGCGCGGTAAGGCTCTGCATGGGCAGCCCAGTCGGTGCCGCTCTCCAGGTGGGGCACTGGCGCCAGCACATAAAAGGTGTCGCAGCCAGCCGGTGCCATGGCCGGTTCGGTGGCTGTAGGGCGGTGTAAGTAAAGGCTGAAATCGTCGGCAAGGTGATGATTTTTGAAGATATCTTTGAGCAGCGCTTCATAGCGCGGCCCGAGCAGCATCATGTGATGCGGCACATCATCAAAGCGTTTGTTCGTGCCAAAGTACCAAACAAAAAGACTCATTGAATACTTGCCGCTCTCGACCTTGGCGTTTGTCCAGACCTTGCGGTGCTGCGAGTCGATCAGGTTCTTATAGGTCCACGCGGTGTCTGCATTGCAGACAACGATGTCGGCCGGCAGTGTTTCACCGGTGGCAAGTGTTACGCCACAAGCACGTCCATCGATGACTTCGATGCGACGAACTTCAGCGCCAGTGCGCAAACTGCCGCCCATGCCTTCGATCAAATCCACCAGGCCGTTGACCAAAGCCCCGGTACCGCCCATAGCCCAGTGCACGCCATAGCGTCTCTCGAGCGCATTGATGAGTGAATACACGCAGGTCACAGAAAACGGATTGCCGCCAATCAAAAGCGACTGCAGGCTCATGGCCTGGCGCAACTTGGGGTGCTTCAGGTGCGTGGCGACCATCGCATGCAGGCTTCGCCAACCTTTCATGCGGGCCATAGAGGGCACCGCCTTGAGCAGGTCGCCGATACTGTCAAATGCTTGGCAGCCCAAAGCCTCGAAGCCTAGCTCATAACAAAGGTCCGCCTCAGCCATGAAGGCGGTGTATCCCGGTCCGGCTGTGGGGTCGATCCGCAGGACCTCAGCGCGCATTCGCTCGGGGTCACCGCTGTAGTCGAAGTGATCACCGTCGGCGAATCGGACCCGGTAAAAAGGGTCTAGTAAACGTAGTTCTACGTCATCGGACATTTTTCGCCCAGCCAGCGCCCACAGCTCCTCCAGCAAAAACGGTACGGTGATGATCGTCGGACCAGCGTCAAAGGTGTAGCCATCGACATGGATGACTCGAGCCCGGCCCCCTGGCGCATCGAGTTTCTCAAGCACCTCTACCCGCCAGCCTTTGGCGCAAAGTCGGACGGCGGCCGCCAAACCTCCAAAACCGCTGCCAATCACAAGAGCCACAGGGGCTTTGGGATCTGTCTTCCTTATTTGCCGCTCGGCAGCACTAGCTTTCATCAACATAAAAAAATTCTTTCAGTATGGCGTTGCATGAGCAGGGCATCAAGTGCCCCAGAGAGACTTGCGCATTCTGCTCCAGAGCGAAGAAACCAGGTTCAGGCCAGACAGATGGCCATGTCTTGGATGCCTGATATGGATGGTCAGCCGATTTGAAGCCGTGTATTTTATCTGTGGACGGTGCAGGCCAGTGGCCTACCCGGACCACAACGGTGATGGTGCGTTATGCGCGCATCGGCCAGACTACTGATGAAGGCCGGGCAAGAAGGCGAAAAATCCGTCGGCCCGGGCTGTAGTAGCAGCCCCAGAGCCGGGGTTTAGGGCAACACAGTGATGGCGATCTTTTCGCTCAACAGTGGCGGGTTATGCGGCACATGGTTTTTATCGCCAAACAAAAGTTGCAGCGTATGCCTGCCAGGAGGCAGCGCCAGCATGGTCTCTGTCTGACCTTTGCCGAAGTGGCGGTGGCTGTCGTCGGCTGGTATGACTGCATCCGCAGGCGGCACTGGATCGACATTCACCAGAATATGGTGATGACCGGTTTCAGGGTAGTCGGTTCCGGCCGGTGCTACGCCCATGCCCGACAAGCCCATCACTACCTTGACAGGTCCCTTGATACTCGCCCCGTTTGCCGGCTCGGCGATGTAAAGCTTGGCGCCGGCAACTGACTCTGTGCGTGGTATTTGGGCTTGCGCCGCCAGTGGCAGGACAAGGCCAAAAGCGGCACAAACTGCGAGCTTGGACATGGTGAATTTCATAATATGTTCCGGGTTGGTTTGCTTTGTTGCTATGTTACACGGCCGAACTAGATGGCCCAGGGGCCAAGGGGGAAAGGGTCACACGGGTCAGGTCTTGCATTCAGGCCTTGGCCAGACAGTCAGCGTGAAAATGTGGGGCGTAAGGCCTGAGCGCTGAGCTCTGAGCTCCCCCCCCCTCCCCCTCGATCGCAGCACCAAAATTCTTCAGTGATTGAGCAGGTGGCCTTCACAGCACTTATCATGGCGCGCTGTTTGTAAGTTTGGCGCCAGTCAGTGGCGGGCAGGTGCGTCGAACCATCGTGCTGCCCGGCTGTTCATAAAAAGGAAACAAGTCCATGAGCGAACCATCCTCTGCTATCGAGTCTTTGCTGGTTGAAAACCGCGTGTTCCCGCCCGCCGATGCGGTGGTCAAGGGCGCCCGAATTTCTGGCATGCCCGCCTACCATGCCTTGTGTGCAGAAGCCGAACATGATTTTGAGGGTTTTTGGGCCCGCCTGGCGCGCGAGAACCTGATTTGGTCTAAGCCCTTTACCCGGACGCTTGACGAGTCGGCCGCGCCTTTTTACAAATGGTTTGACGACGGCGAACTCAATGCTTCGGCCAACTGCCTTGACCGGCACATGGGCACGCCGGCCGAGCATAAAACCGCGGTTATTTTTGAGGCCGACGATGGCACAGTGACCCGGACCAGCTACCGTGAGTTGCTCACCCGCGTCAGCCAGTTTGCCAATGCCCTCAAGGCCTATGGCGTGTGCAAGGGGGATCGGGTGCTGCTGTATATGCCGATGACCCTCGAAGGGGTGATTGCGATGCAGGCCTGTGCCCGCATTGGCGCCACGCACAGCGTGGTGTTTGGCGGGTTTTCGGCAAAAGCCCTGCAAGAGCGCATCATTGACGCCGGCGCGGTGGCGGTCATCACCGCCAACTATCAGTTGCGCGGCGGCAAGGAGCTGCCGCTCAAGGCCATGGTGGACGAGGGCCTAGCCTTAGGCGGTTGCGATTCGATCAAACAGGTTTTTGTGTACGGGCGAACCGCTACGCCCTGCAATATGGTGGCTGGGCGTGACATCATGTTTGACCAAGCGTTGCGGGGCCAAAGCAGCTTTTGTCCGGCCGAGCCAGTGGGTGCCGAGCACCCCTTGTTCATTCTCTACACCTCGGGATCTACCGGCAAGCCCAAGGGCGAGCAACATGCCACTGGCGGTTTTGTGCTGTGGGCCAAGCTCACTATGGACTGGACCTTTGACCTGCGC
>SXGQ01092753.1_pt1 | contig 31100 bp, 30 predicted proteins | sample 3178371 | NCBI WGS metagenome assembly SXGQ01 (sample SAMN11356859, study PRJNA531348) | freshwater metagenome | isolation source: freshwater sample F1-20 | place: China: Fuxian Lake, Yuxi | collected 2017-12-25
AGGCCCACACCCTCCCAGCCCAGGTAGAGCAGGACCAGGTTGTCGCCCATCACCAGGCATGCCATCGAGAAGACGAACAGGCAGAAGGCGGCGAAGAACCGCCCGTAGCCCCGCCCGACATCATGCCCCATGTACTCGCTCGAATACAGCGCGATCAGCGTGCCCAGCACCATCACGAACAGCATCCAGAGCCAGCTCAGGCCGTCCATGAACAGGCCGAACGAGGCCTTGAACTCCGGCCCAGAACCCCACGCGAATCGGATCCAGTCGTAGACGTGCACGAGCTGCGTCGGCTGCCCGGCGTTCTTCCACCCCACAAAGCCGGCGACCGCGAGCAGCGCCCCGGTCCCGAGCAGTCCGACGCTGATCCACGCCGGCGCCTTGGTGCGGATGCGGAAGGCGATCGTCAGCCCGCACAGCGCCGCCCCCAGGAGCGGCAGCAGCGGCACCAGCGCCAGCCAGCCCGGCCCGGGCTCGGTCACCAGACCGACCGCCCCAGCCGGCTCAGCCGCCGCCAGCACCAGCGAACCCACGATCTGTCCCATCACTCCGGTCAACAATCAGTCCTTCTTTGCCTCGATGGCTTGAATCTTGGCGTTCAGGTCCACGCCGCGTGACTACCCCTGCAACTGACGCCACTCCGAGGCGTCCAGCGATTCCTTCCGGCGGAACAGCAGCACCACCAGCGCCAGCGCCAACGCCGCTTCCGCGGCCGCGATGGTCAGTACGAAGATCACGAACACTTCGCCCGTCTGGTTGAGGTGGAACCGGCTGAAGGCGATCAGGGCGATCCCCGCCGCCTGGAACATCATCTCGGTGCACAGGAACATGATGATCATGTTCCGGCGGCTCAGGAACCCGATCACGCCGATGGCGAACAGCGCTGCCGACACGAACAGGAAGTGGTACAGCGTCAGCGACCCCATGGGGACGTTGTCCGACGCCAGCGTGATCATCGCGGCAAGGGGCATCACATCACACCCCCCGGCGGGCCGTCCGAAAGGGTCTGCAGCGCCCTGATCTTCTCGCTCTCACCGATCTCGATCTGCTTGCGTGCCAGGACCACGGCCCCCAGCATCGCCATCAGGAGGATCACACCCGCCAGCTCCAGCGCCATCGGGTGACCGGCGATCAACGCCCAGCCGATCCGGTCGATATTCGTGATGGCGATGTCGGCAGGGAGGAAGATGTTGATCTGGGCGTTGTCCGTCGCTCGAGACCTCAGGATCTCGACCGCTTCCTCGGACCGCTCGGGGTCCAGCTCGCGGGGCAGCACCAGCTCGCGGAACTCGCGACGGTCGAGCGACGCCCTGAAGGCGTCGGCGTTGGCGATCGTCATCGTCACCGAGCGGTTGGCGATGTCGATCGCCTCAACAAAGGCCAGTTCGTCATCCCGCGCTGGGGCCTGAAGGCTCGGGAACGCGCCGCGGCGGTCCAGCCCGCGAATGATCTTCTTGGGCATCTCAACCAGCAGCGCATCGGGGTTGCGCCCCGCGTTGGCCGGCTGAACCTCGTTGATGCCCCGGGCCAGCATGCCGCTCAGCACCGCCAGCAGCGCAAAGCCCAGCGCTGTCGCGACCACCGGCTCGCGGCTGTAGGCGTCGTAGCTGCTCAAGGCCTCGAGCTGGTCCTCGGTCGGAGCCTGTGTCGCCAGCATGATCACGAACAGGTACGTGATCAGGATCGCGCCGGCGTAGATGATGATCAGCGCAAAGGCCAGGAACTCCGCACCCGCCAGCAGGTAGAGCGCCGAACTGCTGAGGATTGTCAGGATGAAGTACAGGGCCGCATACACCGGGCGCGGGTGGGAGATCACCCGCAGCGCCGAGCCCAGACCGATGAACGAGAAGAGATAGAAGTAGAGCGTCGGCGCCTGCCCGCTCTGGTTGGCCCGCAGACCAAGCAGCAGGAAGATCAGCCCGAAGGCCACCGCCGCCATGAGCCCGCCCAGCACCTGCGGGCTCACCTTGGGCCTGGGCAACGACAGCAGAACACCCAGCCCGCCCGCGGCGAGACAGAGATAGAACCAGACAGGGCTGACGACACTCTCCAAGCGATCACTGCTCCGCTGAAGTGCGCACCGGGGGTGCCGGCGCAAACGAGGGGGGCAGAATAAGGCCCCGCGCCACGGCCAGCAAGCAACCACAAACCTCTCCGACGCCATGCCGGTTGGGTTCAAGGGTTCCGGGCATACACCATCTGGTGACCCGCCGCTCGGCCGACCGTCGCGGGGCCGGGCGGGCGTGGTATCGTGGAGCATGGCCGCGCTGTTGACCCGCTCGAACATCCCCAACCTGCTGACCTGCCTCAGGCTGGTGCTGGCGGCCGGGTTCTTCGCCCTGCTCAGCGGCTACCAGTTCCCCGAAGGCCCCGAGTGGCTGCTCCGAGCCGCCGCGGGATTGTTCGTCGTGGCCGCGGCAACGGACGCGCTCGACGGCTATCTGGCCCGGACGTGGAACGCGGTCAGCGCCTTTGGGCGGATCATGGACCCCTTTGCCGACAAGGTCCTGGTGCTCGGGGCCTTCGTGATGCTCGCCGGGCCCGGCTTCACCCTGGTTGAGGGGTGGGGCGGGATCGGGGTGCCGGGACGGTCGCCCGAACTGCTGTCGACCCAGATCAGCGGCGTCGCGCCGTGGATGGCCATCGTAATCCTCGCCCGTGAGCTGCTGGTGACGACGATCCGGGCGGTGCTGGAAAGTCGCGGCATCGACTTTTCTGCATCCGGTTCGGGCAAGGCCAAGATGGTGGTGCAGTCCGTCGGTGTGCCGGCGATCCTGCTGCTGTGCTCTGGCATCGAGGCCACATCGATGCACTTCATGACCACAGTCCTGATCGATGAGCTCCGCCCCGGTCAATATCCCCAGGCCCAGTTGGCAAGGGTCATCGCCTGGCTGGTCACGATCGTGACCGCGTGGTCTGCCGTCCCCTACGTCACCCGAGCGGCCACTGCACTGCGGCCTTCTCCACCGGAGGCGAGCGAATGATCCGATGGCTGCTGGTCACCTGCGGCGGGCTCGGCGCGATGCGTCCGGCACCGGGCACCTGGGGCTCCCTGCCTCCGGCGGGCATCGCGTGGCTCATGCTGCTGCTGGGTGCTCCGGGATGGTGGATCAACGGCGTGCTGCTGACGGTGCTGGTGCTCTCGTGCATGATCTGTGTGGCGCTGGGGCCGTGGGCCGAGCAGCGGTTCGGGAAGAAGGATCCCAGCCACGTCGTGATCGACGAAACGGCCGGGCAATGCATCCCGCTGCTGTTCTGGCCGACGCTGTTTCTCGGCACGGATCTCAGCCAGTTCGATCGCTTCATCCGCGTCAGCATCGCCGTCGGGGCCGCCTTCGTGCTCTTTCGGATCATGGACATCATCAAGCCGCCGCCCGCCAACCGGATGCAGCGCCTGCCCGCAGGGTGGGGCATCCTTGTCGATGACCTCTTCGCCGGGCTGTACGCCGCCGTGATCATGCAGATCGGCCTGCGGCTGCTGGTCTGAGAGGCGGCCAACGGCCCAAGGCCCTTGGCCCTCGTTTTGGAGCCAGCCCGTTGTGGAACCGCGCGGGCGTCTTGCGGAAGAATCAGGCACGGGCGGCTGATCGCCCGGGAACGGAGGTGGCCCCATGCCTTGCCTTCTGGCGGCAATAGCGATTTTCTTTCCCCGGTTCATGATCCTGGCCGTCGCGATCTTCAGCGACTACCTCGGACGGGCCTACGACAACTGGTTCTGGCCGGTCCTGGGCTTCTTCTTCCTGCCGCTGACGACGCTCACGTACGCCTGGGCGATCAACTCCAACGGCTCGGTGGACGGGCTGCACCTGGTGGCGGTCATCATCGCCGTGCTGGTGGACCTTGGGATCATCGGGGGCAGCGCGACGGCGAAGCGCAAGTGAGCCCGATTCGCGACGCGTCGCGCTACACCTTCCGATCCAGCAACCGGTACTGCACTGCCTCGGCCACGTGGGCCAGTTCCAGCCCGTCGGATTCTTCGAGGTCCGCGATCGACCTCGCCACGCGCCGGATCTTGTCGTAGGCCCGGGCCGACAAGCCCAGTTCCGTGATCGCCTGCCCGAGCAGCGCTTTGGCGTCGTCGCCCATCGGGGCCAGTTCGTCCAGGTGCCTGCCTCGCAGCCGCGCGTTCAGGAGGACCCCCTGTCGTCGCTGCTGGCGTTCGCGGGCCTTCGCGATCCGCTCGCGCATGTCGGCGCTGCTCAGCCCGCTGGGGCCGGTGCGCGAGGCCAGATCCTTCCATGGCACCGCCGGGGCCTCGACGTGGATATCGATCCGGTCGATCAGCGGGCGTGACACCCGGCCCAGGTACCGCTCCATCTCGCGCATCCCGCTCGGGGTGTTGGGCATGTCACCCTTGGCTGTCGGGTTCATCGCCGCTACGAGCATGAAGTTGGCCGGGAACGTCACCGCCGAGTGCGCGCGAGCGATCGTGACGGTCCCATCCTCCAGCGGCTGTCGAAGGGTATCGAGCACCGCCCGCGGAAACTCGGGCAGTTCATCGAGGAACAGCACCCCCTTGTGCGCCAGGCTGATCTCGCCGGGCTTGGGCACCGTGCCGCCCCCGATCACCGCGATGGCCGAGGCGGTGTGGTGCGGCGAGCGCACCGGGCGCACCGTCACCAGTCCTCGGGCGCCGGTCGTCGGCACCTGCCCGACCGCCGAATAGATCCGCGTGACCTCAAGCGCTTCCTCGACCGAAAGCGTCGGCAGAATGCCCGGGAAGGCCTTGGCCATCATGGTCTTGCCGGTGCCGGCGGGGCCGAGCATCAGGATGTTGTGCCCGCCAGCGCCCGCGACCGTGATCGCCCGCTTCACCGACTCCTGGCCGCGAACCTCGGCGAAATCGACCTCGACAGTCGATTGCTCGATTAATTCCGCGACGTTCACCGGAGGATGGGCCCGAGCCTCAATCGCCCCGTTCAGAATCCCGACCACCTCCGCGAGCGTCGACACTCCGATCACGTCGATCCCCGACACCACCGCCGCCTCCTGTGCGTTCTCCTGCGGCAGCATGATGGCCCTGGCCCCGCTGTGGCGCGCCAGTGCCGCCATCGCCAGCGCGCCCCGGATCGGGCGGAGCCGCCCATCCAGCGCCAGCTCGCCTGCAAACAGCGTCCGGCGGACATCCAGCGGCTCGGTGAGGCGACCGAACCCTTCGTCGGTTTGCCCGGATGAGTCGTCTTCGCCTGCGTCGAAGTAGGCCCCGAGCGACTGCCCGAGCCCGGTGGGCAGACACTCCCCATTGACCCGCACGCCCACGCGCTCGGGGACGACGTCCGCCCCCACTGCCACCGTCATGCGCCCACGAACCCGCGTCGCACCGACGGTGCCGTCGGCCATCAGCAAGCCGACGGCGATGGGCAGATCGAAGACCGGCCCCTCCTTCCGCACGTCCGCCGGGGCCAGGTTGACCACCAGCGTCCCGCGCGGGAACCGATAGCCCGCGTTGGCGATCGCTGATCGCACACGCTCGAGAGACTCCCGGACCGCCGTGTCCGGAAGCCCGACCATGATCGGGTTCTTGCCCACACCCGCCTCATCGATGTCCACCTCGACTTCGCACGGGGCGGCATCGATGCCTTGCAGGATGAAGCTCTGTACACGCGCCAACATACACCGAACAGTACCAAACAGAATCCGTCTTGCAAGTCTGATTTTTGGAATCTGGACGGTATACCAGCGCCGATTCCCCTGCTACCGTCCGGGTATGGGCCCGCAAGTCCATTCCGGACAACACCCTGCGCCAGATCGACTGACCCGCTTCACCGATCGGGCCGGCGACTATGCCGCCCATCGCCCCAGCTACCCGCCGGGTGCCATCGACGCCATCGTCGGAGAGCGCCGACCTGCGAGCCTTGTCGCTGCCGACGTCGGGGCGGGCACGGGGATTTCCTCACGACTTCTGGCCGATCGCGGCGTGCGGGTGCACGCGATTGAACCCAACGCCGCGATGCGCGCCGCCGCGGAGCCCCATCATCTCATCACGTGGCACGACGGCACTGGCGAGGCGACGGGTCTTCCGGGCTCAAGCGTCGATCTGGTGCTGGCGGCCCAGGCCTTCCACTGGTTCGATCCCGTCGCCGCGATCGATGAGTTCCGACGCGTGCTCCGCCCCCCCATGGCACGCATCGCGCTGATGTGGAACGTCCACGACCAGGCCGATCCAATCATGCAGGCGTACCGAAGCGCGATCATCGACCACGCGACCGACCCGCCCCAGTCCCCGTGGTTCAAGGACCCCGGTCGCCCGCTGGTCAAAGCCCGGGGCCTGTCGCATGCGCGCGTCATGACAGTGCCGAACGTGCACGCAGTCTCGCGCGACGGGCTGATCGGCCGGGCGCTCAGCGCGTCCTACGCCCCCAAGTCCGGCCCCGCCCACGACGCGATGGTCCGCGACCTTCACGCGCTCTTCGACCGCTTCGCCCATGGCCCGCTGCTGACCATGCGATACATCACTGAAGTGCACCTCGCGGAGGTTATCCCCTGAGCGTCACGCCTCACATCTCCTCGTCGCAATCCCCTCACCCATGGGGCGATGCCGATACCCCCTACGTTCAGATCGGCGGCGACGCCGCGGTCCGGGCCTTGGTCGAGTCGTTCTACGACCACATGCGCGACAGCTTTCCAGTCTTGCACGCGATGCACCCCGCCGACGACTCGACGTCCCGCCAGAAGCTCTACGAGTTCCTTTCGGGCTGGCTCGGTGGGCCGCAGCTCTACATCGAAAAGCACGGCCATCCTCGCCTCCGGGCCCGTCACATGCCCTTTCCGATCGACGAAGACGCGGCCCGGCAATGGCTGGGTTGCATGGCCAGGGCCATGGACGACCGCGGCATCTCGGGCCAGCTTCGCGGATTCCTGGAATCTCGCTTTACCCATACCGCCATGTTCATGCAGAATCGTTGATCCCCTTCACGCGGGGATGGGAACCCGCCCACCGGTCACTGGTCCCACACCGGTGGGACCAGGCGAACGCCCCGTCCAGCCCGGACCCATCGAGGACCCGCCATGACACCGATCGCTCCTGCCGGCCGACGCCCGATGGCCCGGGTCGCGCTGCTCGGGATGATGGTCCTCTCGGCGATCGCCGCCGCGCAGCAGCGCCGGGGCCAACCGGCCAACCCACCCGCACCGCGGCCGATCATCACGCGCCACGCGACCGACAACCGCAACTGGACGCTGACGAGCGACTTCCGCATCCACGGTTTCCAGAACCGCGGCACCGGCCCGACGGACGTGCGCGCCACCTCGACGGTGGCGCTCGACAGCGTTCAGTTCTTCTATCCCGTCCTCACCGGCAGCTCGATGCACGATGTCCGCGGCGACCGGGCCCGGGGCGAGGTCCGCGTGAACGGGCGCGTGGTCTCGAGCACGCTGCGACTGGAGTCGGGGTTCCAGGCGGGCACGCGCCTCGGCGTGCTGGATGTCGGCGCCATCCGATCGCCGCGCATCAGCGTCATGGTTGAGATCCCGGTCACGTCATACAACACACGCATCGACGAGGCCAGAGCCCGCGAGATCCGCTGGCCCACGAATCCGTGGCCCGCCGAGATCGCCAGCGCGCTCGAGCCGCAGTTGTTCGTCGAGGTGAACAGCCCCGAGGTGCAGAACCTCGTCCGCACCTGGGTCACCGGCAATCCGCGCAACACGATCCCGTACGACCTGGCGAAGTTCCTCGCCGGCCGCGTCGTCGAGCATGTTCAGCCCGGCGAGGGCGACTTTGAGTCCCTCGGCCGCGGCAACGCCCGCATTGTGATGATCGACGGGGCCCGCGTCCGCGGGGCGGCACAAGCCGCCGCCACCGGTCGCGGCTCGATCCACGATCCCGCCTGCCTGCTCACGGCGGTGTACCGGGCCGCCGGCATCCCCGCCCGGCTGGTCATCGGCTACGACAAGGGCCGCGCCGACGAGCTGCGCTCGGCGCTGCCGCTGCTTCACTCGTGGGTCGAGTTCTATCTCTGGGACGAGCCGAATCAGGTCGGCGAGTGGATCCCGGTCGACATCCTGCGCCAGCGCAAGTTCAGCAGCCGACCGCCGCCGATCACCCAGCGCTGGGACTTCTTCGGCCACAACGAGGAGTTCGACTTCGTCGTGCCGATCTCGCACCACTGGATCCCGCCCGCGGGCGTGACCAACGCCGGGCCGCCCGCGCTCTGGGGCTGGATCCCTTCACCCGGCGTGCCGTTTGTCGATTCAGACTTCCGCCTGCGCGCGATGGAAACCCCGATCCGCGGCGACGATCCGGACCTCCGCAGCCGCCAACGCCGCCCCTGACGGCGTTGCGCTACTCGGGGACCTTCTCCACCTGCGCCTCATTGCGATCAAAGGCAACGAACTGGCCAGAGAAGTCCGACTTGGTGTTGCCGTCCATCTTGAATGACGCAACCTGAGCCCGCTTCTTGCCGTCGGGGCCGAACACCACCAGCGCGCCGTCGGGCTCGAGGCTCAGACGCTTGCGCTCGCTGTCGTCGGCGATCGCCAGTTCGCCACCGCCGCGACGGGCGCCCATCATCACCGCACCCTTGCCCTGAGCGTTCATCACGCCAAGCTCGCCGCCGGTCCGCGTTGACCGCAGCGAGAGCTGCACCACACCCTTGTCGTTCACGATCTGCACCGCCGATGCGGTGATGGTCCCAAAGACAGCGTCCTGCAGCTCCGCGGGCTTGGCCTGCTGGGCGCGCTGCATGCCGCCCATCAACATCCCCGCCCCCAGGATCGCCGCCCCCGCCGCCATGCCCGCCACAAAGCTCGTGCCGTTCATCATGAGTCTCCTGATGAGTTGCATCCCGGTGCTGCCGCCCGATCGGCGACTCCCCAAAGTCATACCGCCTTCGAGGTTCTCAGGCTGGTTGGACGGGTCCATTCCGCGTCGGTTCGCGAAACCGGATTGGGGCTTGACGGACGGTTTCTGTTTGGTATCGTCCGGGAGTGACAGCCAACGACACCGCATTCGAGCTGCTCAAACTCACGATGACGCCTGGCATCGGGCCCGTGCTGGCCCGGCGCCTGCTCGACCGTTTCGGCACGGTCGATCGGATCATCGAGGCATCGGCGGCATCCCTCGAAGGCGTGCCGGGGATCGGACCGGCAAAGGCCCAGGCGTTCGTGCGAAGCCTGCCGCAGTCTGCCGAACTCGCGGCGGCCGAACTGGCACTCGCCGAGCGCCTCGGGGTTCACCTCGTCGCGCTCGGCACCCCCCACTACCCGCGGCTGCTCGCGGAGGTCCGCGAGGCCCCGCCAGTGCTGTACATCCGCGGCACACTCAACCCTGCTGAGCTTGAGTACCCGGTGGCGATGGTCGGTTCACGCAAGGCCACTGCCTACGGGATCGAGCAGGCCGAGCGGTTTGCGACCGCGCTATCTCAGGCGGGTCTCACGATTATCTCCGGCGGCGCCCGCGGCATCGATTCGGCCGCTCACCGCGCGACCGTTCGGGCCGGTGGCCGGACCGTCGCGGTGCTGGGCTGCGGCCTGTCGTGCTGTTACCCCCCGGAAAACGCCCCGCTGTTCGACGAGATCGTCGCCGCGGGTGGAGCGATCGTCAGCGAGCTGCCGCTCCGAACCTCGCCCGCGCCGGAGAACTTTCCCGCGAGGAATCGCATCATTTCGGGGCTGAGTCTCGGCGTACTGGTCATCGAAGCCCCGATCGGGTCCGGCGCGCTCATCACGGCTCGACAGGCCAACGAAGATCAGGGGCGCGAGGTCCTGGCCGTTCCCGGTCGAATCGACTCGCCGAGCTCTCAAGGTTGCAACGAGCTGCTGAAGCGAGGCGAGGCATCACTCGTGACCTGCCCTGCCGACGTCATCGCGGCCCTCGAGTCGCCCGCTCGTCACCACTTCGTCGGCACGCACGATGCTCGTTTCGGGTCGGGCATCACTCCGCCGACGGACGACCGCGTTTCGCCCCGCATCAGGGAGGCCCGGTCGGTCGCTCTGACCTCGCTCACCGAGCGTCAGCGCCAGGTGTTTGAGGCCCTGACACGACCCCAATCGATCGAGGATGCCTGCCTGACGACCGGTCTCGACGCCGGGGTGGTCCGTTCGGAGGTGACAATTTTGGAGGTCCGGGGCCTGATCACCCGCTCCGGAAGCGTGTTTCAGCACGCATAAACAGGCTCTAAACGATTTGTCTACAAGCCTTTACATGACGCTGCCGCACACACAAAGCACTAGCCAAATGACCTTGACGGGTGTCCTAAAAATATCCGAATGAAACGCTTGCCGTGCGGAGCTTGATCGGGTAAAGTTTTCCAAACGTCGGACGAACTTGAGGGTGCAAACAGTCCGCTGGCACCACGGATCGACCGGCGTGCGAGTTCAAGCGGAGCGGCCGATGGATGGCCCTCCCCGCCGCGGAGCGGCGCTGCAAGTTCCGCCCCGGATCACGAGGGACAGCCCTCGGCTCAAGGGGCGCGGAGATGGGGTCGTGAACGACGTTCGGTCCAACTCGGTTCCCAGTGCCCTCGATGCCGGCCGAACCGGTCGCGAGGGATCCCGGATCCGGCCGTTCACGATCTTGGCGCCGTGCAGCGAGGCGATCACGGATGACAGCCCAGCACACCCCCGTTCTCATGCTCGGTCCCGGCGGCGACTTCCGCCGGACGTATGTCTCGGCCGCCCAGAGCGGCGCTTCGAAGCCGTCGGGGGCTCCCCTCGCGTCTTCGAGCGGTTCTCAGGACCCTTCGGGTTCGGCGGACCCGGGGCCCGGCTTCCTGGGGCGGTTCCTCAGGCGAGCCGGTGTGTCGGCGGGCCCGGCGTTGGCCGCCCGATCCTCACACGCCGATGCGATCGATGTCTCGACCCAAGCCGCGACGCTGGGGCGTCTGCTCATCGCCGAGCAGGCCCTGGTGCGTCAGCGTGTCCACATCGTGGAAGCGTTGTCGCACGCCGTCGCGTTCACTCCTCCAAACCCGACCATCGGCACAACGTCGCCGGTGGTCGTGCGTTCGGGGCCGACCGTTTCCGTCCAGCGACTCTGGGAGATTTCCAGCAATGAACCTCACGCCCAAGCAGCTCAAGATCCTTCAGCTCATCCGCGACAGCCGGGTCCGTCATGGCTATTCCCCGACAATGCAGGAACTCGCCGACGAACTGGGCGTCAGCAAGGTCACCGTGTTCGAGCACGTGGAGGCGCTCATCAAGAAGGGCGCGCTCATCCGCGAGCCCAACAAGGCGCGCTCTTTGTCGATCGCTGACAACATCGCCCTGCCCGACGAAGAGCAGCCGCTCAAGTTCCCCCTGGTCGGCAAGATCGCCGCCGGCTATCCCATCGAGAAGTTCGCGGATCAGGACCAGCTCAATCTCTCGGACCTCTTCGGGCCCCGCGTCGGACAGGTCAACTCCACTTTCGCCCTTCGCGTCGACGGCGACTCGATGCGCGACGAGGGCATCCTCGATGGTGACTACGTCATCATCGAGCGGCGCGATACCGGGCGCAACGGCGACCGGGTCGTGGCCCTCTTGCCCAATGGCGAGACCACCCTCAAGACCTACTTCAAAGAAGCGGACCACATCCGGCTCCAGCCGGCCAACCCCGCCTTTGAGCCCATCCGCGTTCGCGAGTGCAAGATTCAGGGCATCGTGATCGGCGTCCTCCGCCGCTACAACTGATTCACCCGCCCGAACAGCACCCGCCCTGTGGATGATCGGTCACGGCGCGCCCGGCCCCCCGCCGCGACGGCTTGGAGATGGTTCGGTCGACATTCCGGCGGGCCTCGCTCGATCGCGCCCTCCGCCTACGGTTGAAGCAAGGGCTTCGCGGCCTCCAACGGCCGATGAAGTCCCCTGGCCCAGAGCCGTCGGAGGGATCGCATGCTGAATCGATTGACCCGTGTCGCCATCGTCGTCGGCGTCTTCATCATCGCCCTCGGCGTGATGCTCCTGGGGTACCGCGTCATCCGTGCGGATCTGACCGCCGCGGTCTACAGGCAGCGTCTGACCGATCTCGCCCGCGACTACGAGTCCCTCGGCGATCGATACAACACCGCCGTCCGGCGCACCGCGGTCACCGAGCTGATGGTGGACAAGGGTGCCATCTCGGTGGTCATCCGAACCGCCGAGGGGGACATGCAGACCATCCCGACATCCCTCGACGCCTCCCGCGAGGTATACGTCGACTACGTCGTCCTCGACGGTCGGCTGTGGATCCGGCGCCTCTTTGACTCAAAGACACCGCCCGAACAGGGCACGCTCATCGATCCCGCCCTGGCGTCCCTCGACTGGTCCGACAAGCGCCTGGCCCAGGGTCAGGCCGTCTACCGCAGCCTGACCGACGGGCGCTGGGTCGTCACCGTCTCAGGCGACGGGGCCCTCGGGCTGGCCCGCTCCGAGTCGGGCGAACCGATGCCCCTGGCCAGCCGTCCGCCCGTTCACAGCTTCGACGAGATCACCGCCCAGGCCGACGCCTCCGCCCGTGGCATCACACTCGCCGACGTCTGGGACGCGATCAGGCCCTGAGTATCATCGGGGCGTGACACCACCCACCCCACCGCTCTCTGAACGCATCGCCGTCATCACCGGGGCCAGCGCCGGCATCGGCCACGCGATGGCCATGCACCTCGCCGGCGCCGGGGCCGCCGTAGTGATCAACGCCCGCCGCGCCGATCGACTCCGCGACCTGGTGTCCCGCATCACTGACTCCGGCGGGCGCGCGACCGCCGTTGTGGGCGACGCCTCCGACACCGGGGTGATCTCGGCGATGCTCGATGCCGCACGGTCCCGCTTCGGGCGCGATGCCGACCTCATCGTTGTGAACGCCGGGCGCGGACTGTCCGGCAGCCCCATCACCTCCGATGCCTCGCAATGGGAGGAGATGGTTCGCCTGAACCTCATCGGCGCCTCGCGGCTGATCCGCGCGGCCGCGGAGCGTATGGTGGCCTTGGTCCCCGAAGGCGGCGACTGGCAACGCCGCCCGCGCGACATCGTGATCCTGGGCTCGACGGTCGGGAAGCACATCTCGCCATTCTCATCGATGTACGGCTCCACCAAGTTCGCCATCAACTCGATCGCCGAGGCCGTCCGGCGCGAGCTGGCCCCCAAGGGCATCCGCGTCGCGTCGATCAGCCCGGCGATCGTCCGCTCGGAGTTCCAGTCGGTCGCGGGCTACGACCCCGCGAAGTTCGGCGCGTTCATGGATTCGATCGGCCCGGTGCTGGACCCCGACGACATCGCGCGCCTGCTCGTGTTCATGGTCTCCCAGCCGGCCCACGTGCTGATCAACGACGTCGTCATCCGGCCCACACGCCAGGATTACCCGTGAGCAGCACCACCTCCGAGCAGACACCGGACCGACGCGGGCATGTCTCCGCCTGGATCGGCGCGGGGTCCGTGATCGTGCTGATCATCCTGCTCTGCCTGCAGCGGCTGTGGTCGGTGGACTATTGGTGGCTGTGGAAGACCGGCCAGTACATCCTTCAGCACGGCGTGCCGCGGCTGGACCCCTTCTCGTACACCAACCCGGGGCACCAGCGGCTGGAACTGCGCTGGGGCTTCTGTGTCGCGCTCTACTGGATCGCGCAGACGCTCGGCCACAGCGCCACGATCCTCGTGAAGATCCCGATCGTGCTGGGCATGTTCGCGATGTCATGGGCGGCCGCGATGCGGCCGCGGGCGATACTCACCGGAGCGGTGGTCGTCCTGATCGCCGCGATGGCCTGCAGCCAGCGTCTGGTGGTGCGCCCCGAAACGATCAGCTACGCGTTGATGGCGGCCTACGTGCTGCTCATCGCCCGACGGCTCGAGCGTCCGACGCGCTGGGTCTGGCTGCTGCCGGCGCTTCAGGTGGTGTGGGTCAACACGCACGGCCTGTTCCCGCTGGGCATCGCGGTGGTCGGGGCGTGGCTAGCAGCCGAACTGATCGAGTCGGCGCCGGCGCTGCTCGCGCGGCGCGGCTTGGCTGATGATGCGCGACAGCGGCTGCGCCAGGCCGGCGCAGTCCTCGGAGCGACGGTGCTGGCCTCGGTGATCAACCCCTACACGTGGGAGGCGTTCCGCCTGCCGCTGATCCAGCTCTGGGCGATCCACGGCTCGGCCCAGAAGGGTTTCATCGCCGAACTCAACTCGCCCTTTGACTACGGCCTGAGCTTCACGGCCCTGTGGTACTACCACGCGCTGGCAGCGCTGGTGGTCGTCTCGGCCGTCGCCAACGGGTTTCGCATCAGGCCCTTCTGGCTGATCCTGATCGTGTCGCAGTACTACCTGTCGGCCACCGCGATCCGGAACATCCCGCTGTTCTGCATCGTGGCGATCCCCTTCATCATCCGCAATCTGTCGGACAGCAGGCTGCTCGCACGCCCGGCCGTGATTCGTGCGATCCAGTTCGCAAGGCCCGCGGTCGCGGCGATGCTGGTGGCGTTCAGTGGCTGGCAGGCGCGGGAACTGGTCACCGATCGATTCGCTGTTCGCCAGGGCGACACCAACCAGTTTGGCCTGGGCTTCGCAGCTCATCGCTGGCCCGATGCGGCATGCGATTTCCTGGAATCCACCGGTGAAGAGGGACCGATCTTCAACTCGCTGTCCTCCGGATCGCTGCTGCTGGCCCGCGGGTTCCGCGTGTTCATCGATCCTCGAATGGAGGTTTACGAAGATGGCGTGCTCGGTGAGTACGTCGCGCTGACGCGCTCGCCCGAGCGGCTGCCGGAGTTCGTCGAACGCTACGGCCTGCGGGTGTTCTTCCTTGAGATCGGCGAGGAACTGCTCGTGCGACACCTGCTCACCGCGCCGGGTTGGCGGCTCGTGCACGCCGACGAGGTGGCGGCGGTGTTCTTCCGTGACGATGTCGCCCCCGAGGTCCCGCGTCTGGACCTGATCCGCGACACGCCGTCGTGGCGGAGCGCGCTGGCGAACTCGCTCCCCGAGCCGCGGCGCTACGAGGACGTGCCGTGGCTGGGTCGCGTGAGCAACCCCGCGGCGTACCTTCGTGTCGGAAAGCTGTGCTACATCGCGGGACTGCCGGCAGAAGCCACCGAGTTCTACGGCATGGCGTTCGCCGCCTTCCCCGCAACCTTCATGTCATGGTCAGAGCTTGGAGCGTTCGCGCGGCTCGCCGGCGATCACGCAACGGCCGCCCAGGCGTTCGGCGAAGCGGTCCGGCGTGACCCGACGGACAACGCGGCCCGACGCGGCGCGGCGGCGGCTCTTCTCGCCATGGGCAACCTCGAAGGAGCTGCGTCGTTGGCGCGCTCGGCATCCGACGCCGATCACGAGGATGCCGACGCCGCCGAACTGGCCGGAGTGGCGATGATCCGTCTGCGCGATGCACAGTCCGCAGCACCCTACCTGGAACGGGCCGCGACGCTTCGGCCTGAGAAATCGGCGGTGCACCGAGCGCTCGGCGCGGCCAACATCATGCTCGGCCACATCGATCGGGCCGAGGCGTCCTTCGAGCGGGCGTACCTGCTCGATCCGACGGACCTCACGGCCCCGCTCCAGTTGGCGATGATGCTGTATGGGCAGAATCGCGCGGACGAGAGCCGGGTGTGGCTGGAGCGAGGGCTGGCGATCTCGCCTGGAGAGCCGCGGCTGCTCGAACTCAAGCAACGGCTCGGGGATGCTCCCGGGGGAACGCGGCCGTGATCTCGCGCCTCGTGGTGGGCTTCATGACCGGAACCAGCATCGACGGCCTCGATGGGGCGCTGGTGCGGATCACCGGCCGCGGTCTTGCCATGCAACCCGAGCTCGTCCGCACGCGCACGTGGTCGCTGGGCTCCATCGGCGAGGGACTCCGCCGCTTCGCCGACGGCGCCGAGATGTCGGCAATGGCCATTGCCGACCTTGCTCGCCGCTTCGGTGCGCTGCACGCGCAGGCCGCCCTTGAACTGCTCGACGGCTCGGGGCAAGCCGATCTGATCGCCGTCCACGGCCAGACCGTTGCCCACGCGCCGCCGACAAGCTGGCAACTGCTGAACCCCTGGCCGATCGCGCTGGCCACCGGGTCTCCGGTGGTTCACGACCTGCGCGGCGCCGATCTGGCCGCGGGCGGCCAAGGCGCGCCGATCACGCCGCTTGCCGACTGGGTCTGGTACCGCGCGCCGGGAGTGCCCCGGGACGTCGTGAATCTCGGCGGGTTCTGCAACATCACGATGGTGCCGGGGGCGGACGATCCGTCGGGGAGCCAGGGCATCCGCGGCATGGACGTCTGCGCGTGCAACCACGTGCTCGACGGTGTGGCTCGGGCTGTCCTCGACGCGCCCTATGACGCCGACGGCGCTGCTGCGGCACGCGGCACGCCCGACGAAGCCGCCGCGAGACAGCTTGAGGGGATCCTGGACCGTCAGCGACAGGCGGGGCGTTCGCTCGGCAGCGGTGATGAGGCGGCGGCGTGGGTGGACATGGTGCGGATGCGGCTGCAGCCAGACGATGCTGCGGCCACGGCGTGCCGGGCGGTCGCGACCATCATCGCGACAGCGATCGAGCCGGGCGCGGAGGTCATCCTGGCAGGCGGCGGGGTGTTCAACCGGACGCTCGTGCGCGAGATCGGGGAGACACTGGGGCGTCCGGTTCGCGTGAGCGACGAGCTGGGCCTTCCCGCTGCGTACCGCGAGGCGGCGGCCATCGCGGTGCTGGGCGGCTTGTGCGCCGACGGCGTCGCGATCACACTACCGATTGTCACGCGAACCCCCTCCCCCGCACCGATCGCAGGAACATGGACGAACCATCGCTGCCTCCAGCTTCGAACGGCCCCATGAACCCGCCGGACCGCGGGGAGCTGTTGACCGAGCAGCGCCACCCGCGCTCGACGGACCTTGATCGCTTGAGCGTCGAGCAATGCGTGGACCTGCTGAATGCGGAGGATGCGACGGTGCCCGCCGCGGTGGCGCGGGCCTCGGCAAGCATCGCGGCGTTCATCAGTGATGCCGAGGTTCGGATGCGAGACGGCGGGCGACTGGTGTACCTCGGCGCGGGCACGTCCGGGCGACTGGGCGTGCTCGACGCCTCCGAGTGCCCGCCGACGTTTCAGACGCCGCCGGGGCTGGTCGTTGGTCTGATCGCCGGGGGCGATGCAGCGCTGCGTCGTTCCAGCGAGGGGCGAGAGGATGAGCGCCACGGAGCGCACGCGGAACTGGAGGCGCTTGGCGTCGGCCCGCGCGACACGGTGCTGGGCATCGCGGCCGGGGGTACGACGCCGTACGTCCTGGGCGGTGTCGAGCGGGCAAGCCAGCTCGGCGCCCTCACCGGGTTGCTGACCTGCACACCGATCACGTGCCCATCGGGCGTGAGCCACCTGATCGTGGTCGAGACGGGGCCGGAGGTGCTGACCGGCTCGACGCGGATGAAGGCGGGCACCGCCACCAAGCTGGTGCTCAACACCATCTCGACAACGCTGATGGTGCGCCTGGGCAAGACGTACCAGAACCTCATGGTGGACCTCCGGGCAACGAACGACAAACTCCGCGACCGGGCGATTCGGATCGTGATGGCGTTGACGGCGCTGGATCGCGCGGGCGCTACGGAGCTCCTGGAGCGTGCTGGCTGGGAGGTCAAGACGGCCGCGGTGATGCAAGGGCGTGGCGTGAACGCGCGCGAGGCTCAGGCGATGCTGGCCCGAGCCGACGGGCAGCTGCGGGCAGCGCTCGAATCCGGGGCCCGAGCGTGATCTCGGTCTTGGCGACAGGCCGCTTCGCCGCGATCGACTGGGCGATCGTGGGACTCTATCTGGTGGCGATGGTGGCGCTGGGGCTCTGGTTCGCCCGGCGCCAGAAGAACACCGATGACTTCCTGCTGGCGGGGCGGCGCATCCCGGTATGGGCGGCGGCGGTCTCGATGGTGGCGACGAGCGTCTCGGCGGCGACGTTCCTCGGCGCTCCAGAAGCGGCGTACAAGGGGAACCTGACATACCTGGCGCAGAACCTGGCCGGGATGATCGGCGTGGTGATCGTGGCGACGGTGTTCGTACCGGCGTTCTTCCGCGCGGGCGTGACGACGGTGTATCAGATGATCGGCCAGCGCATCGGCGGCGATGCGGCGCGGAGCACTGGAGCAGCGTTCGTCGCCGGCCGGATGCTGGCGACCGGTGCGCGGTTCTACATGGCGGCGATCCCCGTGTCGCTGATCGTGTGGGGCGATATCGCGGTGAGCCACCTGCTGATGGCGGTGGCGATCATGACCGTGGTCTCGGTGGCGTACACGCTGCTCGGCGGGCTGAGCGCTGTGATCTGGGCGGAGGTGCCGCAGGCGGTGCTCTTCATGGGGGCGGCAGTGGCGGCGATCGTGGTGTTGCTGCTCAAGATCCCGATGTCGGCGGGCGAGCTGTGGCCGGCGCTGCAGCAGTCGGCGGCCGGCGACGGCTCAAGCAAGCTGACGCTCTTGGACACGCGGTGGAACATGGGGACCGACTTCTCGCTGTGGTCGGCGCTGCTGGGGCTGACGCTGTTCAACATGGCGGTATACGCCACGGATCAGGACCTCGCCCAGCGCATCATGTCGTGCCGATCGGCGATCAAGGGGAGCTGGTCGGCGATCCTGTCGCAGGTCATCGGGCTGGTGGTGGCACTGCTGTTCCTGGTCATCGGGCTGCTGCTGTACGTCTTCTACCAGCGTCCTGACCTGATGGGTGACGCCGCGCCCATGGCAGCGCCCGACGACTCGCGCGAGGTGTTCCTCGCGTTCATCTTGAACGAGATGGCCCCGGGGCTGCGCGGGTTGATGCTCGCCGGGCTCTTCGCCGCGGCGATGAGCAGCGTCGCGTCGTCGATGGGAGCGATCGCGTCGACGGTGGTGACGGATTTCTACCGTCCGCTGCGCCCCGGCCGGAGCGAGTCGCACTACCTGCGGGCCTCACGGGCCGCGGTCCTGATCGCCGGGCTGGTGCTGGGGCTGGTGGCCGCGGGGTGCGTCCTCATCCAGGACCAGCAGCGCGAGGGGCTGATCACGTTTGCGATGGGGGTGATGCTCTACGCGTACTCGGGGCTGATGGCGGTGTTCATCACGGCCGTGATGACGCGGCGCGGCAGCCCCCTCAGTGTTTCGGCAGCGCTCATCACCGGCGCGGTCGCAGTCGGGCTGATGCAGTACGGGCCACTGGCGTACCAGTCGTTCGTCGGCGAGCCGTGGCCCCTGCCGCGACTGTCGCTCGGCTGGCGGATGCTCTTTGGCACGCTGGCAGCGCTGTGCGTCTGCCTCGTCGGCAAGCGGAGGCCCAGCGGTGGCGCGTGAGCCGACGATCAGTCAGCTTGCCGGCGGGATGCTGATGGTCGGCGTGCGCGGGGCCAGTCCGGATGACCCGGTGTTGCGAGCGGACTTGGAGGCATGCCGCGAGACGAGTGTCGGCGGTGTGATCCTGTTTGATGTTGACCTGCCGACGATGGTCGAGATGACCCGATCGGGGGTCGGGACGTCGGAGGCCCGGGCGCGGGCGGTGCGGAACATCCTGTCGCCGGCACAGACCCGCAGCCTGATTGAGCATCTGCGGCTCACGTTGGGCCTCGGGTTGCTGGTCAGCGTGGATCAGGAAGGCGGCTCGGTGGCGCGGCTGTCCCCGGCGCGGGGCTTCACGCCGCACCCATCGCAGCGAGATCTGGGGACGATGGCGGCGGCAGTTGCGCGGCAGCACATGGATGCCATGTGGGCCGAAATCGCCTCGTGCGACTTTGACATCAGCTTCGCCCCGTGCGTGGATGTGGCGCTGAACAGTGAGAACCGGGTCGTCGTCGCGAACGGGCGGTGCTTCTCTGGTGATCCCCGTGTCGTGACCGAGCGCGCGGGGCAGTCGCTGGCGGCCGCGCGATCAGCGGGCGTAATCGCGTGTCTGAAGCACTATCCCGGTCACGGTTCGTCGGCTGGTGATTCGCACGCCGGCTTTGTGGACATCACCCGGGCGTACGATGCCGACATCGAGCTGGCCCCCTACCACGAGCTGCTGGGCATGTTCGGGGGCGACGTGCCGATGGTGATGACGGGGCATCTCTTTGATGCCACCATCGATCGCGACCACCCGGCCTCGTTGTCGTTTGAGCACACCACGCGGCGGCTGCGCGAAGGGCTGGGGTTCGGCGGCGTGGTGGTGACCGATGCGCTGGACATGGGGGCGGTGACGAGCAGGTACGGGCTGGACGAGGCGTGCATCCTGGCGATCAATGCCGGGGCGGACCTGCTGCTGGACGCCAACAACGCGCCGGGTTCGGCGCGCGTGTGCCCAGCGCCGGCGATGCACGAGGCGATCATGCGAGGGGTGGTCGATGGGTGCATTGCCGGGGGCGAGGACCGGCTGAGGGCCAGTTGGCGACGGCTGGAAGCGATCCGCAACTGCCGCCGGCAGGTCCGCTGACGATTATGCGGGACCCGGGCTCGAAGAAGCTCGATGGGACGCCTTGCGACGGTCCAGTCGGGCCTCGGAATGACCGAAAACACAGCGGATCGGGGCCGTTCTCACCCCCCGAGCGCGATCATGCTGGACGACCACGACTCCATCCCGACGGATCACCCCGAGCCCAAGGGCGCGAACCCCACCGGCAGCGGGCGGGGCATCCCGCGCGCTTCGCGCTGGACCGATGCCGTGGTGGAGGTTCTGGAGGATGAGCCCGAGGTGACGGATCCGCCGCCGCGGGCCAAGCGATCATCGCGCGGGCGTCGCCCGATGCAGGATCTCGCGCCGCCGACACCGACGCCCGAGCTTCAACTGGCGCTGTCGGGGGCGATGACGGCCCATTCGCTGCACCGCAGAGCCGAAGCGGAGCTGTCGCGGACACGCCACGGCATCCGCATCGCGTGGACGGTCGCGGGGATCATGGCCATCATCGCGGCAGTCTCGGCGGTGTGGTCGGGGCGGCAGATTGTCGAACGCGAGCGGAGCTACAGCCGGGCTGAGACGCGGGCCACCATGCTCGCCGAACAGTTGCAGGACTCGCGCCGGCAGTGGAGCCAGCTCGCGGCCAAGGCCAAGGATGATGCCGAACGACTCGAGGAGGCCCGCGTCCGGCTGGCGTCGGTCGAGACCGAGCTGGGGCGCACGATGGCGTCGTACGACGAGTCGAGCAACGCGGCTCGCGAGCATCGGACGCTGGCGGCAGAGCTGACCGCTCAGTTGGCCGAACAACGGCGTCTGACCGACAAGCTGAACGAGGAACGCACGCAGCTCACCGAGCGTCTGTCTCAGATGTCGCGCCAGTTCCTTGAGACGCAGCGTGAGCTGGCGAAGCTGCGGGCGGAACTGGGTCTGATCGAGCCGGCGTTCGAGCCCGACTGGGCCGACGCGTACCCGGCCGACCCCGGCGCACGCTCGAACATCCGAACCTACCGCCCGTGAAGCGGCGTGGTTAGTTTCGAGACGCGATGAACCACACGACCAGAGCCACAGCGATGAGCCCGGCGAACACCGCGCCGGCGATCTTCCACGGGCTATACGGGCGGTCCCCTTGGATCTCGCCCGTGCGGGCGTTGACCAGCACTCGGAACACTCGGCCGCGGTAGCTGTACGAGAGCATCCACACCGGCAGCAGCAGGTGCTTGAAGGTGATCTCGGAGTAGCGTGAGTTCACACTGTCGATGCGCTGGGTGTCGCCGCCGATGTGGCCCCGGATCGTGCCGTGGATCGTCGGCTCCATCAGGCCCTTGGCGGTCTCGAAGCCCTCGCGGAGCTCAACGGTGTAGCTCTCGGCGATGAAGCCTGCAAGGTACTCGTCGGCGTAGGGGACCAGCGCGGGGAGGTCCCAGGGCTCGAGCTTCTGCGCTGTCTTGTGCGGCAGGGCGTGGCTGGCGAGCACGAGCAGGTCGTCGAAGGTGTTCTGCACGCGTCCGGAGGCGGGGTACCAGCGGGTGCGGCGCTCCTGGCGACGGTTCTTGCCCGAGCCGACGGTGACGTAGTAGTACTCGCCCCGGGCGCCGCGGTAGTCGCTGGTGGCGCGACAGTCGTAGGTCCAGTAGGGCACGTAGACACCCTGGAACCGCCCCTCGGTGCGGGCGAACCGGCGCAGGTCGGAGGGGGCGAACCATCGGCTCTTGAACCACTTGACCAGCTCGTCCTCGGCCGTGCGACGTGTGACGCCAAAGGGCAGGAGCGATCGCGGCTTGATCAACGAGCGCGATCCTTCGACGTTGACGATGTTCGCGTCGCAGTACGGGCAGGCGAATGAAACGACGGTCGGCGCGGGCTGCACCTCGGCGTTGCAGGCGCTGCAACGTACGGTGTGGACCTCGGTGTGCGGCTCGGCGGCTTCGGCCTGCTCCAGCGCGGCCAGCAGGTCCAGCTCCTCGATCGACTCGTCTGACGCGGGGATGTCGTTCTCGTGCGAGCAGTACGGGCAGCGCTGGTGCGTCGTGCCGGGGGCGTAGGTGAGCTGGCCGCCGCACTGCGCGCAGGGAAACCGCCGGTGACCCCTGGGGGGCGTCGATCCCGAGCGCTGCAGGTCGACCTGCGATGCGGGTGGCGGGGAGTCGGTCATTGCGGCGGGAGCGGGGGCGGAACGGCGCCAAAGAGCGGGCCGAGATCGGCGACCGAGCCCGCGGCGGCCCAGCCGTCCATGCCCTGGCGCCAGACGAGCGTCTCTCGGGTGAGCCGCCCGGACTGGGCCTGGACGCGGAGCGTCTGAAGGTCGAATGGGCCGGTCTGCTGGCCATCGACGGCGACGAAGTAGGTCGCGCTCGTGGGCAGCGGCGGCGGCGCTGCGCCGGGGCCTGCGTTGGCGGCCCCCGACATCGCCTGGCCCATGTGGCCGGCCATCATGACGCCCATGCCCATGCCCATCGCGCTCCCGGCGGTGCCGGGGTTGTTGGCGGCGGCCTCCAGGGCCTTGGCGGCCTGGAACTTCGCGAAGGCGTCGAGGTTGCCGATGACGCCCATGCTCGAGCGCTTGTCCAGAGCCTGCTCGACCTCGGGGGGCAGCGAGATGTTCTCGACCATCAGCTTCGAGACATCAAGGCCGTAGGTGTCGAACTCGGGGGCCAGGCGCGTGGTGATGATGTCGCCCAGTTCCTGGTAGTTGGCGGCCAGGTCCAGGGCGGGGATCTTGCTCTCGCCGAGGATGTCGGCAAAGCGGGCGACGATCATGTTGCGGAGCTGGTTGGTGATGTCGTCGGTGGTGAAGCGGTGGTCGGTGCCGACGATCTGGCGAATGAAGATCGCGGGGTCCTTGACGCGGACGGTGTAGGTGCCAAAGGCCCGGAGGCGGACGGGTCCGAACTCGGCATCGCGGAGCATGATGGGGTTCATCGTGCCCCACTTCAGATCCGTGAACGTCCGCATCGAGACGAAGTACACCTCGGCCTTGAAGGGGCTCTGGAAGCCGTACTTCCACCCCTTGAGCGTGGCGAGGATGGGCAGGTTCTTGGTGTCCAGGGTGTACATGCCCGGGCCGAAGACGTCGGCGATCTGGCCTTCGTTCACGAAGACGGCGGCCTGACCCTCACGGACGGTGAGCTTGGCGCCCCACTTGATCTCGTTGTTGTACCGCTCGAAGCGGTGCACCATCGTGTCTTTCGTGGGGTCGAGCCACTCAACAATGTCGATGAGTTCATTCTTGAGGCGCTGCCAGATGCTCATGGGCGGGTCCCCTGCGATGGGTGCGGATGAGTCGTCCGATGGCGGATGGTTCGGATTCCAGCGCGACCCGTTCCGGCGCGCACCACCGCTGCAGAGAGGGTACCGCGCACCACCGGGCTGGGTGGTCCCGATCGGGGGATTCGGGGACAGGTCGGGTCCGCGAGGGTCACGGCGTGATGAGGGCCGACTCGCCGGGCGGGTTCGTGAGATCGGTCGTGCGGTAGCGGACGGGCGAGGCCGCGCCGCGGGAGTTGACGACGAAGTACACGCCCCCGGACTCCACGAGCACAACCTCGTTGGTGTTGAACGACAGGGCCCGGATCGGGCGCTCGTGGCTCCAGATCGGTCGAGCCGGGTCGGCGGCGAACGCGTTGCCGAGCGGCACGCGGGCGATCGCCGCACCGAGCACTGCACCCAGCAGCACAAGCCCGGCGCCACGGCCGGTTGGGCTCGCAGCGGACCGTCTGATGGTCTCTTTCACGGAGCGGGTCCTTTCTGGCCCGGTGTCGCGGGCCTGGCGGGTCTGCACACAGCGGGGCGAATAGAGTCTCGCCGTATCCGACGGCAGAGTCCACAAGGAGTATGGCCTGATGCGTTCAAGGTTTCTAGCGATCTGGGTGGCGACCGGCGCGAGTCTGGCGGGTGCGAGCCCCACGGGCACAGCGACGGGTCTGCCCCGCAACGAGCTGGGATTCGGCGTGCGTCCGGGGTATGAGGTGACCGTGGCCGTCGAGACGCTGCCGGGCGCCCGGTTCATGGTCTTTGATGATGCGGGCACGCTGTACGTCTCGCGCCCGGGGCGCGGGGACATCATCGCCTTCCGTGATGAGGATGCCGACGGCACGTACGAGAAGCGGGCGACGTTTGTCGAAGGGCGTTCGAGCGTGCATGGACTGGACTTCGCCGACGGCTGGGTGTGGTTCACCACCTCGGGCTCCATCCACAAGGCGCGGCCGACCACCGGCGAGGGTGCGGCCGAAGTGGTCGATGTGATCCCGCAGGGCGGCCTGCCGCGGGGCGGCGGCCACTGGTGGCGGTCGATCGCGGTCACGCCCGACGGCTTCTACACCAGCATCGGTGACTCGGGCAACATCACCGACCAGACCACGACAGACCGGCAGAAGATCTGGAAGTTTGACCTGGACGGCTCGAACAAGCGGCTGTGGTCCAGCGGCATCCGCAACACCGAGAAGCTGCGCCTGCGACCCGGCACGACCGAGCTCTGGGGCGTCGACCACGGCTCGGACAACTTCGGGGCCAAGCTGGGCGAGAAGACCGGACGGGTCCAGCCGGTGACGGACCTCAACCCGCCGTGCGAGTTCAACCTGTACACGGAGGGCGGCTTCTACGGGCACCCGTTCGTTGTCGGGACCAAGCTGCCGCGGATCGAGTTCCAGGACCGCAAGGACATCATCGAGCTGGCGAACAAGACGATTCCGCCCGAGTGGAACTTCGGATCCCACTGGGCCCCCAACGGCTTCTGCTTCATCGACCCGGCGCTGAACCAGAAGACCGGCGGCATGCCGTCGGATCATGAAGGGGACACGTTCGTCGCGTTCCACGGATCGTGGAACAGCGTGCAGCCCGTAGGCTACCAGGTGTCGCGCGTCCTGTTCGACCGCCACACCGGCAAGCCGTACGGCCTCTTGACCATCGTCGACACGCTGGGCCCCGACGGCAAGGAGATCCTGGCCCGCCCGGTGGACTGCGTGCAGGCGCCGGACGGTTCGGTGCTCTTCAGTTGCGATCACACCGGCCGCGTGCTGCGCCTCCGCCATGTCGGGGAGCGCTGAGTTGCAAGCGCCCCGGCTCGGCTTCGCGGCCGTTGTGCTCATCGCCGGGTGCTCCGATCGAGAGAGCCCGGATGCCGCGCCGGCCACGGAGCCGCCCGCAATTAAGCAGCCGGCGGCCGCTGCGGCGACGCCGCTGGGCTTCGGCCCGATCGGCTACTTCGAGAACCACTGCGCCCGCTGCCACGGTCCGTACGGGTCGTTCTACGGCGACGAGTTCGCCGCATCGCTCGAGGGCGATCATCTGCGTGAGGTCGTGAAGGAAATGGTCTTCGGGGCGGCGCAGTCTTCGCTGAAGGATCCCGAGATCGACCTGCTGACGGCGTACCACCGGAGCATGGTGGCGGGGGAACCGTTCTTGGTCGTGATGCAGGTCGCGCCGGAACTGGGCGGCGAGGTCACGCCGGGGGCGGCTGTGATGCTGCTCCTGGAGTCCGGAGAAGTCGCGGCGAAGGTCGATGGACACGGGTGGACCGCTGATGTCCAGACAGAGCGAGTGCGTGAGGTGCGAGCGGAGTTGAACGGGCGCACGGCCGTAGTGCGGCTGGACTCAAAGACTCAGGGCAGCAGCACCAGCCAGTGATCGGCCACCGTATCCTCCGTCCGCGCCGATCCATCAAAGAACAACGCGTTGAACCTGCCCGTCGGCGTGACGCCGCCCGGTGAGTGGAAGCGGCCCAAGCGCTGCTCGACGTGCTCGGCCTGCCGGAAGTCGATCATGCTGGCGGTGCGCGTGGGCGGCGGGGCGTTGCCGACGATCGGGGCCGCGGCGGAGTCCACGATGAGCGGGGTGTCCGTGGGGCGCTGGACGCGGTCGAAGCGGATGTGGGCGGGCTGGTCCGGGTCGTCGTAGCTGCCGCGATCGCCGGGGAGACCGGCGAGGCCGGTGGTGTTCATCGCGTAGGTGCGGGTCATGTCGCGGCCGTAGTGGGCCGCTGCGCTCGGGCAGACCAGGACTGAAACTCGGGAGTAGAGCTCGCCGGGCGTTGTGCCATCGCGGTCCGTGCCGCGCTGGACCACCAGGGCCCAGTTGGGCAGCGCGAGGTAGGGCTCGCCGATCGCCGGGCCGACGCCCTTGTTCGCATCCGCGTAGGTCCGGAGCACGAGGTACTGCTGGCGGAGATTGGAGAGGCAACCGGTGGTCCGGGATGCGGAGCGCGCCGCGCCCAGCGCGGGCAGGAGCACGCCGATCAGGAGGGCGATGATCGCCACCACCACGAGCAACTCAATGAGCGTGAATCCCCGGGAACGCATGGGGGGATGGTAGGCGGAAAACTCAAAGCTCAAAGCTCAAAGCTCAAATGGCAAATGGCCAAAAGACAAATGTGCGTAGGTAGATAGAGCCGTGGGCGCGAGTGCGCGGGAGAGTTGGCGCCGCTGCACGTCGACTTATTCGAGCACGTTGCGGAAGTGGGAGTTCTGCACCGGGACCACCTGCTCGAGGATGTGCTGGAGCACCTCGGCGGGGCTGCCCAGGGCGTCGACGGTGTGGATGATGTCCTGGGGGTAGTGGTCGAGGACGGGCTTGGTTTCCTTCTGGTAGACCTGCCAGCGGCGTCGGATGACATCCTCGCGGGCGTCGTCCACGCGGTTCTCCTTGAGGGCCCGCTTGCGCAGGCGGTGGACCATCGCCTGCTCGTCGGCGCACACGAGGTGGATGATGAGCAGCACGTCGATGTACTTGTCCATCAGCTTGGCCTGGTTGGCGCTGCGCGGGATGCCGTCGAGGATCAAGAGGTCGTCGTCGGGCTTGTAGAGCGACAGGACTTCCTGCGCGTGGATGTTCTCTTTCCACATCTGGATGGTGACATCGTCGGGCACCAGTTCGCCGCGGGAGGAGTACTCGAGGAAGATCTGGCCGACCTCGGACTTGACGTTGAGCGTGCGGAACACCTCGCCGCAGGAGAGGTGGTAGAAGCCCGGGATCTGCCCGAGGATCTTGCCCTGGGTTCCCTTGCCGGTCCCGGGGGCTCCGAACAGCAGTACGGTCTGGTATCGATCGGACACGCCAAGTCTCCATCACGCTCGCGGATCGGCCGCCGGTCACTCACGCCACCCCCGCCGGGGGCTCACGCACGCCCGGACGCCTGTGGCACAGACGCCGGGACAGCACCCGGGAGGACCCGACGGACCGACCACGGGCGTCGGTGCACGCGTAGCCTATCTTCGGTCGCCGGTGTCACCAAACTCATCCGGCGGATTGGCGTCCGGCGGTCCGGGAAACCGTTATCCTCGGCACGATGCGTGGTTGGACCCACCGCTGGACGCTGGCCCCCACGACCGGGGGCGATGCCGCCACGGCATTTGCCCGTGCCGGGCTGGGCGCTCGGCTGGACCCATTGGTTCAACGGTTCCTCTGGTCACGGGGTCTGACCGACCCGGCGGCCGCGGCGGTCTACCTCGATCCCCGGCTGACGGCCCTCCACAATCCCTCGACGATGCCCGACCTCGACCGGGCCGCCGAGCGGCTGCTGCGGGGCGTGCGGGCCGGGGAGCGGGTGGTGATCTACGGCGACTACGACGTGGACGGGATCTGCGCCTCGGCGATCCTGTTTCACACCCTCAGGGCCATCGCGGGCGAGGATGCCCCGATCAGCACCTATGTCCCCCACCGCCTCGACGAGGGCTACGGCCTGCATGTCGGGGCGATCGAGCAGCTCGCGGGCGAGGGGGCCCGCGTGATCGTGTCGGTGGACTGCGGCATTACGGCGACAGCGCCCGCCCTGCGGGCCCGCGAGCTGGGGGTGGACCTCATCATCACCGACCACCACAGCTTCGCCGCAGGCGAGGTGCCGGGCGGCGCTACGCCGGTTCCCGAGGCGTACGCGGTCGTACACCCGCGTCGCCGCATCTCTGAAAGCGCGGCCAGCTATCCGTTCGGCGAGCTGTGCGGTGCCGGCGTTGCGTTCAAGCTGGCGTGGCGGCTCGCGACACTGGCGCACGGAACCGACAAGCTGCCGACGCCGACACGCGAACTGCTGCTGGACCTCCTGGCCTTGGCCGCAATGGCGACGATCGCGGACATCGTGCCGTTGATCGATGAGAATCGGATCATCGCCCGCTTCGGGCTGGCGCGGCTCAAGCACTGCCAGCTCGCGGGGGTTCGGGCCCTGCTGGAGGCCTCGGGGCTTCAGGGCGACATGCTGGACGCTGACCACGCGGGGTTTGCCCTAGGTCCGCGGCTGAATGCGTGCGGGCGCATGGGCCACGCGCGCGAAGCGGTGGAGATGCTGACGGTGGCATCGTTCGATCGGGCCCGTGAGATCGCGCGGGAGCTCAACCGGCACAACGACCACCGGCGCACCACCGAACGGGCCATCGCCGATCAGGCAGCCTTGGCCGCGGTCGATGCGGGCATGACCGGGAACGGCCGGCGGGCGATCGTGCTCGCCCACGAGCAGTGGCACCCGGGGGTGGTCGGGATCGTCTGCTCGCGATTGGTGGGCCTCTTCCAGCGTCCGACCATCCTGATGCAGCGGGCGGAGGGGATGTGCCAGGGATCGGGCCGGAGCATCGACGGCTTTGACCTGCACAGCGCGCTTTCGCGATGCGCTCCGATGCTCGAGCGATTCGGCGGCCACGAGATGGCGGCCGGGCTGGCCCTCTCTGAGAGTCGGCTTGAAGAGTTCACGGCCGCGATGTGCGCGATCGCAGACGAGATGGTCACCGACGAGATGCTGATCCCGTCGCTCCGCGTGGACTGCGAGGCAACGCCGGACGAACTGACGCCGACGGCGGTCGGCCAGCTGACCTCGCTGGGGCCCTTCGGGCGATCAAACCCACGCCCGTCGCTGATGCTGCGGGGTCTTGAACTGATCCGTTCCGCCGAGCCGCTCGGCCAGGGCGGTAAGCATCTGGCGTTGATGGTGCGCAGCGGCGGACGCGGGCTGCGGCTGGTGGCGTGGAACTGGGGCGAGCGCCGGGCGGACCTGCGCTCGGGGATGCGGATCGATGCAGTGGTATGCCCGAAGCTCAACACGTGGAACGGGCGGAGCAACGTCGAGGCCGAGGTCCGTGACCTGTGCCCAACGGTCGCCACCGGAACGACGGCGCCGGTCCTGAGCGTCGCAGCAGCAAGCTAGCGTCCGGACATCACACTCGAGACACTGAAGATCGGCAGCAAGAGCGAGATCGCGATGCCGCCGATGGTCACGCCCATGAAGACGATCATGGCGGGCTCGATGAGCTGGGTCGCGTTCTTGACGGCTTCGTCGAGCTCCTCCTCGGCGGCCGAGGACACACGGTCGAGCACCTCGGGGAGTCGACCGGTGCGTTCGCCGGCGGCGATCATCTGCGCGACGGCGGGCGGGATCAGCTTGGTGTTGGTGATGGCGTCGGTGATCGACCGGCCGGAGGTCATGGACAGCTCTACTTCGTCCCACAGCTCGGCCCACAGGGCGTTCTCGGTGACGCCTCGGACGATGCGGATGGCTTCAAGGAGCGAGACGCCGGCGCCGAGCAGTGTCCCCAGCGTGCGGGTGGCGCGGGTGAGGTAGAACTTGGTGTACATGGTGCCAATGACCGGCGTTCGGACCTTGAGCAGGTCGATGAACCGCCGGCCGCGCGGCATCAGTCGCACCATGAACAGCAGCCCCGCAACGGCCGCAGCGCCAGCGATGATGGCAGGCCAGTTGGCGATCACGAACCTGCTGGAGCCGAGCACGACCTTGGTGAGCGTGGGGAGGGCGGCCTCGCGCGACTCATAGATCTTGGCGAACCGCGGGAGCACCCACACGACGAGGAAGCCCGTAATGGTGAGCGCCAGCGCGATCATGACCGCGGGATAGGTCATCGCGCCCTTGATCTGCCGGGCGGTGCGGCGCTCCTTGCTGAGGTACGACGAGATGCGTCCCAGCATCACGTCCATGGTGCCGGTGGCCTCAGAGGCGCGCATCAGGCTGACCATCATGCGCGGGAACACCTTGGGGAACTGCGAGATCGCCTCGGAGAAGCTGGCGCCGCTGGTGATGCGATCGGCGATGGTGCTCATGATGCGGCGCAGGGGCCCGGCCTTGGACTGCTGCACGTAGGCCTTGAGCGCTTCGCGCAGGGGCACACCGGTTTCGAGCATCACGGCAAGCTGAGCGGTGAAGGCGATGACATCGTCGCGCCGGACGTTTCCCGACGCGTGGCGATTCAGGATCGCCTCGGCGTCCACGGGGGCCGAGCCGAGCCGGATGTCGGTGACGGTGGTGCCGCGACGCTGCAGCTCGCGCATGGCGTCGGTCTGGCTGCGGGCCTCAATCACTCCCGATTCGGCGACGCCGCCGGTGCCGTAGCCTCGATAAGAGAAGTTCAGCATGCTCCACCTCGCACTCGTGCATCACAGCGACGCGACACGCAGCACCTCGGGCACCGTTGTCAGACCGCCGACGGCCTTGTGCAGCCCGTCGACCACCATCGTCTGGTGCCCCGCGACGGAGGCATTGGTCCGCAGCTCCTGCAGCGGGATGCCGGCCGCGATCTGCTCGAGGATCGTTTCGGTCGGGATGAACAGCTCGTAGATGCCCAGGCGTCCGGCGTAGCCTTTGCCGCGGCATCTGGAGCAGCCCGGGCCCTGGAACAGTTCTTTCACTTCGTGGCCCATGACCGACTCGACCATCTCGCGGGTCGCGGCGTCCGGCGCGTGGGGTTCCTTGCAGTGCGGGCAGATCTTGCGAACCAGCCGCTGGGCCAGCGCACCGCGGAGCATCGCGGCAACCAGGTACGCCTCAATCCCCATGTTGGTCAGGCGCGTCACGGCGGAGATCGCGTCGTTGGTGTGCATCGTGCTCAGCACCAGGTGACCGGTGAGGGCGGCCTGCGTTGCGATGGTCGCGGTCTCAAGGTCGCGGATC
>SXGQ01313963.1_pt1 | contig 31085 bp, 15 predicted proteins | sample 3178371 | NCBI WGS metagenome assembly SXGQ01 (sample SAMN11356859, study PRJNA531348) | freshwater metagenome | isolation source: freshwater sample F1-20 | place: China: Fuxian Lake, Yuxi | collected 2017-12-25
ATATTTTGTATATAGATATATATAATGTTTTTACAAAATAAAAAAATAGTAGAGATTTTTCCCTACTATCTTTCATATTTAGTATTTAATCTATTTTAAACCGCTTCAATTAAAGAAATTGGAACGATAAACACACCACCACTCTTTACACTTAGAGTAGCTTTGGTTCGGTTAATCTTATTAATAGATAACTCTTTACCAGCCAACTTAGGGTGGTTTACTCTAACATTCATACCAACTCGCAATCCTACCTTCTTCTCTAATGAAGCCATAGTACGTTTTTGCTTAATTAAATCCACTACCAATGAATTAATACTACGCAATTCTTCAACTGATAATTTTGATAATTCTGAATAGTTCATTTTTAAGGGGTTTAAGTTTAACTATTATTGATTGATTACTGATTTATATGCCTGAATGAACATTTGGGTGATTTGAGCATTAATCTCTCTATCCCGCTCTCTTTGTTTTGTTCTTATAATGGAATTTTCTATTCTAGACGATTGGGACATGCGCATCACGCATGTCATCCGCGGCGACGACCATATCAATAACACACCGCGACAGATCAATATTCTGCGGGCATTGGGCGGTGAGTTGCCGGTGTACGGCCACCTGCCCATGATCCTCGGCCCCGATGGCGAGAAACTGTCCAAGCGCCATGGCGCTGTCAGCGTCATGCTGTACGACGAAATGGGCTTTTTACCTGAGGCCATGATCAACTATCTGGCTCGCCTGGGTTGGAGCCATGGCGATGACGAGTTGTTCACGCGCGAACAATTGGTGGAATGGTTTGATGCGGACCACTTGTCCAAGAGTGCCGCCCAGTTCAACCCCGAGAAACTGGCTTGGGTCAATGCACACTACCTGAAGCAGATGCCGGTGGCCGAACTGGTGGCCGATGTTGCTCCACGCCTTGCGGCGATGGGATTGGACGTGGCGGCGGGTCCTGCGCTGGATGCCGTGATTGCCCTGGTACTGGAGCGTGCCAACACACGGGTCGCCCTGGGCAACGAGGCGGCCCTGTTCTACCGGCCTGTGGATGCAGCCGTGGCAGCAGAGACGGCTCGGGACATGGTGGATGCGACAGTGCTGGATGCGTTGGCTGGTTTTGCGAATGCGGCAGATGCGCTGGGCGATTGGAGCAAAGACGCGCTGTCGGGCTTGATCAAGGCCGAACTGGCCCGCTGCAGCCTGAAAATGCCGAAGCTGGCCATGCCGCTACGCGCGCTGGTGACGGGGCAGACGCAGACGCCGTCGATTGATGCGGTGATGGCGCTGTTGGGGCGCGATGTTACGCTGCAGCGCATACGCGGTGGGTTGGGAATATTGCGACCGGGGGGTTGAACGCGAGTCGGGCGTCCTGCATCAATCAGCCAACCAGTGCTAACCCGGTCTGGACGTCCCGACAGATATCCTCGCAATTCTCCAGACCAACTGCAATGCGGATCAGATTCTCCTCAACACCCGCCGCCTTGCGAGCCTCCGGCGACAAACGTCCATGCGTCGTTGTAGCCGGATGGGTGATGGTTGAACGGGTATCACCCAGATTGGCCGTAATGGACAGGAAAGCCGTGTTGTCGATGACTTTCCACGCATTTGCACGGCCGCTTTCAGGTGTATCGCCGATCACTTCAAACGATACGATCGCACCGCCATTTTTCTGCTGCCTGCAGGCAAGCTCATACTGTGGGTGGCTGGGCAGTCCGGGGTAATACACACGCCGGATTTTGGGATGGTCTTCCAGCCACTTGGCTACATAAGCCGCATTTTCAGACTGCTTGTCCATGCGGATCTGCAGGGTTTCAAGACCTTTGAGCAAAATCCATGCATTGAATGCCGACAATGAGGGGCCCGCCGTGCGCAGCACGGGCAGGATTTTGTCTTTCAGCAGTTGCTTCTCACCCAGAATGGCTCCACCGAGCACGCGCCCCTGTCCGTCCAGATATTTGGTGGCTGAGTGAATCACCAGGTCCGCCCCCCACTCAAACGGCTTTTGCAAAGCCGGCGTGCAAAAACAGTTGTCCACCACCAGATAAATGCCACGAGGCGCTGTCAGGCCCTTCATGGCCTGCATGTCAATGATTTCCGTCAACGGATTGGACGGCGTTTCAACATAAAATAGCTTGGTGTTGGGCTGTATCGCCGCTTCCCACTGGGCAATGTCGGTTCCATCCACAAACGTGGTGGTAATACCGAAGCGGTTGAGTAACGTGGCAAACAACTGCACTGTTGCGCCAAAAATGCTTTTGGACGACACGATATGGTCGCCCTGAGACAGCAACCCCATGCACGTGGTTGTGATGGCCGCCATGCCCGAGGCTGTGGCCAGACACGCCTGAGCGCCTTCCATCTGAGCCAGACGCTCTTCGAACATGGTGACGCTGGGGTTGGTGAAGCGGGCATAGACGTTACCCTCTTCCTGCCCTGAAAACCTCGCCGCAGCCTGTGCGGCGGACTCAAACACGAAACTGGACGTCAAGTACATGGCCTCGGAATGCTCACCCATTTGTGAGCGTACCGTACCACCTCGGACGGCACAGGTTTCATCGGACCATTGGCTGGGATCGAACGGTGGGCGGGGCATGGACTGCTTCCTTCATCTGCAAGCCCACATTATAGGCAATGGGGGGCATGGACGTCATGCGCACAGATGAAGCGGGGGTTGGTCACGGAGGGCGGCGGGATCGACTCCGGCCAAATTCGCTTTCCCGCATTCGAAAAAGAATTCATGGAAGGCGAACTTCATTCATTCATATGGTACTCAATTCCAGAACATGAACATCAAAACCCGCCCCTTACAGTCTTGTAAAAAGTAGCCCAATGAACTACCGTCAATACTATGTTTTTGAGTGGGACCCAGCGAAAAGTGAACGCTGCTTCAGAGAGCGCGGCTTCGATTTTGAATACGCGAACAATGTCTTTTTCGACCCGTGCAAAATCATCGAACCCGATCTGAGATATCACTTCGGCGAAAACCGCTTCACATTGACAGGAAAAACTGAGGGGCGGCTATACGTCGTGATTTTCACAGAACGCAAAGGTGCCAACCGAATCATTTCGGCCCACAAAGCCAACTACGGGGAGTTGACCCACTATGAAAACCGTGCGGACGGTCATTGAATCGACTGACGTAGCCATTCGCAAACCGCGCGGAAGGATCAATGCCGCACAAGTTGACCAGACATGTGAAGAAGCCGTCGCCCGGCAGGCTGCTGAAGATGACATGGAATCCATGCAAGATGCGGCACGCTATGCCCAACGCGTTCGCAAACGTTTGGGATTTTCACAAGTGGAATTTGCCCAACGTATCGAGGTTTCACTCAATACGGTTAGAAATTGGGAACAAGGCAAACGCTGCCCCACCGGAGCAGCAAAAGCACTTCTGCGCATACTGGACAAAGCACCCAAAGCAGCCTTGGCTGCCTTGGAAAACTGATTAGACCCGCAGGTCATCCAGCGTTTTACCCGCCTGTAAGGCCGCATTGAGCCACAGCGGGCGCTTGCCCCTGCCGCTCCAGGTCTGGCTGGCATTATCAGGATTGCGATAACGCGGAGCCACTGTGGTCGGTTCGCGCCGGGTGCGCAACTTGCTGCCGCCCAGTTCGGTGAGCAACTCCTCGAGCTTCAGGCCTTTTTCCTGCGCCATGCGCTTGATCTCTTCAATGGCGGCCAGTTTGCCCTCGCGCCGCTTCAGTTCCGCATCGACCTCGTCGCGCAGCAGTTGAAGCTCGGAAGAGGACATGAGAGACACATTGTATTTGGCCATGCTGGGTTACTCCTGAATTTAATATAGTCTTTACTTTGCCATGATAAACGATGCGGCAAGCAGTTCGGTCCGATGGGAACAACGCCTCACCACTGAAACATCCGTCATGGTTGAGACGTGATCGCTCATCCACTGATCGAGTGTGAAACGCTATCCGGGTTTGAAACGCTATCCGGGTTTGAAACGCTAGCGCTCGCGCAGGCTTTCGTGGGCTGTTCGCTGAAACGGTGACAGAAAATAATCAATGACACGTCGCCGACCTGTCGTGATATCGACCGTGCCGGCCAAGCCTGCCTTCAGGGAAGGGTTCGACAGTCGCGAATCCGACGAGGCCGATACGCTTGCGTTCGTGCCCCGCTGTGGTTCACTTAACCGCAAGCGGACGGCATACACCAGACCCTGCTTTTCATCTGCAATGGCATCTGCTGACACATGCTCCACCGTTGCGTCAATCAGCCCGTAGCGCGTGTAATCGTAGCTATCGAGTCGCAGCTTTGCAGACTGTCCGACCGCCACAAAACCGACATCACGATTACCGAGCAAAGCGTGCACCTCAAGTGGTGCATCCAGGGGCACAATATGCATCAGGGTTTGAGCCGCACCGATGAAAGCGCCTTCCGTATGGACGGCGAGTTGCTGTACCGTACCGGAAACCGGCGAGCGGATCGACAGACGTTCCAGTGCTGCCAAAGCGCGGTGCTGATCTTGCTGCAACGCCATGATCTGCCGCCGAGTCTCGGTCAGTGTGTCCTGCGCCTCCCGTAGTGTACGGGCCAGGAAGGAATGGCGCTGCTGTTTCGCGTCGCGCAGAGCCGCAGCCGTTTCAAGCCTGACTTGTTCCCGCTCTTGCCAGGCCGCATGGGAAACATAACCCGAGTTTTTCAAACGAAGATAATCGTCCGCTCGCTGACCCTGCAGGGGTAACAGGGTGTCATATTTGGCGATGGCTGCATCAAGCACCGCCAGACGTGACGCAAAGTCATTGATCTGCGAGTGCAAGCGATCGCTTGCACTCAACAGAGTCGGCTGCACATTCCGATCATCTTTCTGCTCGTTGTTCAGCGCACGCTTGAGCCCATCATCCGTGGCATCCAGGGTATCGCCCTCAGACTTCAAAATTTCTTTGAGCAGGGACTCGGTGACATGAAACTGCGATAGAGCAGCCGCCAACAGTCCATTGACTTTATTGACCTCAGCCCGCGCGATTTGATCATCAAACGTCAGCAGCACCTCGCCCGCCTCTACCTGCTGACCATCCCGTACGTGAATGAACCGGATCTGCCCCATCTCCGGTGCGGTCAGTTGCTGGGTACGAACGTCAGACACCAGACGCGCAGGCGCTTTCACTACAATTTCCGTCTCGGATAAAAATGCCCATGCCAGCGTCAAGCACATGGTCAACATCAACAGCCATGCAAGTCGACTGGCCGCAAAGGAAAACGGCATCTGCGAAATTGAATCTGCCGGCGGGAGAAACCCGGCTTCAACCACCGGAGCAGACACGCTGTCGGCATGCATCATGAAACGGCTCATCACATCATGCCTTGTAACTGAAGCTGATGCATGCGGTAAAAATACCCGTCTCTTTTTTCAAGCAAGCTATGACGCGAACCCTGCTCGACAACTCGCCCTTGATGCATGACCAGCAGACGATGGGCATACCTGACCGCAGAAAGACGGTGTGCAATGATGATCACCGTCCTGTTGGCGCAGATCTGATGCATGCGCTGATGTATGGCAGACTCGGATTCGACATCGAGTGCACTGGTAGCCTCATCCAAAACAAGAATACGCGGATTTTTGATCAATGCCCTTGCAATGGCGATGCGCTGCCGCTGTCCGCAGGAGAGCGAACGACCTTGCTCTCCCACCGGGGTGTCGTAACCCTGCGGCAAATTGACGATAAACTCATGCGCGCCGGCAAGCTTTGCAGCCTCGACAACACGCTCGATCGGTGCAAGCGGAACACCCATCGAAATATTGTCGCGAATGCTTCGGTCAAACAGAAAAGAATCCTGCATGACCACGCCCATCTGGCCACGCAGCCACACACGATCCATCATCGACACATCATGCCCGTCAATCCGGACCCGGCCACTCCTGATTGTGTACAAACCCTGCAACAGTTGCACGATCGTACTTTTGCCTGAACCGGACGAACCAACGATACCGAGCACATCACCGGGTTTCAGTTGAAATGAAATCTCCTTCAAGGCATCCGGCAAGTCGATACGATAGCGAAATGTGACACGCTCAAACGCGACTGCACCAAACAGTCTGTCCGGTCTGACGCCATCTTCGGCCGGCTCAGCCGGTATTGAAAAAATGTCGTTCATGCGACCCAGAGACACCCTGAGTTGCTGACAGTCAGACCACAGCTGCGACAAGCGCAGCACGGGAGCGGACACCTGCGCAGCCAGCATGTTGAATGCCAGCAACTCACCCACAGTCATGCGACTGTCCATAACGGCCTGAGCCCCGTATGCCAGCAGACCGATTTGCACCAGGCGGCTGATCAAGGTCACCGATCCCTGCGCTATCAACAGCGCATGCGCATGTCGCAACGCCGCTTTCGCAGATGCGGCCAGCAACAGGTTCCAGTGACGCAGGCAGTGTGCATTGAGCGCCAGCGTCTTGATGGTGGGCGCACCGGTAAGCGACTCCACCAGAAATGCCTGACTGTCCGCTCCGGCCGTTAGCCGCTTGTCCAGACGCCGCAGCAGCAAGGGCGAAAAAACACACGACACCATCGCATAGGCAATCACCGACATGGCAAGCAACCCCGTCAACTGCGCGCTATACAACAGCAGGACACCCATGAACAGCAGGGCAAACGTCAGGTCCAGCAGCGCGTTCAGCCCTGCCCCGGTAATGAAGCCACGAACGTTGTCTGACTCGCGCACTCGCGCCAGCGTATCCCCGGCTCGACGCGAGGCGAAATAGGACATCGGTAGCGACAGCACATGATGAATGAGGCGTTGCCCTGTTTCGATATCCACCCGAGCCGACAATCGGGCCAGCGCTGCCGTGCGAATACCTGAGAACACAACTTCAAAGACCGCAGCGAGCAGCAAGCCCGTCACAACCACATCCAATGTCGCGTGCGCATGGTTGACCAATACCTTGTCAGTGACCACCTGAAAAAACAATGGCATCAGCAAGGCAAGGCCCTGCAACGCTACACAAAGCAACAGTATCTCGCCGATCAAAGCGCGACTGCCCCACAGGGATGCAAGAAAGAGGCTTTGCACTGAACTCTCAGAGCCGTCAGAACTGTCAGCCCGATTGCGAAGCAGCAACGCGGAAAGCCGCGCCCGCAGGTAGATGAAGTCACCGGAGGCCTGCTGGCGAAATGCATCGATATCCAGCAGTCCCGGCGGCTTTCCACAGAACTGAACCATGAGCCGGTCAGTGACGCCGCGAACGAAGCGACCGACGATACAGTACGAACCATCTCGCAGTACAGCAATGACCGGCAAAGGCGCAGTCTGAATATGCGACCAGTCCTGTCGCACCAGTCGCGCCTTCAGGCCATGACTCTGCGCAAGCTGGACAAGCGCGCGTGCAGACTGCTCCGAATGAGCCCACGCGTCCAACAGTGTCTGTGGTGACAGGCGAATCCGATGCCATTGAGCCAGCGTGAGCAGGCACTGTAATGCAGTGTGCATGACGGCCCCGAGTCAGTGACTGACGGTCATCAAGACCTTGCCATTGCTGACATCGCCAGGGCGCCACGCCGTTTGCGACAGGGGCGGCGGGGCAAAGGCAGCCATTGTTTCCACCATCCGGCTGATATCGGTGTTGTAGAGAGTGAGCCCATCCGCTGTGCGGATGCGCTCGAGCTGGTTGTCCGCGCCGCTTGTGCCCGGCATGAACCAGTCGCGTACTGTGATGTTGTCTGTCCCTCCAAGTAAGCGAATTTGAAGGTCGCTGCCAGTGCGACTGAACCACAGGTTGGTTTGACGGACGTCGGTAAACTGCAGGGTATCGGTATTGCCCCGCAAAGCGTCGGAATCGGTGAGGGTGTCACGCCCGTCACCCCGGGAAAAAACGTAGGTATCGTCGCCTGTCATGCCGTTGAGTACATCGTTTCCTCGCCCGCCGGATATCCGGTTGCAGCCCCGATTGCCAACAATCTGGTTGGACAAGCTGTTGCCGCTGGCGCTAAGGTCCTCATTCCAGAGCTTGATGGGCTCCTGGGTGTAGATGGCATAGGCATTGCCCACATTGGCTGCCGCCCGGAAATCAGCAAGCGAGAGATATCGCGTCATGTCGGAGACCATGCCGCGGCCAGAATCGGCAATGTAGAAGCCGTTGATGGAGCCATCGCCGGCATTGCAGGCCACGCCCGTGAGCGTCACCACATGATTGACGCCACCACCGTCGCGATAGCGTTCATCGCCCCACAAATTGCCGGCATTCATGGCCATGATGACACCGCGCCCGCCACGGATGAGGTTGGCAATCGCATTTTCGTCATAACCCATGAGCAGACCATTGCGCAAACCGAAACTGCTGAGCAAGGCCTGCTGCTGCATGAAATTGGATCCGCCCTTTTTGAACGCATCAGAGACCGGGTCGCTGACGCACAGCTGATTGGCAACGGCCCTGTCGAGAACCTGCCGCTCCGACAGTGGCATCTGCGCCTGCGTGGCCACGTTGGCGATACTGGTGAGCGCGCAGGTGCCCCTGAACGCCGGATTGGCATTGCCCTGCATATAATCGAGTTCATAGGCCTTGGGATACCCGTACACGAGGATGTCCACACCATCTGCAACACCTTTTTCCGGTTTGGAAAAATCAAGCAGGGTCAGATTTTCTATATGTTCGCCCAATGCATGACTGACCGATGCATAGACCGTATCGGTTCCCGCATTGAGGATCTCAAGAATACGGTCGCCTGCATTGTCGATGTAGTAGGTGTCGTTGCCGGCACCGCCCTCCAGCGTGTCAGCGCCGGTTACGCCATCAAGGATATTGTTTGCACTGTTTCCCCTGATGTAATTGTTCTGCGCATTTCCAGTGCCGTGAATGGAAAAGCCCTCAAGCAGACGCAGATTCTCCACATTGGCGGCCAGCAAGGTGCTGACACTGGTGTAGACCGAATCAATACCGCTGTCTGTCTGTTCAAGCGTGACATCGTTGACACTGTTGACGATGTAGGTATCGTTTCCTGCGCCACCCTCCATGATATCGGCACCGGCACCGCCGTCCAGCCAATCGTTGCCAAGACCACCAGACAAGGTATCGGCGCCCTGCCCTCCAAAGAGCCAGTCAGCATCTGTCTGCCCCGGCAAGAGTTGCTGCACGGCTTCATTACTGCCATTAAAGCCGGTGAGGTGATCGTTGCCATCGCCGCCATACAGGGTATCGTCACCGACCTGCCCGAACAGGCGATCATCGCCGACACCGCCCAGCAAAATATCGGTCCCCGCCCCCCCCTGCATTTCGTCATGACCAGCAGCACCGATCAGGACATCGTTGCCGGATTCAGCAATCAGCAGGTCGTTGCCATCGCCACCGTCGAGCAAGTCATCGCCAGCACCACCCTGCAATTCATCTGCGCCGTTGCCGCCAAACAAGGTGTCGTTGCCTTCCAGCCCACCCAGCAGATCCTTGCCCTCTCCGCCATGTAGCCAATCGTTCCCGTCCTGCCCGATCAACAGGTCATCTCCTGCCTCGCCAAACAGACTGTCGTTGCCCGCATAGCCCAACAGGGTATCGTTACCGCTACCGGCAAACAGGGAGTCGTTGCGGGCTGAACCGCCAACAGAATCGTTGCCGCCACCGCCATGGAAAGCAGCAACACGGGAAAGATTGAAATAGCGCCCGTCATAGGCTGCGTAATAGCCGATATCGAAAACGTCAGCACTGTCGGTACCCACCAGATTGCGGCTGTCGGAAGACAGTTTGATTTGACCGGGTTCCCACCGGATGAAATTCTGTCCGTCAATCATGAAAATACTGTCGTTGCTGCGCAAGCGGGAAAAATCTGACGCCTGTTCCAGCTGCCACCAAGCGCCCTGCCCGGCGGCCACAGCCACGGCATGGGCATTGACGGGCAGGTTGCCGCCCGTCCCCGTCGTAAGGGCGTGCAGTACCGAATCAACGAGATTGAAACTGCCCATTCCGAGTCGATGAAGATGTGAGGACAGCGTAACAAGCTCTGTAGCCGGATTGATCAAGCCATCTTCATCGCTGTCTGACCAGGCCATCAATCCGTCGAGTTCGGATTTGTTCAAAACGCCGTCTCGGTTGACATCGCGTGAGTGCAAAGTCTGAATCGTTACTGACGCCACATCAACAGCGGCAGACGATGTCCCACTTGCCGCGCCTGAGGCGACAATGCGGAAAGTGCGATCTGCAATGGCAGCGGCCTTGTCGATGGCGAGCGAACGGCTTTCATAGAAGGCTCCGATGGGCAGCAGGGAAAGGGATCCTGAACTGAAATCTGAGCCTGATCCCGAAAAACCGCCCCCCGAAAAACCACCCAACTGCTTGCTGGCCGACAGGTTGAGCGCATTCCCCAGCAATTGCGAGGTAGACCAGTCCGACCAAAAGGCATAAGCGCCGGAAGATAATTGACCTGACTTGTGCTGCACCTTCAGTACGCTGTCGGAAAAAAGAATATCGTCTGCGGTGCACACAGACGCAAGCGAACGGCCCGTCGACTCATCACGCAGCATGAAACTGGTACGCGTTTGCGTACTGCCAAACAGGCCGGTCTTTACCTTCTCTTCAATGACGCACCACGCATAGCCTACATCTTCACCCGGCAACGCCTGCACGCACATGTTGATACCCGTGTCGTTGACGGTGGGAGCAACCGCCTCCACCAGCTTGCTGCCACCTGTGGACGATGACTTGGCGATGTTCTCCAGCCCCAGCAATTCAAGCAGTTTGTCCCGCTCTGCATTGGCTCTCTTGAGTGTTCCAACCCTGACCGCATCCGACGACTTGGCAAACAGCGATGCGTTGTTGGCCACCTTGTAATCCTGTACGGCATTGATGATGTCTGCATCTGTCAACGATGCCATCTTCACGCCAGCGCCGTACCGCGAACGCAGGGCATTTTCCACCAGTGAGGTTGAACCCCCGAATTGAACGGATGTGCTCCATACCATGTCCTGAACCGCGGCACCCCGTTCCGTCAGGGACAGATTCGATTGTGAGAGCCGATTCAATTGCGCCACATAGTGGGTATCGTGGATGAACTGATGCTGGTGCTTGCCGAAGTTAGCATCACTTTTCGCAACTTCAAGCCATTTGGCATTGAACTCGGGCGTGGCCGGTGTCAGTCCGACAAAATACCGGCCATATTCACCATGCTCTTTGCTGTTCAAAAAATTTCTCAGTGTCTCTTTTTTGGAAGACAGTTGATAGGTGCCATAGGAAGCACCACCGTTGTCCCCAATACCCGTGCTGATGGCAAAGACGCCCTTGCCTGCTGTTTCAAAAGCGGTGGATGTAGATCCCAGCTTCCAATCGCTGAGTTGCTTGGTAACCGTCTGCTTCATTTGGCTGCTCCATCAGACTTTGCATCTGTGGGCAAAGACCGCTTGCCACCATGCCGCTCCAGAATGGTGTCGGACATTTCGCAAATGAAATGAATGCCGCTGATGACCGGTATCTCGCACAACTCATCGACTCGGGACACATAGAGCTTGAAAAGGCAATCATCTGTCTTGCAGGCGTTGCGCTTTTTGAGCCAGGACCGCTGGCTTGAGCGCAGCCACGACCGGGCCCCATCGCCGATATCGGAATAGAAGGCACCCTGATAGTAAGCGTTAAGCGCCGTATCGAGGTCAAACAGAAGCGCGGATGCGCAGATGGAAACCTCGACCTCTGTTTTAGCGAGTCTGCACTCAATGGCGAATGCCGGGTTGCTGCCAACGAAGGCTAATCCTGCAACGAAAAACACCCTCCCGACACTGCGACGGAAACGTCCCAAACAACTCATCACCGATCTTGCACTGCGCACCATCATCTCCCGCAAACGCCTGCACGGCCCATCCATGCAAAAAGCGGGCGAACTGTAGCACGCACATATACGGGAGTGACAATGAGCGACTCGGGAGAGGTAGAGGGAGATATCGCCCGGTCGGTGTTACCCGGCTTGAAAGATGAGTACGCCCTCACGGCTGTGGACTGAGCCGTGAGGAGAACGTATTCAGATCGGACAAATGAAAGTTACAGACTGCCTGCGCTCAACGTTGCGCGTCAAACCCAAGCCATCAGTGCTTCCAGACATCAATAAACGCCGACGTTGGCCTGCGTGAGAAATGGTACACCGATGAGTAACACCTGAGAGTCTGACACACCGTCACCGTTCAGGTCCGCATGGAATGTCCGCTGTGGCGCATCCAGATACGCGGAGGCCACACCGCCGCCTGCAAATGTTCCGTCCGTACGGTACACCAATGCCCCGCCTGCGACGATGCCGGATGCATACAGCAACTTGTCGCCGTTCGTACCGAAACGGAATGTGGTGATGATATCCACTGCACCATCGGCCGAATCGCTGGCCGCTGCAAACTGGAAACTGTCGACGCCACCGCCGGCCTGAACCGAGTCTGCACCCGCGCCCAGACGAACAACCGAAGCCGTGTTCCCCGTGACCGTCACCATATCAGCGGCCGCACTGCCAAGCACCGTCTCGACAAGCGATACCACCACTGCACCCGCACCGATCACAATCACCGTGTCATTACCTGCTGTTCCGACCACACGATCAACTGCGGATACGCTCACGGTTCCGGGAAGTCCCAGGGTGATCTTGTCAGATCCTCGTGAACCAATGACCGTTTCCACATTCTGGAGGCGGACATCGTCTGCAATGTTGAGTGTCACCACATCTGTTCCGGTGGATCCGATGATGCTTTCCACCGCCGACAGATTGATGACCGAGTCAGTCAGCAGCGTTACCGTGTCAATACCGATCGCACCAATGATGGTCTCGATGCTGCTAACCCTGACAGACGATGCACCCAGGAAAGACAGTATGTCGGTGCCGGTAGAACCGATGACAGTATCCATCAGGGAAAGACGCAGAACCCCTGCACTTCCAAGCACGACAGAGTCCTGACCGGTGGTGCCGATCAATGTTTCAATACCGGAGGCAAAAAGCGCCGTGGGCGAAACCAGAACGATATGATCTGTTGAACCGGCTGAGCCGATCACGCTCTCGATGCCCGACATCACAATGCGACCGGCCGCAAGCATCGTGACGGTGTCTGTCGATGCGGCAGATCCGATCACGCTCTCCACGTCACTGACTGCCAACGATGCAGCTGCAAGCAACGTGATACGGTCACCGGGCGCGCTCGACCCCATGACTGTCTCAACAGACGAAACGGCGAGCACGGTTGGCGACAGCAGCCGCAGTATGTCGGTACCTGCCGACCCAGTCACGGTATCGACAAAACGCAGGGACAGATCACTGGCCGACAGGATGTCCACCACATCGCGTCCGGTCGTTCCCACAAGGGTCTCAATCGCAGAGACCGCAATGGATCCGAGTGTCCGCATGGTCACGATATCGGTGCCGGTCGACCCGATGACCGTGTCGATTCGGGAAACATCAATCGCAGATGCAGCTATGAGGGTCAGCACATCCGAACCCGTGGTGCCGACGACCGACTCCATCGCACTGACAGCGACGCTTGCGGCGGTCAGCAAGTTGATCTGATCTCGCCCCACGCTGCCAGTGACGGTCTCCACAGCACTGATGAACATGGCACCTGCGGTGAACATGTTCAGCACGTCGTTGCCGGCAGAACCGGTGATCGTTTCGAATCGTCCCACCGACACCGTACCCGCGGACAACAAGATCAAACTGTCTGCGCCCGTTGAGCCGCCGACGGTTTCTACCGCAGACACTGCGATCGCACCCGGCGTGAGAACGGTGACACTGTCAGCCGATGCGCTGCCGATGACGGTGTCGATACGGTCCACGCTGACGTTGCTGGCTGCCAGCAACGTCAGCACATCCGCTGCTGTTCTGGAGCCCGCTACCGACTCGACTGCACTGACAGACAATGCCAATCCGTCCACTACGCTGATGCGGTCCAGACCTGTAGAACCGATCACGGTTTGAACTCCGCTGATCACCATCGTGGAAGACGACAGCAGCGTCACTACATCGGTCGCAGCACCGGTAGCAACAACAGACTCAATCTGGGCGACGGCAACGGTTCCGGTGGTGATGAGGGTGACGGTATCCACCTGCGCACTGCCGATGACAGTTTCCACATCAGAGACGCGAAGGTTTGCGCTTTTCAAAATGGTGACTGCGTCTGCACCCGTACTGCCGATCACCGTCTCCACGCTGCTGGTGGCAACCGAAGCGGCTGTCAGCAGGGACACCACATCGGTGCCCGCACTGCCCAACACAGACTCCACAGCACTGATGGACATGGCGCCCTGTGTGAGCATCGTGATGATGTCGGACGCAGTGGAACCCGTGACGGTCTCCACAAGCGACACCGAGAAGGTATCTACACGCTTCATGCTGACGAAACGGATGCTGTCAAATGCGGATGCGCTGCCAACAACAGTCTCCACCTCCGAAAACAAGGTATCGCCGGTTGTCGCCAACGTCACCACATCGAGGAAGACTGAGCCCACCACCGTCTCGAAGTCCGAGACGGTCAGCCGCGTGCGGTTGAGCATGCGAAGAACATCGGTACCCGTCGTTCCGTTGATGGTTTCGATATCCGACACGGCCAAAGTGCCCGCTGTGAGCAGCGTGACGGTATCAACGCTGATGGTACCGGTAATGCTCTCCACGCCAGACACCGAAATGCTGCCCGCCTGCAAAAGGGTGAGTACATCCGTACCCGTGCTGCCCAGTACACTTTCGATGGACTGCACCGCTACAGCGCCACCGGTAAGCAAGGTAACAGTATCGGCTGCAGCGCTTCGTCCGACAATGCTCTCCACTTTACCGATGCTGATGTCCGTTGCATCCAGCAGGGTCACCACATCGGTTCCTGTCGAGCCGGTCACTGTATCGATGAGGCTGACACTGGTGCGCCCTGCACCCAGCATGTTCAACGTGTCGGTGGTGGCTGCTGTGCCGATGACTGTTTCAATCGCACTTGTCACCAGTCCACCGGTGGTCGCGTAGGTCACCGTATCAGTGCCGGAAGAGCCAATCAAGGTTTCGACTGCGGAGACCGTCAGCGAAATGGCCTGACCGATAGTCACCACATCCACATCTGCAGAGCCTGTGATGGTTTCGAATGCATCTGCCCGCAGAGTCGATGCAGACAGCAGCGTCAGCGAGTCTGCACCACTGCTGCCCACGATGGTTTCGATGGCACTGACGGCGATATTGGCGGCTGTCATCAAGGCGACGCGATCCGTTGCCAGTGTGCTGCCCAGCACCGTCTCAACATCAGATACCTTCAGTGACTGACTGTTGATCATGCGCAGCACATCGGTACCGGTACTGCCCAGAACGGTTTCGAGCGATGCAACCGACGCATCCGTATCGGTGGCAAGGGTGACGACATCAACCGATGCGGACCCGTAAATGATCTCCACCGAGGACAACTCAACAACCCCTGCGGTGATTAGCGTGACGGTATCGGTATCTGCAGCGCCAATGAAGGACTCGACGGCCGCAATGTTGACGCTGCCCGAGTTCAGCGCCGTGATGACATCGGTTCCGGTGGAGCCGATGACACTGTCAACATCCGAAACCGACAGGCTGCCGGCCACCATGATGCGCAAAACATCCACACCCGCCGTGGTACCCAACACGGTGTCGATTTCAGAGACAGAGACGATTCCCTCTGTCAGCAGGGTCACCAATTCAACACCCGCAGCGGACCCGCGTATGGTTTCAACGGCCCCCACCGACAGGGTCTGACTGCCATCGAGATCCAGCGTGTCGGTGCCGACCGAGCCCGTTACGCTCTCGATATCGGAGACCCGTAGAACACCCGACAGGGTCATGTAAAGCACGTCGCGACCGGCTGATCCGATGACGCTCTCGACCGCACCGATGCGCATCTCGCTGTCAGTCAGCAATGCAACCGTATCCAGACCTGACGAACCCAGCAACGTATCCACAGCTGATACGCTGACTGTCACCGCCGGGATTGAATCGAGTATTACCTCATCATCGGCGGTTGTACCGATGACTGTTTCGATCTGGTTGATGGCAATGCGGGAATTACCCAAAAGCATCACGGTGTCCGTGGTGGCCACCGAACCTGTCACCGTATCGATCTGGGAAAGATAGATCGTGGAGGCATTGTCGAACTGCACACGGTCAACGCCGGCCGAGCCGATGACCGATTCAATGTCGGACACCCACAGACTGCCGGAAGTCATCATGGAAACCGTGTCGTCACCAGCGCTTCCCTGAATGCTTTCAATGCGCTGAACGGCAATAACGGCCGCATCGAGCAGGGTCAGCGTGTCTTCACCTGAACTGCCGCTGACCTGCTCAATGGCCGACAGGGCAATGGTGGCAGTTGCCTGCAGGTTGATGACATCAAAGCCCTCCGAGCCCAGTACGGTCTCGACACCGTTCATCGCAACGGTGGATGTCGACAACAAAGTCAGAACATCCGTGCCGGTGGAACCGGTTACCGTTTCAACAGAAGACAACGCAGTCGTGGCCGCACTGAAGAAAGTGACACGGTCCTGATCAGCCGATCCGATGATGGTCTCAAGCCCGCTGACAGCCACAAACGATCCGCTGAGCAACTCAAGCGTGTCGGCGCCGGTAGAACCCAGCACAGACTCCACTGCCACTGCGCGGATGGAAGAATCGGTCGCCAGTGAAATGGTGTCCTCGCCAGTGGAACCAATGACAGATTCCACTTCGCTGAGCACGACAATACCGCCGGTCATCAGCAGGACGGTATCGGTAAACTCAGACCCGATAACCGTATCCATGCTGCTGACTGACAGGCGTCCCTGCGCCAGCAAGGTCACCACATCAGCACCGGCAGATCCGGTCAGCGTTTCGACGCTGGATACAAACAGTGTGGTGGCATCCAGCAGGGTCACAACATCATTGCCGTTTCGCTCACCCAGAATGGTTTCGATCGCACTGACTGCAATTCGGCCGGACTGACCGATGACCAGAACATCCGTTCCTGTGGAACCGGCAACCGTCTCGATATCGCTGACCTGCAGTGTACCTGCGGTAACCATGGTGACGCGGTCTACACCCGCCGTACCGGTAACGGTTTCAACATCGGACACCACCAGGTCGCCCGAGCGCAGCAGGATGACCGCGTCCACACCGGCAGAGCCGACAACCGATTCCACCGCGACAACGCTGAGCACGCCCTCTGCCAGCAGCGTGACCGTCTCGGTCCCCACGTCAGTGCCGATGACACTTTCGACAGCAGAAACCGCGAGTGAACCGGGGTCAAGCATCCGGATACGGTCGAGATTGGAAACTGAACCCAGCACCGTCTCAATGTCACGAATGCTCATGTTGCTGGCATCCAGCAACTGTACGATATCGGCCGCAGTAGTGCCGATCAATGTTTCAAGCGCCGAAACAGAAAACACACCGGACACGGTGTCAATGACAACCGTGTCCACTGCATTGGAGCCGATGAACGTTTCAACATCGGACAGCGTGATGGCCGATGACGCCAGCGCCGCCACGATGTCTGCGCCGGTGGTACCGACGACGCTTTCGACAGCCGAGACGTACACCAGCCCCGGCTCCCACATGTTGACGGTATCTATACCCTCTGTACCAATGACGGTATTCATGGCCCCCCCAGCCAATGAAAGTGGTTAATCAGTCGTTCAATACAGTCCTATGTTGGACGCATTGATCGAACTGACCCCCGTCAATGTGATGGCCATATCCGCATTTCCGTTACCGTCCAGATCGACCAGCACAGTACGCGTGCTTGAATCGAACTTCGCGGACGCGGCACCCAGACCGCTGAATTCACCGGACACCAGCGTGAGAGCACCACCAGCAACCAGCGCGGTTGCAAACTCCAGCTTGTCGCCACCGGTACCAGAGCGGAATCCGCTGATGACGTCAGCAGCATCGGTGGTGGAATCACTGGACGCTGCGAAGCGGAAGCGATCCAGCCCTGCACTGGCCTGTACCGTGTCAGCCCCGCCACCCAGGGTGACGATGGTATTGGACGAACCGATCAACAGCACCGTATCGGCTGAGCTGCTGCCTGTGATGGTCTCTACCTGCGAGATGCGTACCGTACCGGAGCCGATGATGTTGACCACATCGGTTCCGCTGCTGCCCACAATCGTATCGATTCCCGACACGGCAATCGTACCGGCCGTGCTGATGTTCACACGCTCTGCTGCGCTGGTACCGATCACCGTCTCGACCGAAGAGATGGCTACGTTGCCAGCCGACAGGATGTTGACCACATCGGTACCGGCAGACCCGATGATGCGGTCAACCTTGTCCATATAGAACTCACCGGAATCCAGCAGTGTCACGGAGTCTGTACCGCCCGACCCGTTGATGGTCTCAACGCTGCTGACACTCATGTTGCCCGATACCAGCATGCTGACCGTATCGGCACCCGCTGAGCCAATCACGCTGTCGACAGCAGAGACACCCACAACGCCTGCCGTGAGCAGGGTCAGGGTATCAACCCCCGATGTACCCACCACTGTCTCGATCCCGCTGGTTGACAGCGAAGCGGCTGCCCGCAACACCACGACGTCCGTGCTGCCGGCCGTACCGATAACCGACTCGATGGCAGAGATGAGGATCTTGGTTCCATCCAGCATGGTGACAGTGTCGGTGGCTGCTGCAGTACCGGTGATGGTTTCAGCGCCTGACACCGACAGATTGGCTGCTGCCAGCATCGTGATGATGTCACCGCTGGCGCGTGAACCGATGACGGTTTCAACTGCGGACACGCGCAGCTCTGCAGCAGTCAGCAACGTTACGGTGTCCGTGCCGGCAGAACCGACCACGCTTTCGATGGCTTGCACGGCTACACTGGACGCCGTCAGAAGAGTCAGGACATCCGTACTGGCCGCACCGGTGACCGTTTCCACCGCCGAGATTGCGAGCGTGCCGGAAGAACGCATGACGATGATGTCGCGACCGCTGGAGCCCGTTATGGATTCAACAGCCGATACATCCATCTGGCCTGCTGCCAGCATGACAACTGAGTCTGCACCAGCAGAACCCACCACCGAGTCGATGGCCGATACATTCACAGTTCCTGCCGCCGCCATGTTGACCTGGTCTTTACCGGCCGTACCCACCACCGTTTCGACCGCCGACACAGCCACCGTTCCGGCCGTCAGCAAACGCACCACATCCGTACCGGCCGTACCCACCACCGAATCGACCGCGGACACGGAGACCGTTGCCTCGGTCAACAGGGTGACAGTATCGGTACCCACTGAACCAATCACAGTTTCAACGCTGCTGAAGCGTACGTTGCCGCTGGTCAGCATGACCACGATATCGCTTGCACTGCTGCCGATCACCGTGTCCATGCGACTGATACGCAGGGAACCGGAGTTCAACATCGTGACCTGATCGGTAGCGGACGCTGAGCCGATGACGGTTTCAATATCAGATGTACTGATGGCTGTGCCGTTGAGGACGGAAACCGTATCGGTACCGATGGAACCCAGTACGGTTTCAACAGCAGACACCGTGATATTGCTGTCGGCGGTCAGACGCACGATGTCGGTTGCAGCACCTGAACCCACAACCGAGTCAACCCGGCTGACGGCCAGTGTGCCCGTTGCCAGCATGGTAACGGTATCTGTCTTGAGCGTACCGATGACGGTCTCAACATCCGACACCGACATGTTACCCTCGGTGATCATCTGCACGACATCCGATCCGGTGGAGCCCGTTACGGTTTCAACAGAAGACACCGCGATATTGCTGGCCGCCAGCAACGTGACACGGTCTGTACCGCTGGTGCCGATCAGGGTTTCGATGGCGGAGGTAGAGACATCTGCCGCAGTTCCCAGACGCACTGTTTCATTGCCAGAGGAACCAACGATGGTTTCGACGGCAGACACCGAATACTGACCGGCTGTCAGGAACGTCACACCGTCGGTCGCCGCTGCTGAACCCACAACCGTTTCAACGTTGGACACCGTCACCGAACCTGCAGCCCCGTACGTCACTGTATCGTTGCCTGTGGAACCCAACACGGTCTCAACTGCTGAGACACGCATCACGCCGGCACCCAACTTGGTGATGACGTCAGTACCTGCCGACCCTGTCACTGTCTCGATCCCCGACAGGGTGACAGATCCTGCGGTGGCCAGCGTCACGGCATCTGCGCCGGTGCTGCCCACCACGCTTTCGATGGAGGAGACAGTCAGACTGCCCGAGGTCAACATCGTGACGGCATCAGCGCCGGCACTGCCATTGACCGTTTCGATGGAGAAGATCCGGATCGCACCGGAAGTCAGCAACGTGATGGCATCGTTGGTTGAAGCAACCGTACCGGTGACACTCTCGACACGCGAAACCGATGCGGCGACCGCTCCGGTGAACACCAGGCTGTCTGCACCCGTCGAGCCAACGATGGTCTCCACACCGTTCAGGCTGACAGAGCCTGCACTGAGCATGGTCACAATATCAGTACCCGCGGAACCTGTGATGGTTTCCACAGCAGAGATTGCAGTACTGCCGGCCGCCAGCATGGTCACGCTGTCAGTTCCACTGGAGCCTGTCACCGTTTCAATCGAGGAGACCGATACGCTGCCGTCAGTCTGCATGATGACGCGGTCTGTGTCGGTCGAACCGATCACGGTATCCACCGCAGAAATATTCAGCGTGCCTGCGATCAACATGGTGACGGTATCGGTGACTGCCGAAGTACCCACCACCGATTCCACGCTGGACACTGTGATGGCAGAGGCTGCGCGCATCACGACCGCATCGTTGACACCGGACGATCCTATCACCGTCTCGACTGCGGAGACACGCAATGTCGCCGAACTGAGCATGGTGATGACGTCTGTGCCTCCGGAGCCGCTCAGCGTCTCAACTGCGGAGACGCTCATGGAACCAGCCGCCATCATCGTGACAGCGTCTGTTCCGGCCGAGCCCACCAGAGAGTCAATCGAAGACAGTGAGACGGTTGATGCGGTCAGCAGCGTTACGGAGTCTGTACCTGCCGTACCTACCAGGGTTTCGACTGCGGACAGCGCCACGCTGCCGGCTGTCATCATCTGTACCACATCGGTACCGGTGGACCCGATGACGGTATCCACATCCGACATGTTTTGAGTACCGGCTGTCAGCAGGGTCAGGATTTCGGTGCCGCGAGTTGTACCGATCACCGTGTCGATTTCAGACGCTGCAACAGAACCACCGTTGAGCATGTTGACGATTTCAACCGCACCGCTACCCAGCACGGTTTCAAGTCCGCCGACCGTGACGGTCTGCGCGCCATCCAGACGCAAGACGTCGCGGGTGCCAGTTGAACCCATCACGGTTTCCACACCCGACACGGTCACAAAGCCTTGCGCGAGCATCGATACAACATCGCGTCCGGCAGAGCCGACCACGCTGTCCACGTTTGCGATCACGATATCGCCCGTGGTCAGCAAGGTAATGGTATCGGTACCTGCGGTACCCACCATCGTTTCAACAGCCGATACAGCCACTGAGCCGGCAGCCGACAGATTGATCGCATCTGCGCCGGTGGAACCGATGATGGTCTCAAAGCCGCCTGCGCGCACCGTTGCCGTGTTCATCAGCCTGAGTACGTCGCCAGCGCCGGCCGAACCGGTCGCAGTTTCAATACCGGAGATGAACAGCGTACCACTGTTGCCCAGCGTGACGGAATCGGCGCCCAGAGAGCCTGTCACCGTTTCCACGTCGGACGTCCACAGGCTGGAGGTAGTAGTCAACGTGACAATATCGGTACCGGCCGAACCGGTCAGCGACTCGACACCACCGACCGCGATGGTACCGGCGGTGAGCATCGTGATCCGGTCCGTTGCAGCACTGCCAGTGATGCTTTCGACGGCAGACACGGAGAGCGTGCTTGCACTGCGGGCCACGACCGTGTCGGTTCCGCTGGAACCGATGATGGTTTCGATGCCGCTGATGGACAGCGTACCGGACGTCATCATCGACAACGCGTCAGTGCCGGAAGAACCGTTCAGCGTTTCAACCGATGAGACACTGGTCGTTGCAGCAGACAGGAAAGTCACATTGTCGGTACCCGACGAACCAGTCAGCGTCTCGATATCCGATACGGCCATCGAACCGGCCGCACCCATGGTGACCACATCTGTACCGCCCGAACCGATCACCGTCTCTACTGCGGAGACGCGCGTGGTCGACGCGGCGATGAATGTCACCACATCGGTACCCGCAGAACCGGTCAGGGTTTCGATCCCGGAGGTTGCAACCGCACCGCCCGTGAGCAAGGTGACCACATCATTGCCTGACGAACCCACCACACTCTCAACACCCGAGACGGCCGTGGTGGAGGACGTGCTGAAGGTGATGTCGTCTGCACCTGCGGAACCGATCACGGTCTCCAGGCCTGCCACAGTCAGACTGCCCGCTGTCAGCAAAGTCAGGATATCGGTACCGCCAGCTGCACCGGTCACCGTTTCGATACTTGAAACAGCCATGGACCCGTTGGTCATCATGGTCAGTGCATCTGCACCGGCAGAGCCTGTCACTGTTTCCATGGACGACACGCTCATGCTGCCTGCATCGAGCATGACAGCCGTGTCGGTACCGCTCGTACCGACCAGGGTTTCAACCACGCTGACAGAGATAGTACCCGCTGTCATCAGCGTGACGGTATCTGCGCCTGCCGTACCGACCACTGTTTCAATACTGGATGTGTTCATGCTGCCAGCGGTCAGCATGTTGACAATCTGCACACCGTCGGTCGTACCGGTCACGGTTTCCACATCGCTGACATCCAGCGTACCGGCCTGCATCATGTTGACGCGGTCTGTGAACGCTGAAGAACCGGTTACGGTTTCAATATCGCTGATCGACATGTTGCCGGCAGCCAGCATGACCACTTCATCCGCACCGCCTGTACCAATGAGTGTTTCAACATGCGAGACAGAGAAGGCACCGGTTACGGCTGCGATCGTCACTGTGTCGGTACCAAAGGAACCAATGTACGTTTCAACATCGGAGACCGTCGCCACAGCTGGTACCAGTGCAGTCACAATGTCGGTACCACCCGTACCCACGACAGTTTCAACGGCCGATACCGTGATGGAACCGGTCTCCAGCATGTTGACCGTATCGGTGCCGGCTGTGCCGGTCACTGTTTCAATGGCCGTGACGTTGAGGGTTCCTGCCGTCAGCATGCCCACGATGTCGGTACCCGTGGTACCCACCACACTGTCGACACCGGAGACCGACATGCGGCCGTCTGTCAACATGGTGACCGTATCACCGGCCGCACCGGAACCAATGAAGGTTTCGACGCTGGATACTTCAATATTGCCTGCTGACAGACTTGTGATCGAATCAGAACCGGTACTGCCCAAAACAGTTTCCACGCCATCAATCGTGGTGACTGCCGCAGACAGCAGGGTCAAGGTATCCGAACCACCTGAACCGATCACCGAATCAATCGCAGAAACCTCAAGCGACGTGGTGCCCGCAGCCAATGTGATGGTTTCAACGGAAGCAATACCACCCAGAACCGTCTCCACACCGTCTACCGTGATGGAATCGGAGTCCAGGAATGTGACGGTATCCGTGCCGCTGCTACCGATGATCGTCTCGACAGCGGACAGCGACAGGCTGCCATCCGTCGCCATACGCACCGCATCGGTCGCCCCTGAAGAGCCGATGACCGTTGCCACGCCGCTGACCGTGGTGTCAGACACCGACATGAAAGTGACCACATCGGATCCGCCGCCTGTTCCGATCAGTGTCTCCACCGCTTCGATTGCGATGTTGCCCGCATTCAGCATGGTGACGGCATCGGTCCCGGCAGAACCCGTAACGGACTCGACATCGGACACACTGATGGTGGCGTCAGTCATCAACACGACATAGTCGGTCGGACTGGATGAACCGAGAAGAGACTCGACATCCGACACATTGATGGACGCACCACTGAGCCGGGTGGGACTGTTGATGATGGTAACGGTATCCGCACCACCCGATCCGATCAGGGTTTCAACACCCTCGATGGACATGGCACCATCCGTTCCCATAGTCACGGCATCGGTACCAAAAGAGCCGGTCACCGTGGCAACGGAAGAGACCTCCAACGTGAACGGGGAACCCAAAATGACGCGGTCACCACCACCAGAGCCCACCACGCTTTCAACATCCGCAACGGTCAGGTCATTGTTGTCCAGTTTGGTAACAATGTCCGTACCGCCACTACCCGTGACAGACTCAACATCCAGTACCGACATCGAGCCTGCATTGAGCATGGTCAGACTCTCGATACCCGCTGTGCCCTCAACGCTTTCGATATCGGAGACAGAAACCGCACCGGCATCCAGCAGGGTGATCGTATCGGTTCCCCCGCTGCCAATGATGCTTTCAATATCGGACAGCGAGATTGAGCCATCCGTCAGAAGCGTCACGCTGTCGGTATCGGATGAACCCTGGACACTTTCGACAGCAGACACCGATATGTTGCTGGCCGTCAGCAAGGTAATGATGTCGGAAGAACCGGTAGAGCCGATGACCGACTCCACATCGGACATCGCCACCGCCGTGCCATCAGCCAGCGTGATGATATCGGTACCGCCGGTCGCGCCAATGACCGTTTCGACGTCAGAAATTTCCATCGACCCGGTATTGAGCATCGTCACCTGGTCCGCACCGCCGGCAGCGCCGATCAGCGTCTCCACATCCGACACCGCCACGGACCCGTTGGCCAGTAGCGTAACCGCATCTGCTCCTCCAGAACCCAGTACGGTCTCTACGTCGGAAATCGACAGACTGCCGTCGGTGTTCAGTGTCAGGATATCTGTACCGGTTGTACCGGTAAGGCTTTCAATGGACGACCCACTGACCTCAAGACCGTTCAAGGTAATTGAATTGACTGCCATGGCGCTCTCCGGTTTTTAACCTGTATTCTTGGGGGACGTCGCAAAGGGTACGCGTCCCCATTCGGGACCCTCTTCACTTTCTTATCGGTTGCGCGGCACGGTAATGAAGGACAGGTTTGTAAAAAAACTGTGCGCAGCCCCCATAAAACCCCGATAGCGGTGCGGTCAATAAAACGCCACAGCGACCCATGCGGTCACTGGAGCGACAAGTCCACGCACCTGCCAGCCGCTTCTTTTGTAAACAAAAGTCAATGGCACTTAATTTCCCCTAAATTTGCCCGTTGATACGATTGCGCGGGGTTGTACATTTTTCTCATGTACATTGCCCCAAGTTGCCCATGTCCGCGCAAACCGAACTGGATGCCGTAGAAGCCGCGCTGAAATCACGCGCCTGGGAGCGCATCCATGAAACACAACCCGGTAACCCCGGCGCTGTTGCGTCGTGGGGCAATTTTTTGCGTGAACAGGGTCGACATGCCGATGCCGTCACACTGCTGGAGCAGGCACTCACCCACTATCCCGACAATGCCGACATCCTGCTGAACCTTGGCGTATGCCATCAGGAAGCCCGAAAAAGCGATCTGGCTCGCTCCTTGTATGAGCGCATACTGGAAACCACCCCCGGGCATGCCATCGCGCTGTACAACCTCGGTTGCATGGCCAATGAAGCGGGGCGACTGGCAGAGAGCCAGGACTGGCTCAAGCGCTCCGTTGCAGCGAAGCCCGACTATCTGGATGCCGTCAGCATGCTGCTGCGCGTAAGCCAGCAGATGTGCGACTGGTCGGTGACCGAGTCGCTGGAAGTCCGCTGTGTGCAGGCTGTGGAACAGGGGCAAACCGTGTTTCCGTTCGCATTCCTGTCGCTGCCTGCTACACAGCAACAGCAATCGAAGTGCGCACGTCAGTGGTACGAGCGTCGCTATGGTAAGCGTCAGGCCATGACAGCGCAGCAAAGAGCAGCGGCTCGCACAACCAATCTTGAACAAACGTCACGCACGCGCGCCGACGGGCGCATTCGCGTGGGATTTCTGTCCAGCGACTATCACGATCACCCGACCTCACGCCTGCTGGTCGGCGTCATCGAACAGATGGACCGCACACGCTTCGAGGTCTTCGGGTTCTCTGGCGGACCGGACGACGGCAGCGCCATGCAGCATCGCATCCGCAAGGCATTTGACCACGTGCATGTCATCCGCAACCTCACCGACCTGCAAACGGCGCAGCACATCGCAAGCCAGGGCATCGATATCCTGATAGACCTCGGCGGCTACACCGCCAACAGCCGCACCGGCGTGCTGGCTTACAAGCCTGCCAGCGTGCAGGCACAGTTTCTCGGCTACCCCGGCAGCATACAGATGCCTGGCGTTGACTATGTGTTCACCGACCGGACGGTCACCCCGCCGCAGAATCTGCCGCACTACTCCGAACAACCCGCGTGGCTGCCGAACAGTTACCAGTGCAACGATGACCGGCGCGAGATGTTCAAAGGCGACGTCACGCGCGTATCCGAGGGGCTGCCGGACAAAGCGGTCGTACTGGCCAGCCTGAATCAAAGCTACAAGATCCGTCGCGACCTGTTCGAATCGTGGTGCCGCATCCTCAAGCGCTGCTCCAACAGCGTGCTGTGGCTGCTGCGCTTCAATGACGAAGCCGTGGAGAATCTACGCGCGGCAGCGGCAGCGAACGGCATCGATCCCGCACGCATCATCTTTGCCAAACCTGCGGCCAATGCCTTGCACCAGTCACGCCTGGCACTGGCCGACATCTTTCTGGATACGTGGATCTACAACTCGCACACAACCGCCAGCGACGCGCTGTGGGTGGGCAAACCACTGGTCACCCTGCAAGGACACACATTTGCCTCGCGTGTGGCTGCCGGCATCCTGAGGGCGGCACATCTGGATGCGCTGGTGACCGACAGCGTCGCCGAGTATGAAGCGCGTGCAGTGCAGTTGATCGAAGACCCACACTTTGCGCGACTGATGGACAAAGCCCTGTCGCACAACCGTCTGCAATGGCCCCTGTTTGATACCCGTACATGGACCCGCGCATTTGAAAACCTGCTGCAACAGATGCATGCGCTCTCAAAGGCGGGCCTCGCACCTGTTCCACTCTATGCACACACTGAAAGCAAAACCATGACTGTCGAAACCGTGATTGAAAAAGCTGCCATTCAAGCGGCGGAGCTTCAGGCTGCGTCCGCCCCGGGCACCGAGAGCACTCCGATAGCGGATATCCCGGGTGCCGACTCACAAGCGAAAGGCACGCGCCGCGAGTTGTTGATCGGATGCGGATCCAATCACACCAAAAAGCTGTGTCTGAACAACCGTACCGAATGGGACAACCTGACCACGCTGGACTACAACGGAGATCACAATCCCGATATCGTGCACGATCTCATGGTCATGCCCCTGCCGTTTGAGGACAACAGCTTTGATGAGATTCATGCCTACGAGGTACTGGAACACACGGGCGCACAGGGCGACTACAAATTCTTCTTCAAACAATTTGAAGAGTTCTACCGCATCCTGAAACCGGGCGGCGTGCTGTTGGCCACCTGCCCGTCGCGCAACTCTCCGTGGGCATGGGGCGACCCCTCGCACACCCGCATTGTGCAACCGGAAAACCTGATCTTCCTCGATCAAAGCGAATACATCCGTCAGGTTGGCAAAACCGCCATGTCGGACTTCCGCAATATTTACAGTGCCGACTTCTCGCCCGTGTTTGCGCAAGACGACGGCATGACATTTTCATTTGCATTGAAAGCTGTCAAACCTTCACGACACCGCAGGCCCACGCGATGAACATGCAAGATCTCAAGCAGTCCGAACAGCAACTGACGCAGGCACTGGAAGCGTACCAACGCAAGGACAGTGACACTGCGCTGCAACTGCTGGATGCAGCCCTGAAAGTGCAGGCGCAGCGTGCCGACGCATGGACGCTGCGCGGCATGGTGCTGCGACAAAAGGGCCAGCTTGAGCAGGCACGCAGATCGCACTTGAAGGCCATCGGCCTGCAGCCTGACTATGCGCATGCCTATAACAACCTGGCCAATCTGGAACGTGAGGCGGATCGCCCGTACGAGGCCGTGGAACTATATCGCAAGGCCACCGAACTGGCACCGAACGACGCGAGCCTGTGGAGCAATCTGGGCTCTGCCCTTGCTCTGACCGGGCGTCATGCGGAAGCGGAAAAAGCGCTGCGCCGTGCGATCGAACTGCAGGACAATCATGCCGATGCGCACTGGGACCTCTCGCTTGCTTTATTGAACCAGGGTCGTTTTGCAGAAGCATTCAAATTTTTTGAATGGCGCTTTGAACGCAAGCAACCCGAGCGCCCTGCTTACCGCAAGCCGGTATGGAACGGCGACGCGCTGGCCGGCACGCTGCTGCTGTATTCCGAGCAGGGCTATGGCGACTGCATCCAGTACCTGCGCTTTTTGCCGTATGTGCTTAAACGCGCCCAACGCATTTCATTATTTGTGCATCCACCAGTCGCACCGCTGGTGCAAGCCTATCTGGATACGCGTAAAGTGCAGACGGTGGACATCATCACCGCCCTGCCCCAGACAGAATCTTTCGATGCACATGCATCGTTGCTCAGTTTGCCCGCCCTGATCGAAAAGTCCGACACACTGCTTGGACAAACGGGGCAGTACCTTGCCATCCAATATGAAAAATCAAGGCAATGGAGCACGCGACTCCGTGCACTCCCCGGACTGAAGATTGGACTGGTCTGGGCGGGCAACCCGAATGTCAAAAACGACCGCATCCGCTCACCGCGCTTCACACCCCTGCTGCCCCTGCTCTCGCTGCCCGGCATCAGTTGGATGTGCCTGCAAAAAGGCGACGGACTGAAAGACCTGGAGGGCTTTCAGATGCCGGCCAATTTTCACATTCTGGACAAGGACATCAACGACTTTCTGGATACAGCCAATGCCATGCTGGCCATGGATCTGGTCATCACCTCAGACACGTCGGTGGCCCATCTGGCCGGTGCACTGGGCGTTCGCACATGGGTATTGAACCCCATGGTACCGGACTGGCGTTGGGTCGGTGAATTGCCCGACACGTCGCATTGGTATCTGAACACACGGGTCTATCGTGCCCACGACCGCTTCCAGTGGGATGCCGTTGTTGCCGTGATGAAAGAGGATCTGCAAAGTCTGCTGCAGCATCGTAGCAATCCGGGTGACATTATTGGTAAGTCGCTGGACTTGTACCGAAACGGCCAACTGGCACATGCGTGGGAACACATTCAGTCTGCACTGAATATGGTGCACGACAGGATGGACATCTGGAATCTGGCTGCCGTGATCGCCAAAAACCGCGGCGCGGTGCGTTGGGCTGAAATGGCGTATCGGAGGGCATTGCTGATCGACCCGGGATTTCCGGATGCGCGACGCAATCTCGCGCACTTGCTGAAAGCCCAAGGCCGAAGCCACGATGCGCTGGAACACTATCAACGTGTGTGTGATGATGATCCATCCCGAAGCAGTCACTGGACAGACCTGTCCGACTGCCTTCGACAATGCGGCGAGCATGAAGCCGCCCGCAAGGCGGCAGGCCGTGCCATTGCCATGGCGCTCGACAACGCAGAAGCATGGAATGTGATGGGGGCTGCGTGCACGGAACTGGGCGAGCGCGAACAAGCGAAAGACTGCTTCAAAGTCGCATTGGCCCTAGACGAAAACTTTGTGGAGGCCCAATACAATCTGGGCGTCAATTTTCACAAAGAGGGCGATCCCAAGTCGGCCCTGCAGTGCTTCGAGAAAGCATTGGCACTCAAGTCTGACCACTGCTCAGCACGCTATAACCTGGGCTCTTGCCAGCAGGAGCTGGGTATGAGCGATGCGGCAGAGGCAAGCTTCCGTGCGGCTTTGCAACTCAAGCCGGATCACTTCCCGTCGCTGTTCAGCCTGGCTGCCATGTGTCATTTCTCGGGCAAGTTCAGGGAAGCCTATGAACTGGAGAAGCAGTGCCTGCAACGCCATCCAGCCATGCTGGCCATGCAGGTGGACATGCATTATCTGGCGCTCAAAATCGGCAACTGGAGCGAGATACCGAAACTGCCGGAGTTAACTCAAGCGCTGTTTGCCAAAGAGCCGTTGGATGAACCGCCGCCCCCCTTCTCGCTGATGGTATTGCCCACCCCGATGAATGAGGGCGATCAACTCAAAATTGCCAGCGCATGGTCGAAGGTGAAAGCACGGCATGTGCAACCATTTGCAAAGTATGACCAGCCCGAATCACGCCGGTGCGACCCTGCTGCAGGCGTATCGCGTCGGTACCGTGTCGGCTATGCATCCAGCGACTTCCATAACCATGCGACCATGCATCTGATGCGCGGACTGTTCCCGGCCCATGACCGCAGCAAGTTTGAAATCTTTGCTTACTCGTGGGGGCCGGACGACCGCAGCCACTACCGTGAAGCAGCCAAGCGTGACATCGAACACTTCCGCGATCTGCAGGGCATGACATCTCGCGAGATGGCGCAGACGATTGCAGATGACAACATCGACTTACTGATCGACCTGAAAGGCCATACGCGCGACTCCCGCATCGAGATTTTCCATTACCGTCCGGCACCGGTGCAGGCGCAGTATCTGGGCTATCCGGGCTCACTGGGCACGGATTGCATGGACTACATCATCACGGACCGCGTGGTGACACCGCCGCAGCAGCAACCGTTCTACACCGAAAAATTTGCGTACATGCCGCATTGCTATCAGGTGAATGACGAGTTGCAGGAAATTGATACGACGGTACCCTGCCGCACTGATGCAAATCTGCCTGAAAAAGCTTTTGTGTTTGCATGCTTCTGTTCGCATTACAAAATCGACCCCTTCGTGTTCGATGTGTGGATGCGGATTCTGAAGGGCGTGCCCGACAGCGTGTTGTGGCTGTTGGAAGGTCCACAATCGGTGATGGACAATTTCCGTGCGCATGCGGTGAAGGCTGGTGTGGATGTGGAGCGGATCGTGTTTGGCAAACTGATGGCCAAACAGAAGCATCTGGCACGATTGGGACTTGCGGATCTGTTTTTGGACACGCGCTGGTACAACGCGCATACCACTGCAAGCGATGCATTGTGGGCGGGTGTGCCGGTGCTGACCTGCCCGGGCGACACATTTGCGCAACGCGTGGGCGCCAGTCTGGTAACCCGAGTTCGACATTTATAACAGCTAAGTGTTTGATCTGATTGAAATCAGGGTGCGATTCGCTCCACTACAAACGATCAAAAAAGGCTCAGTTGTACATTCTGCGAGTTCGGTTTCCTCAGTTTCAACGCGCGGTACAGG